>Ga0102591_1003011_pt1 | contig 16195 bp, 11 predicted proteins | sample AraplaCol_mCL_r2_2_FD_76860 | JGI IMG/M metagenome (GOLD analysis project Ga0102591, IMG submission 76860) | Arabidopsis root microbial communities from North Carolina, USA - plate scrape MF_Col_mCL_r2 (SPADES assembly) (version 2) | ecosystem: Host-associated > Plants > Roots > Endosphere... | reverse complement strand
GAATAGAGGCGAGCGCTTTGGTGGGAGCCAGCCTGCTGGCGAAGGGTGCTCGCGGCAAGCACCCTTCGCCAGCAGGCTGGCTCCCATCGAAACGATAGCCCGTTGAATCTCAGAGCTTCGCCGATTCGCGCCAGAGATCGGTGCCGCCGTCGGTCGCGTAGCGATCGATCTCGGCGAGTTCTTCCGGGCTGAAGTGCAGGCCACGCAACGCGCCGAGCGAATCGTCGAGCTGCGCGACGGTGCGCGCACCGATCAGGGCCGACGTCACGCGCGGATCGCGCAGAACCCAGGCGATCGCCATCTGCGCGAGCGTCTGACCGCGACGCTGCGCGATGGCGTCGAGCGCACGGATGCGTTCGAGATTCGCCTCGTTGAGCTGACCCTTGCCGAGGGAACCGTCGCGCGTCGCGCGCGCATCGTCGGGCACGCCGTTGAGATACTTCGACGTCAGGAGGCCCTGCGCCAGCGGGGAGAACGCGATGCAACCGGCCCCGAGATCGCCGAGCGTGTCGAGCAGGCCATCCTCGATCCAGCGGTTGAACATCGAGTAGTTCGGCTGATGGATGAACAGCGGCACGCGTTCCTCCGCCAGGATCGCCGCGGCCTTGCGCGTCAGTTCCGGCGAGTAGCTCGAAATGCCGACGTACAACGCCTTGCCCTGGCGATGGAGGTGCGCGAGGGCGCCCATCGTTTCTTCCAGCGGCGTGTCGGGGTCCACACGGTGCGAATAGAAGATGTCGACATAGTCGAGACCCATGCGCTTCAGCGACTGGTCGAGGCTGGCGATGAGGTACTTCCGGCTGCCGCCGATGCCGCCATAGGGGCCGGGCCACATGTCCCAGCCCGCTTTCGTGGAGACGATCAGTTCGTCGCGGTAGGACGCGAAGTCGCTCGCCATCACGCGGCCGAAGTTTTCTTCGGCCGAACCGTACGGCGGCCCGTAGTTGTTGGCGAGGTCGAAGTGGGTGATGCCGCGATCGAAGGCACGGCGCAGGATCGCGCGCCCGGTCTCGAACACGTCGGTCCCACCGAAGTTCTGCCAGAGTCCCAGCGAGATCGCCGGCAGGTCGATGCCGCTGCGGCCGCAGCGGCGATAAGGCATGAGGTTGTCGTAGCGATCCGGGGCAGCTTGATAGGACACGAAGGACTCCAGGGGACGGGGGAGGGTCGGTCTTCCATGGTACGTGAGCCGGATACGAGGGTATATTCGGCTCACAGCATGAGCCGAATAGATGGGATAATCGGCGCACACCGCGACAAGGCGAGGCATGAGCGACCCTATCTGGACCCGGGAACAGCCCGCCTCGCTTCGCCCGACCACGTTCGCCTCGGCGCTGCGCCTGTGGATCGGCATGCTGCTGTGCGGGTTGGCTGTGCTGCTGGCCTCCGTGCTGATCGGCGGCGCCGATTCGTCGGTGCACGACTCCTGGCGCGCGCTCGTGTCGTCGACGGGGACGCCGATGGATACCATCGTGTGGCAATTGCGCGTGCCGCGCGCCGTCGCGGCCTACGGCGTGGGCGGACTGCTCGCCGTCTCCGGCTGCCTGATGCAGATCCTCGTGCGCAATCCGCTGGCCGATCCCTACACGCTCGGACTATCGGGCGGTGCCGCCGTGGGCGCGCTGGGCATGATGCTCGCAGGCGCCGGCGCGCTGGCTACCGCACTGGGCGCGGCCACGGGTGCGCTGTTCGCGTGCGTGGCCGTGTTCGTGCTCGCCCATCGCGACCTGCTCGCACGCGCCCGCGCGGCGCAGCGCGAGGATTCCACCGATCTGATCCTGATCGGCGTCATGCTGGCGGCCGGCCTCGGCGCGATCGTCAGCATGATGCTGGTGCTCGCGCCGGACAGGAACCTCCGCGGCATGCTGTTCTGGATGATGGGCGACCTCAGCGGTGTGGCGAACTGGTCGTTGCCGGCGATCACCCTGCTCGCCTGCGTGCTGCTGGTGGTGCCGATGGGACGCCAGCTCAACCTCCTGATGCGCGGCGAGGAGTCCGCGAGCGCGCTCGGCGTGCGACCGAACGTCGTCAAGTCCACGATCTTCGCCATCGCGTCCATCGCGACCGCCGTGGCCGTGACGAGCGCGGGGACCGTCGGCTTCGTCGGCCTCGTGGTACCCCATGCGCTGCGACGTGTCGTCGGCAACGATCAGCGCGTGCTGCTTCCCGCGTGCGCGATCGGCGGCGGCATCGTGGTGACCATCGCCGACACGATCTCGCGCGTCGTTGCGGATCCGATCCAGCTTCCCGTCGGTGCCGTGATGGCGGTCATCGGCGTGCCGACCTTCATGTTCCTCCTGGTGCGGCGTCGATGAGCGCCGGCCTGGTCACCGAGGCGCTCAGTCTGTCGGTGCGCGGCCGCCTGCTCGTGCGCTCGCTCGGCCTGCGCGTCATGCCCGGCGATGTCTGGTGCGTGCTGGGGCCAAATGGTGCGGGCAAATCCACGTTGCTGCGGACATTGGCGGGGCTGCGCGATCCCGATGGCGGCCGCGTGCTTCTCGACGGACGGGACGTCGGCGACTACCGTCCGATCGAACTGGCGCGTCGCCGTGGGTTCCTGCCGCAGAGCATCGTGGATGCCTTCAGCCTCACGGTGATGGACGCGGTCATGTCCGCACGTCATCCCAGCCTGCCGTTCTGGGCGTGGGGCGAGACCGATACGAGCCACGCGCAAACCGCGTTACAGACGTTCGAGCTGGACGAACTGGCGGGGCGCGACGTCACCACGCTGTCCGGCGGCGAGCGCCAGCGCGTGAACATCGCCACCCTGTTCACGCAGGACGTGGACGTGCTGCTGCTGGACGAACCACTATCGTCGCTCGATCTGCACCACCAGATGAAGACGCTGCATGAACTCATGCGCGTGGCGATGGATGCCGGCAAGTCGGTCGTCTACACCGTGCACGACATCAACCTCGCCTTCCAGCACGCGACGCATGCCGTGCTGCTCGACGGCAAGGGCGGCGCGCTCGCCGGCCCGAAGGACGATGTCGTCACCAGCGAACACCTGAGCGCCGCTTTCCACCATCCTATTCACGGCGTGATGCTCGACGACGAACTGTTCTTCCGCGCCGGCCGCCTCAACGGGACATCTCCATGATCCGCTCGCTCGCCCTGCTCGCGCTGTTCGTCGCGGCGCCCGTCGTCGCATCGGTGTCCGTGGTCGACGACGCGGGGCGAACCGTGACGCTGCCCGAACCGGCGCACCGCATCGTCAGCCTCGCGCCCAACGTCACCGATGCCCTGTTCGCCGCCGGCGCCGGCGCCTATGTCGTCGGCACGTCGCGCTTCACCGAGTATCCGGAGGCCGCGCGAAAGGTGCCGGTCGTCGGCGACGCCACGATGATCGACCTCGAACGCATCGTCGCGCTGAAACCGGACATCGTGATCGTATGGAAAAGCGGCAACGCCGCCTCGCAGGTCGAGAAGATCGTGCGCCTCGGCATCCCGGTGTTCTACGCGGAGACCACGCGCCTCGCCGACGTCGCGGCAGCGACGCGCCGCTTCGGCGTCCTCGCCGGCACGTCCGACGCAGCCATGAAGTCCGCGCAGGCGTTCGACCAGTCACTCGCCGACCTGCGCAAGACATACGCCGGAAAGAAGCGGCTCAAGGTGTTCTACCAGATCTGGGACCGCCCCCTGATGACGATCGGCCATGCGCAGATCATCGACGACGCGATCGCCCTGTGCGGCGGCACCAACGTCTTCGCCGATCTCACGCAGGCGGCCCCGACGGTGAGCCGCGAGGCCGTACTGGCGCGCGACCCGGACGTGATCCTCAGCGGCGGCGCGACCGGCGAGGCACTGGACGGCTGGAAGACGTCCGGTTTCCTCACCGCCGTGAAGCACGGCAACGTTTTTTCCATCGATGCGCCGACGCTGGCCCTGCCCTCGCCGTCGATACTGCCGGGGGTGGCGACGCTGTGCCACGCGCTCGACGACGCGCGGCGTCGCAGCGCGGGATGACCCCGGCCAACATGGGCCCGCTTCTTGCGTTCTTCGTCACATAGCGGCCGCTTACACTGGGCCCGATACCTCCCGGACCTTCGATGGCATGACGACCGTCCCCACGCCCCCCGCCGCCGGTACCGATCCGTTTGCCTGGCTCGATGGCTGCGGCGAGACCGGGCGGCTGATCCGCACGATGGACTGGACGCCGAGCGGTCTCGGGCCCGTGGAAACGTGGCCGCCGACCCTGCGCGCGGTGACGGGCATGTTGCTGCTGTCGCCGGTGCCGATCGTGCTGCTCTGGGGCGAGCCCGGCATCATGATCTACAACGACGCCTACGCGGTGGTCGCCGGCAACCGGCATCCGGCGTTGCTGGGTTGCGAGGTGCGCAAGGGCTGGGCGGAGGTCGCCGATTTCAACGACAACGTCATGCGGGTGGGACTCGCCGGTGGTTCGCTCGCCTATAAGGATCAGCAGCTGTGGCTGATCCGGCATGGCAAACCGGAGCCCGTGTGGCTGGACCTCGATTACTCGCCCGTGTTGGGTGAAGACGGCAAGCCTGCCGGTGTGATCGCGATCGTCGTCGAGACGACCGAGCGCGTCCTCGCCGAAGAGCGCGCGCGGGAAACCGAGCGGCGATTCCGTGAGGAACTGGAAGCGCAGGTGCGCGACCGCACCGATGCGCTGGCGCGGAGCGAGGCCAACAGCCGCAAGGCCGAGCAGGCGCTGATGCAAATGCAGAAGATGGAGGCGCTCGGCAACCTCACGGGCGGCATCGCGCACGACTTCAACAACCTGCTGATGGCCGTGCACGGCAGCCTCGAACTGCTGCGCGAGCGCCTGCCGGACGACCCGTTGCTGCGGCGCCTCGTCGACAACGCGCTTGCCGGCGCGCAGCGCGGCAGCACGCTGACTCGGCGGATGCTCGCGTTCGCGCGACGCCAGGACCTGAAGACGGAGCGCATCGACCTGCACGCCCTGATCGACGGCATGCGTGAGCTGATGCAGCGATCGCTCGGCGGGACGATCGTGGTGGAGACACGTTTCGCCGCGGATCTTCCGCCCATCGAAGCCGATGCGAACCAGCTCGAGTCGGCGCTGCTCAACCTGGCCGTGAACGCGCGCGATGCGATGGACGGCGTGGGCACCATCGTCATCGCGACGAGCGAAACATGGGTGAAGGATTCGGATGGCCCCGTCCTGCCAGGACACTACGTCCGCCTCTCGCTCTCGGATACCGGATCGGGCATGGACGATGCGACACTCAAGCGCGCCACCGAGCCCTTCTTCACGACCAAGGGCGTGGGCAAGGGAACCGGCCTTGGCCTGTCGATGGTGCACGGCCTGGCGGAGCAGCTCGGTGGCGCCCTGCGGATGACCAGTCGCGAGGATGTCGGCACCACCGCCGAAATCTGGCTTCCCGCCGCGCAGGCCTCCCTGGCCGCACCACCGCCTGCGCCCGTCGCGGCGACGAGCGTCCTTCGCTGCGTTCCCGCACAGGCCGCCACCATTCTCACGGTGGACGACGACGACCTCGTCCGCATGACGACCGTCGAGATGCTCGAGGACCTCGGTTACTCGGTCACCGCGGCACGCTCGGGCGCCGAAGCCCTGAAGCTGCTGGAGGAAGGGTGCGTCGACCTCGTGATCACCGACCACGCGATGCCCCAGATGACCGGCGCACAGCTCGCGGCCACGCTGCACGAGCGGTATCCCACGTTACCCGTGATCATGGCGACCGGTTACGCAGACCTGCCCGCGGGCCAGCCACTCGGCCTGCCCCGACTGGCCAAGCCGTACTCGCAACAGTCGCTGGCGGACATCGTGGCGCGCACCATGCCCCGGCCGGAGCAGCCAGGCACCTGAGTCCGGCGTGATGATATGATGCCCGTCCGATCCCTTCCGCACGAGGTATTCGTCCGATGCGCAAGTAATGCCCTCACCCCTTTTGGGTGACTCGACTCTCCCGCCCGCGGGAGCCGATGGCATTGCCTGGATTCGCATATGACGACGACGTACCTGACGCTCGATGGCGTCTCTTTCGTTCTGCCGGACGGCAGGACCCTCTTCTCCGACATCACCGCCTCGTTCGACGAGCGCCGTACCGGCCTCGTTGGTCGCAACGGCGTGGGCAAGAGCGTGCTCGCGCGCATCCTCGCCGGCGGTCTCGCGCCCGGCGGCGGACGCTGCGCGCGGTTCGGCCGCGTGTACTACATCGCCCAGCGCGTAGCCGACGACGCACGCGAGTCCGTGGCCGCGCTGGCGGGCGTGGGCGACGCGATGGCCGCTCTGGCGCGCATCGAGGCCGGCAGCAGCGATCCGGCCGATTTCGACGCGGTGGGCGATCGCTGGGACGTCCGCGAACGTCTTCGCGATGCGCTCGATCGCGCGGGACTCGCCCATGTCGGGACCGACGACTCGGCAGGCACGCTCAGCGGCGGCGAGGCGATGGCGGTCGCCCTGCTGGGCGCGCGACTCGACGCTGCGGACTACCTCATTCTCGACGAACCGAGCAATCACCTCGATGGCGCGGCCCGCGACGCGCTGCTCGCATGGATCCGCGCATGGAAGGGCGGCATGCTCGTCGTCAGCCATGATCGACGCCTGCTCGGCGCGATGGAGCGCATCGTGGAACTCACGCCGTCGGGTCTGCGCCACTACGGTGGCGACTACGATTTCTACGTGCAGGCGCGCCGCGAGGAGCGCGAGGCGTCGTTGCGCGCGCTCGACGCAAGAAGGGCGGAACGCCGGCGCGGGGAAGCGGCGTTGCGCGAACAGCAGGAGAAGCTGGCCCGACGCCAGTCGCGCGGGCAGCGCGATGCCCGCGGCGCGAATCAGGCACCGATCCTGCTCGGCGGACAAAAGAGCCGCAGCGAAGCCGCCGCGGGCAAGCTGCGACGTCAGCAGGACGCGCTGCGCGACGATCTCTCGCAGCGTGTCGCGGAGGCCGCGCGTCGTGTCGACGACGACGCGTCCGTGGCGGTGCTCGCTCCGGCCGTAGCGCAGGCTTCGCGTCGGCGCGTCGCCCTGCTCGAAGACGTCGTGCTTCCCTTCGTCGGCGATGCCATGGCACCGATCGGGATGACCCTGATGGGCGGGCAGCGGGTCGGCGTGACCGGTCCGAACGGAAGCGGCAAGTCGACGCTCCTGCGCGTGCTCGCGGGTCGGCTCGCGCCGGTGGCCGGGCGTTGCGACGTGCCCGTGCAAACGGCGTGGCTCGACCAGCGCCTGTCGACGCTCGACCCGTCACGACCGTTGATCGAGCAGATGCGCGAAGCGAATCCGGCGACGGGCGACGACCTGCTGCGCCTGCGCCTGGCGCTGCTCGGTATCGACGCCGATCGGGTCTCGGTCGCCGTCGGGCACCTGAGTGGCGGCGAACGCCTGAAAGCGGCACTCGCGCACGCACTGGTCGCCGAGCCACCACCGCAACTCCTGCTCCTCGACGAACCGGGCAACCATCTGGACCTGGCCTCGCTGGAAGCGCTCGAAGCGATGCTGCTCGACTACGACGGCGCGCTCGTCGTGGTGTCGCACGACGAGACGTTCCTCGATCGCCTGGGGCTCACGCATCGTCTCGCGGCCGGCCAGGGCCGCTGGACGATGCAACCGGTCTGACGCCGTTATTTCGTCTCCGCCTTGGGCGGAAGGCGGTAGCGCTGGTGGCCGTAGGCCCAGCTCGGCCACAGCGCGTGCGCCAGCGCGGTCTTTTCCAGCGTCGCATCCACGGCTTCCGGATCGAGCTTCTCGCCCTGCACGCCGTAGTGGTACTGCGTGGCGGGCTGGTTCGGGCGCAGCACCACCAGCGTATCGTTCTTCAGATACCCGTAGTTGTCGCCGTACTGCATGATCGCGCGGTCGGGATAGCGTTGCGTGAGGTCGGCACCGAGCATGGGATGCTCGCTGCTGATGCCGATCAGCGAAAGCAACGTCGGTGCGAGATCGATCTGGCTGACGATGTGGTCGTCCTTCTTCACCGGCACGCCGGCACCGATGATCAGCGCCGGAATGTGGAAATGGCGCACCGGCACGAGGCTCGCGCCGAACACGCGGGCGTCGTGGTCGGCCACCACCAGGAACACCGTGTGGTTCCAGTACGGTGCCTGTTTCGCCTTCTCGAAGAAACGACCGATCGACCAGTCCGCGTAGCGCACCGCGTTGGCGTTGCTCGCCGCCTCGCCTTCCGGCTGGATGCGCCCTGCCGGGTATTCCCACGGCGTGTGGTTGGACACGGAGAAGGCCACGGTGAGCGCGGGCTTGTCGCCATCGTCGAGCAGGCGCTGATGCAGCTCGTTGAACATGTCCTCGTCCGACGCGCCCCACGAACCGACGAACGACGGCCGGGTCTTGAACGTCGCGCGGTCGACCACTTCGTTGAAGCCGTTACCGAAGAAGAACGAACGCATGTTGTCGAAGTGCGCTTCGCCACCGTAAAGGAAGCGCGTGTGATACCCGAAGGTGTCGAGCAGCGCGCCGAGCGTGAAGAAGTCGCGCTGGCTGCGCGGCAGTTTCAGCACCGCCTCGGCAGGCGTCGGCAGGAAGCCCGTGGTGACCGCTTCGAGCCCGCGCGCGCTGCGCGTGCCCGTGGCGTAGGTGCGCTCGAGCCACCAGCCCTCGTTCGCGAGCTTGTCGAGCTCCGGCGTGTAGCCGGCGCCGCCCAGGCTGCCGACGAACTGCGCGCCGAGGCTTTCCTCGAGGATGATGACGAGGTTGAGCGGCTTGCCGTCCTGTCGCGTCGCCTGCTGGCGATGCAGGCTGGGGTAGGTCGGATCGATCGGCGCGCCTTCGAAACCGGCGGTGGCGCGGACGATCGACTGCATTTCCTCCTCGGGCATCTTGCCGTATACGGCGGACGCGGAGCGTTCGTTGCCCAGCGCGATGGCCGCGTTGAGCACGTTGTAGAGCGAGTTCAACGGCAGCGTGTTGACCATGGCATCGCTGGTGAAGGCGACCTGCGACGCGTTCAGCGGCCGATGCTGCAGCGTGCCGCGTCCGGCGAGGAAGGCCACGGCGAAGATGACGACGGTGGCGATCGGGCGCAGCCATCCGCGCATCGGTACCGGATCGGGACGACGGGTGGGCAACAGCCGGAAGCCGATCCATCCGAGCAACAGGAACACGAGGAGGCCGGCACCGACGGACAACTTATAGCCGTGCCACAGCATCGCCGCGACTTCGTTCGGGCTGGTGAGGTATTCGAACCACAGGCGGTTGGGGCGCGTGTCGTACTCTACGATGAACTGCGGCGTGGACACCTCGAGCAGCACGAACGCGAGCCACCAGAAGCGCAGCCACCAGGCCGTGATCCGCGTGGGCCATTCGCGATGGCCGAGCCAGGGCGAAAGCAGCGCGGGCCAGGCCACGATCATCGCCACGAGCGAGAGGTCGATGCGCCAGCCACCCAGGAGGATCGGCCAGATGCCGCCGGCATCGTGGACACGGGTCCCTTGCCATAGCGACAGGCCGACGCGCGAGAGCGTCAGGAAGACGAGGGCGGCGACGATGAAACGCCAGGAAAGCTTGCGCACGAGAGGGGTCCTGGTGGAGCGCGGCACGCCGCCGCGCATGGAAAACGCATGTTACCGGGCAGTGACTTTACACTGTGCGCCTTGTCGCCAACTTACGGCCGCCTTTCGGGCGTCCCTGCGAGGATCCACGATGTTCAGACTGGCCGATGCCACGCCGATCGCCACGGGCCACGTGCGCGAGGTGTACCAGCACCCCGACGACAACGACCTGTTGATCAAGGTGATCTCCAGCGCGTCGATCGAGGAACGCTGGAACAAGGCGCCCTGGTACCGGCGCCGCGCGCGCAGCGGTCCCTACAAGGACTTCGTGCGTGAGTTCCGCGAGTACGTCACCGGGGTCTATACCGGTGGCTACGACACCTCGCCCATCGCACGCGTGGTGGGTCTGGAAATGACCGACATCGGCCTCGGCCAGATCGTGGAGAAGGTGCGCACGCCGGATGGGCGGCTCGCGCCGACGCTGCACGACTGGGTGGCGCGCGAGGGCTTCAATGCCAGGGTGCAGTCGGAGCTGGAGCAGTTCTATGCCCGGCTGCTGTCGCACAACACGATCGCGGCGGACCTCCACGCATGGAACGTGGTGTACGGCGAAGACTCCCGCGGCGGCCCCCGCCTCGTGATGATCGACGGGTTCGGCGAGAAGAACATCATCCCGCACTGCTCCATGAATCGCGCGCACAACGCGTCGCGCACGAAGAAGAAATACGAGCGGATGCTGCGCCGGACGAAGGCCGAAGCGCCGTCGCGCGCCTGAGCCATCCGGTGGGAGCCAGCATTCCCGGACTACGGTGTCGGAGTGCAGCCCGGTTTCGACGCCGCCGCCGGTAGCAGCGAGAAGCTGACGCGGTTGGCCTGGCCCAGTGCCACGATCTTGTCCTTCACCACGCACTCGTCGAGCGCGTGGTCGTTGACGAGGATCCAGCGGTGGGCGGGGTCGGCGGCCTGCCAGGCGCGCGCGTCGCGTAGCTGGCTGGCGGCGTCGCGTGCGAAGCCGAACTCGGCGACCGGACGGCGCGCCTGGTACATCAGCTCCTCGCGCCACAGCACCAGCGCCAGCTGGCCATCGGGGCCGATGGCTGTATCGGCCTCTTGCATCAGCTGACGCGTCGACTGATTCGCATCGAGAAGCGGATACGTGCCCAGCGGCCAGATGATCCACGCGAGCGTCATGCCGCCGAGCAGCGCCGCCACGCCCCGCCGGGGCCGGCCGATGACGGCGGCCAGCAGAAAGCCCGCGCCGACCAGGATCACGCAGACCCATAGCGCCTGCCCGTGGCCGCCCAGTTCGTAACCCTGCGCGATGCGACGCGCGGCCGCCGGGGCCTTGACCAGCGCCCACGTGCCCGCCGCGGCGAAGATCGCGGCGCAGGCGATGGTGACCCAGAACGCCAGGCGCTGGAGCCAGCGGGCCTTCAGGAGGTCGAGGACGTACGGCGCCATGGCGAGCGCCAGCATCGGCAGGGCGGGAAGGATGTAGATCTCGCGCTTGCCGCTGGGGATGGAGAAGAACACCAGCACGAGCAGCACCCAGGTCAGCGGCATCCACACGCGCGGCTCGCGCAGGCGCAGCGCCTCGCGCCAGGGACGCAGCACGAACGGCACGAGCAGCCAGGTGGGGATCCAGTGCGTGAGGATCACGATGCCGAAGTACCAGGGCGCCTCCTCGTGCTGCCAGGAGTTGGCGTAACGCTCCGCGGTCTGCCGGAACAGGATGTCCTGCACGTACGCGAGGTATTCGGGCGTGCGGAAGCCGTACGCCCCGATCAGCATCGGCGCCAGCCAGAGCGCGATCGCCAGCAGGAACGCCAGCGCGCCGCCTGCCCAGCGCCAGCCGTCGCCGCGCGTGGACACGACGCCCGGCCAGCCGCGCAGGCGCATCGCGACGTAGGGCACGAGCATCAGAAGCGCGATGACGCCGACACCCTTGGTGATGACGCCGAGCCCGGCCGCGAAACAGCCCATCCAGTAGAGCCGCCAGTTCGGGCCGCGCAGGCAGTGCAGCAGGATCCCGGTGTTGCCCAGCGTGATCCAGAACAGATTGAGCGGGTCGATCTGCGCGTGGCGGATGACGTCGACGAACTGCATGGTGGCGAGCAGGAGCCCCGCGGCGACGAGGCCCACGCGCGGGCTCCACAGGCGGCGGCCCAGGTGCCAGACGAGCGCCAGCGTGCCTAAGCCGGAGAACAGCGACGTGAGGAGGAAGGCGCCGCGCCAGCCACCGGTGAGCCACATCCAGAACGCCTCCGTCCACATCAGCATGGGCGGCTTGTCGGAATAGAGCTCCATGCCCCGGTGGGGAAATAGCCACTGGCCGGATTCGAGCATCTGGCGCGCGACCAGCGCGAAGCGGGGCTCGTCGGGTGGCCATGGGTCCCGCATGCCGATGCCGGCCGCGAGGACGATCAGCGCGATCGCCATGAACCAGCCGAACTCGCGGCGAAAGGTGCGTTCGTCGTTGCTAGGCATCGAAAACCGGGGTCCTTGGCAGGCTGGAGGATCCTAAGGGATGGAACGAGCTTCTACCTGATCAACGGCTTACGACCAGTGAAGAGATTTTGTCCGCCATCTATTTCAATTTTTCGGAGCTGGCACGTCTTAAGGGTTCGCCGGTGCGGAAATCGGCGTTCGTCCCTGCCCGTACGGGCGTCGATTTCCCACCGTGCGACCATAAGTATCCACCCAGCCCCCATGAACGCGGTCAGGCACACCATGGATCCATCCGAGGCTGCCGCTTCACCGGGCGGCAAGCGGGCCCGACAGGTCGTCGACCTCTTCCGGGAGCACAACGCGGCCCTCGTCGCCTTTCTGCGTACCCGGCTCAATTCGCTGGCCGACGCGCAGGAAGTCGCCCAGGAGGTCTATCTCAAGCTGCTCTCGCTGGGCGAGGACACCGTGATCGACTCGCCGCGCGCCTTTCTGTTCCGGGCGGCATCGAACCTGGCCGTGGATCGCATCCGGATGCGCAACGTGCGTGCCCTCGCGCCCGTCGATCCGGACGCCGACGACTGGCACGTCACGCCCGTTCCCGAGCAGCATGCCTCGGCTCACGAGCAGTGGCGAGACCTGCGCCGCGCGCTGGACGAACTGCCGCCGAAAACAAGCCGTGCTTTCGTGATGCACGTGATCGACGGGCGCGACTTCGCGGCCATCGCACGTGAGATGAACCTCAGCGATCGCATGGTGCGCTACCACGTCGGCAATGCCCTGGCGCATTGCCGCGAACGCCGCGATCGTGCGGAGACACCCCGATGAAACCGACTCACTTCCCGTTCGACCGGCAACTGGAGCACACCGCCGCCGACTGGTGGGCCCGCCTGCGCGATCCGTCGCTTCCCGACGACGAGCTCGTCGCCTGGAGCGAATGGCTCGACGCGGACGCGGCGAACGCCGCCGCGTATGAACGCGTCTCGGCTCTCGCCGAGCTCATGGGTGGCATGGACGAGGTCAACCGCAGGGCGTTCGTGGCGCGCTTCGCGCCGGTACCGGCGCGTGCCGCCCCGGTGGCACGTCGCCCGCGCGCGCGGCTCGCCATGGCCCTGGCCGCGGGTGTGACGCTCGCGGTGCTCGGCGCGGGCGCGTTCCTCGCCCTGCGCCCGGCCGCCACGGACACCGAAGCCCGCTTCGCCAGCGCTCATGCCGGTCATCGCGACATCGCCCTGCCGGACGGTTCCAGCATCGAGCTGGGCGGCGCCAGCTCGGTCACCACGCGGTTCGGCCGCGACGAGCGCCTCGTCGATCTGGACGCGGGCGAAGCCTTCTTCCGCGTGGCGCACGCCGAACGCCCTTTCATCGTCCATGCCGGTCCACTGCGCATCCGCGACCTGGGCACGGCCTTCAACGTCCGCCGAAGCGGCGAACGCGTGACGGTGACCGTGACGGAAGGCCGCGTCCGCGTCTCGCCGCTCGCCGCCCCGAACGACGCGGGCACGGTCGAACTCGGCGCGGGTCGCGAAGTCTCATTCGACGCCGAGACTCAGGCCATGCGCATCCTCGATGTCGATCCGGCCAGCGCCACGGCCTGGCGCAGCCACCGGCTGGAGTTCGTGAACGAGCCGCTGGCCTCGGTGGTCGAGAACGTGAACCGCTACGCGGCCCGCCCGATCCGCCTGCAGGATCTTTCGCTGGGCAAGATGACGTTTACCGGTACCGTCGAGGTCGATACCATCGACAGCTGGGTCGCCGCCCTGCCGAGGGTTTTCCCGGTGCGCGTCGTCACCTACCCCGATCGACTGGAGCTCGCCCGTCAGACGACGATGGCGCGGAGTGCCCAGCCGCGCTGACGAATCACTTGGGGCCGCAGGTCTTGCCGTATACGTATCGCGGGCGCCGGCGCGCACTCACCGGCGCGTTCGCGCTGGTCGTGGCGATCCGTGCCGCCTGCGCGGCCGACGCGGCCGACGCGGCCGCCGACGGCACCCTCTCCCCCAAGGCCTTTTCGATCGCGCCCCAGCCGCTCGCCACCGCGCTACTCGCGTGGGGCCAGCAGGCCAACGTGCAGGTGCTCACCGCCTCCGGTTCCATCGCCAACTGGCGCAGCGGTGGCGCCAGGGGGGTTCTCACGCCCGATCAGGCGCTCGACGAACTGCTCGAAGGCACGGATCTGGAGCGCGAGTCGTACGACACGCGAACGGTCGTGGTGCGCCAGCGGCAGAAGCCGGACAACGCGACGCCCGGCCCCATCGACCCGGGAGTGACCCTCGATCCGTCGACGGTGGTTCCGCTGGCCACCGTGGACGTACGCGGGCTGGTCTCCGAGAACGGCTACAAGGCGGATTCCACGCGCACCGCGACACGCAACGAGACGCGGCTCACCGACGTACCGCAGTCGGTGTCCGTGGTGACGCGCGAGGTGATCGAATCCCAGCAGGCCGTCGACATCGGCGACGTGGCGCGCTACGTCGCGGGCGTGCAGTACGTGGACGGTTACGGCGGCTCGCCGCTGTTCCTCATCCGCGGCTTCGACGCCGGCCATGGCATGACGGACGGCATGCCGAACGGCATCGCACGCACGGAGGATCTCCCTCCGCTGATCGGCATCGAGCGGGTCGAGGTGCTTCGCGGTCCGGAAGCGATCCTCGGCGACGCGTCGCAGAACAACAACTTCGGCGGCTCGATCAACGTGGTGATGAAGCGGCCGCAGGCCGGGACCGTGCGCAACCTCACCTGGTCGCTCGGCGAATACGACGGCGCGCGCGTCGGGCTGGACCTGGCCGGCACGGCGTCGAAGGACGGCGCGGTGACGTACCGCTTCGTGGCCGCGGGACAGCGCGGCGAAAAGACCCCCCAGGGCTTCGGTGGCGGCCGCGGCGCGTACCTCGCTCCCTCGCTGGCGTGGCAGGCCGACGCCACGCGCGTGATGGTCGGTGCCGAACTCGTGGACAACCGCGTGCCGGGACCGGATCACACGGTGCTGCTTGGCCCTACCCTTTCCACGGCCACGCTGACGAGGTCCCCGTCCCGCGACCCGTCCGACATCTCCACGTTCCGCACCAGCCGCGGCGTGTTCGAGCTGGACCACGAGTTCGGCGACGACTGGACCTTCCACAGTCAGGGTCAGTACGTGCGCCAGCACAGCGACGGCCGCAGTCAGTCGTACCTGATCAGCGGCATCGTCGGCGCGCTCGACGCGGTGGACCGGCGCTTTCGTTACTCGGGCACGTACTGGACCTGGCAGAACGATCTCACCACGCGCTTCCAGCATGGCGACGTCACGCACACGGTGTTGATGGGCGTCGATCTGGCGCGCACGCACGCCGGCGACGATGGCAGCGGCAGCGTGGAGGTGGGCGACGCCACGGCCAGCGCGCGCGACCGCGACGCGGTGATCGTCACCCGGCCGCTCGCCTACGACCTGCGCACGACGAGCGACTTCTCGGCGAAATACAACGCCATGATCGCGCCGGTCAGCACCACGGTGCAGAACCTCGGCGGTTCGTGGCAGACCAACGCGGGCCTGTTCCTGCAGGACCAGATCGCGATCGGCGATGACTGGAACGTGCTGGCCGCGTTGCGCCGCACGAGCTATCGGCTCGAGACGCGCTGGGAAGACGGATCGCCCCGCCGGGTGGACCAGTCCCGGTGGATCCCGAAGTTCGGCGTCGTCTACAAGGTGTCGCCGGACGTGGCGATCTACGCCGACACGTCGACCGGTTTCCAGCCCGATCCGCTGCTCGGCAAGGATGGCCAGCCGCTGCCCGTGGCGACCTCGCGACAGATCGAGGTCGGCGGCAAGTTCGACCTCTTCGAGCAGCGAGCGCGCCTCACCGCGGCGCTCTATCGCATCCATGTCGACCACAGCGTGGACCTGGTGTCGCCCGAGCCGCCGTTCTTCGCGACCCCGGGGCCAGGGCAGACGAATCGCGGCCTCGAGGTCGAATTCGCCGGCCAGGTCGCGCCGGGGTTCGACATGCTCGCGAGCCTCACCGAGGCACGCATCCAGAACAACGACGACACGCGACCGACCGGGGCGCCGAAACATCAGGCCGCCGTCTGGGCGAGTTACCGTTTCGGCGGGGGCGTGGTGAAACCGTGGGGCGTGGCCGCCGGCGTGCTCGCACGCAGCCGCAGCCTGGGCCGCACCAGCGCCGACGGCACGTACTTCGGCATCCCGGGGCAAGCGAGCGTCGAGACCAACGTGTCGCGCTACGGCGAGCGCTGGCGCGTCACCCTCGGCGTGAAGAACCTCTTCTCGCGCACGTTGTACGCAGTGAACTTCGAC
>Ga0102591_1003009_pt1 | contig 16198 bp, 13 predicted proteins | sample AraplaCol_mCL_r2_2_FD_76860 | JGI IMG/M metagenome (GOLD analysis project Ga0102591, IMG submission 76860) | Arabidopsis root microbial communities from North Carolina, USA - plate scrape MF_Col_mCL_r2 (SPADES assembly) (version 2) | ecosystem: Host-associated > Plants > Roots > Endosphere... | reverse complement strand
GACGAATACCTGGACCGTCATGGCGAGGCGGCCCGCCAGCCACAGAGACCAGAGCCCCGCCAGCTTCGCGCCGATCACCGGCATGCGTCCGGTCCAGTTCGGAATGGCCGTGGTCAGGAAACCCGCCAGGATCGCGCCGAGCACGCCGAACAGCATCTCGTGGACGTGCCAGTCTAAATGTCCGGCGACCGTCTGGCCGCCGAACAGAGAGCAGATCCACAATGGCACCGACAGGGCCGACCAGATCGCGCCGGACAGGAAGAACGGCCTGAACCCGTAACTGAACAGGGCGGGGCCGGCATAGGCGCGGCGTTGGTGGGCGGTGCTCATGGCGAGACTCTGGTTAGCGGTCGAGGCTGAGTCGTTGTGCGTCGACAACTCCACGCAGAGCCGCCTCAAGCGCCTGCAGCAGGGCGTCGCCCATCAGCGGCTTTTCGATCAGCGACACGCCGTCTCGGCGGGCCGCGCGGCGCAGATCGGCGGTAGGATGGGTCGCGGTCATCAGGATCGCAACGTCGTCGCCGGCGTTTCTGGCGGCTCTGGCCATCGGCGGTCCGGCGATCGCCGGCGGGGCGTGGCCGATGATCACGGCGTCCACCCCGCCGGCCTGCAGCCGGTTGGCAAAGCTCTCGGCGTCGCCGAACGGCTCGACGCCGTAACCCTCCAGGCCCAGCGAGAAGCAGAGCGCCTGGCGAACCGCCGTGTCCTGGTCGAGGACCAGGACACGGGGCGCGCGGACGGGAGGGGCTTGGGACACAATAGTCGTCCTTGTGGGTTGCGGGCCTAGGCGGCGGCCTTCCAGTTCGGCTCCAGCACAACATGCGGCGGGCAAGGGGTCACCTCGCCGACGGGCAGGCCGCACAGTTCGTTGGCGAAGCCGTGGTTCACGTCGCGGTGGTGGGCCTCGTCGGCGCGGACCACCTCGACCACGTCGCGCAGCGTGGCGCCGGCCGGCAGCTTCCAGTAGTCGAGGGCGATCTGAGGCGCGGCGACATTGGCGCTGCGGCCTTCGTCGATCTCGGCGAGGTAGTGGGTGTAGCTGATCACCGCCTCTTCCTCGAAGTAGCCGACCACCCGGTGAGCGGTCTTCGAGGAAATCAGGTAGAGGCCAAAGAAGAACAGGTAGAAGGCCCACTGCGCCGCGACGACGACGAAGCGCTCGAACAGGGTCGGCTTGGCCACCTCGATGAAGGTCATCAGGTGCATGCGCTCGTTTTCGGCCTCGTCCATCAGGGTCTTGATCCAGCCCTTGTCGCCTTCCATCCGGCGCAGGCACTTCAGATGGTTCAGCGTGGCGCCGACCATCCCCGGCACGGCGGCGACGGTCTCCAGGACCACCGCGCGGTGGCCATAGCGCTTGGCGAAAAAGGTATCGGCGCAGAAGCGCAGGGCCTTCACGAAGCCGAAGGCGACGACGTCCGAAACGCCCTTGGGCTGGTGGTGAACGTCGAGATCGATATGCTGAGCGGTCATGGCTCTTCGCCTTTTCATCCTCTGGCGACCCCCTGGCCGCCGATGAGGCGCTTGATACCGCCGTCTGCCTGACCCAGACATTCTGGTCTGATCCTAAGGAGAATCCCTGAGTGGCCGGAGGCGCCCGAGGGGACTAGCGCGGAGCGATGACCATCGACGAGTTCCTGAAGGCCCGTCCAGACCCCATGCGGGAATGGGGCATGGCCGTTGGCATTGCGGTCGGGCTGGTGGTCATCGGCACGGCCACCCGACTGCTGTTTGAGCCGTTGCTCGGCGATCGCGGTCTCTATCTCTTCTTTTTCCCCGCCGTCGTCGCCGCGGCCGCGTTTCGCGGCCTGTACGGGGGGCTCGTCGCCTGCGCGCTGGGTCTTGTCAGCCTGCTGGCGCTGAGCGCTCGCGGCGATGGCCTGGACCTCGGCGACGGGGCCGGCGCAGCCCTTTACGTCGCCGTTTGCAGTGCGATCAGCTTCGGCGGCGAGCGCTTCCGGATCGCGCGTCAACGCACCGAGGCGGTGACCGAGGACCTCCTGGTCCGCGAGGCGCATCTGGCGTCGATCCTCGACACGGTACCGGACGCGATGGTGCTGATCGACGACGCGGGGCGCGTGGTTTCGTTCAGCTCGACCGCCGAGCGGCTGTTCGGCTGGACGGCGGCGGAGATCACCGGCCAGAACGTCAGCCGCTTGATGCCCGAGCCGTACCGTTCCGCGCACGACGGCTTTCTGAGCCGCTACTATGAGACCGGGGAACGCCGCATCATCGGCCTGGGCCGCGTGGTGATCGGCGAGCGCAAGGACGGCTCGACCTTTCCGATGGAGCTGTCGGTCGGCGAGATCCGCGCGCGGCACGGACGCTTCTTCACCGGCTTCGTTCGTGACCTGACGGAAGCGCAGCGCAGCCAGGCGCGGCTGCAGGAATTGCAGAACGAGCTGGTGCACATCGCGCGCCTGACCTCGATGGGCGAGATGGCCTCGGCCCTGGCTCACGAGATCAACCAGCCCCTCTCGGCGCTGACCAACTACCTGAAGGGCGGGCGGCGGCTGCTGGAAGCCTCGGAGATCGACCGCGACCTGCTGGGCGCGGCCCTGGAGCGGGCGGGCGAGCAGGCCTTGCGCGCGGGCGCGATCATCCGCCGGCTCCGTGACTTCGTCGCTCGGGGCGAGACCGAAAAGCAGGTCGAGGACCTCAACCGCATGGTCGAGGAAGCGGTGGCCCTGGCCCTGATCGGCGTGCGCGAGGTGGGCGTCGATGTGCGCCTCGACCATGGCGCGGGCGGTGAACGGGTGCTGGCCGACCGCGTTCAGGTCCAGCAGGTCATCGTCAACCTCGTCCGCAACGCCGTCGACGCCATGGAAGCCAGTCCGCGCCGCGACTTGACCATCAGCGTCGGGCGCCTGGAAGATCAGGCGCTGATGACCGTCGCCGACACCGGTCCCGGCATCGCGCCCGAGATCGCCGACAATCTCTTCGCGCCATTCATGACCACCAAGCGGGACGGCATGGGCGTTGGCCTGTCGATCTCGCGCACCATCATCGAGGCCCATGGCGGCCGGCTGTGGGTCGAGCCCACGCCGGGCGGCGGGGCGACGTTCAAGTTCACCCTGAAGCTCGTCGAAGGAGACATCGACCTTGAGTGAGGCTGTCGTTCACATCATCGACGACGACGCGGCCATGCGCGATTCCCTGGCCTTCCTGCTGCAGGTGAACCGGATTCCGTATCGCATCTTCGAGTCCGCGGTCGCCTTCCTGGACGACCTGCCCGAGGACGGCGGCTGCGTCCTCTCCGACGTGCGCATGCCGCAGATGAACGGCATCGAGATGGTCCGCAAGCTCAAGGAGCGGGACTATCGCGCCCCCATCATCGTCATGACTGGCCACGCCGACGTGCCACTGGCCATCGAGGCGATGAAAGCCGGCGTGTTTGACTTCATCGAAAAGCCGTTCGACGAGGACCTGCTGCTCCAGGCCCTGCGCGCCGCGCTCGAGAAGGGCAAGGCGCAGAGCGAGCAGGACGAGGCTCTGGCCACGACGCGCCGGCACATCGCCGCCCTGTCCCCCCGCGAGCGCGACGTTCTTGAGGGACTGGTCGACGGCAAGGCCAACAAGGTCATCGCCTTCGACCTGGGCATCAGCCCGCGCACCGTCGAGATCTACCGCGCCAACCTAATGACCAAGATGCAGGCCCGCAGCCTGTCCGAACTGGTGCGCATGGCCCTCTCGATCAGAGGCTAGCCAAAGCGTCGGAACAGGACGTTGTTCTCCAGGTGCATGTGGTCGCGCAGGTCGGCGTCGATCTCCTGGCAGAGGGCGTACAGCGCGCGCCAGGTTCCACAGGCGTTTTCAGGAGGTGTGAAATCGCTGGTCAGGCGCGCCAGCCCCTTCAGTTGCTCGACGACGTCATCATGCTCGGCCTCCATGCGGGAGATCGGAGCGCCCAGCCGGAGCTCGCCGCGCCGCATCATCGGAAACAGGATCATCTCCTCCTTCTGGTGATGCGCCTCCAGGTCGTCGAACATGAAGGCCAAGTGCTGAGCGATCCCCGTCGGACAGTCTGGGCGATCGCCGTGCACGCTCTCCACCCGCGCCGCCAGGAAGATCGCCTCGGGAAACTGTCGCCGGTGCGCCTCGTGGTAGCGATCCAGCAGATGGTCGATCAGGGCTCCGGTCTCGGCAGGCGCTGCGGCCTTGGTCCGATCCAGGGCGTCCAATTGCGCGATGAGACCCGCAAGATCGACCCCGCGCTCCTCGGCGGCTTTAGCGAGGGACGTTCCACCCCCGCAGCAATAATCGATCTTGTGACGGCGGAAGATCGCGGTCGATCCGGGTCGGCCGATGGCGATGTCGCGAACGGGTTGATCAAGAAGGGTCGGCGCGGTGGTGATGTCCATGACGGGGTCTCCTTGACTACCTGACTAGGCGGCCGGAGGGCGCGGAACGTTGCGCGCCGCCAAAGTTCGCACGGCTATCGCCGATCCAACGACGGCCGCGCGCCGCTACTTAAGGAAGCGCAGCCATGACGGCGCCGGAGCGGCGTTTGGCGCTGTCTCGAACGCAAGAAGGCCCTAACGCCTAAGGCTCTAGAGCGAGAGAGCCTTCAGAGGCTCCTACAGCACGACCAGCGACCCGTAAGGTGCAGTTTGTCCATGCACAAAGATCGGGATGCTCAGAGGTCTACCCGTCCCGTTCATCGGCGCCGTTCGGGCGTCGGAGGATAGGAATATGAAAGCCCTCGCTCTCTTCGCCACCGCCGCGGCGCTCGCCCTGATCGGGACCGCCGCCATTGGCGCCACGCCGGACGCTCCGGCCCCCGCCGTCGCCGACACCATTCGCCTGGCGACCGACTTACCGCCGCCGATCGCGCGCCGCGCCCCCGCGACCGTGAAGATCGATCTCGTCACTCAGGAAGTGGTTGGCAAGCTGGCCGATGGCGCCAGCTTCAAGTTCTGGACCTTCAACGGCAAGGTGCCGGGACCGATGGTCCGCGTCCGCGTCGGCGACACCGTCGAGGTCTCGCTGAAGAACGCCGCCGACAGCGAGCACATGCACAATGTCGACTTCCACGCCGTGACGGGCCCCGGCGGCGGCGGCGTCGCCACCATGGCCGCGCCGAGAGAGACGCAGACCTTCACCTTCAAGGCGATTGCGCCGGGTCTCTACGTCTATCACTGCGCCACCCCGATGGTGGCCGAGCACATCGCCAACGGCATGTACGGCGCGATCCTGGTCGAGCCCGAGGAAGGCCTGCCCAAGGTCGACCACGAGTTCTACGTCATGCAGGGCGAGGTCTATACCGAAGAGACCATGGGCTCGAAGGGCCTGCTGAACGAGAGCATTGAGAAGCTCCTGAACGAGCAGCCGGAGTTCTACATCTTCAACGGCGGCTTCAAGGCGCTGACCGGCGACAGGGCCCTGCACGCCAAGGTCGGCGAGACGGTCCGGATCTTCTTCGGCGTGGGCGGTCCCAACAAGACGTCCAGTTTCCACGTGATCGGCGAGATCTTCGACCACGTCTATCCGTACGGCTCGCTGACCAGCACGCCGATCAAGGACGTCCAGACGGTCACTGTCGCGCCCGGCGGCGCCACCGTCGTCGACTTCAAGCTCGAAGTGCCTGGCAACTACATCATGGTCGACCATGCGCTGAGTCGCCTGGAACGCGGCGGCGCCGGCATCCTGACCGTCGAGGGCGCCGCTAATCCCGAGGTCTTCAACGCCCCGCCGAACCCGCACAAGGGCGGCGGCCACTAAGGACCACGTCCCAGGGGCGGCGAAGTTTCGCCGCCCCTTTTCTTCTCCGACAGACAGTAGATCGATCCATGAGACAGCATGTCCTGCTGGCGCTCGCGGGCGTGAGCGCGCTCGCCTTTACCGCCTCTGCCAGCGCCGCCGAGGCGCCCGCCCCTACCGGCCAGCTCCTGTTCGAAGCGCGCACGCGTTATGAGCTCTATGATCCCGACGGTCCGAACGCCGAGGCCGTCACGACGCGGCTGCGCCTTGGCTGGCGTCACCCCCTGGCCAAGAGCCTGACCGCCCTGATCGAGATGGAAGCCGTTGGCGCTCTGGTCGACAACTATGCCGACGGCGTCCACGCTAAGCTTGGCAAGGCGACCATTCCCGATCCAGAGACTGTCGAACTCAATCGCGCCGCGCTGGAATGGCGGCCTACCGCCAAACTAGGCGTCGATGTCGGCCGGCAGAGGATCGTTCTAGGCAACGCTCGCTTCGTCGGCAACAGCGGCTGGCGCCAGAACGAGCAGACCTTCGACGCGGTCAAGCTGACCGCCAAGCCGGCCAAGAGCGTGAGCCTGACCTACGTTTATTCCGACCGCGTGCGCAGGTCGCTGGGTCGCAAGTCGTCGCAAGGCGTCTGGCGGGGCGACGTTCACATGCTCCAGGCGGAAGCCGACCTCGGCGCGATCGGCAGGGGGACGGCCTACGCCTTCCTGCTGGATTTCGCCAACGCCCCGACCCAGTCCTCGAAGACCTTCGGCGCCAGGCTGGCCGGGGGCCACGCCCTGCGGCCGGGCCTCAGCGGGATCTGGGAGCTGGAGCACGCCCATCAGATCGACTGGAAGAGCAACCCGAGGAACTTCTCCCTGAACTACGACGCCGCGTCCTTGGGGCTGAAGACCGCCAGGTTGGTGATTTCGGCGAACCTGGAGCGCCTGCAAGGCGATGGTGTCAACGCCTTCCAGGCGCCGCTGGCTTCGCTGCATGGCTTCCAGGGTCTGTCGGACGTGATCGGCGCCACGCCGGCTAAGGGCGTGCGCGACGTCTTCCTGCGCGGAACGACGACGTTCGGCGTCAGGCAACCGCTGAAGCTGACCGGCGAAGCTCACGACTTCGACGCCATCGTCGGGTCCCAGAACCTGGGGCGCGAGGTCGACGCGGTGGTCTCGACGCCGGTCGCCAAGGGGTGGACGTTCGAGCTGGGCGTGGCGCGGTTCGAGACGCAGAGCTCGACCTATCCCGACGCGACGCGCGCGTGGGCCAGCCTCGACTTCAAGCTCTGATCTCGTCGTACCCGGAAAGAGGAAGGGCCCGCGAAAGCGGGCCCTTTTTCGCGGGGCCTAGCCGCACTTGGAGTAGCCGCAATCGGTGCAGGTGTCGCAACCTTCCTTGCGGATCAGGGCGGGGCTGGCGCAGCGCGGACAGACGGCGGGGCGGGGCGCGTCGGTCTGGGGCTCGGCGGCCTCGGCGACCCTGGGCGCGGGCGCGGCGAGGTCCTGGCGCAGGTGCCGCTCGACCACGCCGCCGATCGCCGCCGGCAGCGAGGGCACGTAGCGGCCCGACAGCCAGGCGCCGCCCTGCGGGTCGAAAACCGCTTTCAGTTCCTCGGCCACGAAGCCGACGTCGCCCCCGCGCCGGAACACGGCCGAGATCATCCGCGTCAGGGCCAGGGTCCAGGCGTAGTGCTCCATGTTCTTGGAGTTGACGAAGATCTCGAAAGGTCGCCGCTGGCCGTCCACGATCGCATCGTTGACCGTCACGTAGACAGCATGGGCGCTGTGCGGCCACTTGATCTTGTAGGTCATGCCCGAGAGCGCCTCGTCGCGAGCAATCAGCGGCATTCCGTCAGGCGTGGCCTCGGGCGCCGACGCGGGGGGCTCGGCGGGGGGCGTATCCACAGACAGGACCGAACCGGTGACGGCGTTGGGCCGATAGGTCGTCAGGCCCTTGCACCCCATCCGCCAGCCTTCGAGATAGACATCGCAGAAGGTGTCGAAGGCGATGTCGGCGGGGCAGTTGACGGTCTTGGAGATCGAGCTGTCGATTATCGACTGGGCGGCGGCCTGCATGACCAGATGCTCGCGCGGCGTCAGGGTCTGGGCCGAGACGAAGACGTCCGCTGGCGGTTCAGCCTCGCCATGCAGCCGCTTCCAGACCGTCAGAGCGTAGTCCTCGACGGCCTCCTGGCGGGTCGAGCCGTCGGGCTGGCGGACCTTGCGGTTATAGGCGTAGGCGAAGACCGGCTCTACGCCGGACGAGACGTTGCTAGCCACCAGCGAGGTCGTGCCCGTCGGCGCGATCGAGGTCAGGCATCCGTTGCGCAGGCCGTGCTTGACGATCAGCGCGCGGGTGTCTTCATCAAGATCCAGCAGGTTCGGCCGATCCAGCACGCGCGGGTCCCAGAGCGGGTAGGAGCCCTTCTCCGCGGCCAAGGCTGCCGAGGCGCGATAGGCCTCGCGCTTGATAATCCCCAGCCAGCGCCTGGTCGTCTCGGCCGCTTCTTCCGAGCCATAGCGCTGGCCGCAGAAGATCAGGGCGTCAGCGAGGCCCGTGACGCCCAGACCCAGGCGCCGCTTGGCGCGCGCTTCCTCCGCCTGCGCTTCCAGCGGGAAGCGCGAGACGTCGATCACGTCGTCCAGGAACCGGATCGCGACATGGGTCAGTTCCGTCAACTTCTCTTCGTCCAGCGCCGCGCCTTCCGTGAACGGCGCAGCCACCAGACGAGCCAGGTTGATCGAACCGAGCAAGCAGGCGCCGTAGGGGGGCAACATCTGCTCGCCGCAGGGGTTGGAGGCGCTGATCGTTTCGCAATCGGCGAGATTGTTCCGGGCGTTGACCCGGTCGACGAAGATCACGCCGGGCTCGGCGTAGGCGTAGGTCGCCGTCATCAGCCGTCGCCACAAATCGCTGGCCCGAACCGTCTTGAACACCTCGCCGCCGAACACCAGGGGCCAGTCGGCGTCTGCCGCCAGGGCCTCGAGGAAGGCGTCGGTGACCAGGACCGAGAGGTTGAAGTTGCGCAGACGGATCGGCTCGCGCTTGGCGTCGATGAAGGCCTCGATGTCGGGGTGGTCGATGCGCAGGCAGCCCATCATCGCCCCGCGCCGCTGGCCGGCCGACAGGATCGTGCGACACATCGAATCCCAGACGTCCATGAAGCTCAAGGGACCCGAAGCGTCGGCCCCCACGCCGCGCACCGGCGCGCCGGCCGGGCGGATGGTCGAGAAGTCCATGCCGACGCCGCCGCCTTGCTGCAGGGTGACCGCCGCCTCGCGCAGATGCTCGAAGATGCCGGGTAGGTCGTCGGGTAAGGTCCCCATGACGAAGCAGTTGAACAGGGTGACCGCCCTCCCCGTCCCGGCCCCGGCGAAGATGCGGCCGGCCGGCATGAACTGGAAATCACCCAGCGCGTCGAGGAACTTCTCCCGCCAAGTCTCGCGGGCCTCGGCGGGCTCGGCCTCGGCGATGGCTTGGGCCACGCGGCGCCAGCTGTCCTCGACGGTGGCGTCGCCGCCGCCGGCGTCTGGCGCGAACCGATATTTCGCGGCCCATATCTCCGCGGCCAGGGGAATGTCGAAGGCCATGATCCGGCTCCTGTTCCAAAGACTAGGAGGCTGGCGGATTCGACCCGAGCCGGAATTGTCGATCGACAAGGAGGCCGCGTTCGGACGGCCAAGTCGAATTCGCGCCAGCTTGCTTTGGAGCAAGGTCCCCTTTTCGCGCCCGGTCTATCGGTGGCGGCGAGCGGGCGGATCGCCCGCGCCCAGACAAAGGTGAGTGAAGATGTTGAAGTCCGTTCTCGTCGCCGGCGCCATGATCGGCGCGGTGGCGATCGCCGGAACCGCTGGCGCGGCCGAGCTGCAGGTCAAGATGCTGAACCAGGGCTCGCAGGGCATGATGGTATTCGAACCGGCGACCGCCAAGCTGAAGGTGGGCGACACCATCCGATTCATCCCGACCGACGTCGGCCATAATGTCGAGACGATCCCCGGCATGTGGCCGGCCGGCGCCGCGCCCGTCAAAGGCTTGATGGGCAAGGAAGTCGTCGTGAAGGTCGCCAAGCCCGGCGTCTATGGCTTCAAGTGCATGCCGCACTGGGCGATGGGCATGGCCTTCGTGGCCAAGGTCGGCGACGGCAAGCCGAACGCCGCCGAGGCCGAAGCCGCTATCGCCAGCGCGCCCGGCATGGCCAAGAAGCGGCTGACGGCCGATTTCGCCGCGATCAAGTGACGTCGCGAAAGCGCCGTCGCTCCTGGAGCGGCGGTGTTGTCACCTTGCCCGGATTGGAAAGCTCAGCCCGCCTCGGCCAAGTTCGTCAGAACATCCAGCCGGCGGACGACGATGCGGCGGCGCGCGCTCGCGGTGATGCCGCGCTCATCCCACGCCGCCAGCGTCCGACTAACCGTATGCAAGGTCGAGCCTGCCATCTCAGCCAGTTCCTGACGGGTGATCGGGAAGTCGATCTCGAGGCCCTGGTCGGTTTCGCGGCCGGCTTGCCGAACGAGACGCAGAAGGGTCCGGGCGATGCGCTGCTCGACCTTCTCGCCGGCCATCTCGCCGACCCGGTCCTGCAGTTCGAACAGGCGATGCCCGGCCGAGGCGGCCGAGCCCATGGCGATCTCGGGATAGCGCGCCATCAGCTGGCGCATAGCCGCGACGGTCCAGTAGATCTCGACGCTGTCGACCACCGCCACGGCGTCGGCCGGGAACGGCTTGCCCATCAGGGCCGCCACCGTGCCGTACATCTCGCCCGGCCCGATGAAGCGGATCACCGACTGGCTGCCCTCGGGGCGCGCCTGCACGATCTTGATCCGGCCCTCCAGCAGCGTGTGACAGGTCGATCCGGGATCGCCCTGGCTGAAGACGACGCGCCCGGCGAGCAGCGGCCGCACGGTTCCGGCCCCGAGCACGTCGGCGGCCGCGATCTCGTCCAGATGGCCGAACATGTCGGCGCCGCGGAGACTATGGGGAGCGATAGTGGCGACCATGAGAGGCGTTTGGCTTTGGGTGAAATGCTGGCGTCACCCCTAAGCTTGCCTGGGCTCCAGCTTAATCCCGGAATTCTACCTAGGGCGATTTCCCGAATAACGGCGGGACCGGCGCGGTTGCTAAGGCTCAGGTCGACACAAGCCTCAGCCGCCGGGCCGCCCATGACCCTCGCCTTCGCCAAGTTCGATCCGCCGCCCGCCCAGACGCTAGTCCCCGCCGGGGTCAGCATCCGCAGGGCGCCGGGCGAGGAGATCTTCGCCCAGGGCGAGACGGTCGATACCGTCTATCAGCTCCTGTCGGGCGCGGTGCGGACTTACCGGCTACTGGGCGACGGACGTCGGCACGTCTGCGACTTCCACGTACCGGGCGATGTCCTGGGACTTGAGGCGGGCGGCGAACATGCCTGTTCGGCCGAGGGCATGGCCGACGTGATCCTGCTGGCCATTCCGGTCGCCACGCTGCGCCGCCTGTCGGCCCATGATCCCTTGCTGGGCCAGCGCCTGCTGTCGATCGCGTCAAATGGGCTGCAACGCAGCCAGAACCACGCGGCCATGCTGGCGCGGCTGGGCGCGGTCGAGCGCGTCGCCGCCTTCCTGATCGACTTCGCCCAGCGCTTCGACGCGGACGACGAGTTCGACCTGCCGATGACCCGCCAGGACATCGCCGACTATCTGGGCCTGACCATCCACACCGTTTCCCGCACGCTGTCGCATCTCCAGGACCAGGGGCTGATCGACGTGCGCGCCTCCCGCCGCGTGCGTCTGCGCCGGCAGGACGAGCTTCTAGGACTTTGCGCATGACCCCTTCGGTCCTGACCCCGGCCCAGCGCCAGCTCGCCGAACGGAACCTCCCCCGCTACACCAGCTATCCGACCGCCCTGGCCTTCGATGAGGGGCAGGTGTCTCAAGCCCGGGACTGGTTCGCCCGCACCCGCGCTGAGGACCGGCTGTCGGTCTATGTCCACGTGCCGTTCTGCCGGCGCCTGTGCTGGTACTGTGGCTGTCACACCTCGATCGCCCACACCTACGAGCGCGTCGGGACCTTTTTCGAAACTCTGATGCGCGAGGTCGACCTGATGGCCACGCGTCTCGGCGAGCACGATGGCCTGGCGCACCTGCACTTCGGCGGCGGCAGCCCGAACGCCCTTAGCCCCGAGGACTTCGCCGCTCTGGTCACGCGACTGAAGACAGTCTTTCGCCCACGTCCCGGCGCCGAGATCGCCGCCGAGCTGGACCCGGGCATGCTGTCCGAGGCCTTTGTCGACGCGGCCGGGGCCGTGGGCGTCAATCGTGTCAGCTTGGGCGTCCAGACCTTCGACCCGACCGTGCAGGCTCTGGTCAATCGCATTCAACCCTACGACCACGTCGCCCGTGCGACCGAGCGCCTGCGCGCTGTCGGCGTCAAAGGCCTGAACTTCGACCTGATGTACGGCCTGCCCGGGCAGACGCCCGAAAACATCCACGAGTCTGCGCGCCTGGCGGTCCAGCTGCGGCCCGATCGGGTAGCCGTGTTCGGCTACGCCCATGTGCCGTGGATGAAGAAGCACCAGACCATGATCCGCGAGGCGGACCTTGCCGATCTGGACGGCCGTTGGGCCCAGGCTGAGGCCGCGGACGCGGCGCTGACAGAGGCGGGCTATGTGCGCATTGGCCTCGACCACTACGCTTTGCCTGACGACACGCTGGCCCGCGCGGCGGCGGAGGGACGCCTCCGGCGGAACTTCCAAGGATACACGGACGATCCTGCGCCGGTGCTCGTTCCGATCGGTCCCTCGTCGATCGGCCAATTCCACGAAGGCTTTGTCCAGAACCTGGTCCCGACCGACCATTGGTCGACCGCGATCGCCTACGGCCAGCTTCCGCTGCACCGGGCGCTGATCGTGAACGCCGAAGACCGATTGAGGGCCGCCGTGATCGAGCGGCTGATGTGCGACATGGCTGTCGATGTCGCCGCCATCTGCCGCGATCACGGGTTCCCCGAGGACCATCTTAGCGCCGCCCTGTCCGCGACCGACGCGTTGCAACTGGCTGGTCTCTGCGTCCGCGACGGCGCGGTGGTCTCGATCCCCGAGCGCGCCCGCCGCCTGATGCGGGTGGTCGCCGCCGCCTTCGATGCGCGCCTGCCCACGGCCGCCACGCGCCACGCCAAGGCGATCTGATCTCGCGAGGTTGCTCCCGAGCAACGTCGGCTCTCCCCTCCGTCGCCATCCTGATCCCCGAACGCCGAATGGGACGATCCCGACCGGCGAGGGGAAGCGAGATGAACACGCGAAGACTATGGTTCGTCCTCGCCCTGGTGATGGCGGTGTCCTTCACCGTCCTGGGGCTGATGGGACGCGAAATACACCGGCAGGCGCCGCCGATCCCGACCCGCGTGGTCGACGTGTCGGGACAGGTGCTACTCACCAAGGCGGATATCGAGACCGGCCAGCTGGCCTGGCAGTCGATGGGCGGCCAGCAGGTCGGCTCCATCTGGGGTCACGGCGGCTATGTGGCGCCGGACTGGTCGGCCGATCAGGTCCACCGCGAGGCCACGGCCCTACTCGACATCTGGGCGCGGCGCGACTTCAAGGCGTCTTACGGCGCCGTGTCGCCCGAGCGCCAGGCAGCCCTGCGCGAGCGCCTGAAGCGTGAGATGCGGACCAACACCTATGACGCCAAGACCGGCGTCGTCACGGTCAGCGACGATCGCGCCCAGGCCATCCGTCAGGTGCGCGGCCACTACGAGACGCTGCTGGGATCGGATCCGGCCTTGGAGATGCTGCGCGAGCAGTACGCCATCGCCAATGGCGCGGTGAAGGATCCGGCGCGCCGGACCGCCATCGCCGCTTTCTATTGGTGGACCGGCTGGGCGGCGAGTACGAACCGTCCCGGCGAGGTGATCACCTATACGGCCAACTGGCCGCATGAAGAGCTGATCGGCAACACGCCGACCGCCCCGACCATCGTCTGGTCGGTGGCCAGCGTCATCCTGCTGATCTTCGCCGTCGGCGCCCTGGCCTTCTGGCACGCCCGCACGAAGTCGGAAGACCACCTGGTCGCGCCGGATAAGGACCCGCTGGCGGCCATGAAGCCGACGCCCTCGATGAAGGCGACCGGCAAGTATTTCCTGACCGTGATCGGCCTTTTCCTGCTGCAGGTGGGCCTGGGCGCCGTCACCGCCCACTATTCGGTGGAGGGTCACGCCTTCTTCGGCGTTCCGATCTCCAACATCATCCCCTATGCGGTCACCCGCACCTGGCACACTCAGCTGGCCGTCTTCTGGATCGCCACCGCCTGGCTCGCGACCGGTCTCTATGTCGCGCCGATGATCTCGGGCCACGAGCCCAAGGGCCAGAAACTGGGCGTCGACCTGCTATGGGTCGCCCTGGTCGTCGTCGTGCTCGGCTCGATGGCCGGCGAGTGGCTGGGGGTCCAACAGGTTTTCGACCTGAACGCCAACTGGTGGTTTGGCCATCAGGGTTGGGAATATGTCGATCTCGGCCGCTTCTGGCAGATCCTGCTGTTCGTGGGCCTGATGAAATGGCTGGTCTTGGTGGGCCGGGCTTTGTGGCCCGCCCTCAAGGCTCCGTCGGAAAGCAAACCCGTTCTCTGGATTCTCTTCCTGTCGACCGTCGCCATCGGCCTGTTCTACGGCGCGGGCTTCATGTGGGGTAAGCACACCCACATCAGCATGGTCGAGTACTGGCGCTGGTGGGTGGTCCACCTGTGGGTCGAAGGCTTCTTCGAGGTGTTCGCCACGGCGGTCATCAGCCTGCTGATGGTGAAGCTCGGCCTGGTGCGGGCCAAGTCGGCCAATGGCGCCGTGCTGTTCGGGACCATCGTGTTCCTGTTCGGCGGCGTGCTGGGCACGGCCCACCACTGGTACTTCGCCGGCACGCCGGTCTCAGTGATCGCCATCGGCTCGGTGTTCTCGGCCCTCGAGGTGGTGCCGTTGGCCCTGATCGGCGCTGAGGCCTTCGAGACCTTCAGCCACACCAAGGCCGCGCCCTGGGTCGCGACCTATCGCTGGCCGATCTTCTTCTTCGTCGCGGTTTCGTTCTGGAACCTGCTGGGCGCGGGGGTCTTCGGCTTCATGATCAATCCGCCGATCAGCCTCTACTTCATTCAGGGGCTGAACACGACGGCCACCCATGGTCATGCGGCGCTGTTCGGCGTGTACGGGATGTTGGGCATCGGCCTGCTGCTGTTCTGTTTCCGAGGCCTGGCGCGGCGTGAAGCCTGGGACGATCGGCTGTTGGCGGCGACCTTCTGGATGCTGAACGGGGGCCTCGCGATGATGCTGTTCCTGTCGCTGCTGCCAGTGGGCGTGATCCAGGCGATCGCCAGCATCGAGCACGGCCTCTGGTTCGCCCGCTCTCCCGCGGTGATCCACTCGCCACTGGTCCAGACCCTGGTCTGGATGCGGGTGCCGGGCGACATCGTCTTCGCCGGCGGCGCCTTCACCCTGGCGATCTTCGCCGCCAAGCTACTACTGGGCGCGCGCCGCCCGGCCATTGGGAAGGCCGCGAGCCCGGTCGCCGCGGAATAGACCGCCACGCAGGGAACCGGCGCGCACGAAGGTGCGCGCCGGTGACGCTCGGAGATGGTGCGCCCCTTTCGCGACCGAAGCCGGCGGCGGCTTCCGTGACTACCTCGCGCCAGTTACGGTCGCCCCATGACACGTCGATCTCGATCTTCCAGAGGTCGGCGCCGCCGTCAAACCCGCCGATCGCCTGTCCTTGTACGCCACAGTACGATGCCGCCAGGCATCCTGCTTTACAGGGTACGGCAAGCGGGTTTCTCTACAGATCACGAGGCTAGGAAGGCGCGCACGGTATTCGCCGGGAACGCCGACGTGAGTGGTAGACGGATGCAGTTCCGGCGAATGCGGTATTATATTACCGCAACTCCCACTCGATCATCAATAAGCGCATTAAGTTGTTGCCTGGGCTCAATTTTTCAGATGTGCGGCTTTTTCAACGCGCACAAATGCGCTTGATCAGCGCTCCTTAAGCCGAAGCGCGTCGATCAGCATCGAGAATGCGGGCGAGGCGTGGCGCCCGCTGGGATAATAGAGATGGTAGCCTGAAAACGGCGGACACCAGTCTTCCAACACCCAGACTAGCTCCCCCGATGCGATGCAGGGCGCGGCGACATCCTCGGGCATGTAGGCCAGGCCCAAGCCTTGTAGCGCCGAGTCCAACCGCTGCCGGATGGTGTTGAAGATCAGCTGACCATCGACCCGCACCTTCACCTCCCGACCGTCCTTCTCGAACTCCCAGGGGAATAATCCGCCGTAGGTGGGCAACCGCATGTTGATGCAGTTGTGGTCCGTGAGATCCTGCGGGCTCAGCGGCTTCGGGCGCTTTGCGAAATAGGCTGGCGAGCCGACCACGGCCATCCGCATGTCCGGGCCGATGCGCAGGGCGATCATGTCCTTGGCCACTTGCTCGCCCAGACGCACCCCGGCGTCGAAACCCTCAGACACGATGTCGACCAGGCCGTAGTCGACGACGATCACGACG
>Ga0102591_1003002_pt1 | contig 16243 bp, 19 predicted proteins | sample AraplaCol_mCL_r2_2_FD_76860 | JGI IMG/M metagenome (GOLD analysis project Ga0102591, IMG submission 76860) | Arabidopsis root microbial communities from North Carolina, USA - plate scrape MF_Col_mCL_r2 (SPADES assembly) (version 2) | ecosystem: Host-associated > Plants > Roots > Endosphere... | reverse complement strand
GCGCCGCGTTCTCCGCGCAGGCCAACGGCAGCTTCGTGAAGGTGATGGACCTGCGTTACGGCGAAAACCCGCACCAGGCCGGCGCGTTCTACCGCGACCTGTGGCCGGTGCCGGGCACGCTGGCGACCTTCACGCAGCTGCAGGGCAAGGAACTGAGCTACAACAACCTCGCCGACGCCGACGCCGCATGGGAATGCGTGCGCCAGTTCGAGCGTCCGGCATGCGTGATCGTGAAGCACGCCAACCCCTGCGGCGTGGCCGAGGGCGTGGCCTGCGGCGATGCGTACGAACTTGCGTATGCGACCGATCCGACGTCCGCGTTCGGCGGCATCCTCGCGTTCAACACGAAGCTGGATGCGGCGACCGCGAAGGCCATCCTCGATCGCCAGTTCGTCGAGGTGCTGATCGCGCCGGATTACGAGGAAGGCGCGCTCGATTACGCCCGCAAGAAGGCGAACGTGCGCGTGCTGCGCATTCCGCATGGCGACGGCCGCAACAACGTCGACGTGAAGCGCGTGGGCTCGGGCCTGCTGATGCAGACGGCCGACATCCGCGAAGTCACGCGCGATGAGCTGAAGGTCGTGACGAAGATCGCCCCGACCAAGGAACAGCTGGACGACCTGCTGTTCGCGTGGCGCGTGGCGAAGTTCGTGAAGTCCAATGCGATCGTCTATGCGAAGGACCATCGCACCATCGGCGTGGGCGCCGGCCAGATGAGCCGCGTGTATTCGGCGCGCATCGCCGGCATCAAGGCGACCGATGCGGGCCTGATCGTCCCGGGTTCGGTGATGGCGTCGGATGCGTTCTTCCCGTTCCGCGATGGCATCGATGCCGCGGCCGAAGCCGGCATCAAGGCCGTCATCCAGCCGGGCGGCTCGATGCGCGACAGCGAGGTGATCGCCGCCGCCGACGAGCATGGTTTGGCGATGGTGTTCACGGGCGTGCGCCACTTCCGCCATTGATTCGCCGGGAATCGGGACCCGCTCTCGTAGCCCGGGTAAGCGAAGCGCACCCGGGTTGCCGCGCCATCGATGCCGGATTCGCGCCCGGCCGCCTGGGTTTCCGGAAGGCCTCCATACACCGTCATCCCGGCGAAAGCCGGGACCCGGGCCCGTGACGCACGGGGCTGACGGCACGCGCTGACTCCGTCGTAACCGCCCCCGCGCCACACTGCGTCCAGACGCCCGGAGGCTCTATGTGGATCCGCACCGAAACCCAGGACGATCACCCCGCGATCCGCAAACTCCTCGGCGACGCCTTCGCCGATGCGGATGGCAATGGCCGCGTCGAGCAGCGCATCGTCGAGGCCCTGCGCGATGACGGCGCACTCAGCCTGTGCCTGGTGGCCGACATCGACGGCCGCATTGCAGGGGTGGCGGTGTTCTCGCCCGTCGCCATCCAGGATGCGAAGTCCTGGTACGGCCTGGGCCCGGTCGCGGTCGCACCGCGCGACCAGGGCCATGGCGTCGGCACGGCGCTGATCCGCGCCGGACTGGCCGAAATCGCCGACCAGGGCGCCGCCGGCTGCGTCGTGCTGGGCGAACCGGACTACTACCAGCGCTTCGGCTTCCGCAACGACGGCGAGCTGCGCTACGCCGACGCCCCGCCGCAGTATTTCCAGTCGCTCGCCTTCGGCGATGCCGACCCGAAGGGCGACGTTCGCTACCACCACTCGTTTTCCGCGACCTGATCTCGCCCGCTGATCCTGCCTGGGCGCCTCGCGCATGAACGCGGCCGATCGCCCCGCGCGGGCGCGTTGGACTCCATGAACCTCGCGGCTTGCGTAAAATCGCGATCCCACGTCGCGCGACAGGAGTAAGCATGAAAGTCCTCGTCATCGGATCCGGCGGTCGCGAGCACGCGCTGGCCTGGAAACTGGCGCAATCGCGGCGCGTGAGCGAAGTCCTCGTCGCCCCCGGCAACGCCGGCACCGCGACCGAAGCCAAATGCCGCAACGTGGACGTGGCCGCTTCCGATATCGACGGCCTGCTCGCGCTGGTCGAGCGCGAAGGCGTCAGCGTCACCGTCGTCGGCCCGGAAGGCCCGCTGGTGAACGGCGTGGTCGACCGCTTCCGCGAGAAGAAGCACCGCATCTTCGGCCCCACCGCCGCCGCCGCGCAGCTGGAAGGCAGCAAGGCGTACGCGAAGAACTTCCTCGCACGCCACGGGATTCCCACCGCGCACTACGCGGTGTTCACCGAAGCCGACGCCGCGCTTGAATACGTGCAGGAGAAGGGCGCGCCCATCGTCATCAAGGCCGATGGCCTGGCGGCCGGCAAGGGCGTCATCGTCGCGATGACGCTGGCCGAAGCCGAAGCGGCGATTACCGACATGCTGTCCGACTACGCCTTCGGTGCAGCCGGCGCGCGCGTGGTGATCGAGGAATTCCTCGACGGCGAGGAAGCCAGCTTCATCTCGATGGTCGACGGCAAGCACGCGTTGCCGATGGCGACCAGCCAGGACCACAAGCGCGTAGGCGACCGCGACACTGGCCCGAACACCGGCGGCATGGGTGCGTATTCGCCTGCGCCTGTCGTAACGCCGGAGATCCACGCGCGCATCATGCGCGAAGTCGTCGAACCTACCGTGCGCGGCATGCAGGCCGACGGCATTCCGTTCACCGGCTTCCTCTATGCCGGCCTGATGATCGACAAAAGCGGCGCGCCGAAGGTCATCGAATACAACGTGCGTTTCGGCGACCCGGAAACGCAGCCGGTGATGCTGCGCCTGCGCTCGGACCTGCTGGAACTGGTGGAAGCGGCGATCGACGAACGCCTGAACACCGTGACCGCGCAATGGGATCCGCGCCCGTCGCTGGGCGTGGTGATGGCGGCGGAAGGTTATCCGGGCACGCCGCGCGCGGGCGATGTCATCGGCAGCTGGGACGCACCGGAAGTGGACGAGGTGAAGGTCTTCCATGCCGGCACGAAGCTGGAAGGCGAACACGTCGTCACCGCCGGCGGTCGCGTGCTGTGCGTGTGCGCGCTGGGCGACACCGTCGCCGATGCGCAGCACAAAGCGTACGAAGGCGTAGCCGGCATCTCGTGGCATGGCGAGTTCCATCGCCACGACATCGGCTGGCGCGCGATCGAGCGGGAACGGGCGGAAGAGCCGGCGTAATCTCGCACTCCTTCCTATACCCTCACCCAGCGCTCTTGCTCCCTCCCCTGCTTGCAGGGGAGGGTTGGGGAGGGGTAGCGAAGCCGCAACGCGGCGAGCTTCACCTCAACAACGCTACGACCCCTCTTCCTCCGGCGCAGGCGTCAGCTTCACCACGACATCATCCAGCTCCGCGATGACGCGTTCCAGCGCATCGTAGAACTCGGCCTGCCGCGTCATCAGATCCTCGATGTTCCCGGCTTCCTTCAACTTCGCCAGCTCACCGTCGAACAGCAGCCACTGCGCGGTGAGCCGTTCCACGTTGCCCTTGGCGTAGTGCCGCATTTCCTTGAGCTGCTGCAACGTGTCGTTGACATGATCCAGCGGCGACTTGGTTTCCGCAGTCATGGCGACCTCCTTTCGGGAAGATGACCGCAGGGTACCCAGTCGAAGCTGGCTCGCTTGTGAAACGCGCTCGAACGAAGTGAAGGCCGCGTCAATAGTGGATGGCCGTCATCAATCCACACGAATCAAGTACCACTGGATCCGGAAGCGTGCGCGCCTCACCACGTGCTATACGTTCGGCGCTCCAAAGTGCCACCAGCGCGTCCAGCGCGTCATCCGTCGCTGCCCATTGTCTGGGCACTCGCGATAGCAGCGAGTCGACCGCTTCATCGCCAAACACGCCGGCCAACAACGTCCTTCGACGCGCTCCGCCTTCACGGGTGCGCTTACTTTCAACCAAACCTTTTCCACCGGACAAGGCTGCGAACGAGACTTCGGGATGGATCTCGCGAACCCGCTTGCGGGCTTCCGGATCGGATCGAAGAAGCTCATCCCATTCACGAATCTTTGGCAGGATCGCAAAGGCCTGCGCACCGAAGCCGCGATTATCAATCTCTCGATGGCGGCGCGACGCTTCCCCTTGGCTCTGTGCATCCAGGATGCCGCGTACCGGCGCAGAGAAGATGCTGCTTGCGCGCTTTCCACCCACGAAGTTGCGCGCCAGGGAATCGGCTTGCCGACCGTCTCTATCGGCAAGGCCGATGGGTATATCCACGGCAATAACTTCCGCACCCAAGTGGGCGTCGACCACGCGACGTGCACTGATGTAGACGTCGAAAGCCAGTGCGCCGTCACCGCGCCATACGCCGATCCATCCGCTCTTTGCACCATCGACGCCGACGCAGAGATTGTTGTGCAATGACATGGGTCGCCTCCGTCTGAACGAGCGTGATTGAGTCGCTGACCAAGCTACGACAACTTCGCGTTGTTAGGGACGACGCTCGTCAGCAGACTCGGCTTCACGGAGTTTCAAACCTCCTCAAAGAGCGGCAGCCACCCCGCAGCATCGGTGGCTTTTTCGTGCGCTATTCCAGGCACGACCGACGCAAGCATTCCGCGTCGGGAGGGCGGCTAATACAACACCCGCAAGGGAAATACGCCCAGCCGGTCTTTGACGGTGTTTGAACCTCCCGACAACCTCGCGCTGCAATCGTGCAGCGCGAGTCGGCTGGACTGCCTGGAACCCTAAGATGCGAAACGGAACCCGCAAGACCGAACACCCGGAAACGCCCTACTACGCGCTCTCGATCGACACGTACGTCGCCCTGCAACACACCCGCGAGGAACTGCGCCTGCTCGGCCGACTGGCCGAACCTCGCAGCGAAGACGACCGAGACGAAGTGATCGTCTCGACCGAAGCGTTGTCCGATTGCTTCCTCCGGATTGCGGAGCAACTCGATAGCGCGCTGGCGGATGTGCGACGCGTCAGCGCATAGGGATGTATTGCATCTGCCCGGGCTTCCTCAGAGGGTCCGGGCACGACTACGCTGCGCAATGATCCTCCTTGGGATCAAGCCGGCCAATACATCCGCTTCAACGGCACCAGTCGCTTCGTCTCGGTATCGGTGTTGTCGTAATGATCCATCAGCGCGCGGACCAACTGGTCCAGCGTCCAAAGGGTTGTCGGAATGGGCGCGCGATCAGCTTCGTAGTACGCCTCGCGGCTGAAGCCGCCAGTGCTGACGTATAGGCCGCGGTCGTCCTTGTGGCGGCCGTTGATAAAGCTGCGGACTTCCTGGCTGCCCATCTTTTCCTGACGGTGCTTCACCTCCACGACGATGCGCGGATTCTCGAAGCCGAAGCCGTCGGGTGAGGCGACGATGTCCTTGCCGCGGTCGGCGCCCGCTGGCGAGACCTGCGTCTTGTAGCCCATCGCGCGCAGGATGCCGGCGACGAGTTCCTGCATCTCCGCCCAGTCGAGCGCGCTGATGCGATCTTTGATGCGCTCGGCTGCGGCAGCCTCGATGCCATCGAACGGATCGGACTGTTCGTCATCCAGAACCAGTTCAAGGGGCGCGACTGCGGGCGCCGGTTTGCCCGTCGCCACGGCCGTCAGTTCCTTCGCGGCATTGGGCGGCACCTGGAAGACGGTAAGCGTGGAGCCCAGGCTGTTGCGTGTGGGCTGGCTGAGCACGTCGCGTTCGACTTCATGCTTCCAGTCCACCGCGCGCGCCAACACCATGTCGTCGTCGGCCCAGTCCGGCTTGTGCGTCGATTCGCCGGTGACGACTCCAATGAGGTAAGTGCGGTTGGACGGTGAGTACGTCACGACGGGATCGCCGATCGCAATCTCATTGATGAAGCGCCACACCTGCGAGGCGCCAGCCACGATCGCGCCTTGCCCGAGGTTCGGCGCCGCCTCACGGAACATCGCGGCAAGATCCTTTCGCGACATGCCCTTGGTCGCCGTTCCCAACTCGGTCCAGCCAATGGCCGCCACCTTCCGCTCCCGGAAGTCCTCATATAACAGTCCGCCATCGCCACGGACCATCCACATGCCGGCCATCGCCCCTTCCTGTTTTCCTACACCCGGACGGGAATGATGCCGCGCGCGGACCCGCGGGGGGAGGCCGTGGGAGCCCTTTCATCCGAATCGCGTGTTTTTCGCGGTCGTTCGGGCCGTGGCCGGGGTCTGCCGGAGTGGGATGTGCCCTACGGAGGGGCGCGTGTCCTCCGGCGATGGAGGCGACCTTCCTTCGCCACGCCATGCCGCGCGAGGACCAAACGGGAGGGCTAACCAACGGCAGCGGGCCTTAATCCGGATTTGCTAGTCTCCCGCGAACCTCCAGCCCCAACGTTGAGTGCATGGCACACAGTCAGTTCGACCTGCTGCGGCAGCGGCGCTTCCTGCCGTTCTTCGTGACCCAGTGCCTGGGGGCGTTCAACGACAACGTGTACCGGCAGGCGATCATCGGGCTGCTGTTCTGGCTCGGGGTCAACGAGCAGGAACGCACGCTCTACACCAACCTCGCGCCGGCGTTGTTCATCCTGCCCTACTTCCTGTTCTCCGCCACGGCCGGGCAGATCGCCGAGAAGCTGGAGAAGTCCAAGCTCATCCGCATCACCACGACGATGGAAATCGTGATCATGTCGCTGGCGGCGGTGGGCTTTGTCACGCAGAACATGACGGTGCTGCTGGTCGCGCTGTTCGGCACGGGCCTGCAGTCCACGCTGTTCGGGCCGGTGAAGTACTCGATCCTGCCCTCGGTGCTGAAGCCGGAAGAACTTACCGGCGGCAACGGGCTGGTCGAGATGGGCACGTCGATGTCGATCCTCATCGGCATGATCTTCGGCGGCCTGATCTTCGAGCTTGCCGGCACGCACGGGCCGGTGGTGGCCGCCACGGCGATCATCGCGCTTGCGGTGGGCGGCAATATCGTCAGCCGCTTCATTCCGCGCGCGGAAGCCGGCGCGCCGGACCTGAAGATCAACTGGAATCCCATTCCCGAATCGCTCGCCGTCCTCAAGCTGGCGAAGCGACAGGTGGCGGTGCGCAATTCGGTGCTGGGCATTTCGTGGTTCTGGTTCATCGGCACGGTGCTGACCTCGCAGCTGCCCAGCTATGCCGTCGAGAACCTGGGCGGCAGCCAGACGCTTTACATCTTCGCGCTGGCGCTGTTCTCCATCGGCACGGGCGTGGGATCGATGCTGTGCGAGAAGCTGTCGGCACGCACGGTGGAAATCGGCCTGGTGCCGATGGGCGCGTTCGGCATGAGCGCCTTCATGCTCGACCTGTACTTCGCACGCAGCGGCGAGGCGACCGTCGCGGGGCTCAGCGTCGGCGCGTTCCTGCAGCAGCCGGGCAGCTGGCGCATCGCGATGGACCTGACCGGCATCGGCCTGTTCGCGGGCTTCTTCGCGGTGCCGCTGTTCGCGCTGATCCAGAGCCGCACCCCGCGCAGCGAGATCTCGCGCGTGATCGCCGGCATGAACATCCAGAACGCCGGCTTCATCGTGCTGGCGGCGGTGCTGGGCATCGTGGTGCAGCGCTTCTTCGGATGGACGATTCCGCAGGTGTTCCTGGCGCTGGCGATCGCCAACGTGTTCGTGGCGATCTACATTTTCACGCTGGTGCCCGAGTTCATGATGCGCTTCCTGAGCTGGGTGCTGGTGCGCGTGCTGTACCGCATGCGGCCGCACGGCATCGAGCAGCACGTGCCGGACGAAGGTGCGGCGCTGATCGTGTGCAACCACGTCAGCTACATGGATGCGCTGATCCTGTCGGCGAGCGTGCCGCGGCCGATCCGCTTCGTCATGTACTACAAGATCTTCAAGATCCCGGTGATGAGCTGGATCTTCCGTACCGCCAAGGCCATTCCGATTGCCGGCGCGAAGGAAGACCCGGAACTGATGCGCAAGGCGTTCGACGAGATCGACGCGGCGCTGGCCGAGGGCGAACTGGTGGGCATCTTCCCCGAAGGCGCGTTGACGAAGGACGGCCAGATCGCGCCGTTCAAGTCGGGCGTGGAGCACATCCTGGAACGCGCGGCAGCGCGCGGGCAGGTCGTGCCGGTGGTGCCGATGGCGCTGCGGAACATGTGGACGAGCATGTGGAGCCGCCGCGACAGTCGGCTGGGACAGATGCGCGTGCCGCGCCGTTTCCGCGCGCCGGTGGAGGTGATGGCGCAGGCGCCCATCGTCGATGCCTCGGTGGATGCGCAGACGCTGGAGGCGAAGGTGCGGGCGATGCGCGGCGACGCGGCCTGAGCCATCACGGCGGGACCATGGTGCGCCGCCTAGGATCGGGTCGCCGCGGCGTCGCGGCGCACCCGAAGGATCGCCATGAACGTGCCGCCTCCCGCCCCGCCGCCGTCGCCGCTGGCGACGCATGTTCCGAGTTACATGGTCTGGGCGATCCTCATCACCATCGCCTCGGTGCTGTTCTGCTGCATCATCGGCACGATTCCGGGCGTCATCGCGATCGTGTTCGCCGGACAGGTCAACACGAAGTTGCGCATGGGCGATGAGGCCGGCGCGTGGATCGCGTCGCGTCGCGCGAAGTTGTGGTGCTGGATCACGACGGGCCTGACGATCCTCGGCCTGTGCTGGACGATCTGGTTCGTCAGCGCAGGCGGCATGGCGCGTTACCAGCAGATGATGCAGGAACTGGAAAACGTGCAGCGCGTGCAGCAATGAACGCCGTCGTTCCCCGCGCGCCTTCGCCTGGCTTGGAAATGCGCACTGCCGTGGTGGGCGCCACGGCGGTGTGCGCGTCGCTCGGCGTTGCGGTGTTGCGGGTGTTCGATGCGAATTCGCTGTGGCCCTGTGCGTTTCACGCCATCACGGGATTGCACTGCCCCGGCTGCGGGCTCACGCGCATGCTGCACGCGCTGGTGCATGGCGACGTGGCGCGTGCGTGGTCGATGAATCCGCTGGCGATGATCGCGCTGCCGCTGCTCGCGGTGATGCTGATGCAATGGTGGCTGGCGAAGCCACTGCTGCCGGCATGGGTGAATCGTTACGCGCACGATGGGCGCGTGTGGATCGCGGTGTTGATCGCGTTCGGCGTGCTGCGGAATCTGCCGTTCGCGGCGTTCGCGTGGATGGCGCCGGGCTGAGGTATTCGCCTTGCCTTTGTAGCCCGGGCAAGCGCAGCGCACCGCGCCTCATTGCAACTCAGTTGTAGTCAACGATGACCGCGCCGCAGCGCGTTGCATCGTCAAAGCGCCGTTCTTCTAAGCGGCTGCGTCAACTCACCCAGCCGGCGATCACGAACAGCGCCAGCACGGCGAGCCACACCAGCAGGCTGCGCCAGACCAGGCTCATCGCATCGCGCAATTCGGGAACCTCGCCGGTGAACACCGGCACGGGCGGCGGCGGGACGAGGCCGGCGTCGCCGGCTTCCATGCCGCTGCCCACATCGCCGTAATCGGCGGCTTCGTCGGCCAGTTCGCACTTGACGCTGGCGCGCGCGACGGCGCCGAGGAACGGGCGGCGCACGTCGAACGATGCACCGCCGGCATCGCGCCATGCACCGAGTACGGTGTCGAAATTGCCGACCAGCGCGAGCGAAAGCGTCATCAGCTGCGCGACGGGCCAGTCGAGGATCGCAAAGAGATAGCGCGCACCTTCGCGGGTTTCGTTGGGCAAGGCGGTGGATGCCTCGCCTTCGGCCGAAACCGCCGTGAGGCGATAGAGCAGCGCGCCGAACGGCCCGAGCAGCAGAAACCACAACAGCACGCCGAACCAGCGGTGCTGCGCATTGCGGAAAACGGCTTCGACCAGGCTGCCGCCATCCAGTGCCGCTGGCATGCCGCCTTCGGGCCACAGGCGCATGGCGGCGGTGCGTCGCGCGGCGGGATCGGATGCGTTGGCGACAGCGTCGACATCGACGTCGAGATCGCGCGGGCCCCATGCGTAGAACAACACGGCGACGCCGAAGATCAGGCTCGCCAGGCCGAAGAAGGAATCGTGCAGCGCGAGCTGGAACAGGGTGACCAGCAGCGAGATCGGCGCGAGCGCCAGCACGATGCCCCACCGGCCGCGCCAGAAGCTGCCTTCGGGAAAGCGCGAATCGAGCCAGCGCAGCCAGTCGCGATACCAGCCGTAATGACGGACCGACGCGGCGAACGACGGCGCCATGTGTCCGAGCACCAACGCGACGACAACGGCGATCAGGGTGGCGGACATTGCGCGGTGGGCTCCGGCTCGCGAAGGGGCTGGGGGGATTCTAGCGCCCCGCCATTGCGGCGAAGGCGACCCGGCTTGCGCTCGCTGTGCGCGCTCTTGTGGCCCGGATAAGCGAAGCGCACCGCGCCTCGATGCAGTCCAGTTGTGGCCGCAATGGCCGCGCCGCAGCGCGTCGCATGGTTGAAGCGCCATTCTTCGGGGCGATCAGCCCCGGGTGCGCTCCGCTTACCCGGGCTACACGGGGAGGTTTACGCCCCGTCCTGCTCCGCCAGCCACTGCTCGATCAACCATCGCGAGATCGAAATGCCCGGCGACAGCACCGGACCTTCGCCGTCGTCCTGCGTGCTGCCCCACTCGCCGCGCTGGCGTGCGCGACGCACGTCGTCGGCGGTGAACCAGCGCGCTTCTTCCAGTTCGTCGCCGACCTGCGGCACATCCGGTTCGGCTTCCGCGCGGAAGCCCAGCATCAGCGACCCCGGGAACGGCCACGGCTGCGAGGCGAGATAGCGGCAACGGCGCACGCGAACGCCGGTTTCCTCCAGCACTTCGCGCGCGACGGTCTGCTCCAGCGTTTCGCCCGGCTCAACGAAACCGGCGAGCACCGAGTAACGCCGCGCCGGCCACGCAGCCTGGCGGCCGAGCAGCAGGCGCGAACCGTCGGTCACCGAAACGATCACTGCCGGATCGGTGCGCGGGTAATGTTCCGCGCCGCACTTGATGCACTTGCCCTGCCAGCCCGCGCGCGACAGCGCGACTTCACCGCCGCACACGCCGCAGTAGCGATGCCGGCTGCGCCAGTGCTGCAGCGCGCGCGCCTGCGCGAACACGCTCGCATCGAAAGCAGGCCACATCGCAGCGGCGCTGCGCAGGTCCACGCGACGCGGCGCGTCGAACGAAGTCAGCGCGCCTTCGAGCGCGAACCAGCCGGTGCCCTGCGGATCGAGTCCAAGAAACACCGCGGCGCCCACGCCACCCGGGCCTTCGCTGATCTGCTGGCCGTCGGGTGCGAGCAGGCGGCCGTCATCGTCGGCGTACGCGTTGCCCTTCTCGTCGAGCAGGATCACGCGCGAGGTGAGCCAGCGCGTTTTCAGTGCATCGGGATCGTCGCGCAGCGCATCGGCGCGATCGAGCGCGCCACGGCATGCGGCATCGCTGCCGGATTCGACGAAGGCGAACGGTGCCGGCGTTTCGCTCACGCCGAGAACGAGGAACCGCAGCCGCAGGTGGTCTTCGCGTTCGGGTTGCGGATCACGAACTGCGCGCCGTGCAGGCTCTCGGTGTAATCGACTTCGGCGCCCATCAGGTATTGCAGGCTCAACGGATCGACCAGCAGCGTGACGCCGTCGGTCTGGACAGCGAGATCGTCCTCGGCCTGCTGTTCGTCGAACTCGAAGCCGTACTGGAAGCCGGAACAGCCGCCGCCCTGGATGTAGACGCGCAGCTTGAGGGCGTCGTTGCCCTCCTCCGCGATCAGCTCGCGCACCTTGCTGGCGGCGGCCGACGAGAACTGGAGGGGGCGATCGAGGGACTGGTAGTCCGGCGTGGCGGAAACGGTGGGCAATTCCATGCGAAAAATGATGGGGCGCGCGGCCGTGTTGTTCAAGGCGCACGACGGGCCGCTGCGTCCTGCGGGCGGCCGATCGGGGATTCCGGCCGAGGCTCAAGGCGGGATTCAGGGCGTCGCGGTGGCCGGTGCGATGTCGCGGGTGGCGTCGGCCCAGGTGAACGATTGCTCGATCGCCGGCCCGGAACGCGGCGCCAGCCGCACGGCCACGCGCACCGGGGTGAAGCCGGTCGGCAGGAAGATGTCGCCCTCGACCTGCTGGAAGTACTTGAACGAGTAGGTCAGCCCCGGCGCGTTCGCCTGCTGGCGCAGCACGGGCCAGGTCAGCTTCTCGAGCTTGCCCGCGCGCGTGCCTTCGATCGCCAGCGTGAGCTGCCCGGTGCTGACCGCGCCGCGGTTGAGGTTCTGGGTAAGCGTGCCGGTGAAGTGCCACGCGGTGTCGTTCTGCGGCTGCATCCGCAGCGAATGCACGGCCAGGCCGCGGCGCTGCGCCGTGCTGCCGACCAGGCGCTCGTAGAAGGCGACGTCGGCGCGCAGGCCGGCGATCTCCTCATCGCGCTCGGCCAGGGTGCTTTGCAGGTCGCGGTTGGCGTCGCGGCTGATCTGGTCCGAGCGCCCCAGCGTGGTGACGCGCTGCTGGAGCTGTTCGATCTGGCGGTGCTGGCCCCGTGTTTCGCGCTCGCTGCTTTCCAGTTGCGCCTGGGGGCTGTCCGGGGCCGGCGCGAACACGCGCCACAGTCCCCAGAGGCCGAACAGCAGCGAGACGGCGACCACCGCCAGCAGGAACGGCGTTCGTCCGCCGACCAGCGCATCGCGCGCGGCCGACGGCGCGGCGACCGTTTCGGGCACATGGCCCGCCGGGCGGGTGGGATGGGGCTGCTCGGGATCGCTCGGGGTCATGCCGGGGCGCCGTGGAAACCGACGCCCAGCCTACCGCGAGCGGAGGTGACGGTCAGCGCACGACGGCGGCGGCGTCCAGATCGCCTTCAGACAGCGCGTGGCCTTCGTGGGCGGCGGCGTGGATCAGGCGGCCGGTCAGCACCGAGCCGGCCAGCATTTCGACCACCTGGTAGTGCACGTTGCCCTGCACGCGCGCCTTGGCCGCCAGCTCGACGCGCTCGCTGGCGTAGACGTCGCCGTCCAGGCGGCCGTTGAGGATCACCACCGGCGCGCGGACCTCGCCTTCGATGCTGCCGTTCTCGGCCAGCGTGATCGTGGCGCGCTGGCCTTCCTCGGCGATCACCTTGCCGACGATCCGGCCTTCGACATACAGGCCGCCGCTGAAGCGCAGATCGCCATGGAGGACGACCTGGGCGCCGATGAGGGTGTCGACCTGGCCGTCGATATGGGCGGGTTTGCTCTTGAACATCGGGTACTTCCGGTTGCGCGCCGGCGAGCCGGCATAAGGGGAAAAGGTCAGGTGGCGCCGAGCTGCCAGCCCAGCGTCTGTTCGACGGCCACGTCGCCGCCGTCGAGCGACACGCGCACGCGTTGTGGCGTGAAATCGACCGGCAGCATGACGCTGCCGTTGAGCTGCTGGAAGTAGCGGAACGAGTAGTCCTGCGGCGGCGCGGAGCTGCGCTGGTGGAGTTCGTCCCAGCTGATGGTCGCGAGCTTTCCGTGGCGCACGCCCTCGACCGTGAAATGCAGGCGGCCGCGGCTGATCGCGCCCTTGTTGAGGCTCTGCGTCAGCACGATCTGGTAGCGCCAGCTGCCGCCGGATTCGGCATCGAAGCGCGCCGAATGCACGCTCAGGCCCTTGGGCTGGCCGGTCGCGCCGACCAGGCGCTCGTAGAAGGCGATGTTCGCGCGCAGGTCGGAGATTTCCTCCTCGCGCTCGGCGAGCTCGCTCTGCACTTCCTTGTTGGCGGCGCGGCTGATCTGGTCCGAACGCGACAACGTGGTCTCGCGCTGGGCCAGCTGTTCGGCCTGCGAACGCCAGCGGCGCAGTTCGTCGTTGGCGGCATCCAGCTGCGCCGTCACCGCCGGCAATTTGGGGGCGGCATGGCGTTCGGCCCCGAACCACATGCCCGCCAGCGAGCCCAGCCAGGCAATGGCGAGCACGACCGCGATCAGCGGCCGGCGGTCCGGACGTTGCTGGACGATCGTGAAACGCGGCGGCGGCGCCCTGCGCGGCGTGTTGGTCATAAGCATGTTTCCGGCGATGCAGTCGCCGGATTCCCCAGCCCCTATACTTCGATGGACAGTCTAGCGAGGGAGCGACATGTCGGATGCGCACCTGTTCGCAATTGGCGTAGTTCTGGCCTGGCTGGCCGGAATCCGCGTCTATCTCACGGTTTTCGGCGTCGGGCTGGCGGGATTCTTCGGCTGGCTGGACCTGCCGCAGGCGCTGCAGGTTACTTCCTCCCCGTGGGTGCTGGGGGTTTCGGGCCTGCTGGCCGCTGGTGAATTTTTCGCCGACAAGATCCCGGGCGTCGATTCAGGCTGGGATCTGCTCCACACCGTGCTGCGGATCCCGGCGGGCGCCTTCCTGGCGGCGGCCACGCTGTCGCCCGATGGCCAGCTGGGCGCCGGCGCGCTCGCGGCCGGCGCCGGCGTGGCGCTGACCAGCCATGTGCTCAAGTCCGGCTCGCGCGCCCTGCTCAATACCTCACCCGAGCCAGTGAGCAACTGGACGGCATCGATCACCGAGGACGTCGCGACCATCGGCGGGCTGGCGCTGGTGTTCGCGCATCCGTGGATCGCGTTGAGCATCGTCGTGGTGGTCAGCATCACCGTCGCGCTGCTGCTGTGGTGGGTTTGGCGAATGCTGTTCCGCCGCACACCGAAACCCGGGGCGGTTTGAGATAGCGTTCTGAGGTATGGTTCAAAAGAAAACGCCGCCGGAATCCGGCGGCGTTTTTGTTTCGGTTCCTTGAGACAGCGCGATAGCGCGCTATCAGTCTTCCAGCTTCGTAAGCAGATAGTTCTGCTCGCCGAGGCGCTCGATCAGCGACAGCTGCGTTTCGATCCAGTCGATGTGCTCTTCCTCGGAGTCGAGGATGTCGGCGAACAGCTTGCGGCTGACGTAATCGTTCACCGATTCGCAATAGCGGATCGCATCGCGCAGCAGCGGCAGGCCTTCCAGTTCCAGCGAGAGGTCGCACGCCAGCACTTCGCGCGGGTTCTCGCCGATGCGCAGCTTGCCCAGCGCCTGGAAATTCGGAAGCCCTTCGAGGAAGAGGATGCGCTCCGACAGCTTGTCGGCGTGCTTCATCTCGTCGATGGATTCCTTGTATTCGTGTTCGGCCAGTTCCTTCAGGCCCCAGTTCTTCAGCATCTTGGCGTGCAGGAAGTACTGGTTGATCGCGGTCAGCTCGTTGTAGAGCGCCTTGTTGAGAAATTCGATGACCTTGGCGTCGCCCTTCATGGCCGGCCCTCCGTAAGCATGGATGGCGGCACTCTAGCCCGTTCAGGCGGTCGATGACGGAACGCGAATCGGATGCAGCCGCGTCCGAGAATCAGTCGCGGTTGGGAGCCAAGCTCATGAGAGCGGGCTCAGGCGGCTTCCTGCATCACCGCGAAGGGCAACTCGCGCACTGCGTGGGCGGAGTCGAGCAGCGATGCGGCCATGTCCAGGCAGCTGCCGCAATTGGCGCCGGCGCCGGTGCGCATGGTCAGTTCGGTCACGCTGCGGCAACCGGCCTCGGCGGCCGAGCGGATGTCGTGATCGGTGACCCCATTGCAGATGCAGACGTACACGGTGGCGGTATCGGATCGGGCAGCCGGATCGGCTGCAGCGCCATTCCGCCACGAATGAGAATGATTGTCAATTAACGGCAGTTAATCCGCCCGCCCCTGCTCGGGCCAGTTCAGCCCTGCCCGGCCCCGGCGCCGCGGCAGCGCGGTCCCCGGTGTCGGCCGATCTGGTCCTGCGGGCGGAACTCCGGCCCGGGCGTCGGCACCGCCGTGGGGCCGGCCACCTGCCGCGCGGCCGGTGCCAGATGCCGCAGGGCACGGGCGTACACGGAGCGCTTGAACATCACCACGTGCTCGACCGGGTACCAGAAATCCACCCAGCGCCAGTGGTCGAATTCGGGCTTGTCGGTGAGGTCCAGGCGCAGATCGGACTCCTGCCCGGTCAGGCGCAGCAGGAACCACACCTGTTTCTGGCCGATGCAGACCAGGCGGTCGTTGCGGCGGATCGCCCGCTGCGGCAGGCGGTAGCGGAGCCAGCCCGGCGTCGCGCCGAGGACCTCGACGTGCTCGGGAAGCAGCCCCGTCTCCTCGCGGAGTTCGCGGTACATGGCTTCCAGCGGCGTCTCGTCGCTGTTCATCCCGCCTTGCGGGAACTGCCAGCCGTCGCGATGCACGCGGCGCGCCCAGAACAGGCGCCCGTCCGGGTGCATCAGGACGATGCCGACATTGGGTCGGTAGCCGTCCGGATCGATCACGATGCGGACTCCTGAATTCACTGCCTCCGACTCTGCCACGCCCTCGCCCGCGACGACAACCCGGTGCGGGGCGATTGACGGACACCCCTTCGGCATGAATAATTCGCGGTTCTCCGCGGGGCTATGTAGCTCAGCCGGTTAGAGCACAGCACTCATAATGCTGGGGTCGGTGGTTCGAGTCCACCCATAGCCACCATCCGCGAGAGAACAC
>Ga0102591_1003001_pt1 | contig 16248 bp, 9 predicted proteins | sample AraplaCol_mCL_r2_2_FD_76860 | JGI IMG/M metagenome (GOLD analysis project Ga0102591, IMG submission 76860) | Arabidopsis root microbial communities from North Carolina, USA - plate scrape MF_Col_mCL_r2 (SPADES assembly) (version 2) | ecosystem: Host-associated > Plants > Roots > Endosphere... | reverse complement strand
TGCTCCGCGGCGAAGCCGAGATCGGCGGCGCCGGCGGTGATCGCGGCCGCGATGTCGGTGCTCTCGCGCTCCTCGATGTCGATGGCGACGTCGCGATGCTCGCGCAGGAAGCCGGCCAGCGCCTTCGGCAGATGCTCCGACAGGCCGGAGGTGTTGGCGAGGAAATGCACGCTGGCGCGCACGCCGCTGGCAAAGCCTGCGAGATCGCCGCGCATGGCGTCGATCTGGTGAATGACGAGGCGGGCATGGTCGAGCAGGCTCTCGCCGGCCGCGGTCAATTCGACGCCGCGCCGCCCGCGCTTGAGCAGCGCGACGCCGAGCGCGTCCTCGAGCCCCTTGATGCGCGCGCTGGCCGAGGCCAGCGCCAGATGCGACCGCTCGGCGCCCCGCGTGATGCTGCGCTGGTCGGCGACCGCGATGAACAGCTGGAGATCGACGAGATCGAAACGCATCCGGATTCCTCCAACCTAGCCTTCGTCCATAGCGAAGGCTGTCTCCGTAACCTCCAGATTGTGCCCGGGCGCGGCTTCGGTCAATGTGCGGGTCATGATCGACCCTCTCCTCATCGTCATCGCCGCCGTCTTCCTGATCGCCGGATTCGTCAAGGGCGTGGTCGGGCTAGGCCTGCCGACCGTCTCCATGGGCCTGCTTGCGGTGAGCATGGCCCCGAGCCGCGCGATCGCCATCGTGATCGTGCCCGCCATCATCACCAACATCTGGCAGACCTTCGTCGGCCCCCATCTGCGCGACATCCTCAGGCGGCTGTGGCCGCTGATGATCGGCACCGTGATCGGCTGCTGGCTCAATGCCGGCGCGCTGACCGGCCCGCATGCGCGCTATGGCACCATCGTGCTCGGCGTGCTGCTCGTCGTCTACGCGGTGATCGGCCTGAACAAATTCCATTTCCACGTCGCTCCGCACAACGAGAAATGGGTCGGCGGCGTGGTCGGTGTCGTCACCGGCGTGATCTCGGCCTCGACTGGCGTGCAGGTGATCCCCTCGATGCCGTTCATGCAGGCGATCGGTATGGAAAAGGACGAGCTGGTGCAGGCGCTCGGCGTGTTCTTCACGACAGCGACGCTGGCGCTCGCCTTCAACCTCACCGCCGGTGGATTGCTGACGCCCGCCAATGCCGTGCCGGGCGCCGTCGGCCTTGCCATGGCCTTTGCCGGCATGTTCATCGGCCAGTCGGTGCGGGCGCGAATGCCGGCGGAAGCGTTCCGCCGCTGGTTCCTGATCGCGATGATCTTGCTCGGGCTTTATCTCACCGGCAGCGCGCTGGCGAAGGAGTTTGCGTAAACTCAGATCGCACGAAGCTCCCTCATCCGTTCGAATGAGCCTACCGGCTCTCCAGCATCGCGACGCGAATGCCGAGATAGATGAAGAGGCCGCCGAGCGCGCGATTGACCCAGGCGATCGCGCCATCGGACCGGCGCAGCCGGTGCGCGGCTTTCGCCGCGAAGGCTGCCAGCACCAGGCACCACAGCGTTCCCGTAGAGATGAAGATCAGGCCGAGCGCCAGGAACGCGAGCGGCTTGTGGGTCGCATCGGCTGCGACGAATTGCGGCAGGAAGGCCAGGAAGAACAGCGCGACCTTGGGATTGAGCGCGTTGGTGAAGACACCCTGCAGGAAAACCCGCCGCAGCGAGCTCCGCACCGGCTCGTCGATCGCCGCCGCCAGAACCGGGCGCGACCACAGCATCTGCAGCCCGGTCACCACGAGATAGGCCGCGCCGACCAGCTTCAGGATCGAGAACGCGGTCGACGAGGCCATCAGCAGGGCCGAAAGACCGATCGCCGCAGCCGCGACATGGACAAAACAACCGCAACTGATGCCGAATGCGGCAGCGGCACCGCCCCGCCAGCCCATCTGCATGCTGCGGCCGATGACGTAGACCGAATCCGGCCCCGGCGTGATGTTGAGCAGCACGCCCGACAGGACGAACAGCCATATCTCATGAATGCCCAGCATATGTGACGTGCCCTCGCCGCCAGTCCGGAACACGGGCTTATTCGGTTCGTCTCGCCCCGTCCACCGGCGGGACTGCGTAGGATTTACCTCGAATTTGCAATGCAAAGCCTACTATCACTCGTCCGCATCTGCTCTATAAAGGCAGGGTTCTTGAAATGCGGGATTCGAGGCGACTGCCACGGCGTGGCCGGTCTGCCCTCCCTTGGAGCTGCGAGAATATGGAAAGACGTCTGGCTGCCATCGTCTGCGCCGATGTCGCCGGCTATTCGCGCATGATGGGCAGCGACGAAGCCGGCACCCATGCCGCCTTCAAGGCCCATCGCGCCGCGATCCACCCCATCATCCTCAATCACGGCGGCCGCGTCGTCAAAAACACCGGCGACGGCTTCCTGCTCGAGTTCCCCTCGATTGTCGGCGCCACCGAGGCCGCGATCGCGATGCAGACCCTGATGGTCGAGCGTAACCACCATCTGCCGGCCGATCGCGCCATGCAGTTCCGGCTCGGCATCCACATGGGCGACGTCATCGCCGACGAGGACGAGGTGTTCGGTGACGATGTCAACATTGCCGTCCGCCTGGAATCGGTGGCGAGCCCCGGCGGCTTCGCGATCTCGGCCAAGGCCTATCGCGAGGCGAGCAAGCATCTCACCGCGCGACTGACCGATGCCGGCAACCATCGCTTCAAGAACATCAAGGATCCGATCGGAGTCTTTACCTGGATGCCCGACGGGGCACCGGCACTGGCCCCCGAATTGAGAGAAGCGTCGGCGCTGTCGCAGCAATACCGCACCGCGATCGTCGGCGTGCTGCCCTTTGCCAATCTCAGCGACGCCCAGGACGAATATTTCTCCGACGGCCTCACTGAGGATCTGATCCACGCGCTGTCGCTGCAATCGTTCTATCGCGTGCTGAGCCGCAACTCGACCTTCGCTTTCAAGGGCAAGAACACCAGCACGCGCCTGATCGCGCGCGAGATCGACGCAACCTATCTGATCCAGGGCTCGGTGCGGCGCGCCGGCGCCAAGATCCGCGTCACCGCCGAGCTGATCGCGCCGGAGACGGGCGAGCAGCTCTGGACCGGCCGCTATGATCGCGACATCGGCGACTTCTTCGCGATGCAGGACGAGATCACCACCAACCTGTCCGCCGCCATCGCCACCGAGATCGTCCGGGCCGAGGCCTCGGCGCCGGCACGGCTCTCGACCGACGTGAGCGCCTGGGACCGCTTCCTCAAGGGCCTGTCGCACTACTATCGGCAGACCAAGGAAGACCTGGCCACCGCCGTCGAGCTATTCCGGGAGGCCATCCGGCTCGATCCCAAACTGTCGATCGCGCACGCCTATCTCGCCACGATCCAGATCCAGAGCATCCAGTTCGGCTGGGTCAAGGGCACGCGGGAGATGTGGGCCGAGGCGATGAACCTGGCTGAGACCAGCGTCCGGCTCGACCCGCGCTCCTCCTTCGCGTTCTCGATCCTGTCCTGGGCCCACGCGATGGAGGGGCATTACGAGGCCGCGATGGACGCCGCCAAGCGCGCGGTCGCGCTCAATCCTTACGACAATGGCGCGCGCGGCGTGCTCGGCATCTGCCATTTCGTCATCGGCGAGCATCGCGAGGCGATCGAGCTGTTCTCGATGGCCGCGCAGCGCGACAACAGTGACCCGCGCTATCAATGGGCGGCGCTGAACGCCTTCAGTCACTACCTGTTGCGCCAATATGACGCGACCCTGTCATGGGCCCGCGAGCAGCTCTACATCAACCCGAACCACATGCAGGCGCTGGCGATCCGCGCCGCGGCGTTGGCCCAGATGGGACGGAGTGGCGAGGCGAGCGAGGCCCTCGGCGTGCTGATGGGAAATTACCCCACCCTGAACGTCGACAGGCATTTGCGCAACTTCCACTGGAAGCGGCCTGAGGACCTCGCCCATTACCGCGAGGGGCTGCTGAAGGCAGGCGTGCCGCTCGGCAAGCTGACCCTGGTGCAGAGCGACGTCAAACGCGCCGCCGAGTCCTGATAGGCGGGCTCGAGCCCATTGCGATCCCTGCTCGGTGCCTTGGCAAATCCGCACCGGCTTTTCTTGACACCACAGTGAATTCGGCCACATTCCTCTGCACGCCTAAGTAGTATAGCCTGCTGCCAGTTTGTTAGGACTTTCCGCGCTTGATCGGCGCCTCTGCATTTCACGATTCGCTGCTTTCAGGATTTTGGGCCATGCATTCCCCCGCTTCGAAGCCGCCCTTCGACCCCTCGATCCCGGTCTCGCCGGACAATCCCTGCCCGTTCCTGCGCGGCCTCGTCGGTGAAGGTTTCGTCGAGGGCGGGACCGTCCCGCTCAACACGCTCTCGCAGACCATCGCGAATGCGACCGGCGAGACGGGGCTGAAGAAGATCTCGGCCCGCATCCAGGTCCGCGGCGTTGCGCTCATTGCGAACGGCTTCAAGCACATTCTGAAGAGCATCTGGTCGGGCGCGCAGCTCGACGCGCTGCGCGGCGGTCCGCTCGACAAGCGCGGCGCCGGCTCGCGCATCCTCGGCGTCGACGGCAAGGTCAACGAGGACGAGATCGCGCGGTTCGCGAGCTTCGGCCGGACCTACACCGACCCGAACACCGGCAGCAGCGAGCCCGGCCTCAACGCCGCGGAAATCAAGACCTTCATGCGCGACAACCTCAAGCGCGCCGGCAGCGCCGCACGCTGGTACTACCCGCTGCTGATGAAGTTCGAATGGCCCATCCTTTTGAAGATCATCGGCAAGGGCAAGACTGACGAGGGGCGTTATCTCAGCGTGGCCGACGTGCGCACGCTGTTCAACGAGCGCCGATTTCCCGACCGTATCAACCAGCAGATATTGTCGCAGCCGCTGCTGTCGGCCTGCCAGCTCCGCTTTCGCTGGGCGGTCGCGCTCACGGCGCTGGTCATCGGGCTTGGTCTCGCCGCGCTGGTGGCCGTCGCCGAATTCCCCAACCAGGTCCGCGCCATGCTGCCGCAGAAGGGGATCCTCGTGAATCTTCTGCCGCCGCCCTTGCCTGCGGTCCCGGAGACGAAAGCCGCCTTCTGGCTCGAGCAGAACTGGTCGCTGAAAGACCGGCACTGGTTCCACCATGCCAGCCAGGGCACCGCGACCTTCCCGGTGCCCTACGAATGGTTCATGGCGCTGGAGCAGCCGCGGCTTCGTCTGTTCTCGAAGCCGGGCATGATGAAGGACAGCGCCTATCTCGAAGGCTTCGGCTTCATCCCGAGCCCGCAATCGATCCAGACCGACACGACGACACTGCGCCGCTTCGGTTACGCCAACGTCTACGAGACGACGCAGGTGCCGGACTGGTCGACGAGGTGGACGCCGGCGGACAACGTCGACGGTCTGCCGGTCGGCTTCGCGCGGATGACCGGCGTCGTCGATCCCGCGACCGGCCGCCGCGAGGAGGACAAGATCGGGCTGACCTGCGCGGCCTGCCACACCGGCCAGATCCATTACCAGGGCGTCGACGTCCGCTTCGACGGCGGTCCGGCGATGACCGACCTGAAGAAGCTGGAGCTCTCCACCGGCCTCTCGATCGCCTACACGCTGTACGTCCCGTTCCGCTTCCAGCGCTTCGCCGATCGCGTGCTCGGCCCCGACGCCAGCAAGACGGACCGCACCGCGCTCAAGCAGAAGCTCAGTGCGATCGGCACGTTCCTGATCGACTGGCAAAAGAAGTACGAGGCGACGATCGAGGACAAGAAGACCTGGGACGGCAAGCGGCAGCAGGACACGGAGGAAGGGTTCGGCCGCCTCGACGCGCTCAACCGTATCGGCAACCAGGTCTTCTCGCAGGATCTCGCGCTAAGCGGGGTCAAGGGATTCGAGAAGAACCTGCACGCCCAGGACGCTCCGGTCAGCTACCCCCCGATCTGGACCGTGCCCTGGTTCAAGTTCGCCCAATACGACGCCTCGATCGAGCAGCCGTTGATCCGCAACGCCGGCGAAGCGCTCGGCGTGACCGCGCTGCTCAACCTGTCCGACGCCTATCCGGAGGACCGGCTGTGGCGCTCCTCGGTGAATATCAGGACGCTCGGCTGGATCGAGGACATGCTGAGAGGCCCCGATCCGTTCAAGGCGGCCGATCCTTCCACAGGTCCGAAGTTCGGCGGCCTGCTCGCGCCGAAATGGCCTTCGCAGATCCTCGGCGATGCATGGCGGCTGAAACCCGATCGCGTCGAGCGCGGCCGTGCCATCTATGCCGAGATGTGCTCGGGATGCCACCTGCCTGATATCAACACCCCCGCCTTCTGGTCATCGAAGCATTGGGAGCCGAACGGCGACAGCAAGGTCCTGAACGCGGTGACGATCCCCCTCGACGAGATCAAGACGGACCCCGAACAGTCGCTCGTTCTCGGCAAGAGGATCGTCGATGTGCCCGGTTTCCTGAAGATGAACACGGCCGATCTCCAGACATGGTGGCAATGCGAGATCCCGACCGCGAGCACCTCGCCCAACGAAATGGTCTATGCGCTCGGTCTCATGACCGCGGTCGATCTCGTCGCCCGCAAATGGATGGATGACGAGAAAGTCCCGGACGCCGAGCGGGCGAAGATGTGGAATCTCGCGCGCAAGAACTGCCTCAATCCGGCGCCCGATCCGCGCTATCGCGCGCGGCCGCTGAACGGCATCTGGGCCACCGCGCCTTATCTGCACAACGGCTCGGTGCCTTCGCTGTATTGGCTGCTGAAGCCGGCGAGCGAGCGCCCGCGCAAATTCTGCATGGGCCGCCGTGACTACGATCCCGAGACCGTGGGCTTTGCGGTCACCGCGGACGAAAAATGCAAGACGGGCGAAACGCAGTTCACGGCGGGGTCCGAGAAGGATCCGGTCCAGGGCAACAGCGTGCTCGGCCATTCCTTCGAGCGCAAGGACGGCGAGCCGAAACGCCCCGGCGTGATCGGCCGCATCTTCAAGGACGATGCCGAGCGCTACGATCTGATCGAGTATCTGAAGACGCTGTAGCGCTTTCTTACCTCGCCCCGCTTGCGGAGAGAGGGGGAAGACCCCCTCATTTGAACAGCGGCGTGCCCGGCACGAAGGCGTCGAAGGCGGCCCAGAACTGGGAGCGGTAGCGGTCCTGCTCCTGCAGGATCTCGTGCTTGGCGCCGGCGATCACGAGATGCGAGCCGGCGCGCAAGTGATAGGCAAACTCCTCGATCGCGGCGGTGGAGACCACCACGTCGTTGGAGGCCGCCAGCATCAGGATCGGCTGGCGGATCTGCGAGGGGTAGTGCACGCCCTTGAAGGTGTGCATCGCGCGGAAGGCGGTATCGGCCCAGGCGACGGTCGGTGACGCGAGCCCGAGCGTCGGATCCTCCTCAAGGATCGCGGCATTGCGTGCATAGCGGACGGGATCGCTGGTCACGGGATTGTTGATGAAGGGGTCCAGCCCGGTGAGGCGATCGCTGCCGCCGGGGACGTAACGGCCGCCCTGCCCGAGCAGTCGCATCGTCTTCAACAATGCACGCACCGGAAACGAGGTGGTACGGCCGGGCAGGTCGATCATCGGCGCCGACAGCACCATGCGGTCGAACCAGCGCTTGCCGGCATGCGCCACCCGCAGCAGCACCGTGCCGCCCATGGAATGGGCCAGGGCGAAGAACGGCGGCGGACAATCCGGCAGCACCACCTGCTGCACGAAGGCTTCGACATCGACCTCGAAATCCGAGAAATCGCGCACATAGCCCTTGCGCGGGTCACGCAGGCGGCGCGAGGAGTGGCCCTGCCCGCGCCAGTCGATCATCGCCACCGCAAAGCCGCGGTCGCGCAGATCGCGCACGGTCTCGAAATATTTCTCGATCTGCTCGCTGCGCCCGGTGAAGACGCAGACGGTGCCCTTGCGGCCCGCTGGCGGCGCCCAGCGCGCAAAGCGCAGCTCGGCGCCATCGGGCGTCTTGATGGTGCCGCTGACGACGTTTTCGGGGACGGGATTGGACGGGATCGAGACCAGCGTCATGGGTGGAGGTGCTTGGGCGCGAAGTGCTGCAAATCAAGGGGCCAAAGCGCCGAAAAGGCGCAAATGCCGCCCTCTTGAACGCCGTCTCGTTCCACCCATATCACCTTCGTGCAGGCCGCTACCAGTGTTTCGGAACCGGAACATCAGGCTGCACACAGACTAAAGCCCGGCCCGATTGGCGGGCGGGTTACCAAACAGTCGCTCAATGGAGGACTTGACCATGCGTAGCTACGATCTCACCCCGTTCTATCGTTCCACCGTCGGCTTCGACCGCCTCTTCAGCCTGCTCGACCAGGCCAGCTCGGACGGCAGCCCCGGTTATCCCCCCTACAATATCGAGCGTACCGGCGAGAACGCCTACCGCATCACCGTTGCGGTCTCGGGCTTCGCCAGGGATGAGCTCTCCATCGTCGCGAAGGAAAACACGCTGACGATCAAGGGCGAGAAGGTCGCGAACGAGAACTCGAAGTCCGAAGTACTCTACCGCGGCATCGCCGCGCGTGCTTTCGAGCGCGCCTTCCAGCTTGCCGACTTCGTGCAGGTGAAGGACGCCTCGCTCGAGAACGGGCTGCTTCACGTCGATCTCGTCCGCGAGATTCCCGAGGCGAAGAAACCGCGCCAGATCGCGATCAACACCGGCGCGAAGGCGCAGGTGATCGAGAACTCGGCCGCGCAAGTCGCCGCGTAATCAGCGCGCGTCATCTCCAGGTTACGAAAACGCCCCGGTGCCCCGGGGCGTTTTTATTTGCGCTGCATCACAGAGCGGTGAGGCCGCGTAACAGGGTGGCCGCGCGCTCCGTCCTTTGGGCATCGACCCCAAGAACAAGACGGAGAACGATCATGACTTTTTGGCGCAGCCTTTTCGTCGCCGCGAGCCTGCTGGCGGCTCCTATCAGCCTCGCTCACGCACAGACACCGCAGACCGTGAAGGCGACCAATGTCGTGCTGGTGCACGGTGCCTGGGCCGACGGCTCGAGCTGGTCGGAGGTGATTCCGATTCTCCAGGCTGCAGGCCTGCATGTCACGGCGGTGCAGAATCCGCTGTCGTCGCTCGCCGACTCCGTCGAAGCGACCAGACGCGCGCTGGCCGAGCAGGACGGACCGACCGTGCTGGTCGCGCATTCCTGGGGCGGCACCGTCATCAGCCAGGTCGGCACCGACCCGAAGGTCACCGGCCTCGTCTATATCGCCGCCCGCGCGCCTGATGCGAACGAGGATTTCGTCGCGCTGTCGAAGCAGTTTCCGACTGGCCCGGTGCGCGCAGGCATCGTCGAGCGCGACGGCTATACCAAGCTCTCGGAAGATGCCTTCCTGAAGTACTTTGCCAATGGCGTGAAGCCGGAGCAGGCGAAGGAGCTCTACGCCGTGCAATGGCCGACCGCGGCCTCGATCTTCGCCGGCCGCACCACGGAGGCGGCCTGGCATTCCAAGCCGAGCTGGTACGCGGTGTCGAAGAACGACTACACCATCAACCCCGATCTCGAACGCTTCCTCGCCAAGCGCATGAACGCCACGACCGTGGAGCTCGATGCCGGCCACCTCTCGCTGGTGTCGCACCCGAAGGAGGTCGCGAATTTGATCCTGGAGGCGGCGGGGTATCCGCGGAGCTGAAGCGAGCGCTGAATGCGGAAGGCGCCTGAATGCTCAGGCGCTTTTTGCTTTGCCCGACTGTCTCCCCGATACCGCTGTCGTCCCTGCGAACGCAGGGACCCATAACCACAGGGAGCAGTTTGGCGAAGACTAGCAGCCCGGTACTCGCACCTCATCCCCACCGATGGATCACGCGGTATGGATCCCTGCGTTCGCAGGGATGACAGCGTTGGGTGCGGCTGGCGCCGTCGCGCCAAACTCGCAATGCTAATCCAGCCCCTGCGCGGCCGGCATATCCTGTGTGGGCAGGATCGTAGGCGCAGGCTTGGCTTGGCCAACGGTCGGCGCGGCGGCCTGCGGTGCGGACTCAACCGGCTTGGCCTGCGCGGCGGCGGCCTGCTGCGCGGGCTGTGCCTGCTGCGCCAACGGCTCGGCCGGCTTGGCGGCGGCGACAGGCGCCTCGCCGCGTCGCGGAGCGGCCTTCGGCAGCGGCACGGCACGAGATGCCACATGCGGGATCGGGGCCGGCGGCCGCGGCGGGCCGCCGCGGACCATGGTTGGCGGTGGCAGTGCGGTTTGCGGACCGTAAGGCGCGACCGTGGGCTCCTCATAGGCCGGGGCCATGCCATAGGCATCCACATTTGGCATGAAGCGCAAGATTCGGCCGTCGCGGGCGTCGATCACGAGCCGGCCGTCGTCGCCGCGGCGGTCGATCACCGCGATGGTGTAGACGCCGCCGCGCAGGCGCGGGATGCCGAGCGGCGAGAAACCGTTGTCGCGCAGCACCGCATAGACCTCGGTGGCCGGCAGCAGCGCCGCTGCCGGGCCGCGATCCTCATAGCCATAGCCGTAACCTTGGCCGTGGCCGTAACCGTAGCCTTGCCCATAACGCGGCGGCGGTGGCGGGGCCGTGTCCGGCGGCGCATAGGGGCCGTCGAAATCCGACACGGAGATCAGCGCCCCTCCCGCAATACCGCTCGCTGGAACCTGCGCCTGAGCCACGGATGCAGCCAGCGTGGCAGCAGCCACACATCCTGTGAAAAACTTCATGATCGACACGCTCCTGTCAGGCCCTAAACGGCTTGCGCTCTTTCGCTTCTTGCGGCGTGGCGCGCCTTCCGAAGGGTTGATCCGAAGCTTCATTTGGGATTTCGGCGTCCGCAGGGCCGGATCGGGGCGCGTTTGCTTCAAAACCGGGGCCGCGCAACTTTTGGAAAGCGATCGATTGACTTATCGGGAATCGGGACTTCCGCACGCTTGTGTGCTAGACAAAAATTTGGCAAGGTGATGGTTAGGACAGGAAGACTGTCTCAATTTTGCTCGCGGTTCCGGCACAGGGATTGCAGCGAAAACCGGCACTTTCGAGCGCCGGCAAGATACCAGGCAAAGCCGTTCTCGGGGACGAAGAACGCCTAGGCCTGAATTTAAGAAAATGCGGCTCGCGAGCGGACGAGCGGTGACCCAGAGGCGGGTGCCGCGGAACGCCCAAGGTGCGCCGAAGATGGCGGTGAGGCAGCTTGCCGCATGGAGAGGATTGGAACAATGAACGGGTCGCAAGTCGAGCGCGCAAACATCGTGGCAGAACAGCTGTCGGCGACCGCCGCCTCGAAAACGACCGATCCGATTCAGGAACATAATTCGCGCCCGCCAGCCGTTGGCCTCTACGATCCGAGCCTGGAAAAGGATTCCTGCGGCGTCGGCTTCATCGCCAACATCAAGGGCCAGAAGTCGCACGCGATCGTCGCGGACGCGCTGAGCATCCTCTGCAACCTCGAGCATCGCGGCGCCGTCGGCGCCGATCCGCGCGCCGGTGACGGCGCCGGCATCCTGGTGCAGATTCCGCACGCCTTCTTCAGCCGCAAGGCCGGAGAGCTCGGCTTCACGCTGCCCCAGCCCGGCGAATACGCCATCGGCGCGCTGTTCATGCCGCGCGACACCGCCTGGCGCAACGTCATCAAGAGCATCATCGCCGACCAGATCAAGGAAGAGGGCCTGACCCTGCTCGGCTGGCGCGACGTGCCGACCGACAATTCCTCGCTCGGCGTCACCGTGAAGCCGACCGAGCCCGCCTGCATGCAGGTGTTCATCGGCCGCAACGGCACCGCCAAGACCGAGGACGATTTCGAGCGCCGGCTCTACATCCTGCGCAAGTCGATCTCGCAGGCGATCTACCAGCGCCGCGACCGCGGCCTTGCGGGCTATTACCCCTGCTCGATGTCCTGCCGCACCGTGATCTACAAGGGCATGTTCCTCGCCGACCAGCTCGGCAAGTACTATCCCGACCTGCACGAGGCGGACTTCGAGAGCGCGCTGGCGCTGGTGCATCAGCGCTTCTCGACCAACACCTTCCCGGCCTGGTCGCTGGCGCATCCCTACCGCATGATCGCGCATAACGGCGAGATCAACACGCTGCGCGGCAACACCAACTGGATGGCGGCGCGCCAGGCCTCGGTGAGCTCCGAGCTCTACGGCAAGGACATCAACCGGCTCTGGCCGATCTCCTATGAAGGCCAGTCCGACACCGCCTGCTTCGACAACGCGCTCGAATTCCTGGTGCAGGGCGGCTACTCGCTGCCGCACGCCGTCATGATGATGATCCCGGAGGCGTGGGCCGGCAATCCGCTGATGGATGAGAAGCGCCGCGCCTTCTACGAATATCATGCCGCGCTGATGGAGCCGTGGGACGGCCCCGCCGCGATCGCCTTCACCGACGGCCGCCAGATCGGCGCCACGCTCGACCGCAACGGCTTGCGGCCGGCGCGCTATCTCGTGACCAAGGACGACCGCATCGTGATGGCGTCCGAGATGGGCGTGCTGACGATTCCCGAAGACCAGATCATCACCAAGTGGCGTCTGCAGCCCGGCAAGATGCTGCTGGTCGACCTCGAGCAGGGCCGCCTGATCCCCGACGACGAGATCAAGGCCGATCTCGCCAAGAGCCATCCCTACAAGGAGTGGCTGGAGCGGACCCAGATCGTGCTGGAAGAGCTGCCGAAGGTTCCGACCACCGGCGTGCGCTCCAACCTGTCGCTGCTCGATCGCCAGCAGGCGTTCGGCTACAGCCAGGAAGACATCACCATCCTGATGACGCCGATGGCGGCCACCGGCGAGGAAGCCGCGGGCTCGATGGGCAACGACACGCCGATCTCGGCGCTGTCGGACAAGGCCAAGCCGCTGTTCACCTACTTCAAGCAGAACTTCGCGCAGGTCACCAACCCGCCGATCGATCCGATCCGCGAGGAGCTGGTGATGAGCCTCGTCTCCATCATCGGACCGCGGCCGAACCTGTTCGACCTGCAGGGCCTTGCCACCACCAAGCGTCTGGAAGCGCGCCAGCCGATCCTGACCGACGCGGATCTCGAAAAGATCCGCTCGATCTCGGACGTCGCCGACACCCACTTCAAGTCGCGCACGCTGGACACCACCTTCCACGCCGGCCTCGGCGCGGCCGGCATGGACCAGGTGCTGGACGAGCTCTGCGCGCGCGCCGAGAGCGCGGTGCGCGAAGGCGTCAACATCATCATCCTGTCCGACCGCATGGTCGGCACCGACCGGGTGCCGATCCCCTCGCTGCTGGCTTGTGCGTCGGTACATCATCATTTGATCCGAACGGGCCTGCGCACCTCGGTCGGCCTCGTCGTCGAATCCGGCGAGCCGCGCGAAGTGCATCACTTCGCCTGCCTTGCCGGCTACGGCGCGGAAGCGATCAATCCGTACCTCGCGTTCGAGACCATCATCGCGATGAAGGACCGCCTGCCCGGCTCGCTCGACGATTACGAGATCGTCAAGCGCTACATCAAGTCGATCGGCAAGGGGCTGCTCAAGGTGATGTCCAAGATGGGCATCTCGACCTACCAGTCCTATTGCGGCGCGCAGATCTTCGACGCGGTCGGCCTCAAGGCCGACTTCGTCGCGAAGTTCTTCGCGGGCACGCATACCCGCGTCGAGGGCGTCGGTCTTGGCGAGATCGCCGAAGAAGCCGTGCGCCGACATGCCGACGCGTTCGGCGATGCCCAGGTCTACAAGACCGCGCTCGATGTCGGCGGCGAATACGCCTATCGCAGCCGCGGCGAGGACCATGCCTGGACCGCGGAATCGGTGTCGCTGCTGCAGCATGCCGCGCGCGGCAATTCGCAGGAGCGCTATCGCGCCTTTGCAAAAATTCTCAACGAGCAGTCGGAGCGTTTGCTGACGCTGCGCGGCCTGTTCCGGATCAAGAACGCCGAGGAAGAGAAGCGCAAGCCGATCCCGCTCGACCAGGTCGAGCCGGCCAAGGACATCGTCCGGCGCTTCGCCACGGGCGCGATGAGCTTCGGCTCGATCTCGCGCGAGGCGCACACCACGCTCGCGATCGCCATGAACCGGATCGGCGGCAAGTCGAACACCGGCGAAGGCGGCGAGGAAGCCGACCGCTTCAAGCCGATGCCGAACGGCGATTCCATGCGCTCGGCGATCAAGCAGGTCGCCTCGGGCCGCTTCGGCGTCACCACGGAGTATCTCGTCAACTCCGACATGATGCAGATCAAGATGGCGCAGGGTGCCAAGCCCGGCGAAGGCGGCCAGCTGCCCGGCCACAAGGTCGACGCGACCATCGCCAAGGTCCGGCATTCGACGCCGGGCGTCGGCCTGATCTCGCCGCCGCCCCACCACGACATCTACTCGATCGAGGATCTGGCGCAGCTCATCTACGACCTCAAGAACGTCAACCCGACGGGCGACGTCTCGGTCAAGCTGGTCTCCGAGATCGGCGTCGGCACGGTGGCCGCGGGCGTCGCCAAGGCGCGCGCAGACCACGTCACCATCGCGGGCTTCGAAGGCGGCACCGGTGCATCACCGCTGACCTCGATCAAGCATGCCGGCTCGCCCTGGGAGATCGGCCTGGCCGAAACCCACCAGACGCTGGTGCGCGAGCGGCTGCGCAGCCGCATCGTGGTCCAGGTCGACGGCGGCTTCCGCACCGGCCGTGACGTCGTGATCGGCGCGCTCTTGGGCGCCGACGAGTTCGGCTTCGCCACGGCGCCCTTGATTGCGGCCGGCTGCATCATGATGCGCAAGTGCCATCTCAACACCTGCCCGGTCGGCGTCGCGACCCAGGATCCGGTGCTGCGCAAGCGCTTCACCGGCCAGCCCGAGCACGTCATCAACTACTTCTTCTTCGTCGCCGAGGAAGTCCGCGAGATCATGGCTTCGCTCGGCTTCCGCACCTTCAACGAGATGGTCGGCCAGGTTCAGCTGCTCGACCAGACCAAGCTGGTCGCGCATTGGAAGGCCAAGGGGCTCGATTTCTCCAAGCTCTTCGTCAAACAGAAGGAGGAGAAGGGCCAGAAGATCTATCACTCCGAGCGCCAGAACCATCATCTGGAGGCGGTGCTCGACCGCTCGCTGATCGAGCAGGCCAAGCCCGCGCTCGACCGCGGCGCGCCGGTGAAGATCGAGGCCACGATCAACAGCACCAACCGCTCCGCCGGTGCGATGCTGTCCGGCGCCGTCGCCAAGATCTACGGCCATGCCGGCCTGCCGCACGACACCATCCATGTCAGCCTCAAGGGCACCGCCGGCCAGGCTTTCGGTGCCTGGCTCGCCCACGGCGTCACCTTCGAGCTCGAAGGTGAAGGCAACGACTATGTCGGCAAGGGCCTCTCGGGCGGCAAGATCATCGTCAAGCCGCCAAGAAACTCGGCCATCGTGCCGGAGGAGAGCATCATCGTCGGCAACACCGTGATGTACGGCGCGATCGAGGGTGAGTGCTACTTCCGCGGCATCGCCGGCGAACGCTTCGCCGTGCGCAACTCGGGCGCGGTCGCCGTGGTCGAGGGCGCGGGCGATCATTGCTGCGAATACATGACCGGCGGCATCGTGGTCGTGCTCGGCAAGACCGGGCGCAACTTCGCGGCCGGCATGTCGGGCGGCATCGCCTACGTGCTGGACGAGGCCGGCGACTTCGCCAGGCTGTGCAACATGGCGATGGTGGAGCTGGAGCCGGTGCTCTCGGAAGAGCTGATCAACGCCAACACCTACCACCACTCCGGCGATCTCGAAGCGCATGGCCGGGTCGACGTGTTCCAGAACCTGCTCTCGTCCGATGTCGAGCGGCTGCACGTCCTGATCACGCGCCACGCCAAGCTGACCGGCTCGAAGAAGGCCGCCGAGATCCTCGCGAACTGGAAGGCCTGGCTGCCGAAATTCCGCAAAGTGATGCCGGTGGAATACCGCCGCGCGCTGAAGGAAATGAAGGCCAATGCCGACGCCGAGCCAAAAATCGCGATCGGGGCTTAATTACAACAAGCCCGTCATTGCGAGCGCAGCGAAGCAATCCATCGCGCCACAAGCCGAACCATGGATTGCTTCGTCGCCAGCGCTCATCGCAACGACGGAGGCAGGACGAAGCAAACGAACGCAAGATGCAGGGGCATCAGGTTTAATGGGCAAGATCACTGGTTTTCTCGAGATCGACCGGCACGACCGCAAGTACACGCCGGTCGAGGAGCGGCTGAAGCACTATCGCGAATTCGTCATTCCGCTGAGCGAGAAGGACACCCGCGACCAGGCCGCGCGCTGCATGAATTGCGGCATCCCGTATTGCCACGGCACCGGCTCGGTGACGCCGGGAACGCCGGGCTGCCCGGTCAACAACCAGATCCCCGATTTCAACGACCTCGTCTATCAGGGTAACTGGGAAGAGGCCTCGCGCAACCTGCACTCGACCAA
>Ga0102591_1002993_pt1 | contig 16290 bp, 15 predicted proteins | sample AraplaCol_mCL_r2_2_FD_76860 | JGI IMG/M metagenome (GOLD analysis project Ga0102591, IMG submission 76860) | Arabidopsis root microbial communities from North Carolina, USA - plate scrape MF_Col_mCL_r2 (SPADES assembly) (version 2) | ecosystem: Host-associated > Plants > Roots > Endosphere... | reverse complement strand
AAGGCTGCGATACTGTTCATGCGGTCCTCACTTGTCCTTCTTCTTGTACATCGCCAGCATGCGCTGGGTGACAAGGAAGCCGCCAAAGATGTTCACGGAGACGAGGACCAGGGCGATGAAGCCAAAGCCGGTCGCAAGCCCGCTGGTCGAAATGCCGACCGCCAAAAGCGCACCGACAACGATTACTGACGAGATCGCATTGGTCACCGCCATCAGCGGCGTATGCAGCGCCGGCGTCACCGACCAGACGACGTAATAGCCGACGAAGATCGCCAGCACAAAGATCGCGAACTGAAACACGAAGGGATCGATCGCACCGCCGGTTGCAGCACTTGCCGCCTCTGGAGCATGGGCGGCCGCGGCCGCCACGGCATTCACGGCCTGGTTCAACTGCTCCAGCGCCTTGTCCATTGCTTCACTGGCCATCAGTTATCCCCCTTCTTTGCGCCGAACGCCGGGTGCACGACATTGCCTGCATGTGTCAGCATCGTCGCCTTGATCAGTTCGTCCTCGAGATTGAGCGTGACCGACTTCGTTTCCTTGTTGACCATGGTCTCAAGGAAGGTGACGAGGTTCTTGGCGTAGAGCTGGGAGGCGCTGGCAGCGATCCTGCCGGCCATATTCGAAAAGCCGATGACGCGCACGCCGTCGACGTCGGCGACCTTGTTCGGCTTGACGCCTTCGATATTGCCGCCGCGCTCGACGGCAAGGTCGACCGCAACCGCACCCGGCTTCATCGATTTCAGCATCTCACGCGAGACCAGCTTCGGAGCCGGACGCCCCGGGATCAGGGCCGTGGTGATGACGATGTCCTGCTTGGCGATATGATCGGCCACAAGGGCGGCCTGCTTCGCCTGGTATTCCTTGGACATTTCCTTGGCATAGCCGCCGGCCGTTTCGGCCGCCTTGAACTCTTCGTCTTCGACGGCGATGAACTTGGCGCCCAGAGAGGCAACCTGCTCCTTGGCCGCGGGGCGAACGTCGGTCGCCGACACCGCGGCGCCGAGACGGCGCGCCGTGGCGATAGCCTGCAAGCCGGCAACACCAGCGCCCATGACAAAGACCTTGGCCGCGGGAACGGTGCCGGCCGCCGTCATCATCATCGGCATGGCACGGTCATAAACCGCAGCCGCTTCGATGACCGCCTGATAGCCTGCGAGGTTTGCCTGCGAGGAAAGAACGTCCATGGACTGCGCTCGGGTGATGCGCGGCATCAACTCCATAGCGAAACTGGAGAGCCCGGCCTTGGCCATGGCGGCGATCGCTTCGTCATTGCCGTAGGGATCCATGACCGCGATGACGACCGCGCCCCCCTTGTAGCCGCCGATCTCCTCGTCCGTCGGACGACGGACCTTCAATACCACATCCGCGGTCGCCGCCGCACCGATCGAGCCAATCCGCGCGCCGACCGCTTCGAATTCCGCATCCGGAACTTTCGACTTGGTGCCCGCTCCGGACTCGACGACGACGTCGAGACCGAGCCCAATCATCTTCTTTACGGTCTCGACGGACGCAGCGACGCGCGTCTCATCCCCCGTGGTTTCCTTCGCCACAAAAACAATATTGCCCAACCGCCCCTCCTCCGGGTCAGCCAGCCTGCCGCAGGTCCCCCTGCTCAGCCCGAACATTCAGTCAAAGCTTGGAAAAGCGCCCTCCCCGCGCCGCGCTTAACGCAGCAGAACGAGGCCGGCGATGAAGACGATTAGCAGGACAACGAGGCCGCCGAGGAAGCCAGCACCGGTGAAGAAGCCAGCCGTCATGCCAAGCAGGAGAGCGACGAGAAACAGCGTGCCGTACTTAGCAGCGGCAAGGAACATGAGGTAGGTCTGCTCGTGTTCCTTATAGTCCATCGGCGCGCCGACTTCTGCAGGTCCGGTGTGATGCTCAGCCATGAATATCGTCTCCCTCAAAATGCCTGGCCGGTTTGAGACGCGGCCACGAATGCCATTATTTCCCAAGGCTTGCGCCTAGAAATTCCCTTGTCAGGCATTACACAAAGCCTGGGAAAAGCGCAATGCAGGAGAATGCCGCAGTTGGTGCGACACTCTCCATTTCGCGATGCATCGCAGATCAGAGGGGGAGATCCGTCCCAAGCTGACCGTTCGGCACGAAGCGAGCTGTGGGGATGATCGTGAGGGGCGGCAGCGTGTCCTCCGGAATGCGCGAGAACATCATGCGCTGTTCGCTGGCGCTGGAGATAAAGAACGGATAGCGCGTCAGCAGCTTGCGCCCCACTTCAATCACGTTCGTTGCCATCAACGTCATGTCGATTCCGTAGTTCTTTGCCAGCTGACCGGGCACGATCGTATCGGCATAAAAGACCCGCTTGTAGAAAGCGGCATGCGGAGGCCGGCAGAACTGAAGGACGCGGTCCGCGCGGAAGTATGCGGCCGCGACGATACTGGGTCTCAACGTCAGATAGGGAATCCAAGGCAGATCGGCCGTCAGATCAGGATCGGCGGCAAACCGCGCCGGATCGATCAGTGTCAGCCCGGCATCGAGCAGCGCGTCCATCGCCCACGGAAAGGCACCCGCGGACTGGCTGACGCGATGCTCAGGTGTAACATAATGGAGCCGTATCGTGCTGACCAACTCGCCATAATAATAGATCCCGAAGACATGCGCGTGACTGTCGAAATCGGTCGCGTCCAACAGTCCCTTCGGAGCCAGTGCCAGCACGTCATGGGCCTTGTAAGCCTTGTAGCGCAGGCGCTCCACCTCGATCATGTCCTCGCTGCTTTCCATGCGGCGGTATTCAATATGATCTAGAATTCCAAGAAGCTTATTACTGAAATCGCTCGTTGTTACAGGAGTATCCACCATGGTTCCTCGGCTGATCGGTTAATAATTCATTAATCATCCGAAAAAACAGCCGACGGCAAGGAACCAACGATAATTTGCGTTATATTTGAATTGTTAAGGTTAACGGCGTTCGCCAGGGAACGGAGCGGCATGGGCCGCTTCCACAAGCTGAAAATTTGAGATTCAGGCTACCTTAGGGCGGCGGCGCGGGGTGGGGCCGCCCGCAAGGCTCTGCGAAAGGATCGCGATATTTTGCGCCGGAACGGCCGGCGAGAAAACATAGCCCTGCACGAGATCGGTCGCACGATACTTGTTGAGAAGGGCCAACTGCTCGGTCGTCTCTACACCTTCGGTGACGATCTTGAGGCCAAGTTCACGCGCCAGATTGACGGTACCGCGCAGCAGTTTGAGGCGGCGGTCGTCCTCGACGATGTTTCGCAGGAAGGACCGGTCGATCTTGACGATATCAAGCGGAAGCGTGTCGAGGTAACTGAGGCTCGAGAAACCCGTGCCGAAATCATCGATGGCGATCGTGATGCCGCGCGCCCGCAGGTCCGCCAGGATGGCGCGCACAGCGGCCGGCTCGTCGATCAAGCAACTCTCGGTGATTTCGAGATGCAGTCGCTCGGGCCCCAGACCCGAGGCGCTCAGTGCTTCGGAAACCGCGGAAAGAATGTCTGCATCCCGCAGATCTCTGGCGGAAAGGTTCACCGAGACCGCGATATGCTCGGGCCAAGTCATACAATCTGCGCAGGCCTTCATCAGGATGAAGCGTGTGATGTCCGAGATGATGCCCATCTCTTCCGCCAGGCGGATGAACACGTCGGGCGGAATGGCACCCTTTTCCGGATGCACCCAGCGAGCAAGCGCTTCGGCGCATTCAATACGCGAGCCGTCGGCCTTGAACATCGGCTGGTAGGCAATGCTGAGCCCCTGCATCCCGACCGCTTCGCGCAGATCGGCCTTGAGCTTCTGCTGCTCGATGTAGCGGCCATCCATCTCGCGCTCGAAGCTTGCAATACCGCCGCGCTGTTTCGACTTGCTTTCGAACAATGCCAGGTCGGCTTTGATGCTCCACTCTTCCATCGCGAAGGCATCGCTTTCAAGAAGCGCAAAGCCACCGCTCAGCGAAACCAAGAAGGTCACGTCATCGGCTTCGTAGTTGCCTTGGATGGCAGCATGCAAACGACGAACTTCTGCGTCCAGCGCTTCCATATCCTTCGCATGCGGGAAGAACAGGATGAACTGGTCACCCATCAGACGGCCGACGATGGCCTTGCGCGCCTGCTCCTCGATGCGGTTGGCGATAGCGCAGAGAAGATGGTCGCCGGTGATATGGCCGCGCATGTCGTTGACGTGTTTGAACTCGTCGATATCAAGCACCATGAACGCAACAGGCCCGCGTTTTTTCGGGTGCTTGTTCAGATAGTCCTGCACGAGATGGCTGAAATACTCGCGGTTCGGCAACCCGGTCAGAGCATCGAATCGAACCATGTGCAAGATCTTCTGCTCTGCCTTCACGCGGCTGGACACGTCTTCGAAGATCAGCACCGCGCCGCCATCAGGCCGGCGGCTTGCGGAGAATTCAAGCGACAGATCCTCGGGAAAATGGATGAGCATGCGTGACAGCTTGCCATCGGCGACCTGGGTCATCTGGCGGAGGATGAGCTCCGGCTGCGTGGAATCCATAAAGCTGTAGCGGGCGCCGTAACGCAGGACCGCGCTGAGGTCGCGCTCCTTCAAGCGCTCGGGGTCGCCGATCTTCAGAAGTTCGCAGGCCTTGCGGTTGATCACCTGGATACGGTTTTCGGGATCGACCATGACGAGGCCATGCGGCATGTTATTGAGCGCTGTGTCGAAACGGTCGGCGATCACGGTGATTTCCCGGCGCGCAATGACATTCTCGTAGAGAAACTCGCGCACCCCGTTGGCCATCGCCCGTGTCGTCAGCCAGAATGGGATGAGAAAAATCGACAGGATTCCACGATAGAAGTCCAGCGCCATCAGGCTGCAGATGATCATCGGCAGGCAACAAGAGAAGGTCTGCAGATCGATCGCCATGCGCGAACCGTAGTTGCGGCCGACGACGGAAACCATGGTGGCCATGGTCACGGCAATGCAGGCGAGCTCCGCAAAACCATCGCCCAAGAAAAATATGGCATAACCACTGGCAATGCCCAGGAGTGTCGTGGTGCCGGCAGCGCCGGCCACGAGAATTCGCTCCCAATGCTGGATTCCGGCGTACGAGAGTCTTTCTTTGTCGACGCGATCGAACTGCCAGAAGATCGCCATGCGTCCGCCGAACACAAGGACGAAGGCAGCGGCGAGGATGAGATACAGGAAAGACTGCGTCTTGGCGGCGATTGCGAGGCAAGTCGCCGCGTGAACGATAACACCGACGAGCAACGTCATGCGGTTCCCAGAAAGGGAACTCACAAACGACAGATACACATCCGTTGGAACCCTGCCCGGGTTATGTGGCTTCATCCATGCTTTTCCTGTGCGGCGAGACCTTACTGCGAACCCTTTAAAAATTGATTTCGTCCAAACCATAGATTTGGTTGAATTTTTTAAAACCATAACGCGAAAATCCTGGTTTCATAAAGGTTTACGCAGCTACAAGGAGATCTTTGATTCCGGGCCTGCCATGCTCGATTGTCGGCAGTGCCAGGGAGTCGTCGGCAGTGCCTGCGGCGTGCGCTTCGCATAAGACTATATTCCAACACGCCCCCTTTAATCTTCCAATTTGAAACACCCTAGTCTACCAATCCAGAGAGGAGAACGTGTCGAAACAGGCACGATAAAAAGGGGGAAAGGCATGCCGGCTTTGCTGACGGTCAGCCGGCTGATCGATGCGGTCAGCCAATTCATGGGCAAACTGTCCGAATACATGGTGCTGCTCTGCTGCCTGATCAGCGCCGCCAATGCACTCATCCGTTACTCGTTCAACTATAGCTCCAACGGCTGGCTCGAGATCCAATGGTATCTCTTCGCCTTCATCGTTGTGCTCGGTGCAGCACACACGCTGCGTATGAACGAACATGTACGCGTCGACCTCATCTACGGCTCCGTTTCCGACAAAGCGAGGATCTGGATCGATATCATCGGCCTCATCGTCTTCCTGATCCCGGCCTGCATCTTCCTGACCTGGCTCTGCTGGCCCTTTTTCCTGTCCTCTTACCAACAGCATGAGATCTCTGCCAATGCCGGCGGCCTGATCCGCTGGCCGGTCAAGTTCATCCTCGTTCTCGGTTTCGGGCTGCTGTCGCTTCAGGGGATCTCCGAGTTGATCAAGCGGATCGCCGCCCTGACCGGCTACATCCTGATCGATACGAAATACGAAAAACCGCTGCAGTAAGCCGGACCGGAGGAACACCATTGTTTGATTTCGGCATTATTCCGCCGGCGATGTTCGTGGGCATGGTTCTATTCATGCTCTACGGCTTTCCGGTCGCCTTTTCGCTGGCTGCCGTCGGCCTGTTCTTCGGCATCATCGGCATCGCCACGGGACATTTCACCGAGGCCTTCCTGCAGGCCCTGCCGCTGCGCTTCTTCGGGATCGTTTCCAACGACCTGCTGCTCGCCATCCCCTTCTTCACCTTCATGGGCGCCATACTGGAGCGCTGCGGACTGGCTGAAGATCTGCTCGAGGGAACAGGCAAGCTGTTCGGCCGCGTTCCCGGCGGCCTTGCCTACGCGGTAATCCTCGTCGGCGCCGTGCTTGGCGCCATCACCGGCACCGTTGCCGCATCCGTCATCACCATGGGCGTCATCTCGCTGCCGATCATGCTGCGTTACGGCTACAGCCCGAGGCTGGCCACCGGCGTCATTGCCGCCTCCGGCACCATTACCCAGGTCATTCCGCCGTCCCTGGTGCTGGTCGTCCTTGCCGACCAGCTCGGCAAATCGGTCGGCGACATGTATCTCGGCGCCATCGGCCCCTCGATCCTGCAGGTCGCGATCTTCATGGGCTATATCCTGATCCTGTCGATCCTGAAGCCGGCCTCTATGCCGCCGCTGCCGAAAGAAGTGCGGGGCGACTTCAACTGGGCGCTGCTCCTGCGGGTTCTGTCCGGGATGATCCCGTCGATCGTGCTGATCTTCCTGGTTCTCGGCACGATCTTCATGGGGCTCGCAACCCCCACCGAAGCCGGTGCGCTCGGTGTTGTCGGCGCAATGGTGCTTGCCGCCATGCACCGCCGCCTCACCTGGCCGCTGATGCAGGAGGCCATGCGCTCCACCATGCACATCACCTCGATGGTGGTGATGATCCTGATCGGCTCGACCTGTTTCAGCCTGGTCTTCCAAGGCATGGACGGCTCGCGCTGGATCGAACACATGCTGTCGGGCATCCCCGGCGGCCCGGTCGGCTTCCTGATCTTCGTCAACATCTTCATCTTCGTGCTGGCCTTCTTCCTCGATTTCTTCGAGATCGCCTTCATCGTCATTCCGATGCTGGCGCCGGTCGCCTCAGCCCTCGGCATCGACCTGATCTGGTTCGGCGTGCTGATCTGCGTCAACATGCAGACGAGCTTCATGCACCCGCCCTTCGGCTTCGCGCTTTTCTACCTGCGCTCCATTGCCGATCGCAGCGTCAAGACGTCGGACATCTACATGGGCGCCCTGCCCTGGGTCTGCATGCAGCTGGTCCTCGTCGCGATCGTGATCTTCTGGCCACAATCGGTAACGTATTGGCTGGACAAGGGACCGAAAGTCGATCCGAACTCGATCAAGATCGAAGTGCCGGGCTTCGGCGGCAACGGCTTGTCGCTGCCCCCGCTGGGAGCCCCGGGCGGCGGCCCACCGCAAATGCCCGGACTGAGCTTGCCGCCGATGAACGGCCTGCCCGGCCAGCCGCCCGCGCCGGCACCCGCAACGCCCGCGCCGCCGCCGGCAACGGACCTCAGCCAGCCCCCGAAGATCAACTGACAACAAAAAAGCCCCGGACCGAAATCCCAGCCACTAACTCAAATGTGGAATCGTTAGGACCATCTTCAGCAATACCCCGATAACGTCGGTTATCGGGGTATTGCGTATGCCGGAGATTTTTTTGAAGCGCGATGGCAACTATGTGCTGCCAAAAGCGGTCATTCACCTCTGTGGAACTGCGCGACACCTATCCGGCCTTCAGGGCCACGTGGATAGCGCCTGATCGGCAACGGCCTGCAGCATGTCACGGCTTGCTCCCGCTTTCGCCTGTACCGCTATACCCTGAGCAACTGTGAGGACGAAGGCTGCCAGTGCATCGGGATTGGCCGTCTCCGGCAAGTCACCTTCGAGCTTGGCTCGTTCGAACCTGTCGCAAAAATGCCTTTGACCCTCCGCGCGAAATTCTATCAGGGCCTGCCGCACGGGCTCCGCCTCATCCGATCCCGCCAGCAGGCCATTGATACCTAGACATCCCGTATGCGTGAGAAATCGCGTATTGAGGTCGACTGTTTCGCGCAGAAAATGCGCAGCCGCCTCGCGGGCCGTAGGAAGGTTCAGTGCGGCCGGAATGTAGTCCATGTAGCGCTCGTAATAGCGCGCCAGCGCCTTGCGGAACATGGCCTCCTTGTTGCCGAACGCGGAATAAAGGGCGGGCCTTTCTACACCTGCAGCTTCGGTCAGGTCCGTATAGGACGCGCCCTCATAGCCTTTGCGCCAAAATACGCACAACACGCCGTCGAGCGCCTTTTCTACGTCAAATTCGCGATGGCGACCCATCATATGTCTCCATATTTTTCATAATGACCGTTATTAAACGGCTTGACAGCAGAAGTCCACATTCATTAATGATCGTTATCGTAACGATTATTACGTAATAAGCGCCACCAAGCCCGGTGACGGGCAAGGCAATTTTGTGGATCGGAAGAATACCCATGTCGAATACATTGAAGGGCAAGGTCGCACTCGTTACCGGAGGCTCGCGCGGGCTCGGTGCGGCCACCGCGGAAGCGCTGGCGGATCAGGGCGCAGACGTCGCGATCACCTATGTTGCATCCGCCGAAAAGGCCCAGGCCGTCGTCGAGAGGCTGAAGGCGAAAGGTGTGAGGGCGATCGCCATCCAGAGCGATCAGGCCGACACCGCTGAGGCAAAGCCGATGGTCGAGAAGGTAATCGCCCATTTCGGCAAGCTCGACATCCTCGTCAACAACGCGGCGGTCGTCGCGAAGGGCCAGAACGTCGACGATCCCGATCTCAACACGGCCGCGCTCGACCGCCAGTGGCAGATCAACGTCATGGGCACTGTTGCAATCACACGCGCGGCGGCACAGGTCCTTTCCGAAGGCGGACGGATCATCTTCATCGGGTCTCTCAACGGCTCCCACGCATTCATTCCCGGCGTCGCGGACTATGCGGGAACCAAAGCTGCCATCAACGGCTACGCGAGAGGGGTCGCACGTGACCTCGGGCCGCGCAATATCACGGTCAATGTGGTCCAGCCGGGCGTAATGCCGACCGACATGATGGTTGAGGCATTGGGCAGCACGACTGCACCTGACGCGTTACTCGACATGCATCCCATCCGCCGGATCGCCACGCTCGAAGAGGTATCCGCGTTCGTCTCCTTTTTGGCCGGGCCAAACGCTGGCTACATGACCGGTGGCGTCATCGATGTGGCCGGTGGCGTTGCAAGCTGATGCGACGACTGTCTGACAGATAAGCCGTGGTGCGCGCCCACCTGATGGGCGCGCTTCGGGTAAGGCCCAAATGCGGATGACCGCTTTGGGCCCCGAAGCGGTCATGGCTAAAAAATGTGGAACCGAAGAATTTTGGCGATTCCACATTTGCGTTAGTGGCTGGGACCGAAATCCGGGGCTTTTCCTTGTCCGAACTGGGATTCGATCAGATCTTGCCGGCACGCTGCTGGATCATCATGAACGTGTCGAAGGTGTACTCCGACAGCTGCGCCCAGAGATACGCATCGCGCTTGAACGCGGTCTGATCCTCGTAGATCTTCTTGAAATACGGGTTCGAGGCCGAAATCTCGGCGTAGATCCCGAGGGCAGCCTGGAAGCAGGCTTCCATGATTTCCTGGCTGAAGGGACGAAGCGTGGCGCCCTCCGCCACCAACTGCTTGAGTGCCGTGGGGTTCTTCACATCGTACTTTGCCATCATGTTTGTGTTGGCAAAGGCGCAGGCATCGGTCAGTGCCGCCTGATAGTGCTTAGGCAGGCTGTTCCACTTTTCGAGGTTGAAGAAGGCGTGGACCGTCGGGCCGCCTTCCCACCAGCCGGGGTAATAGTAGTACTTCGCGACCTTGTGCAGGCCGAGCTTCAGGTCGTCATAGGGACCGACGAATTCTGAAGCGTCGATCGTGCCCTTTTCAAGGGCCGGATAAATATCGCCGCCGGCGATCTGCTGCGGAATGACGCCAACCTTGCTGATGACCTGGCCGGCAAGACCGGCAATACGCATCTTGACGCCCTTCAAGTCGTCAAGCGTATTGATCTCCTTCCGGAACCAGCCGCCCATCTGGGCGCCCGTGTTGCCGGCCGGCAGGCCATAGATGCCCTGCGTGGCGTAAAACTCATTCATCAGCGTGTTGCCGTTGCCTTCGTAGAACCAGGCATTGGTCAGGCGTCCGTTCAGACCGAATGGAATGGCAGTGCCGATCGCGTAAGTCGGATCCTTGCCAACAAAGTAATAGGAGCACGTGTGCGCGGCCTCGACCGTGCCGGCGCTGACGGCATCGGCGGCCTGCAGGCCCGGAATGATTTCGCCGGCCGCAAAAGGCTGAATGGTGAAGTTGCCGTCGGTTGCCGCGGCAAGGTGCTTGGCAATGTCATCCGCAGCGCCATAGATCGTATCGAGGCTCTTCGGGAACGACGACGTCATGCGCCACGAAATTTTAGGGTTCTCTTGTGCAATGGCGGGTGCTGCCAGTGCACCCGCAGCAGCAACGGCGCCGGCGCCGGCGGTTCCTGCCTTCTTCATGAATGAACGACGATCCATCAAAAACCTCCCGTATAGATGGCACTGCGAGGCGAACCCTCGTCTCTACCCGCAGCAATGGCGGGAAGCTAAGCACGGTGGCGACCGTGTTTCAAGCACTGTGCCATTAGTCTTTGGCATCACAACGGCAATATGGCGGCGAAGTGCATTTCCATGAGAATCAGCAGGTTAGCGGTAATTTGCCGGAGCCGGCGGCCACGACTGCCGTAATTCCGCCCGCGATTGCGCCGAGACGTTGACTTCCGGGCCGTTCTCGGCTCTCTCAATACACCAATTCCATCTTCCGACCGGGGTTAAAATGACGAAGCCGATCGTCGCCGTTCCTGCCGATATCCGCACCTTCGACGGTGCCACATGGCACGCCGTCCAGCATCAGTATGTGCGCGCGGCACTCAATGCCGCCGGTGTCATGGCCTTCATCATTCCGGCCTTCGAGGAAGGATACGGAACCGACGCGATTCTGGACCGCGTCGATGGCGTTCTCGTCTCCGGTTCGGCCAGCAACGTCCACCCGTCTTACTATGGGGCAACGGCGACCGATGCCGACGGGCCCTTCGATATCGCCCGTGACGCCACCACTCTGCCGTTGATCCGCCGTGCCATCGACCGCGCCATTCCCTTGCTCGCAATCTGCCGCGGCATTCAGGAACTCAACGTCGCAATGGGCGGCACGCTTGCCAGCGAAATCCAGGACCAGCCAGGCATATGGGATCATCGCACCCCGGCCGAGGTAGACCGTGACGGCAAGTACGCGATCCGCCAAAGCGTCTTCGTCAAGGAAGGCTCCTGCATCGCAGGTATCGTCGGCCCCGGCGAGATCAGGGTGAACTCACTGCATCGCCAGGCGATCGCCAAGACCGCGCCGCGCCTGCAGGTCGAGGCCGTCGCCGAGGACGGCACGATCGAGGCCGTGTCCGTGATCGATGCCCCGGCCTTTGCGGTCGGCGTCCAGTGGCACCCGGAGTACTGGGCCGAGACCGACAAGCCGTCCAACCAGATCTTCTCTGCTTTCGGCGATGCGGTCAGGGATTACGCGGCAGGCAAGCTCGCCAAGGCGGCGGAAAAAACCCCCGCCTGATTGGCCTGCCAGTTGCGCGGCCCTTTATGGCTGCACGGTGAAAACCTACGATGACAGCGGCTTGCCCGCCTGTTGCGAACCATATATTCCGCATACCAGGTCGGCCAGTCTTCATCGCGCTTGCCGATGCGCTTCTCATGTTCTCCATGAGCGGCTTCCGCACGGCGCAAGGCGGCGGCGAGATCGCTGGCAGACGAATACATCGTTTCATCAGCATCTATGCGCCCAGGCAGTCGGGTCGTGATCTCCTGAAACAGCCAGCCGTTTCCATCCGGATCGCTGAATGAAGCAAACGAGCCGTAGCTCTTGCGCTGGGGATGCGGACCTCTCACGCGTGCATTTTCGCCGGCATGATGGAAGACGCCACCGGCATCGTGGAAGACATCACTCAGCGCGACGCCGCGTTCGGCGAGCTCGGCACGAGCGGCTTCGACATCGGAAACGATCAGATGGAGGCCCTGCGCCGTGCCGGGCACGGCCGCCGTCACGTTCTTGCCGAAGATGACGGAGCAGGGCGAGCCCGGAGGCGTGAATTGAATGACCCTGAAGTCGTCACCCGTGACGAAATCGGCATCCAGCCGCCAACCGAGATTGCTGTAAAACTGCTTGGCACGGTCGACGTCCGAGACCGGGATGACGATGACCTCGAGCTTCATGGCGGCCGTCCGCATTGCCGGGGTCCTGGCCGCAGTCTCGCTGTGCACAGAGGTATTGCCCATGTTCAGCTCCCTGGTTTGGATACTTCGAGATTGGCAATAAAACTTGGCGAGTGGATCACAGCGACCGCAGGCAGTCGAATCAATTTGTCCCATCCGAGCACGGCGGATAGGAGCTCCTGCGTTTACCTTCGCATCGCCCACCGCAGGCCGACGGCGACCGCCAGGCCCAGCAGCGGCCATATCGCCCAGAACACCCCGTGCCATGTCAGCAAGTTGATGATAACGATACCAATGCCGATGACGGCCAAGCCGGCAAGACGCTGGTCGAAGCGGCTCTGATTCCGGTTCCAGGCCATCGCAGCGACGAAGGCAAGGCCGAGGAGCGGCCAGACGGCCCAGAACTCGCCCTGCCACGTCAAAAGATTGATCACGACCAACGCGATCGCGACAACCGCGAACACCCCGCCAATCTTCCGCACCCTCGGTGCAAGGGGGCGCCCCGGCGCAGGCGCCGCAGCCGCCGGCAACGGGCGAGCGGGTGGTGCGGGCGTCGTGGACACGTCGTCTCCGATCCGCACAGCATAGCTCGGCACGGCCTCGCTAACGTTCTTCACCGTCAGTGGCCCGAGAAAATCGAAGCCGACGGCGACCTTGTTGCGGACCTGGTCGTAGACTGTGTTGGAGATCACGATGCCGCCCGCTGCTGCGGAAGCCTGAAGCCTAGCGGCGATATTGACGCCGTCGCCGTAGAGGTCGTCACCCTCGGCGATGACATCGCCGAGATTGATGCCGATCCGATAGAGCATGCGTCCTTCCGCCGGCCGGGCGGCGTTTATTCCGACGAGTTCGTTCTGGACATCGATGGCAGCGCGCACCGCTTCGACGACGCTCGGAAATTCCGCGATTAGGCCGTCGCCCCAGGTATTGATCACCCGACCGCCATGCGCGCCGATCAGCCGCGACATCGCATCGCGCGACCACTTCAGCATGGCAAGGGTACCCTCCTCGTCGGCGCCCATCAGCCGCGTATAGTCCTGGACATCGGCCGAGAAGATGGTCGTCAGCTTGCGTCGCATTTCATTCATCGGATTGCGATCCACCCTGGGTTTGGCAAGACAGTTTGCAGCAGCAGCCATCTGATAGGGAGATTTCCCCATTCGAAAGTTCTGCAATAGCTGACCACACTTTTCAACGCATACGCGAACAATGCCCTGGGCGCTTCCAGCAGAAAGATGCGCGTTGCGTGCGATCGAGTAAAACAAATCCGAATGCGCACCGCTGTCAGCGAGACCATGGAACCGCCAAGTCGCAGGAACGTTTCTTGCTCACATCGGGCGCTACCAGCATCCCGCTGGCACTCCTGAACAGGAGGTAACCATGAAAACGCTGATCGTCTCTGCCGGCCTGTTGGCTGCAACCGCCTTTGCGGCGTTTGCGGCGGAACCGGCCAAAATGGTCGATACGAAGATGGGCAAGATCCTGGCAAACGCCAAAGGCATGACGCTCTACACGTTCGACAAGGACGCCATGGGCAAATCGAACTGCGACGAGGCTTGCCTGAAGAAGTGGCCAGCCTTCCACGCCGCCGCCAAGGCCAAGGCCGAAGGCGAATGGACACTCGTCAAGGCGGCCGACGGCAAGGAAATGTGGGCATACGAAGGTAAGCCGCTTTACACGTTCGCCGGAGACAAGAAGCCCGGCGATATGGCCGGCGATGGCGTCGGCGGCGTCTGGCACGTCGCCAAGTAGCCAGGCACAGTAGACTGGGGATGAGGCCGACGGTCTGTCCGCGTGCGCGCCTCATCCCGGCCCGGAGATTGAGACAATCAGGCCTTCGCTGGCGTTTCCGGAACAGGCGTCAGCGGCCTGCCCTTCCCGAACCACTCAACGAGATTATCGACGACCAGGTCCGCCATCGCATTGCGCGTCGGCACCGAGCCTGAGGCGAGGTGCGGCAGGAGGACGGCGTTCGGTAGATCGAGCAGCGAAGCCGGCACGTTCGGTTCGTCGTAGAAGACGTCGAGGCCGGCCGCGCCGATCGTTCCCGACTTCAGTGCCGTGGCAAGCGCTTCTTCGTCAACAGTCCACCCGCGTCCGACATTGATGAACACGCCGTCGGGGCCGAGCGCCGAGAGAACGTCGGCATTGATCGTCTTGTGCGTCTGCGGCGTTTTCGGGACGATGGAGATCAGCGTGTCGACGGCTTCCGCAAGGTCCTTCAGCGACGGGTAGTAGCCATAGGGCGCGGTGGCATGGCGCGTGCGCGTGTGATAGCTGATCTTCACCTTGAACGGTTCCAGGCGCTTGGCGATCTCCTGGCCGATGCGGCCAAGGCCATAGATCCCGACATGCCTCCCCTTCAGGGAGAAGCGCGACAGCGGATAATTCTGCCCGGGTTTCCAGTTGCCTGCCCGCAGCCAGTTCTCGGCTCGCGGAAGCTCGCGGATCGCGTTGAGGAGTAGTCCGATCGCCGTATCGGCGACCTCGTCGTTCAGCACATCGGGCGTGTTCGTGACGATGATACCCTTGGTTGCCGCATGCTTGGCATCGACGCCGTCATAGCCGACACCGAAGCTGGAGATCACTTCAACATTCGGAAAGCTGTCGATTGCAGCCGCATTGAACGTGCCCGAGACGGCAACGCCACGAACCTTCTGCGCCGTATCCACATCAAGCGTCGAGGGGTCGGCTTCGATAACGTCGAAGCTCTCCTTCAGGCGCGTCAGGACGCGTCCGTGTATCTTCCCGGGAACGAGAACGGCGATGCGGGACATGGCACTTCCTCTTGGCTTGCTACGAGCGCGGTCGGTAGGGGCTGGTCGACTGGCGGATGCGCATCTCGGGCTTGATCAGATGGATGCCGTCGGGCTCGTGGCTCCCGGCCAGGCGATCGAGAAGCGCGCGGGCAGCAAGGCGTCCGACTTCCGCCTGGCCATTCCAGACGGTCGTCAGCGCCGGCATCGATATCGACGCTTCCTCGAGGTCGTCATAGCCGGTGACGGAGATATCCTTGCCGGGAACGAGACCGGCGCGGGCAATGCCGTTCATCAGGCCGATCGCGACGAGATCGTTCCAGCAGACGGCGGCCGTCGGCTTTTGCGGCAGCGACAGGAAATGCACCGCCGCTTCGAAGCCACCCTGCATCGAGCGGGGGCCGGGAATCCGCAGACCCGGATCAACGTCGATGCCAGCCTTGCGCAGCGCATTGACGTAGCCCTGATAGCGATCGCGTCCCGTCGAAGTCTGGTCGGTACCGCCGATCATGGCGATCGAGCGATGGCCAAGGCCGATCAAATGGTTGGTGGCGAGCGAAATGCCGTAGCTGTCGTCGCCGCGATAGGTCGGAAGGTCCGATCCGTCCAGCGAGCGGGCAACTAGGATCGCCGGCATGCCGTTGTCTTCCGCAAGCTGCATATCCTCCGGCGGCGTGCCGATCGCCGGCGACATGATGACCCCGTCCCCACCGAGCTGCAGCAGCGTTTCGATGAAGGTGCGCTGCTTTTCGACGGAGTCGTAGTGGTTCGACAGAATGAAGGTATGCCGACTGCGATCGAGCTCGCTTTCGATCGCCTTCAGGATTTCGCCATAGAACGGGTTCATGATGTCGTGGACGACGACACCGATGATGCCAGAGCGGGACGTGCGCAGGCTGGCAGCGCGGCGATTATAGATATAGCCGAGCGCGCGCGCCTGTTCCTTGATTTTGTCTCGGGTGGCACCAGCCACGAGCGGGCTGTCACGTAAGGCAAGAGATACGGTTGCTGTGGAAATGCCGAGCGTTTCGGCGATCGTCGAAAGCTTTATCTTTTGAGC
>Ga0102591_1002990_pt1 | contig 16315 bp, 15 predicted proteins | sample AraplaCol_mCL_r2_2_FD_76860 | JGI IMG/M metagenome (GOLD analysis project Ga0102591, IMG submission 76860) | Arabidopsis root microbial communities from North Carolina, USA - plate scrape MF_Col_mCL_r2 (SPADES assembly) (version 2) | ecosystem: Host-associated > Plants > Roots > Endosphere... | reverse complement strand
CCGGCATCCCAGATATTGTAGAGAACAAGCGGAGCGCCCTTGCGGTGCAATGCGCCGAATGCCTTGGCCTTTTCGTTCTGGTTCATGCTGTCTCCTCCATCTTTGCTTGCGTGCTGATCTTCTCTTCATGCCGCAGTAGCCATTGCTTGCGCCAGAGCCCGCCGCCATAGCCTGTCAACGAACCATCGGCGCCGAGGATGCGATGGCAGGGCACGATGATGGCAAGCTGGTTGGCCCCGTTGGCGCGGCCGACGGCACGCACCACTTCAGGCCTTTCCATCTCCCTTGCAAGATCGCCATAGGCGCGCGTCTGGCCGGCAGGGATATCGATGAGCTTTGCCCAGACATGTTTTTCGAAGGGCGTGCCGCCGAGTGCCAATGGCGTCCTGAAGACAGTCAGCCGCCCTTCGAAATAATCCCGGATTTCTGCCTCGATCTGGTCGATCGCCGGCGTGCGGCCGATCGCAACCGAGGAGCGGACACGCTTCTGCAGCGCCTCGAGCTCGGTCGGCAGTGCCTTGCGGTCGTGGAATTCGAGAAGGTGGAGATGCGTCTGGTCGGCAACGGCCACCATCGGTCCAAGCGGCGTCTCGAACCAGTCGGCAAAGAGAAGTTCACGGTTCTGCGAGAGCGCCGGCGCCTTGCCGACGAGCCGCTGAAAAGCCGTCCGGAAACCACTTGGAGATTCATATCCCGCCTCAAGCTGCGCATCGATGACGCGCGCGCCATCGGCCAGTTGCCGGGCCGCTTCACCCAGCCGGCGATAACGGACGATATCGTGAAAGGTCATGCCGAGCGCCCGCTTGAAGGCGCGACGCACGGTCGAGGGATCGTGTCCTCGGCGCACAAGCTCATCCTCGGTCCAGCGCAGCTGCGGCTCGCGGTCCAGTGCGGCAAGCAGCTCATCGACGATCGGTTCCCTGCCCGGCTGCTCCAGCGGCCTGCAGCGCTGGCACGGACGGAAGCCGGAATGCATGCAGGCGGCGATCGTGTCGAAAAAGATGGTATTTTCCCGCTTCGGCTTGCGCGCCGGGCAGGTCAGGCGACAGAAAATGCCTGTCGTCTTGACGCAGACATAGGCCTGACCCTCGTAATCGGCGCTGCGCGCGATCAGGGCATCATAGAGCGTATCATCGTCGGGGCGTTCGAAAAGCATGACGCTTTCTAGCATTCCGTACCTGCGCCGTCCGCCGAAAATCGGGCGTCTATTCTTTCTTGTCGATTTCCTTGCGGCAGCAGCCGTGCCATAAGACCGCCATGACCAAGATCGACCGCACGCCTGATAAAACCGATTTCGAGCACGTCACAGACTGGGTCTTCGACCTCGACAACACGCTCTATCCGCATCATGTCAATCTCTTCGCGCAGATCGACAAGAACATGACCGCCTATGTCGCGGCACTTTTGCAGATGGAGCGGGAAGAGGCGCGCAAGCTGCAGAAGCAATATTACCTCGACCACGGCACGACGCTGCAGGGCTTGATGATCCATCACGGCATCGACCCGAACGACTTCCTCGAAAAGGCACATGCGATCGACTACACGGCGCTGACGCCGCAGCCGGAACTCGGCGAGGCGATCAAGGCGCTGCCGGGGCGCAAGTTCATCTTCACCAATGGCAGCGTCAAGCATGCCGAAATGACGGCAGAGGCGCTCGGCATTCTCGATCATTTCGACGACATCTTCGATATCGTGGCTGCCGACTACGTGCCGAAGCCGGCGCAGGCGACCTACGACAAGTTCACAGCGCTGAAGCGGGTCGAAACCACCAAGGCCGCCATGTTCGAGGATCTACCGCGCAACCTGACGGTGCCGAAGGCGCTCGGCATGCAGACCGTGCTGCTCGTGCCGCGCAATCTGGAAGAGACGGTCGTTGAATGGTGGGAAAAGACCAGCGGCGAGGAGGATCATATCGATTTCGTCACCGACGATCTCGCCGCTTTTCTCCGCAAGATTATCGGCCTCGGCAAGGTTACCGGCTGACGGCTTTAGGTCTTTATTTGATGCATGTCGCTCTCCCAAAACCGCTGCACAGTTTTGAGCGACATGCATTAGATTACCAAGTTTTCACTCAGCTTACCGATGTTTAACTGGGTCTTCCGGGACTGCGGCCATATCTTCTTTCGTGAGGGGACACCTTACGAAAGGCAAACACGATGTACCGCAACAAGCTGATACTGGCAGCGCTTTCCTCCACCCTCATCTTCGGTGCAACCGCCGGGGCAGGCTTTGCCGCACCCGGCGACGGGCCGCGCCAGCACGCCGGCATGCACGGTCCGGGGGCTGCTGCCTTCCGCGAAATCACCTATGTCCGCATGCTCAAGCAATTCGACGCGAACAAGGACGGGAAGGTCTCCAAGGACGAGGCAACGGCCGGCATCGACAAGCTCTTCGCCGCGATCGACACCAACAAGGACGGTTCGCTGACACCGGGCGAAATCCGTGAGTACCGGCAAACGCAGATGCAGGCGATGAGAGATCAGCGCAAGCAGGAGGCCGGCGAAAACAAGGATGCGAACGCCGCAGCCGCGACGCCGGACAACAACGACCAGGGACGGCCGCCGCGCGATGGTCATGGTGGTCGTGACGGAGATCGCTGGATGCGCCATGGCGGCAACATCATGCGTGCCTCGATCATGATGCACCGGGTCGACACCGACCAGAACGGCCAGATTTCCAAACAGGAAGCCGAAGCCGCCTTCGACAAGCTGTTCACCCGGATGGACCGCAACAAGGACGGTGTCATCTCGATCGACGACATGCCGGACCGGCCGCTGCTCTAGAACAGGATTTTTAGGCCGGATCGGCCTAAAATCTCAATCCTGTTCTAAGTTAAAGAGTGAGAGCATGATGCCGAAAACCGCTCACACTTTTCGGCATCATGCACTATCTCGTTGTTTTCACGCAATTCCGGACGCAAAACCGCTACGCACTTTTGCTGGAATTGCTCTAAGGCCGGACGGCGACATGCCCTTGCCTTTCCCCGCCTCGACGGGGAGAGGCTCTGCAGCTTACCCCTCCGAAGCGCCTATTCGCGGTGTTCGTAGAAATTCTGGACGATCTTCCATGCCTCTTCGGCCGTATCGACGAAGCTGATCAGCTTGACGTCGTCGGGCGCAATCGTCCCGAATTCCGCCAATGCGTCGAAATTGATGATGCTCCGCCAGAACGCCTCCCCGAAAAGGATCAGCGGCAGGCGCTCCATGCGGCCGGTCTGGATCAGCGTCAGGCATTCGAAGAATTCGTCGAGCGTGCCGAAGCCGCCGGGAAAGACGGCGATCGCCTTGGCGCGCACCATGAAATGCATCTTGCGGATGGCAAAATAGTGGAAGTTGAAGCTGAGTTCCGGCGTCACATAGGCGTTCGGCGCCTGCTCATGCGGCAGTACGATGTTGAGGCCGATCGAAGGGGCGCCCTCGTCGGCCGCGCCGCGATTGCCGGCCTCCATCACGCCAGGGCCGCCGCCGGTGACGATGACATATTCGTGGAAATTGAAGGTGGCAGAATATTTCGAGCAGAGCCGGGCGAATTTGCGCGCCTCGTCATAGTAGACGGAAGCCGCCTCCAGGTTGACGCGCTGGATATCGTTGCGGGCCGCCCAGGCGCTCTGGCCGGGGGCGGGAATGCGGGCGCCGCCGAACATGACGACGGTCGACCTGATGCCGCGTTCGGTCAGCATCATCTCCGGCTTCATCAGTTCCAGCTGCAGGCGGATCGGCCGCAGCTCCTCGCGGCAGAGGAAATCCTCGTCGACATAGGCAAGGCGGTAGGCAGGCGACATCGTCTGCGGCGTCTTCGGCACGGCTTCGGCGCGCTGCCTGTCGGTTGAGCTGCTCTTCAGCGGGTCCCATACGCCATCCTTGCGCCGCGAACCGCCGTTTCGTCCCTTCGCCATGTCGAAATGCCTTTCAGTATTGCCGGCTACGAAGCCGGATATGTCGCTATAACGCCTTGAATCCAGGTATGATCTTGTCGGAAAAATCATTCCGTTCTACGGCTTCATGCTGTAGAGCAGGGTAAACCCCGCCAACCGCAATTCCGGAGACCCCGCCGTCTCCACGATAAAGATCGAAGTTTAAGGAATTCTCATGAGCGCCACCGACCTCGCATCCCTCGAAAAGATCATCGAAGCCGCCTTCGACAATCGCGACAATGTGAACACGTCGACGAAGGGCGAGGTTCGCGATGCAGTCGAATCAGCACTCGATCTGCTCGATGCCGGCCAGGCCCGCGTTGCCGAACGCTCCGCCGACGGTGCCTGGACGGTCAATCAATGGCTGAAGAAGGCCGTGCTGCTGTCCTTCCGCCTCAACGACATGGATGTGGTGAAGGGCGGCTCGGGCAACTCGACCTGGTGGGACAAGGTTCCTTCGAAATTCGAGGGCTGGGGCGAGAACCACTTCCGCGCCGCCGGCTTCCGCGCCGTGCCGAACTGCGTCGTGCGCCGCTCGGCCTATATCGCCCCGAACGCGATCCTGATGCCCTCCTTCGTCAATCTCGGCGCCTATGTCGGCGAAGGCACGATGGTCGATACCTGGGCCACGGTCGGCTCCTGCGCGCAGATCGGCAAGCATGTGCATCTCTCCGGCGGCGTCGGCATCGGCGGCGTGCTGGAACCGATGCAGGCCGGCCCGACGATCATCGAGGACAATTGCTTCATCGGCGCCCGTTCCGAGGTGGTCGAAGGCTGCATCATCCGCGAAGGCTCGGTGCTCGGCATGGGCGTCTATATCGGCAAGTCGACCAAGATCGTCGACCGCGCCACCGGCGAGGTGACCTACGGCGAAGTGCCGCCCTATTCCGTCGTCGTCGCCGGCTCGATGCCGTCGGGCAATGCGACGATGGGCAACGGCCAGCCGGCGCCGCATCTCTACTGCGCCGTCATCGTCAAGCGCGTCGATGAGAAGACCCGCTCGAAGACCGGCATCAACGAGCTGCTCAGAGATTGATGACACCGGGACGTTGATCCGGTAAACAGACGGCGTCTTTTTACGCGAGGCGGCCCCGCCTTGCCATGTCTTTGCCATTCCCGCCGGATAGTTCGACCGCCATGACCGCTACCGACCCCGTCGCCAATCTCCAGACACTGATTCGCTGCCCGTCCGTGACGCCCGCCGAAGGCGGCGCACTGTCGGCGCTGGAGGCGATGCTTGCGCCGCTCGGCTTTACGGTCGACAGGGTGAAGGCGAGCGAGGAGGGAACACCCGACATCGAAAACCTCTATGCCCGCCTCGGCAAGGATGGCCCGCATCTGATGTTTGCCGGCCATACCGACGTCGTGCCGGTCGGCGACGAAGCCGCCTGGACGCATCCGCCGTTTGCCGCCGAGATTTCGAAGGGCGAGCTTTTCGGCCGCGGCGCCGTCGACATGAAGGGCGGTATTGCCTGTTTCGTCGCCGCCGTCGCCCGGCATATCGAGAAAAACGGGCCGCCCAAGGGCTCGATCTCCTTCCTGATCACCGGCGACGAGGAAGGGCCGGCGATCAACGGCACGATCAAGCTGCTGCAATGGGCGGCCGAACGCGGCGAAAGCTGGGATGCCTGCCTCGTCGGCGAGCCGACCAATCCGGACAGGCTCGGCGACATGATCAAGATCGGCCGGCGTGGCTCGCTGTCGGGTAAAATCACCGTTCACGGCGTGCAGGGCCATGCCGCCTATCCCCATCTTGCCGACAATCCGGTGCGCGGCATGCTGCAACTGACTCACGCGCTGATGAACCCGCCGTTTGACGGCGGCACCGACGATTTCCAGCCGTCGAATCTCGAAGTGACCACGGTCGATGTCGGCAATCCGGCGACCAACGTCATTCCGGCCAAGGCATCGGCAAGCTTCAACATCCGCTTCAACGACAGCTGGACCGTTGAAACGCTGCGTGCCGAAATCCTGCGCCGTCTGGACGTTGCTGCCCGGGACGGCGCGTTGCGGCCGGACCGCAAGCCCGTGGCCTACGATATCGTCTGGGCCGATCGGCCGAGCCATGTCTTCCTGACGCGCAACAATGCGCTGATCGCCTCGCTGTCTTCAGCCGTCGAAAGCGTTTCCGGCCAGTCGCCGCGACTTTCGACCACCGGCGGCACATCGGATGCGCGCTTCATCAAGGATTATTGCCCGGTCGTCGAGTTCGGCCTCGTCGGCCAGACGATGCACATGGTCGACGAGCGCGTCGCTGTCGCCGATCTGGAGACGCTGACGGCGATCTACCAAACCTTCATCGCCCGCTGGTTCGCCAATGCCGGGCTTTAGGGAGGTTCAATATTACCTGGCCGGCCTCTGGCTGCTGATCCGGCTGGATCCGCGCGGCTTCCGCTACCTCGATATGTCCGAGCGCGGGGTCAACCGTTCGTTCTGGGCGATGCTCTGGTGCCTGCCGCCGATGGGTATTTCCTGGCTCTGGTGGCGACAGGCCTTTCTGCGGTCGATGCCGCCCGAAGCCGATGTCAACTTTGCCTTCTATATCAGGCTCGGCCTCGTCGAGGTCGCCAACTGGTTCGTGCCGCTGGTCTTTGCCGGGCTGCTGCTGCTTGCCGTCCGCATGGGCGAGCGTTTCGCCCCGGTCGTCGTCAGCGTCAACTGGCTCGGCGTGCCGCTCTCCTATATCAACGGGCTGCTGCTGGCGCTGGTGTTCTTCCTGCCCGGCTCGGTCGGCCTCGTCTCGCTGCTGCTGCTCGCCTTCATGCTGGCGCAGGTCTTCGTGCTGGCGCGCATCCTCCGAATGATCTGCCACGGTCACGCGCTGATGGTCGGGGCGCTGACACTGGTGCTGCTCGTGCCATCGATGATCCTTTCGGAATATCTGCAGCACTTCCTCGGCATCTATCCCGCCTGATCAGGCTCCTGCTGGAGCGGTATCTTCATGACAGATCATCATCAGTATCGGTGACCGGCCTTCGGCGATCGACGATCACCTCGGGATAATCCACCTGCATGAAATAGAGTCCGTCCGGCGGCGCCACCGGGCCGCAGGCCTTGCGGTCGCGCGCCTCAAGCGCCGCCTCGACATCATCAGGCGTCCATTTGCCTTCGCCGGCGAGCTTCAGCGTGCCGGCGAAGGAGCGGATCTGGTTGTGGAGAAAACTCTGCGCCGTGGCGCGGATCTCGATCAGTTCGCCATTGCGCGTCACATCCAGCCGGTCGAGCGTGCGCACCGGGCTGTTTGCCTGGCAATGGGCGGCGCGGAAGGTGGAGAAATCGTGCCTGCCGACCAGCCTCTGGGCGGCAGCGTGCATGACCTCGTGATCGAGCACCTTCGGCACCCACCAGGCCTTGCCGGCTTCAAGCGCCAGCGGCGCCCGGCGACTGACGATGCGATAGAGGTAATGGCGCCGCAGCGCCGAAAAGCGCGCATCGAAGAAATCGGCAACCGCCTCAACGTCGAGTATGGAGACGCGCTCGCCGGCGAGCCTCAGATGCGCGTTCAACGCATTCTGCAGCTGGTAGGGCGACCACGCCTTCGAAAGATCGGCATGGATCACCTGCCCCATGGCATGGACGCCGGAATCAGTGCGTCCGGCGCCGCGGACCGACACCGTCTCGCCGGTCAGCGACAGCACCGCGGCCTCGATCGCGCCCTGCGCCGAGGGGCCGTTCTCCTGCCGCTGCCAGCCGACATAGGGGCCGCCGTCATATTCGACGGTCATGCGGAAACGCGGCATCAGGTAAGCCTCGTGCCCGCCGCAAGCGGCGTGCCCCTGAGGAAATCCGCCGCCGCCAGCGGTTTGCCTCCGGCCTTCTGCAACCTGGTCAGCCGCACCGCGCCCGAAGCGCAGGCGACCACGAGATCATCCGTCAGCAATTGCCCGTCAGCACCCTGCCCCTCAGCCAGTTCGGAAGCCAGCACCTTCACCCGCTCCGGCTTGCCGCCGATTTCGAGCTCGAACCAGGCCCCCGGAAACGGCGCCAGGCCGCGGATGTGATTGTGCACGTCCCTGGCATCCCTGGAAAAATCGATGCGCGTCTCGGCCTTGTCGATCTTGGCGGCATAAAGCACGCCGTCTTCCGGCTGCGGAGTCAGCGGCAGGTCGTTCATCTCGAGTTTCACCATGGCTTCCGCCATTGCCTTGGCGCCCACGAGCATCAGCCGGTCGTGTAGCTCGCCAGCCGTCATGTTCGGGCCGATCTCGACCTCGCGGGTCTGTGCGACGGCGCCGGTATCCAGACCCTTGTCCATCTTCATCACCATCATGCCGGTCTTTGCGTCGCCGGCCATGATCGCCCGCTGGATCGGAGCAGCACCGCGCCAGCGCGGCAGCAGCGAGGCATGGCCGTTGTAGCAGCCATCCCTTGTGCCGTTCAAAATCGCTTCCGGCAGCAATAGCCCGTAGGCAACGACGACGCCGACATCGGCATTGAAAGCGCGAAACCTCTCGCGCTCCTCGGGGTCCTTGAAATTGACCGGGGTGAAGACCGGCAGGCCGAGCAGTTCGGCCGCCTGATGCACCGGCGATTTCTGCAGATCGAGGCCGCGCCGCCCGCCCGGCCGTGGCGGCTGCGTATAGACCGCAACGATCCTGTGCCCGGCATCGACGAGCAGGCGCAGGGTCGGGACCGAGAACTCCGGCGTTCCCATGAAGATGATGCGAAGAGACATTTTATCTCGCCAATTGAGGATCAACCGTCTTCAAACGGGTTTACGAGCTTGAGATCAAGCCCCTCGAAATCTCTGGTGTTGCGGGTCGCAAGCGTCGCGCCGTTGGCAAGGCAGATGGCGGCAATCATAGCATCTTTGGTTTCCATCGGCCGTCCCGCCTTTCTGCGCTCCGCAGCCAACAGGCCGTAGCGATGCGCCGCACTCAGGGAAAAACCGAGGATGCGGCCCGAAAATTCCGACTCGATCCGATTGAAGTCGGACACCAGCGCTGTCTTTCGCCGGCCATCAAGGAGTTCAAGACCGTAACGCATTTCGGCGACTGCGATCGTCGTCAGAAAAAGCGTCTCGACGTCGTAGGCGTCCAGCCAGCTCAGTATCCGCTCGCTGTGGGTCCTCCCCTGCATTTCAGAAATCACATTCGTATCGAGGACGATCATGTGTCGAAGCGCGGCGGTTCGCGGTCGCGTTCGTGGCGAGATGCGGCGATGGCCTCCACTTCATCTTCGCTCAATCTTTCGTCACTCATCAGAGAGCGCAGGCGCTGCCCGGCGGAAGCTCCTGAGCGCTCCACGGCAATCTGCCGGCGCATGATTTCGATCGCCTCTTCCGAAAGGCTGCGGCCGTTGCGCTGCGCGCTTTCCTGAAGCTGCAGCTTCATTGCATCCGGAACATCTCGAATAAGCAGGTCGCCCATTCGGCACCTCCACTATGATATCACTGATATCATAGTGCCTCGCCGGTGAATTTTCAACGCAGCATCACAGCGCCTTTGACTTTGCCGCCTTGGTGAATTTCTTGATGACCATCTCCCGCTTCAGCCGCGAGATATAATCGATGAAGAGCACGCCGTTCAGGTGGTCGATCTCGTGCTGCAGGCAGGTGGCGAGCAGTCCGTCGGCTTCCACGGTCTGTTCCTTGCCGTTCAGGTCGAGATATTTGACCGAAACGACAGCCGGGCGCTCGACCTCGGCATAATAATCCGGAATCGAAAGACAGCCTTCCTCATAGACGGAGCGCTCGTCGGAGGATTTGACGATCTCTGGATTGATGAACACCTGCGGCTGCTTTTCCTCGCCCTCGCGCGAAATGTCGATGACGAGCATGCGGCGCGGCACGCCGATCTGGATGGCGGCAAGGCCGATGCCCGGCGCGTCGTACATGGTTTCGAGCATATCGTCGGCAAGACGCTGCAGGTCGGAGTCCACCCGCTCGATCGGCTTGGACAGCTGGCGGAGAACGGGATCAGGAAGAATGATGAGTGGCTTGATGGTCATGGCGTTCCCATAACCCATCTTTTCCGACTATGGAATTATCCGGCAGGCGGGGAATACGCTTTTTTGCATCCCCGCCTGGAATTTCGCCATATTCGCCTCAGGCCGCCCGGCGGGCAGCACTGGCGGAATGGCCTTCCGGCCGGGCGCGGAAGCGCCGCAGCAGCTCGATCAGGGTCTCCACCTCGTCCTTGAGGCGGCGGGTTTCCGCCGAAGACTGCTCGACCATGTCCGAATTCTGCTGGGTGATCGCACCCATGTTGCGGACGGCGACGCTGACCTCGTTGACGCCGGTCGCCTGATCGCGGGCGGCGGCGGCGATATCGGCGACGAAACGGTTGATGATGTCGATGCGGCTGATCATGTCGTTCAGCGCTTCGCCGGTGCTGGAGACGATGCCGACGCCCTGATTGACCTGGGTCGAGCTCTGCGAGATCAGGTTCTTGATCTCCTTGGCCGCTTCCGCGGTGCGCTGGGCGAGCTGGCGGACTTCCTGGGCGACGACGGCAAAACCCTTGCCGGCATCGCCGGCGCGGGCCGCCTCAACGCCAGCGTTCAGCGCCAGCAGATTGGTCTGGAAGGCGATCTCATCGATAACGCCGATGATCTTGGAGATCCCGGTCGAGGATTTCTCGATGCCGGCCATCGCCGAGACGGCGCTGGTGACGAGTTCGCCGGAGTTCTTCGCCTTCTCCTGCGTCTCGCGCACGGCGGCCGAAGCCTTCTCGGCATTGGCCGCCGTCTGGCCGACGCTGACGGACAGCTGCTGCAGGGCAGCCGAACTTTCCTCGACTCCTGCCGCTTGCTGGGCAGTGCGCAGCGCCAGATCGTTGGTTGCATTGGAAATGACGTCGGCGCCGCTCATGATATGGCCAGAAGTCTCGCGCACGGAGGCGAAGGACTGGCGAAGGGCGCTGACGGCGCGGTTGTAGTCCTCGGCCATCTGCCGGAAATTGCCCGGCAGGTCGGACGGCAGGGTGGCTTCGAGATCGCCCTTCGACAGCGCTTCCAGACCGCGGCGCAGCTGCTCCAACGCGATCGCCTGATCGGATTCGGCCTGGGCACGCTCTTCTTCCAAGGCGCGGCGCTTGGCTTCGAGCGTCTCGAGATAGACCGAGATGGAATAGTCCATGTCCAGCATACCGGCCTTGATGACGGCCGACAGCTTCTCGGCCAATGCCTTGCCCTCTCGGCGCGCAAAGATCGACGGCCACTGCTTCTCCATGATGCCCTTGACGAGCTCGGACATGACGATGGCATAACCGCCAATATACCAGCGCGGCTCCAGCCCGATGCGGGCGTGCGTCCGGCCGACCGCGGTCACGCCGTTGACATAGCTCTCGTCGAACGCGCCGCCGGCCAGATTGGCCCAATGATCCTGCTGGCGCTTCTTGGCATGGCCGACATGGTTCTTATCGGCGAAGAAGCCTGCGACAGCCGGGGTCTTGGCGATCTTGGCGTAGAATTTGTCGAGGGCACCGCCGATCAGCTCCGATATGACCGGGCGCAGATCCCGCATCGACTTGCGCGCTGCCTCATCCAGTTCGATGAAATCGAGGCGCTGCCTGAGGGCGTTGTCGGTCTGCTGGGCGGTCATGGGGATCTCTGTACTTGGCGCGACGCGCGCGGGAAGGAATTTCTGCGCCGCAGGTTTTGGCCAATATGGTTGAGCAATCGTTAAATCGGACGGCGATTTCTTCTCTCCGAGCGAGGAAGAGCGATGGCTTGCGAGGATATTGGGGGCCGCCCATTCCGTTCACGTTTTGATCTATATATTGCCGTTTCTTCTGTTATGCTCGCGGCATGACCATCCATTCCGAATCGCTCGCCCTTTCCCTTGCCTCGATCAGCCCGGCCATGCTGGCGCTCATCGGCGGAGGTCTCGCCGCCCTCGCCCTGCTGGTGGTCGTGCTTCTCTTGCGCAGTGCCAGCCTTCGCCGCGAGCAGGCGGAGGAAGCGAGCTTTCGGGCTGAGGAAAACGAAGCGCGGATGGCAGAGCTTTTGAAGATCCAGGCGGAGATGCAGGGCCGCATCGCTGTCATGACCGAGGTCTTCGGCGCGCGGCAGAGCGAACTCAACCAGACGATCAGCCAACGCCTCGACGGCATGTCGCAGCGGGTCAGCTCGACAATCACCGAGCAGACGAAATCGACGCATGAGAACCTGCAGCGGCTGCAGGAGCGGCTGGCGGTCATCGATGCCGCACAGAACAATATCCAGACACTCGCCAAAGATGTCGTCGGGCTGCAGGCCATTCTGTCCAACAAGCAGACGCGCGGCGCCTTCGGTCAGTCCAGGATGGAAACGATCGTCGCCGACGGCCTGCCGATGGGCGCCTACGCCTTCCAGCAGACGCTGTCCAACGGTTCGCGGCCGGACTGCACGATCCGCATGCCGAACGGCGCGCCGCCGCTGGTGATCGACGCAAAATTTCCGCTCGAAGCCTGGAACGCGATCCGCGACGCCGGCAGCCCCGAGGCCGGCAAGATCGCCGGCCAGCAATTTCGCCGCGACATGGAGGTCCATATAAGGGACATTTCCGAGAAATATCTGATCCAGGGCGAAACCCAGGATACGGCCTTTCTCTTCGTGCCGTCCGAATCGATCTTCGCCGAGATCCACGAGCACTTCGAACCGGTGGTGCAGAAGGCGCACCGCGCGCGTATCGTCATCGTCTCGCCGTCGCTGCTGATGCTGTCGATCCAGGTCATCCAGGCCGTGCTCAAGGATCAGCGCATGCGGGCGCAGGCGCATCTGATCCAGGGCGAGGTGGCGATCCTGATGGACGATCTCAGCCGCCTCGACGAGCGGGTGCGCAAGCTGCAGGGCCATTTCGCCATGGCGCAGAAGGATATCGACATGGTGGTCACGTCAGCCGACAAGCTCACCAGGCGCGGCGCCAAGATCGAAGCGCTGGAATTCGAGGCCGGTGGCAGCGATGCAAAACCCGCCCGCGACAGCGAAGCCGCAGCCAAATCGGTGGAAAGCCGCACCGGTCTTCTGAAGCTCCGGGTGGTTGACGAAGAGTGACCGCTTCGGGCAGTGTCTCGCCCGCATGAAACAGTTGGAGCATGATTTCATTTGCAGGCTCCAGAAGACGGGACACATTCATGATCACAGTTTTCGGGTCCATCAACATGGATCTCATCGCCACGACCGAGCGCCTGCCGAAGCCCGGCGAGACGGTGGCCGGCAACGGCTTTGCCACGGCCGCCGGCGGCAAGGGCGCCAACCAGGCGCTGGCGGCCCGGCGCGCCGGCCGCTACGTGCATATGGCCGGCGCCGTCGGCAAGGATGCTTTCGCTGCGGAGGCGCTGGCCCTGCTCGATGATGCAGGCACCGACCTTTCTCTGATCAAACATGTCGACGGTCCCACAGGCACGGCGCTGATCCTTGTCGGCGGCGACGGCGAAAACATGATTGCCGTCGTTCCCGGCGCCAATGGCCAGGTCACGCCCACCGATGCCGAGACGGCGATCGGCCGCATGAACGAAGGCGATATCCTGATGCTGCAGCTCGAAGTGCCGGCTGCTGCCGTCGAGCGCGCGCTGTCGGCCGCCCGCGCCAAGGGCGTCACCAGCATCCTCAACCTCGCGCCGCTGATCCCCGATGCCCCGCGTCTCGGCCGGCTCGCCGATATCGTCATTGCCAACGAGACCGAATTCGAGCGGCTTGCCGGACAGGAAGGCATGGACGCCGCAGCGCGCGAGGCAGCCCTTGTGCGCCTGCACGCGGAGACGGGCCAGACGCTGATCGTAACGCTCGGCGGCGATGGGGTCATCGCCATTCGCGACGGGGCGATTTCAAGGGCGCAAGGTCTCAAGATCGAACCTGTCGATACGGTCGGCGCCGGAGACACTTTCTGCGGTTATTTCGCCGCGAGCCTCGACGACGGCCTCGATTTTGTCTCGGCGCTGCGCCGTGCGGCGGTTGCCGGTTCGCTCGCCTGCCTCAAGGCCGGGGCGCAACCGTCGATCCCCTTGAGCGAGGAAGTCGCAGACAGGATATAGTCCGCGTCTCTTTGCGAAGCCGCCGGCAAAACTCCCCGTAATTCAGGGCGTTCCGGCGATTTTCATGGCCCCGATCGATAGGGTTTCATTTAAATTTAAGAGATTTCCGGCGATGTTCCTCGTGGTCGCCGGCACCTCCCGCCTTTCGGATTCCGGACGTCCACCGCATAATTCCTTAAATCGGAATCGATTTAAGGACAAAATTATGCAGCGATTCAAAGTGCTACAGCGTCCTTTGCGGCTCTCGAAAAGACGCGCGGCGCTGTAGGCGGCTGCCCCATGATGGGGCGAGCCTTTGCTCCTGTGCCGGAGAATGCCCGTTCGGCGCATCCTTGCCCGAGGACCCCATGTTCATTTTTCGCATGAAATCGCTTGCCGCGAAACTCATCGTCATCACCGGCATCGCCATCGCGCTTGTTCTCATCGTTTCGAACTTTTTCCTCATCGGCCAGACCCGGGATCGCGTCCAGACGCTGACGATGGATCAGGCCAACCTCGAGGCAAAGTCGATCGCCAATGAAATCGCCGCCAATGTCGGCGAACTCGCCAGCGCCGCGCGCACCATGTCAGGCGTCATCGGCCGTGGCCATCAAGGCAAATCGCTCGATCGCAAGGGCATGATCAACGTGCTCAAGGCCAATCTCGAGCAGAATGCCTTCGCCTTCGGCAGCTGGTTCTGCGAGCAGCTCGGCGCGCTTGACGGCAAGACCACCGAGATCGCCAACAATAATGACGAAGGCACCAACAAGAACGGCGCCTTCACGCCCTACTGGTCGAAGACCAAGGACGGCGGCATTCAATATTCGACCTTCGACAATGATTATACCGCCGCATGGTGGAAGCTTGCCGCCGACAGCGGCAAGGGCGCGATCACCACGCCCTATATGGCCGAGGGAACAGATGTGCCGACGCTGCTGACCTCGATTGCCTATCCGGTCATGTCTGATGGTAAGATGATCGGCGTCGGCGGCGTCGACATTTCGCTGAAGTCGCTGACCGACAAGCTGCAGGCGCTGCATCCTTTCGGTTCGGGCCGCGTCACGCTGCTGTCGCAGGCCGGCAACTGGATCGTCGCGCCGATCCCCGACCTGATGACCAAGGAATATGACGGCGAGGGCGCCGACATCGTCAAGACGACTCTGTCCAGCAAGCAGCCCGGTCTCGTCAGGAACCTCACCTATGACGGCCTCGATCCCTTCGATCGCGTTGTCTATCCATTCGCGGTTCCCGGCGTCAACGCCACCTGGGTCGTGCTCGTCGACGTGCCGCACACGGCGATTAACGCGCCGGTGCGAGACCAGACCTACATGATGATCATCAACGGGCTGATCGTGCTTGGTGCCGTCATGCTGGCGCTCTATTTCGCCGTCCGCTCTTTCGTGCAGCGGCCGCTCGGCGGGCTCGTCGCCAGCGTCAAGGCGCTGAGCGACGGCCAATATGGCGAACCGGTCGCTGCTCAAGATCGCAGCGACGAAGTCGGTTCGGTCGCCAAGGCGCTCGAAGGCTTCCGCTTCACGCTCGCCGACAGCCGCCGCCTCGAAGACGAAGCCGCCAGAGAGAGGCAGGCGGCCGAGACCGAGCGTAGCCGCTCGGAATCGGAACGCCAGGAATCGGTGTCGCTGCAGCGCCATATCGTCTCGATCGTCGGCGCCGGCCTTTCCGCGCTGTCGCAGGGCAATCTTAGTCACCGCATCACCGACGAATTCCCCGGTGAATACGGCAAGCTAAAACAGGATTTCAACGCAGCGCTCGCGAGCCTGGAAGAGACCATCAACACGATGAACCTCAGCGTCGCCAATATCGGCTCCGGCACCGGTGAAATCAGCAACAGCGCTTCCGACCTCGCCAAGCGCACCGAGCAGCAGGCAGCAAGCCTGGAAGAGACGGCGGCCGCGCTCAACGAGCTCACCGCGCAGGTCGATTCCAGCGCCGAGAATGCGCGCACGGCAGCCGAGAACGTCAACCTCGCCTGCCAGGATGCCGAAAAGTCCGGCGAAGTGGTGCAGAAGGCGATTGCCTCGATGCAAGGGATCGAACAATCTTCGACGGAGGTTTCGCGGATCATCGGCGTCATCGACGAGATCGCCTTCCAGACCAACCTGCTGGCCCTGAATGCCGGTGTCGAGGCGGCGCGTGCCGGGGAAGCCGGCAAGGGTTTTGCCGTCGTCGCCCAGGAGGTGCGCGAACTCGCACAGCGTTCGGCCAATGCCGCCAAGGAAATCAAGACGCTGATCAACACCTCGGCCGTCCAGGTCAAGGAAGGCGTCGATCTCGTCGGGCGCGCCGGCGGCACGCTGCACAAGATCGCCGAACAGGTGATGGGCATCAACGACCTCATCCGGCAGATCTCGGCATCGGCCAGCGAACAGGCTGTCGGCCTGAAGGAAATCAACCAGGCCATGAACCAGATGGACCAGGTGACGCAGCAGAATGCGGCCATGGTGGA
>Ga0102591_1002987_pt1 | contig 16324 bp, 20 predicted proteins | sample AraplaCol_mCL_r2_2_FD_76860 | JGI IMG/M metagenome (GOLD analysis project Ga0102591, IMG submission 76860) | Arabidopsis root microbial communities from North Carolina, USA - plate scrape MF_Col_mCL_r2 (SPADES assembly) (version 2) | ecosystem: Host-associated > Plants > Roots > Endosphere... | reverse complement strand
ATCTCCTGAAGGGTGTGGAGGAGCGCGGCCTCGTCGACGAGGCGGCTGTGCTCGTGACCGGCTATCTCGGCTCGCCGGGCAATGCCGCCGTGATCGCCGATTTCGTCGAGCGGGCGCTGACACGGAATGCGAAGCTCGTCTATCTCTGCGATCCCGTGATCGGCGATGACGGCCGCGTCTATGTCGCCGACGGCATTTTGGACGTGGTCCGGCACCGGCTGCTGCCGGCCGCGAACCTGACGACGCCGAACCAGTTCGAGCTCGAGCTGCTCTCAGGCCTCACCATCACTGATGCGCAGGGCCTCCGCGCGGCATGTGCCGCGCTGGCGGCGACCGGCCGCATCGATGTCGTTGCCACCGGCTGCACGCTCGCCGACACGGCGGCGGGGCATGTGGAGACGATCCTGTGCGCCGACGGGCAATTGTCGCGCTTCGCGACGCCGCGGCTGCCAATCCGACCTTACGGCACCGGCGATCTCCTCACCGGCCTGATCGCAGCCCATCTCGCCAAGGGCGAGGCGATCGAGGCTGCGGTGCGGCTTGCGGTCGAGACGATCTTTGCGGTGCTGGTGCGCACGCAGGATGCTGGCACGGCCGAGATGCGGCTGGTGCCGCTGCCGATCCCGTCGCGCAAGACGTAACGAGCTCAGGTCGCGCGCTTCGCGCCCGATTGCGCCGACTTCTGCGGCTTCGCGGGCGCCCTCTGCTCGCGTGCGGCCTGCGCCTTTGGCGGCTTGGCGTGGGCCGCGGCGCGCACCACCTTCTTGGACTTCACGCTGGCGACTTGCTTGCCATCGCCGGTGCCGCGGCGCGAGATGTATTCCGGGCCGTCGACAGGGCCGACATGGGGCGGATCGCGGCCGAGATAGGGCCGGCCGATGCCATACGCCTTGCCGTTGGCGTCGACCCACTTCCACAGGATTTCGGTCGAGACCCAGCGCTGTGCGCGGTTGTTCCCTTGCGTGCTGACGATGTCGGCCGCCATGCCATGGCCGTAGCCGCCGCGCGAGCTGCCGCCGTGATAGGAACGGTCGGAGGCGGCCTTCAGGCCGCTCGCGATCGACTGGCGATAATCGTCGCGGAACGCGCTGGTGATGCCCGGCGATAGACCGGCGGCCTCCGCGGCGAGCAACGTGCGGAACAGCTTCTGCTTGAAGCTCTTGTCCATGCCGCCGATAACATAATCCATCATCGACATGCCGGCGTGCTCGGCCGCCTTCGGATCCTTCCAGCCGAAATCCTCATCAACCAGCTTGGTGAAGCTGCGCATCACCGTGACTGTCTTGCCCTTGCGCTTGACGGTGACGGCGCGGCGCTCCTGGACCTTGATCGAGTCTTCCTTCGCGGTGCGCTGATAGAGCGCCCAGAGATAGCGGTCGATGCAGGCTTCCATGACGAAGCATTCGTCGAGCACGGCGACGGTATCGGCCGGCGGCGATGCCTTGCTTGCAGGCGCAACGGGGCCGCTGGCGATTGCCGCGGGGGACAGCGTGTCCGTGGTCACGATCTCGCTGGGATCGGCAGAAGCGAGCTTGACGGGCTCAGAAACCGGGGCTGGCGCAGCCTCGCTGATAGCGGGCTCTGGGTCAGGCACGATCTGCGGCGCAGACGGGGCCTCCACCGGCAAGATCAGCACCGGATCCGCCGAGGCGAGCTTGATGGCGGGAATGGGCGTCTCGGGCGCCGCTGCTTCAGCGATGGTCGGGACCGGTGCCGCGGCGACGGCAGCCGCGATGTCCGCGGTCAAGGCGATGCCGTCCTCGATCGTGGCAGCGCGCGGCACGTCGGCGAGATCGAGCCGGCCGAGATCTTTCGCGTGCGAGACGGTGGCCGCATTGGCACCGCTGTTCTCGATCAGGGCAGGGGCATAGGCCGAGAGGGAAAGCGCCAGCCAGCCGGCGAGCACGGCCGAGGGGCACGCGACCGCTACCAGAAGAGACCGCCGATCGTTCATGATCCCTGCCTCCAAACGGTTCTGCCCGAACCCGTCTTGTCCGGACAGTGATGATGCAAACAGTCTGACGAAGTCAGTCTGGCACGGAAAGGCACGCAGCACGTCGATTGTTCGGAGGACGATGTGGCGGCGCAATGGCGCAAATCGACGAGAACGGGCTTTTCGGGGAGGTGTTGCTGAGGTGCAACGCAAGTTCCGCGGGTGAGTTCGGCCCGTACCCGGTGGCTGGGCACCGTCCACAAAACTGTCATGTCGCGGCTGACCGTGATTCGGCCAACGCCTTGTACGCGTTAAACATATCGCCATGCAGCGCACGCGCTATTGCGATGCAACAAAGCATGTCGCAATGCAGCAAAACGCGCCTAAATATGCTCCGACTCTTCCACTCAGGAGCACTACCCAATGAACAAGAAGACTTTGTCGATCGCCGCCGCCATCCTGGCGATCGCAGGCAGCACCGCGGCTTTCGCCGCCGAGCTGCCCACTTACGAGGCCAACGGATTTCCGGTCTCGCCGTTGCAGGTTCGCGTCCTCGGCGCCGCGCATGTCGAGCAGCAGGCCGCTGCGCCGACCACGGTCGCCTCGGTCCACCAGACGAAGCTGCTCAGCCCGCGCAAGCTGAAGACCGCCGACGTCACCACGGGCGCTGCCCGCTGATCTGACATCACGTGACGGCAGCTGGGTTCCGCGCAGAGGCGGGATCCGCTGCCTCACCTGACATCCTCGAACGAGATGCTGCTCGCGGATCGCGCGATCTATTGACAGCGATGCGCTGATTGAGACGCCCCCGGCGAAACAAGTTCGCGTGAATGTGCCGGCTATGTATGTCCGTTCATAACGGGCGTGATCCCTTTAACAGTTGATTTGCAGAACGCGTTGCTTGATGCGGCGGCCGCATCGTCGCGGCCAATTGTTGAAATCATAATGGAGGCCATCATGCCCGTTGCGCAAAAAGTCGTCGTCCCCGCCGTTTCGCCGCGTGCGTTCATTCTCAAGCACACCGCTCTGTTCGCTGCCGCCGCGCTCTTCGTGTTCGTGCTCAGCCTGACCTACGGCCTCGATCTCAGCCCGGGATTCTTCTGAGCGATCATTCGCTGCGCGCTTAGCTTCTGCGGGCTGCGGATTCCGCCCGCGTGCCAGCCCTGCAGCGGCGTGGGTTGAGCCGGCAGACGCGCCGACATAATGCTTGATCCATGGATCAGCGGACGAGCGGCGCTGACGCTCTCTCTCGAAATAACGATGCGGCGCCGGCACTGCTCGGCGTCACTTGCGGTCTTGCCGCGGCGCTGTTCTGGGCGCTCGGCTTTGCCGGCACGCGGCATGGGCTCAAGGTCGGCTTCACGCCGGTCGATCTGCTGGTGCATCGCTATGTCTGGTCGGGCATCGCGTTCCTGCCGCTGGTGCTGCGCGCCGGCGTCTCCGATCTCTGCGGCATCGGCTGGAGCAGGGGCCTTGTGCTGATGGTGCTCGGCGGCCCCGTGATGTCGCTGATCTCCTACACCGGTTTTCTGTTCGTGCCGCTCGGCCATGGCAGCGTGATCCAGCCGTCCTGTGCCACGCTCGGCGGCCTCCTGCTGGCCGCCCTGTTCCTGAAAGAGCACGTCTCCGCCTCGCGCCTCGTCGGTGCGCTCGTCATCGTCGGCGGTCTCGGCGTGATCGGCGCGGAATCGATCGGCCATATCGGGGCCGACGGCGTGCTCGGGGATTTGATCTTCGTGCTCACCGGACTGATGTTCGCCGGCTTCGGCACGGCGCTGCGGCACTGGCGCGTCTCCGCCGTGTCGGCCGCGCTGGTCATCAACGTGCTGTCGCTGCTGCTGCTACCCATCTACGTCCTGACCGTCGGGCTTGCTCACGTCGCGGCGATCGGCGTGACCGAGAACGCCATCCAGGCGCTGGCGCAGGGCGTGCTCGCCGGCCCCGCCGCGCTGTATCTGTTCGCCGTCTCGGTGCAGCGCCTCGGCGTTGCCCGCGCCGCGGTGTTTCCGGCCTGCGTGCCGGCGCTGACGCTGCTCACCGGCTGGCTGCTGCTCGGCGAGCCGCCGACGCTATTGCAGGCCGCGGGCCTGGTCACCGTGCTGTGCGGATTCTATCTGGCGCAGCGGCAAAGGTAAGCGCGGGCTACGCCTTCCTCACGAACTCGGACTTCAGGTTCATCGCACCGATGCCGTCGATCTTGCAGGCGATGTTGTGGCCGTCGCTGGCGTCCTGGAGGCGGATGTTGCGCACCTTGGTGCCGCCCTTCACGACCGAGGAGGAGCCCTTGATCTTGAGGTCCTTGATCACGATGACGCTGTCGCCATCAGTGAGCACATTGCCGTTGGCATCGCGCACGCCGGCCTCCTGCGCGGCGTCCGCGGCCGTCTCCGCCGTGCCGCTCCATTCATGGCCGCATTCCGGGCAGACCCAGAGACCGCGGTCCTGATAGGCGTGCTCGGAGTTGCAGGCGGGGCATTTCATCGTGTCGGTCATACTTCTCGTCTCGCTTCATGTGCTGCCGGCGTCGCTTTTTCGACGCGGCGGACACGTCGCTTCAGCTCTTGCTACGGGCCTCGCGTCAGGCCCTTGACGCAGATCAATTTCATCGGCCTGCGCCGACTTACGCTTGGTGTGCCGGCGAAGCAACAGCGAGGGAAGCGCCATGTCGCACAGTGCCCGAATCTATCTCGGTCTCGCTCTCCTGGTCGTATTGTCGGTGCTGTTTCTGTTCAGCGTAGTCCACACTGCTGCCGGGGCTCCGCGGTCGGGTCCGCGCGCGGTTGCCGAAGGCCATCGCCTGGCGCAGGCGTGGTGCCAGAGCTGTCACGCGGTCGAGCCGGGCATGGCGGGCTGGTTCGACGAGGCCCCGAGCTTCCAGGCCGTCGCCGATCGCAGCGGCACCACCGCGCTGTCGCTCAAGGTGTTTTGGCGCACCAGCCACCAGAACATGCCGAACCTCGTGATCTCGCCGGAGCAGGCGGATATGCTGTCGGCCTATATCCTGAGCCTGAGAGGCAGGTGAGGGCGCCCAACTCAATTTCGCGAAAACAACCCCATGCACAGTAGGAACGTCTTTGAAATTCCTCATGATTTCGGTTGTGCCGAAGAGTGTTTGCGGCGTCGGGCAAATCAGGAGCAGAATGACACGGTGCCGCTCCTCGGGTGAGACGGTCGCTGCGTAGCCCGGATGGAGCGCGAGCGGAATCCGCCGGCCAGCGTGCGGCAACATCCCGGATTGCGCTGCGCTCCATCCGGGCTACGCTCGCTGCGCAATTCGCGACGAGCCCGCCATGACCTTCCTTCTCAACATCGACGTCCCCGACGTGGCGCAAGCCACGCGCTTCTACACCGAGGCCTTCGGCCTCACGGTCGGGCGCCGCTTCGGCACCGACTTCGTCGAGCTGCTCGGCTGGCCCGCGCCGGTCTATCTCCTGACCAAGAAGGCGGGCACGATCGGCGCCGGCGGTGACCGCCGCCGCTACGAGCGGCACTGGACGCCGGTGCATGTCGACGTCGTCGTCGACGATGTCGATGCCGCGGTCGACCGCGCGCTGCGTGCCGGCGCGATCCTCGAGGTGCCGGCGAGCGATGCGCCCTATGGCCGGATCGCGATGCTGGCCGATCCGTTCGGGCATGGGTTCTGCCTGCTGGCGTTCAGCGAGAAGGGATACGATGCGCTGGTTGCGAGTCCGTAGCCCGGATGGAGCGCAAGCGTAATCCGGGAAAGTTTGCCCCGCGGATACACAAGACCCCGGATTGCGCTACGCTCCATCCGGGCTACGCCAACATTGGGACCGCATGCCGAAACGCGCGAAAAGCAAACCGACACGGAAACTGAAGACCTACCAGACCTCGCTCGGTTTCTTCGACCAGGCCATCGCCGCGCCCTCGATGAAGGCGGCGCTCGAGGCCTGGGGCGCCAGCTCCAACCTGTTTCATCAGGGCGCCGCGAAGGAGACTGACGACCCGGATATCGTCGCGGCGACGCTGGCCAAGCCTGGGGTCGTGCTCAGGCGGCCGGTCGGAACGGATGGGCCGTTCACCGAAAGCGCGGAGCTGCCCACCGATCTTGCCGAGGACGATTCCAAACCCAAACGCAAGACCAAGCCCAAGACCAATCCCAAGACCAAGCGTCCGGCGAAGAAAGCCAAAAGCGCCAAGAAGGCTTCGCGCCAGGCCGACGATCAGGCCGCCCGCAAGGCCGCCGCGGCGTTCGAGAAGGAGGAGCGGCGGCGCGAGGCCGAGCGGCGCAAGGAGGAGGCCGCCCGCGCCAAAGAGCGCGCGCGGCGCGACAAGGCGGTCGCCGCCGCCGAAGCGGCGCTGGACGAGGCGAGGCGGGAGCACGAGGCGAAAGCGGAGGAGATCGAGGCCGCCCGCGCCGCGCTGGATGAGCGGACCGAGGCCGAGCAGACCCGCTGGGACAAGCAGCGAATGAAGCTGCAGGAGGCGCTGCGACGGGCGCGCGCGTGATCTGCCGCGCCCCTGTTCACGCGTCCATGAAACGCGCCGTCCCCGAGACCCGGATCGAGCTGCCGCTGGCATCGCCGATCTCCGCACGGATCAGCGACCGCGCGCCCATGTCCTCGCCCTGGACGATGTCGATGGCACCGCCATGGGGCCAGCCGATGTCGCGCAAATAGCCTGCAAACGCAGCGGCGGCCGCGCCCGTAGCGGGATCTTCGACGACCCCGCCTGCGGCGAACGCGTTACGCACGTGAAACAGTTGCGGCGTCTCCACATGGACGAGCGCGATGGTGACGAGCCCGGCCTGCTCCATCAGGGTGCGGCCGTGCGCGAAATCATAGGTCATGCGCGCGAGCGCTGCGCGAGATCTCAGGCCGAGGACGGCATGATCGGCCCCGGCATGGATTTTCGCCGGCGGGATTTTGGGATCGAGATCGGAGGCCGCATAGCCGAACAGATTCAATAGCTGATCCCGCAGCGATGGATCGAGCGGCGCGCTGCGGGTTGGCGGCGATTGCAGCGCCGCCGCGATGGTGTCGCCGTCGCGGCGCCCCGACACCGAGATGACGGCATCGTTCAAATGCAGCTCAAAACGCCGGTCGCCGTGTCGGTGCGCAAGCGCCGCGCCCAGCGCAATCGTCGCATGGCCGCAGAACGGCACCTCCATCGCGGGCGAAAAATACCGGACGCGCCAGGCTTCGCCCTCGGGTGCGGCGAAAGCCGTCTCCGAGAAGCCGATGTCCGCTGCGACCGCCTGCATCCTGGCTGCATCAGGCAGCACGTCGCCGATCCAGACGCCGGCGGGATTGCCACCGGTGTTGCCGTCGGAAAAGGCCGCGATACGGAGGACTGCTGTCATGAGAGATCCTGTTTGCCGCCTTCAGCAAGGTCAACGGTTGGGCGCGACGCACCGTGAGCGGGTGCCCGGGGGCCATTCCTTACCATGGCCTCCGCTCCTGGTCGCAGCGGCGAAGGCGCGGTTCCATGCCTATATGAGCTGCGGTCTCATACAGGTTCTTCATGCCCGACAACAAACAAAAGTCCGCAAGCCCGATGATCGTGCGGCCGCGCCGGGCGGCGCCGGTGCTGGTCTGCCGCAAATGCCTCAAGCGCAGCGATGACGGCCGCGACGTCAGGCGTGCGCTGAAATCCGAGCTGAAGGCGAGCAGGCGCGACGGCACCAAGCCGGCCAAGCTGATCATGACCGGATGCTTCGGCCTGTGCCCGAAGAAGGCGATCGTGCTCGCCAGCGGCAAGAGCCTTGCGCGGCAGGAATTTGTGCTGGTGGCGGATGGCGATCAGGTGCCGCGGGCGCTCGCGCTGCTGAACGGCGAACGCGGCGACTGATGTTTTCCGTCGGCGCCGCGCGGGCCGTTGCGACGCCGCCGGGACACTTGGACAAGTTCCTTGGCCAGCTCGTTGATCTGGATCAACGGCCCCGCGCGCGATCATCGGACCTTTGCCGCATCGTTCGGAGGAAATTTCATGGTCCCGTTGAAAGCGGCAGCTGCCGCGCTGTTTGCTGCCATGCTGACGGTCGCGCAAGCAGAGGCCCAGGTGACGGTCGACGTGTCGAAGATCACGTGCGACCAATACATCACCCAGCGCATCACTCACACCCGCACCGTTAACATCTGGCTAAGCGGCTTCTACGCGGGGCGGCGCAACGACCCGGTGCTCGATACGCAACAATTGGAGCGGAATTCGAACAAGCTGTCGCGCTTCTGCGAGCAGAACCGCGATATGCTGCTGCTCGATGCCGTGGGCGCATTGAAGAAATAGGTGACGTATCCTTTACCATAGACGCTTCTCCCGGCCGAACTGGCGCAAGTTTAGGGCTCGCGGAAAAATTCTGCGCTAGCGTGCTCCGATCACGGCGGCCTCGATCCGTTTCGACACCGCCGCAGGATTTTACGGAGCTGTCATGAGCGATCTTCGCGCCGCACTCAGGCATCACACCTTGCGCACCGGCCTTGTTGAATTCGACAACGGCGCCGGCAGCATCGTCAGCGTGCCCTGCACGATCCGAGACGTCTCCGCCACCGGCGCGCGGCTGCAGCTCAACAGCTCGGCATGGGTCGCGGAGCAATTCTCGCTGATCTTCAGGAGCGGCCTGCGCAAGGACTGCCGGCTCGCCTGGCGCAAGGAACGACTGATCGGCGGCGCGTTCAGCGCGGGTTATGCGAGCGCGACCGAGCAGGCGGCGATGATGACCGCGGACGAGCAGTCCCGGCACCGCCTCGGCATCGGCGCGCGCGTCAAGGCCGCGCGCGAGACCCGCGGCTACACGGAAAGCCAGCTCGCCGAGCGCCTCAGCGTCACGGCGGCTTTCATGGCCGCGGCAGAGCAGGGCGAGGCGGATATTCCGCTGTACCAGCTGATGCGAATTGCGGATGTGCTGATGGTGGGGCTGGACGGGCTGGTGGCGGGGCCTGTGCCGGAGGAGGTGGACGCGGCGTAGGCGGCATTGTGGGCTGCGCGCGCAATGACGTTGAAAGAGCAGTGGTGCGCCAAAGCCGCTTGTACCAGCCCGCATCTCGCGCGAAATTTGCTTGCCTTGCCCGGCGTCCTTTTGCACTCTCGCTGCGAAGGAGACTCCTGCATGACAAAAATCACCACCGCCTGCGCGCTCGGAACCGCCCTGGTGCTGTGCGGCCTCGCAACATCAGGCGCTGAGGCCAAGACGCGCAAGGCCGTCGTCGTCCGCGCGCCGCAGGAGCGGCTCATCGTCACCGCGCCCGTGCTGCGGCCGACGCCGTGGGATTACAACGTCGTCCCGCGCTACCGCTACCGGCCCGAGGACGACAAGGTCGATCCCTACGGCCCGCCGATCGTGCCGTCCTATGTGCGCTATGAGGGCTGGCGCTGGCCGTATTGGTGGTAGCAAGCGACAATCTGTAGGGTGGGCAAAGCGACTTGTCCGCCGTAGCTCGAAGAGCGAAGGCGGAAGCGTGCCCACGTGTCTCTGGCTGGATCGGAAAGATCATGGGCACGGCGCAAACGCGCCTTTGCCCACCCTACGGCGCTGCTCATAGGCGGCCGTCATCGAAGCGAAGCTCGGCCATGGAACGGCTCCCTCTGCGTTTCTCCACAGGGCAATGCGCGGGCCTTCGAGGTTAATACATTGGTTATGTCTTTGCGGTCATTTTTGCGACCTCAGTCAGCGAGGAGACACCATGTCCGACATCACCATTCCCGGCGGCAAGATCCGATCCTTCGTCGAGCGGATCGAGAACCTCGACACGGAAATGCAGGAGTTGAGCGAGCAGAAGAAGGAAGTCTTCGCGGAAGCCAAGGGCGAGGGTTTCGACGTCAAGATCCTCAAGGAGATCATCAAGCTGCGCAAGGAAGACAAGAACGAGCGCGACGAGCGCGAAAGCCTGCTCGACCTCTACATGCGCGCGATGGAGACGGCGACACCGGAGCAGGCGAAGGCGGCGTGAGACGATCGCGGTTTCTTTCGCCAAAGTAGCTGCGAATTTCGGCAACTTCGTAGGGTGGGTTAGCCGAAAGGCGTAACCCACCACTTCTGCTCCCGCGGACAAATAAATGGTGGGTTACGCTCCGCTAACCCACCCTACCACGATGGAGCGTCTGGATACGTCCCGCCGCAATCAGGGCCATCAATAGCGGCTGCCGCTGCCCTTCTGCTGGGTGATCCAGTCCGACAATGATTTCGGTTTCGCTTTCACCATCCGGACGGGTGATGCCTTCTGATTGTCGCGCAGGACTTTCGCCGAACCTGCCCGCGGCGCGTGCGTTGCGCTGCCTCTCGATGCTGCCGTCGCTGCCTCCGCGGCTTCCTTCTCCAGGCGCAACTGCTTCAACCGCGCCATCTTGAGGCGCTCTGCCTCGACTTCGGGTCGTTCGGCAAGCAAAGGCTTGTGTTGAGCAAGCTCGGCCGGGACCAGGACGCCGAGAATGGTGGTCTCGCCGAGCGCCTTGCAGGCCTCTAACCGATGCAGTCCTTCGACCAGAACGAGGCGGTCTCCGTCGAGCCGAACGGAAATCGGGGTCTGTTGTCCGATGTCCAGCATACTTTCCGCGATCTCCGCGACGGTCTCGGGCTTAACGGTCTTCTTCTGCTTCGTGGGAACGAAGATGGTCTCGATTGGGAAGCTTTCCGGTTTGGGCATAAGTTAACTCCGCTTCTACCGGGCCTCTCGGAACCCATGCCGGTGAGGTCTGGAGCTTAGGGGGGAAGGGCGCAGCCGCAAAGGTAATTTCGGGGGCTTCGCTCAACCACCTTCGAGCTGTCATCGGGCTCTAAACTGAGATTCGTCGATTCCGAATACCATTTGACCTGTCGGGCAAAACACGGGCATTATTACATGGTGGCGCCGGTCTGTTCGGTCGGTGCGAAGACTTGGCGCTTGTCCGTGGTCTGAATCGAGCGATGTGCCCTGCGCCGGTATTGCTAGGTCGGTTGATCCGTTCGATCACGGGTTTTGTCTCCTGGCGTTTGGCGCGCCGGGGGGCGCCGCTAGGACAGTTTCAAAGCTGCCCACCGGCAGCGACGACAGCGACGTGCGCTTCTGAGATAGGGGGCACTTCCCGACTCTGATAGTCTGTTCGCAAAGGAGATTTGGATGCCCGATTCTACGTACAATCTGAATGGCGGGTTCAAGCCGACGATGAAGAGGTTCGCGGATTTGGAGGGGCCTGACTTTTTTCGTACCCCTCCGTGGGCCACATACGCGTTGATCGACAACGAAAAGTTCGAGGGCGATATCTGGGAAAGCGCCTGCGGAGATGGTGCCATGTCACGGGTACTTGCTGCGACCGGGCTGCCAGTGAGAAGCTCTGATCTTTACGATCGCGGCTATGGCGAGTCGGGGTGTGATTTTCTGCGCCCGACTTGGTCATCCGACAACATCGTAACAAACCCACCGTACAATTGCGCCGAAGGCTTTGTGTCGAGCGGACTAAAGCATGCCAGGCGCAAATTCGCACTGTTGCTGCGCTTGGCGTTCCTTGAAGGCGCGAATAGAGCTAATACAATTTTCTCGCTAACGCCTCCTGCACGGGTCTGGGTGTTTAGTGAGCGGATTACATTTTATCCTTCGGGGGTGACTCCAAAAGGAAGCGGTACCACGGCTTACGCCTGGTTTGTGTGGGACAAGGAAGCGCCGGGCCGAACCGAATTAAAGTGGTTCAAGCCCGGCTATAAAGCACGCTTTACTTAGGCCGCCACCTCCCGACCAGGAAGCGCAAGTCCGTTCGGAATCGCAACAAGATTCCCTTCGAAGATGGCGTTGCCGGGAGAGGCCTTATGGGAGGTGATGTTGCGCACTTGCTGCTCCCAGATCGCTTCATTCGGTCGCGTCAGAGACGGGGTCAGATCTTCGGCGGAGAGGTCGACACGGCTAGGAAGCTCGAGGATCAATTCCTTGATGCTTGCCCGTCCGCTCGCCTTTTCATTCAGGTAGTCGACGACAGCTTCCGCAATTTCAGCTTCTGTAATCCGAGACATAATCCACTACTCCATCCTTTGAACAACTAGACGGCCTCGTCGAACGGTGGCAACTTTATGTTGCATCTCGGCACCAGGTCGCGGCCAAGTGATTGACTATCACCGGGAAGGTAATTATCGAGATTGCCGTCAGTTAAGTTATATATTAACTAATTTGGGAAAATCTATGGCGTCGGGGCGCCTTAAGGCGATAGATTTCACAAGAGTCTGGAGCGGAGCCAGGGGCGACGTGCGCATGAGTCCGGGCGCGCTCGCTCTCTATCAAGAAGCTATTGAAAATGCAGATGAATTATCTTTGAAACGGCGCGTGCACCTTGAGCGTTATTTTCGCGAGTTCTGCGACAACGACGACTACATTCGGCGCCTCAATGATCAGAAATTTAAGAAGGAAGGAAACTTTCCTGATGGGCTTGGCGGCGCAGTGGCCGTATATACCTTCAAGGCTTGGAAATGGCGTGTGTACGGTGCTGTCATGAACGTCGATGCCCGCAGATGCTTTGTCGGTATGGTGGTGGACCCGGCCAAAAAGCGAGACAAAGCCGACCGTCAAAAGCTAAAGGCTACAGCGAAGTTGATCGCTGAGCTTGACGAATATCATTTGTAGTGAGGAGACCGATCATGACTCAACCCATTCTCGACCCGAAGGTCATTGAGGCTGAGGAGAATTTGCTGATTGATTTCCATTTTCTTTTGCAGGAGTTGATGGCTGAAAAGGGCATCTCGCAGTCTGAATTGGCTGAGATGGCGGGCCTTTCCAAACCCCGGCTGACGCAAATTCTCAGCTCGGAAGCTAATCCCACTATTAAGAGTATTGCTCGCCTCTTCTATGCTTTGAAGGAACAGGTCTGTTTGAGCCGAAAGCCCTTGCCCGCAGAAGAAAAGCCGACGGCTAGCGGGTCGGAGAAGCCTAACGAGTGGCAGTGGGGAAAGGGAGTCCCTCCCGAAGACCGCAAGGACGAGAAGCAGCTTGTGCGTATGATGAAGGACAATTTCGCCTCGAATGACAATCACGTTCCTCATGCGCGCGTGATGTTTATCGCGTCGGAAGTGGCTCTTGCTCCTGATGCTCCCGATGCGGTTCTTACTCCTGACGCGGACGCAGCCTAAGAATGACAGACTCCAAAAATCGCGAGCAGGAGGTTCTTCCTCCTCGTCCGGTGGCCCCGCAAGGGCCGCCGGACGGCGAGATCGTTCAGCAACGGCGGGCCGACTACAATCGGTTAGTCAGGACAGCCAGATTGGCTGGGCTCGTACTAGAAAAAGTTGATTTCAAGATGATCCCGGATGCTCTTGGGATCAAAGAGTCGCTGCTGACCCGAAACATATCGCCGGCCACCACCGTAATGTCGTCAGGCGTGGAAGACGGCACGTGTGTTGCCAACGTCGTTTGGGAGGTCGTGTTCAGGTACAAGACGAAGATGGTTATGCGATGCAAGGCTTCGTATGTTGTGAGCTACGACGGGATTGAGAACGTTTCGGAAGAGACCGTCGGCGTGTTCGTGGAGAATGTAGCTAAGACCGCTACGTACGCTTATTTTCGAGCGCTTTACGCGCACTTGGATTGGTCGGCTAATCTAGGATCGCAACCATTGCCCGTGTTGCAACTGCAGCCGAAACTCTGAATTGATTGGTTGCTCGCGAACGGCTTCTGCTTTCTGACGTTGCGGACTAAAAAGGGCGGTCTTTCGACCGCCCTTTCTGCATCTAGGAATAGTCGTCGCGAGGCTCTACCTCCTCACGAACACCCCGTCGTGCTTCCGCACGTATCGCACTTCATACACGTCCCATTCCGCACCAGCGTGAAGTTGCCGCACTCGCTGCACATCTCGCCCTCGTAGCCCTTGGCCTTGGCTTCCGCGCGCCGCTCGGCCTTTGAGGGGACTGCAACCGTCGCGGCGCTGCCGGCCTTGCTCCATTGCAGGGCTTCCAGCTTCTCCGTCGGCGACAGGTCGTGCTGGACTTCCTGCTTCAGGGCGACGGCGCCTTCGAGGGCGTCGCCGACGCGGGCGCTCGTGGCGTGGGCCGCCATCGCCGTGACCTTGCTGCCGCCGGAGGGCGCGCTGTCGTTGCCTTGGGTGACCGCGGCGCTGCCGCCGCGCATCACGACGAGGTTGTCGGTCCGCGAGCGGGTGAGGCCGCGCGAGACCAGGCGGGTGGCGTGGTGGCCGCCGTTCTCGTCCGGCTCCTTGCCTTCCTCAACGCCCTTGCCGAGCGCGTCGAAGCCGGTCTCGTTGGGATCGACATGGGCGAGATCGAAGCGCGACATGTAGCTCACCGCGAGCTCGCGGAAGACGTAGTCGAGGATCGAGGTCGCGTACTTGATGCTGTCGTTGCCCTGCACGGGGCCCGCCGGCTCGAAGCGGGTGAAGGTGAAGGCGTCGACATATTCGTCCAGCGGCACGCCGTATTGCAGGCCGAGCGATACCGCGATGGCGAAGTTGTTGATGAAGGAGCGGAGCGCCGCGCCTTCCTTGTGCATGTCGATGAAGATCTCGCCGAGACGGCCGTCGTCATATTCGCCGGTGCGCAAATAGACCTTGTGGCCGCCGACGACCGCCTTCTGGGTGTAGCCCTTGCGGCGATCCGGCATCTTCTCGCGCTCGCGCATCACGATGATGCGCTCGACCAGCTTCTCGACGATCTTCTCCGAGACCTGGGCGGTGCGGGCCGCCATCGGCTTCTCGTAGAGGCTCTCGACCGCATCGTCCTCGTCCTCATCGTCGCTGATGAGCTGCGAGTTGAGCGGCTGGGAGAGCTTGGAGCCGTCGCGATAGAGCGCGTTGGCCTTCAATGCGAGCTTCCACGACAGCATGTAGGCGGACTTGCAGTCCTCCACGGTCGCGTCGTTCGGCATGTTGATGGTCTTGGAGATCGCGCCCGAGATGAAGGGCTGGGCCGCGGCCATCATGCGGATGTGGCTCTCGACCGACAGATAGCGCTTGCCGATCTTGCCGCAGGGATTGGCGCAGTCGAACACCGGATAGTGCTCGGCCTTGAGGTGCGGAGCACCTTCCACCGTCATCGCGCCGCAGATGTGGACGTTGGCCGCCTCGATCTCGCGCTTGGTGAAGCCGACGGCCTGGAGCAGGTCGAAGCCCGGCGCGGCAATGGCTTCAGCGCCAATGCCCAACTGGTCGCGGATGAAGTCCTCGCCAAAGGTCCACTTGTTGAAGGCGAACTTGATGTCGAAGGCGGTCGGCAGGGCCTTCTCGACCTTGGCGATGGCTTCATCGGTGAAGCCCTTGGCCTTGAGGGTCGAGGCGTTGATGCCGGGCGCGTTGGAGAGCGAGCCGTGGCCGACGGCGTAGGCCTCGATCTCCGCGATCTCGCTCTCGCGATAGCCGAGCGCGCGCAGCGCGGCGGGGACCGCGCGGTTGATGATCTTGAAGTAGCCGCCGCCGGCGAGCTTCTTGAACTTCACCAGCGCGAAGTCGGGCTCGATGCCGGTGGTGTCGCAATCCATCACCAGGCCGATCGTGCCGGTCGGCGCGATCACGGTCGCCTGGGCGTTGCGGTAGCCGTGCTTCTCCCCGAGCGCCAGCGCCTCGTCCCAGGTCGCCTTGGCACGCTGCGACAGCGTCAGCGAGGAGCCGCCGAGGCGCTCCAGCGTCGCATGGTCGAGCGGCACCGGCGTGACCTGCAGGCCCTCATAGCCGCTGGCCTGGCCATGGGCGGCAACGCGGTGATTGCGGATGACGCGCAGCATGTGCGGCGCATTCTTCTTGTAGCCCGGGAACGGACCGAGCTCGCCCGCCATCTCAGCCGAAGTCGCATAGGCGACGCCGGTCATGATCGCGGTCAGGCCGCCGGCGAGCGCCCTGCCCTCGTCCGAGTCGTAGCCGAGGCCCATGGTCATCAGGAGGCCGCCGATATTGGCGTAGCCGAGGCCGAGCGTGCGGTACTCATAGGAGAGCTCGGCGATCTCGCGGCTCGGGAACTGCGCCATCGCGACGGAGATCTCGAGCACGATGGTCCAGAGCCGGCAGAGATGCTCGTAACCGGCGACGTCGAAGGCCTTGGCTTCGCGATCATAGAACTGCAGCAGGTTGGCCGAGGCCAGGTTGCAGGCAGTGTCGTCGAGGAACATGTACTCCGAGCACGGATTCGAAGCGCGGATGCGTCCCGAGGCCGGGCTGGTGTGCCAGTCGTTCATCGTGGTGTTGAAGTGCAGGCCAGGATCGGCCGAGGCCCAGGCGGCGTAGCCGATCTTCTCCCAGAGGTCGCGCGCCTTCAGGGTCTTGGTGACCTTGCCGGTGGTGCGGCCGATCAGGTTCCAGTCGCCATCGGTCTCGACCGCGCGCAGGAAGTCGTCGGTCAGCGAGACCGAGTTGTTCGAGTTCTGGCCGGAGACGGTGAGATAGGCTTCCGAATCCCAGTCGGTGTCGTAGGTATCGAACTGGATCTCGGTGTAGCCCTGCTTGGCGAACTGGATGACGCGCTTGATGTAGTTGTCA
>Ga0102591_1002986_pt1 | contig 16328 bp, 20 predicted proteins | sample AraplaCol_mCL_r2_2_FD_76860 | JGI IMG/M metagenome (GOLD analysis project Ga0102591, IMG submission 76860) | Arabidopsis root microbial communities from North Carolina, USA - plate scrape MF_Col_mCL_r2 (SPADES assembly) (version 2) | ecosystem: Host-associated > Plants > Roots > Endosphere... | reverse complement strand
CCAGCCGGGGTGGTCACACCCGCGGAGAGGGAGAGCGTAGCTCAGCCGGTAGAGCAACTGACTTTTAATCAGTAGGTCTCGGGTTCGAACCCCGACGCTCTCACCATAATCTCTTATGATCAATATATTAGCCAAACTGCCAGCTGTTGGGTCGGCTGGTGTGGCGCAGTGGGTTCCTCTGGGGTTCCACTCTAAATTGATATTGCCCTCCATTCATCGTTACCATACTCCAAATCGGACGGAGATTGGTCAACCTTCGCGAAATCGGACATCACGACGCGCTAAGGTCCAAGCCTAGGACATTTCGGAGGGAGAGGGATGGAGAGCGAAAAACCAGCAACCGAACCAGAATCACAGAGCGAGGACGCATTCTTCGGCAAATTCGTAACGGACATACAGGAGGGGCTGGAAGCTGGTGAAAAGCGCCTCGATATTCCGCCGGGGACACTCTCGGATCTTTACAGCGAACCTGACTACATCATGGTCATCAAAATAATTGCTGCTATCGAACCCACCGTCAACGACCTTATAGCGGCGGGAATGGCCAAAGGCGGCGGCCTTGGAGGCGTACCAAACAAGATAACGTTTGCGCCGGTGGCTGATTTTGCGGTGGATAGATTGCTACTCTCAGGGCGAGCGGGAAAGCTGGAACTCGCTAAGCGCCTGGACATGCTTGGCGATCGTGACATTGCATTCGCCGAGACAATCGCGGCGATCCGCAATCGGTATGCACACAACATCAAAAATGCATCTCGCAATTTGATTGATCTCGTTCTTGAGGCTGAGAAAAACAATGCTCAGCTTTCAAAGAAGCTCTTCTATGGAATGAGGATCAAGCTTCAAAACTTGCCGAACGGATTTGCGAAAGTCTTGCTCGCATGGTCATTCTCTAGATTCCTTGAGAGTGCAGAGCGTCGCCTGCACGCGCCGACAGGCGGCTTTTTGAACGGTTTACTTGGACTTATCCCGGCAGAGCAAAGAGATGGTGATCTGGCTTCCGGAGCGCGCGACGGACGGAATGGTGATCGCGCTAAAGCCGGAGATCGCCGTCAAAAACACCGTCATCTAGACGGGCCGCGAGATCCGGATTCGCAGTGAGAGGGTAATGATCAGCGCGATGCCCAATAACCCCATTTGCGGACACTAAATGACCCACGAGATGCTCGGCGTCGCATGCAGGCTTTTTCGAACAGAGATTCTCGGCTTGTGCCAGGCTCCCTGGTACAGGTCTGATATCTTTAGTGTCGAGAATATCATGCTGTTTTCGTCGACGCTGATTGGCGCGATCGTAGGCGCGGTCGTGGCGGGCGTGATCCAGTACAAGATCTCGAGGCAGCAATTTGAAGCCGAGGCAGCAGTCACCGAGAAGCAGCGTCTTGAGGTCGAACGTGCGAAGGCGTTCAAGATTACGTTTCAGTTGCAATCGATAATGAATTCGCAGCGAGACCTGGAGCATGCAATCGCCGAGTCCTTCACTGAGGCGGCCGCCGCAGGGCTCGGTGGATGGCCCTCTTGTCTTAAGGTAAAACCGATCAGCGGTCTGCCTCAAGGCTCCGAAAGGTTTGAGGCGGAAGATATGTACATATTGGTCGCAGCGGGTAACCCAGTCGTGTAAAACGCGGCTTCCCTCCTCGCAAATCGATGGTCATCGATGATCGAGGTCGTAAAAGATTTCAATCGTAGCCGCGAAGAAATGTCGAGCGACCCAGATCTGTTCGCTTCTGCACAAATGCACGGGCTGGATTGGATATCGCCGGAAGCGAGGGAGCGTTGGGAAGGCAAGGTGATCACCCTGTCCCGGTATCTCGAAAGTTTCCATTCAGCCCTAAAGACCGATATTGCCGAGGGTGAAAAAATCGCTGCCGATCTCGGGAAAACGTTGAAAGCTTATTTCAAGGACCCGAACTTTCCGACGCTGCAGGGCGGCCAGTTGTTAGCCCCCGACCGTCTACCGTGATCTCAGATCAGCAGTCGCAGTAACGCACCCTCATCCTTCACCCCATGCTGGTACGAATGGATAACCCGCTGAGCCAGATCTTCGCGCTCGGTGTCTGTCGTGATTTGTCGCACCGAGATGACGTGGTCAAAAACTCTCTGGCAGAGGGCGACTTCTTCGTCGCCCAACACGGTTTGTGCGTCGGCTATCTGGGATCGGATCATGATCGCCCTCGCTTCCTCGGATCGATAGGAGGATGGAACATCTGCTTTTTAAGCGCATGAAGGGAGACACAAGGTCGTGAGGTCTCACCCCCATGGTCGGGACAGGTCTTTGTCCCGCCTGGCAACTAATTCTCGTTCGGCCCGCTCCACACATAGGCAGAAGCCGGCTTTCTCTGGGCATTCCAGATCACTTCGTACCCTATCTTTTCAAGCGAGAGTAAAGTGCCAAGCCTTTCGTCATCTGACAAGCTTCGCAGAGAAACGTTAAGTGCGTCCAGGCCCCCTAAATTGTAGAGGTTCACGAATACATCGAGTGCCATTGTTCTTCTCCCCGTGGAACAGTATAACACAAGAACAGGGGAATATTTGCTTCATACATAAATAAATATTTTATACATCTATTCGTTCTTCACGAATTATTTATGCTTTTCTTCATTCGGGTGTGGATCTTTGACGTGGGCAGCGCTTCGCGTCTTTGCCGCAGGAATTGAGCTTCGCGGAAATCCGCTGAGACACAGGAACCAACTTCCACTGCGGTCCGTTTTCTTCTCATCAACACAGAGGAGAAATCGACCATGGATTGGAATCGGATCGAAGGAAACTGGAAGCAGGCGAAGGGCAAGATCAAGGAGCAGTGGGGCAAACTCACCGACGATGATCTTGACCAGATCGCCGGCAAGCGCGACCAGTTGGAAGGCAAGATCCAGGAGCGTTATGGCATCGAAAAGGACCGTATCAGACGCGACATCGATGACTGGACCGGTCGCCAGACTTGGTAGTGCCTGAACAAAAACCCGGTGAAAGCCGGGTTTTTGCCGAAGGAGCTGAGGCGGCCAAGACCTGTCGGATGTCAGGAGTATCCACCAAAAGCCAAGAGAAGTGCACCGATCGCGATAACGGCCAGCGCCGGCCAGTTTTTAGTTATTCCGAGGAACCTGAGGCCTTGGCGCCGTGGCTCCAGCGTGGTGCCGCCTTGCGGCATTTGATGCGGATCACTCGGTCTTCGACCAAGCGCCGAGGTAAAGAGAAAAAGAAGTCCGCCGATGATGAGAGCGGCTCCGGTCAGGATTGCCCACATGGTGACCTCCATAGCAAGCGGGGTGTGGGGTAAACCAGATCGGGACCGGATCGTTCCGTGAATGGCTGCTCCCTTGAACAACCTCCGAGTCGGAACCAAAAGCGCCCGCCTTGAATTTGACCGCTGAGCAATCCTGGAGATCCTGATGGACAAGACACCGAAGACGGCAATCCGCGGCATGATGCTGTACGTCCTCGCTCTTCTCGTCTTGGGCGTGCTAGCGGGGGCCGTGTACACGATCTATGGCCATCCCGCCGATCCGTCTGAGCGACCAGCGGCTGAGACAATTCTGCAAAAAGCTCCAGCTCAGCAGTGAGATAGGTCGCCAAGCAATTGATTGATTCCCTTCGAGAGGAACGACCCCGGACGGCGCCTGCCACATCCCGCGCCCACCCGGCCAGGTCGTATTGAAAAGCCTGGGCTCCACAGCAGGAGACCCACAAGTGGCAGCGAACAGGGCTTTGGAGAGCAAGCCTGAAATCCTGTCGCAAGTCCTTCCAACCAGTATGGAGCTTATAATTATAGGGAGAACAACCTGCGACAGAGAAAATCGGCATCTGCGCAGGGCTGATTGGATCGGAGAGATGCAAAGGGCCAGGTCTGTCTGGACCCTGAGAGATCGCATTGGAACAGCCGGAACATGGGAGTTTGCGGATGAGGGAACATGCAGTCGTGGTTGCCGGGGCAGGGCCGACGGGACTGATGCTGGCAGGCGAACTGGCCCTGGCAGGCGTCGACGTCGCCATCGTCGAACGCCGCCCTGACCAGAAGCTTGCCGGTACGCGGGCCGGCGGTCTGAGCGCACGCACGCTCGAGGTTCTCGATCAGCGGGGCATCGTCGACCGGTTCCTCGCGGAAGGGCAGATAGCCCAGGTCACGGGTTTCGCGGTCACGCGTCTGGATATCAGCGATTTTCCGACCCGGCACAATTATGGGCTGGCTCTGCGGCAGAAGCATATCGAGCGCATTCTGGCCGGCTGGGTCGGGGAACTGGCGGTGCCGATCTATCGCAACCTTGAGGTAACGGGTTTCGCGCAGGACGATACCGGCGTCACCATTGAACTCTCGGATGGTTCCCAGCTCAGGGCAGGCTATCTCGTCGGTTGCGATGGAGGCCGCAGTCTGGTTCGCAAGGCTGCCGGCATTGAATTTTCAGGATGGGATCCGACGACCAGCAACATTCTCGCCGAGGTGGAGATGGAAGAGGAGCCGCCATTGGGCATCCATCGCACCGCCCTTGGTATCTATGCCTTCGGCAGGGAGGAGTACGAAATCCACGACGGCAAGATCGTTTTTGCCCAGGAAGGTCCAATCGGCGTGATGGTGCCGGAGAAGAATGCCGGCGCGACGACCGAACCGACGCTCGGTGATCTCAGGGAAGCGCTCATCGCCGCATTTGGAACGGATTACGGACTTCATCGCGTCAACTGGATTTCCAGGTTTACCGACATGTCCAGGCAGGCAACAGCCTACCGCAAGGGCCGGGTACTCCTAGCTGGCGACGCCGCCCATGTGCATTCCCCGGTCGGCGGGCAGGGCCTCAACACGGGCGTGCAGGATGCTGTCAATCTCGGTTGGAAATTGGCCCAGGTGGTAAAAGGGACGTCGCCTGAAGCCTTGCTCGACACCTATCACGCCGAGCGGCATCCGGTTGCGGCCCGCGTATTGCGCACGACGATGGCGCAGGTCGCATTGCAGCGCACCGACGATCGCACCGAAGTCTTGCGTGACATCGTAACGGAGCTGCTTGGCATGGAGGAGCCGCGCAAACGCATCGCGGCCGAGATGTCCGGACTTGGTATCCATTACGATCTCGGCGACGGGCATCCGCTGCTCGGCCGCCGCATGCCTGACCTCGACCTGGTCACATCAGATGGTCCCGTGCGTGTCTTTACGCTGCTGCAAGATGCGCGACCGGTGTTCTTGAACCTTGGCGCGCCCGGCAGCATCGGCCTCCCGCGGTGGTCGGACCGCATCAGGTTGGTCGACGCCGGATATGCCGGTGCATGGGAGCTGCCTGCGCTGGGGGCGGTCTCCGCGCCAGCCGCATTGTTGATCCGGCCCGATGGATATGTGGCGTGGGTGGGCGACGGGACTGAGGATGGTCTACAGGAGGCTGTGAATAGCTGGTTCGGACCATCCGGCTAAAAGCCGAAAAGTTCTGACCTAAGCGGCGAGCGAGATCGAACCACAGTCCGATATCGTCTCGGGATCCGGCATCGGCTTGCCACGGCGTTCCCAGGTCCGGCGGCTGATGCCGAAAGCCTCCCAGGCGCGCGCTTGGCTGAAAGAATTGGCGAGATAGTCGGCTCTGGAAAGCGCGCCGGCGGCACGGCGTTGCTCCTCTTTTCGCGCTCGGTCGCGCTGGCGCCGCTTTTCCTTTTGCAGTTTTGCTCTTTTCCGCTTCGGCACGTCGAAGGCACCGATGGTGCGAATATTGAGGGCGCTCCGTTCCGCGTAGCTTAAGTGCAGAGCGTGGCCGAGCGCGTCGGCGGACAAGGGAGAAAAGCGCAGCTTTGTCCGCTCGTAGATGACTTCCTCTATCTCGGCTTTCCCAGCCCATGGCAGCCATCGCGCCGCCCAGCCGAGAACCACATCGACGAACTCTTCCTTGAATTCGACAAGGGCGAGGCTGGCGATCACCTCGACATAGATCAATGCGTCGTCGGCCTCGGGCACGATGTCTCCATGACGATGCCGGATCAATTTCTCGATCTCGCGCATCCGGCCGCGGAAGTGGTTCCAACGGCTGGCCCGCATGCGGCGCTGGACGGCCTTGTAACCCAGCAGACAGTCGCCGACCGTGATGGCCGAAACATCCCGCGCCAGGCCATCCGGCCGATCCGCTTTTACAGCCGGCTTCTCCGATTGCGTCGCTTCATCTGCGCCAACAAGGTAAGCCATCGATCTTCCCTTACGATCTGCCTTGAGAGGCCGAAACGACTGATTGTAAAGGAAGACCGAGGGGGTGATCATCCACTTTTCGCGCTGATCACACGTCAATCGGCGGATTTTCGAAGAAACGGCGGTGGTCTCGATTAGACCCTGACGCTTTCAGGAAGTGGGTTAGAGACAATACAGCGACACTCGGTGGGACGTCGCTCGACGTGCAGATATCGCCCGCAGCCCGGCTAAGCGGCCAAGAAGGACAAGGCGCTCTTAATCCTTATAGATCCACCGGCGCGGAGGATTCATCGTCCATCCGATCGCCGGGAAGGGAAGACGTGGTTGGGCCACGACATTTCCATCAGCATGCGTCTGCAATCAGCGGAAGCCGAAGAAACTCAAAATCGCGAGCACGATAACGACAGCGCCGACAAGCCAGATCAAATTGTTCATGGGGAACCGTTCTCCTGTTTAGCATCGGGCCAACTGTGGCCCGATCACATAACGGTGAAGCAGGGTTAGGAGTTCCCGACCGGTCCCATTGCTGTCGCCTGCCACCTCCGGCGCAAAACCAATTCCGGCTCTATGCCTTCAATAACTGCACGAGCGGGCATTGCTGGGTCTGAACCCATCCGCGCATGCCGGGTTTGTTGAGCTATCCCGCTGATATTGAAAATCCTGGTGATCCTGCCTTGCCGGCGATGTGCAGGAAGACGTGATCGCGGACACACCGATCAGCACGCCCGCTACCAATGTAAAAAATCGGTTCATCTGAACGTCTCCTCGCAAGGTTGTCATGGTCGCAATATACCATGCCAACACGAGACTATACGAAACTTCCGGTGCATTTGATCACGCTCGCTTGACCCGCAACATTCGCGCGATTGATCAATCAATCTATATTCGTGATGCGTCGACCCTCAGCCGATGATCAAATACGCTTAAGTCTAATCTGATAGGGTTATTCTGTCGTTATGGAAGTAGTTGCACGGCGTTAATAGCCAAATTGACACGATTTTGACTTGAATAAGTCACGGTTTTTCAGTAAAATTACAGCATAAAAAAGTAATATAAATGGGAGGATACTATGTCGTCAACTCGGTTTGATCCGATTCTGCTTCATCGCCAACATTTCATCGATGAGGTCACGTGCCTCGATGAAATCTTCGATGTTCTGGACGGGTGGCCGGAGGACAAACGGGGTTTGGCATATGATACGCTGTTGAAGGCGTGCAGAGATACGGCCAACGGGCGTTTCCCGCTGAGCGCTGCACGCGAGAATTTCCGGCGTTTCCTGAAAATGTCGGGCGTGTTGGCGAAGGTCGAGGGCGGCCCCAAATTCGAGCGGCTGATGAACGAACATATGGGCAATGCTTAGAGCATGTCGCGCAAGAGTGTGCAGCGGTTTTGCGATAACGACATGCGTAAAAACAAAGAGCTAAAGCGCGAGGAGCGAATCTGAAAGATCGCGACGTGCTTTAGGTCGTCGACGCATAAGCGCGCAGCCATAGCCGGATTGAGGTGAGTTGGACCATAGCGTGGGGGTGGCCTCGCGGCCGTTTGATCACGGCGAAGTTAAGCGGGGGTGAGCGGGATGCCGCCGAGCATTGGTCAAATGCTCGGCGGCATCCTGTTTTTAATCCCGCTTTCGGCTCGGCTTTATGAGCTCATGATTGAGCTGGACGATGGGGCGTTGATCGCAAATTGCGCGGCGAAAGCCCTGGCGTAAGCGGGCCGAGATTCCCCGCGCGCGACATAGGCAGCCAGGTTTTGATATTCGTCCAAAATGCCTGACATTCTTAGTCGCAGCAGCACTGAAACCATCAACAGATCACCCGCGCTGAACGCATCGTCGAGCCACTCGGCGCCGCCTAAGTAAGCCGAGAGCCTGTCCAGCCGAGCGCGGACACGGTCCTTGACCAACGGCAAGCGCTCCTCGCTCCAAGGCTTGTCAGCTTCGAATATTCTTGCCGTCGTCAATTCGAGGATCGGCGGCTCGACGGTGTTAAGTGCGGCAAACATCCAGGTGATCGCGCGCGCTCTGGCATCGCGATCCCTGGGCAGCAGGCCCGCATGCTGCTCAGCAAGATGAAAGACGATCGAGCCGGTCTCGAACAGCGAGAGAGAACCTTCCTCATAGGTGGGGATCTGGCCGAAGGGATGGATGGCCAGATGGTCAGGCGTCTTCATCTCCGCGAAGGAAAGAAGGCGAACCTCATAAGGCTGCCCCACTTCTTCGAGCGCCCAGCGAACGCGCGTATCGCGCGCCAGTCCCTTGCCGCCATCGGGCGATCGTTCAAATGCTGTGATCGTGATTGTCATCGCATCGTTTCCTTGCTTGGGCGAATTTCTTTGGCTTCCTATCGTGACGACGCATGAGCCTGCCGGAAGCCGACATCGGCCTTGAACTATTTTGATTGCCGGGTGCAAATCGCGAATGCCGCTTCCGATCAAAGGTCGTGAGCGCGGTGGCCAATTCCGCAAGGCCGCAGGTCGTTGTCGCAAAACCGCGGCACAGTTTGCGCGCCATGCTTTGATGATCGCCTATTTCTTGGCCACAAAAACGCCGCAGCAAACCCTGCCTGGAGCCAACTCGCCATGCGGGTGTCGGATCTCAGCCGATTTTAATTTACGCCGGCGTCCGCCCACTCGCATCGGAACACCAGCATGGGCTTCGAAAACCCCTTGAACCGTCGGCGCGTTGCGTGAGCGAAGAGATCGGCGGCGCCGTATTCCCGAAAAATATTCTCCGAGACGAGGATCTGGTCGCTGGAGGCTGCCGCACAGAGACGCGCGGCAAGTTGCACGGTCGAGCCGAACAGGTCGTTGCTGTCCTCGACCGGCTCGCCGCAGTCCAGTCCGATGCGGATATGGATCGGCTCGGTGTTTCCGCCGTTGTAACGCTCGAATTCCCGCTGGATCGCCATGGCGCATTCGACGGCTGCCGTTGTCGCGGCGAAGGCCGCCATGATGCCGTCGCCGGTGTGTTTCACCTCCCGGCCTGAATTCTGGCTGAGGCATCGGCGCACGATAGAGTCATGGGCGCGGACCATTTCGGTGGCAATCCGGTCGCCGAGGCGCGATGTCATCGCTGTCGATCCGACGATATCGGTAAAGAGGATTGCCCGGTGGCCGGGATCCACCTGAGCGGAGGATTGGCCGGGCGCCGGCTCAGGGTCATGGATTCGGCCAAGAAAAGCCTCGACCGCTGACAGGGCGACCTCGACGATCTCGCCGGCGACGAAGCCGTGCGCTTCACGATGCACACATTGCGCAGTTTCCGCATCCGGCGCATCCACGAGGCAGAAGGCGGTCCCGCGCCGCTGATCGAACCAATAGGTCAGGAACTTGACGCCGTACTTGTCCTGAATGTCGAGATCCATGCGATGTGCCTGAGCAACGTCAGCCGCTGACGTTCCTTCAAGAAAGTGCCGGTCCATGAAGATAGGCATCGCGCGCTCCTCCGAGATCCGCCGCGTGCAGGATAGATCGCATTGTACGATCCGGATGAAACTCCGTCCACCTCTGGCACAATCCATGAATGATTATGAAGGTTCTTGCGTCCAGCAATGCATATGAGTTGCTGTAATCCTTATAGAGTATAAAAGGAAAGACTGAGTTTTAATCAGCAGGCGTGGGATGGGAAGCCCGATATTTACCATAATCAGTCGCTTAATGACTGATCGCAGGACTCCACTTCAAGCTCCATGTTCTCGAAAGCACCGGCTGCAGGGGATCTGGAGGCGACGAAGAGGAACGTCTACACTGCGAGCCTCGCCGAAAATCAAGTCTCGTAAGGCCGTGCTTCGGCTGGTGACGCGGCCCGCCGACGGCACGCAAATTGCATCGTACCCATGAGCGCCACCGAAATTGGGAAAAGCTGTAGCAAAGTGAGACAGACGGCACATTTTCGACCGGTTGGCTTGGCCTCAATGGGGCTCGGCCATTATGCCGTTATTAACTCTGTGTGGGACGCCGCGCGCACGCTCTTGCGCGACTGGCCGGTAGATGACGGCGAAGAGTATTTCGAGGCCGTCAAGTCGTGCCTGGATGCGATTATCGGCGATCTCCCACCGGAACACGTGCGGGCGGCCTTCATCAGGGCTGCGCAGGAGGCCGGCATCGCCGTCATAGAGGCGGCGGACTGACTATCGGCCGCGCTTCGACGCCAGTCCCGGCTTGCAACACCTACCTCAGCCAGATCGTTCCGGCGCTTGACTTTTCCTGCCAAAGTTCTAACTTAGAACAAAACAGGAACATTGGAGATGATCATGACGCATACGGAACAGGTGATCGCCAACGCCCTTGCGCTTGTCGAGGCGTCCCGCGCAGCCCGCGAGCGAGATCAACAGCGACGTGCCGCCTGGCAGAGAAAGGTCGAACTCAGCCGGCCGCTGCCGCCATTGCCGCGTCCGGTTCAATTGCCGTTGGCGCTGAACTGATGCGGCCGGCAAGGATCTTGGAACCCGGTCAGGCACGCCCCGAACAAGCTGGGGCCGATCAAGCCTGGCCCGATCAAACTTGGCCCGATCAGGCCTGGGAAGTTGAAGCCGTGCTTGCCTGGCATGACGACAATGCCAAGGCGGCGATACGCTCGCTGCTCGATGACTGCAAACATCTCCGCCAGCAACTGGCGCTGGCGGAAAGCGTGATGAGCCGCGGGATGGCCCGCGGCTGGGCGCCGCGATACGAGCGGGATGCTCTCTGAAAGATTGATGCCGCCTGGTCTATGATACGGCATCTTCCGATGCTCCTCATCCTGAGGTGCGTAGCCCATCGGGCGGAGCCTCGAAGGATCTGCCGCAGCGCTGCTTCTTGCCATCTCACATCTGGTGCCGAACACCCGCCTCGTCCTTCGAGGCTCCGGCTTTGGCCTGCGCACCTCAGGATGAGGCTCTCATGGGCCTTGTGCGGCAGCTAACAACGAAAGCGCGCTACTCGTGGTGGCGATTGGCCACGGCGCCCGTCTTTCAGACGCGCCAACAGCGCCGTGGCGTTTTGAGTTGCCGCTTATGCAGCAAGGCCGACATTTGCGAGATAGGCTTCCAGCGCCCCGGCGTGAGCGGAGGCAATGATGGCGCCGACATAGCCATCCGGACGCACGAGCACCCAGTCGCCCGATGCCAGACCGTAGGCATCATGGAAGTGCCCGCCTTCGTCGATGACGTCTCCGCGCCGGCCGATCCTGTGGATGTGCAGGCCTGGGCGCGGCGGCATGGCGGCTTGCTCGACCTCATAGCCCAACAGCGTCCAGTGCGCGCCCTTGAACAGTTCGAACAGCCGCGTCGTCTGGCCGCCCACACCTCTGAGCAGTGCATCGGGGGCACGGTCGCCGGCAAGCAGGCCGCCGCGTCGTTCCGGCTTTTCCACCGCAAAAGAGGAGGAGGGGTAGCCGATATCGAGTTGATGGACCTCGCGGCCGCGCCGCATCTCGCCTCGCTTCAGGGCGTCGAGAAGATTGGTCGCCAGACCAAGCATGGCGGCGGCGACCGGGCGGCGCTCCTCCTCATAGCTGTCGAGCAGCGCATGGGGGGCGCCTGCCGCAGCCGCCGCCAGTTTCCATCCGAGATTATAGGCGTCCTGAACGCTGGTATTCAGACCCTGTCCGCCGGTCGGCGGATGCGTATGGGCGGCATCGCCGACCAGAAACACGCGGCCGAGCCGGTAGCGATCGGCAAGCCGGGCGTTCATGTGGAAGGCCGACGCCCAGGAGACCGAGTGGACCTCGATGTCGTCGCGGCCGGTGCGCTCCTTGACCAGGGCGGTCAAGCCCGCCGCGGACAGGTCGACCTCGCCTTCGAGCGGGATGGGTCCCTGGATCTGGAACAGATCCGTCCCCGCCAGCGGGCAAATCGCGATCTGTCGCTGCATGTCGCCATCGCCGAAGCGATGCCAGGCGTCGCGATCCAATCCCGTCAGAATCACATCGGCGACGATGGCGCGCACCCCGAGCGTCTTGCCGGGAAAGCCGATATCCAGCGCATGGCGCACGAAGCTGCGGCCGCCATCGGCGCCGACGAGCCAGCGCGCGCGGATGGTCTCTTCACCGGATATGCCCTTAAGCCGCGCAGTCACGCCCGTCTCGTCCTGCTCGAAACCGATGAGTTCGCTGGCGAATTCGGGCCGGTGCCCCAGTTCGAGCAGGCGCTCGCGCATCACTCCTTCGGTCAGGAACTGCGGCACCATCAGGGGAAGATGGTAGGGCTCGGCCGGCGTCGGCTCCCCACCAACCACGGCGTCGGATTCGCTGAAGTTGCCGTCGTCGCGATATTCCCGCTGCCGGGGATAGATGCCGCCGAGCGCGACGATCCGGTCGAGGATGCCGAGATCTTCGAACACCTCCTGGCTTCGCGGTTGAATGCCCTTGCCGCGGGAGCCGTGGAATGGGTCGTTCAATTTTTCGATCAGGCGGAAGGATACGCCCCGCCGCGCCAGCTCGATCGCCAGTGTCAGGCCGGCCGCACCGGCGCCTGATATCAGCACGTCGACTGTCGAAGTTTCTGTCATTGATTTCTCCATGTGTGTATTATGCACATAATAGGAGAATCGGCATGACGTCAACAAAGAATGTGCAAAATACACATATTAGCGAAAAGCTGCGCGAACTGCATGGGGCTTTGATCGAGATCGTCAGCGTCATGAACCGCCCGCAGCGCGATGAGCAGATGGTCCGGGAGGCGGGCATTTCGCTCGATCGCGCCCTGTTTCCGCTGCTCGTCACGATAGAGCGGCTCGGCCCCATCGGGGTGGTCGAGCTCGCCGACCGCGCCGGGCGCGACTACACCACCGTCAGCCGTCAGGTCGCCAAGCTCGAAAGCCTCGATCTGGTGGAGCGCCGCGGAAATGCCGCCGACCGCCGCGTGCGCGAGGCGGTCATCAGCCCAAAGGGCAAGGCAATGACCGATCGCATCGACGTCGCCCGCGAGCGGATGGGCCGCGCCATTTTCGAGAGCTGGGAGGAACATGACTTCAATGAACTCGTGCGGCTCATGCGGAAGTTTGCGCAGGATATCAGCGGCGATATCGGCAATGGCGCGGGAGAAACTGAGGGCGAGGGCGGACCGCAGGCGGATTAGAGCCTTTCCTGGTCAGATTGAAGCCTTCTGTTGGCTCAAACGGAGTCGGATGGTCGACCGGCCGGCGCGCGTCGTAGCTAGGCTCTACGGCCAAGCCGGCCGGTCGATCAGCCGGCCCGTTTCAGCCAACCTTCCCGCAGATTTGCCTGGCAAATCTGCAAGACTTAGAATCGCCGGACGCAGCTATTGCTTCGCATGGCGAAGCAGTGCGGCCGGTGGGCCGGGCATCTTTGCGCCAGGATCAGAGGCGATCGGCTCGCACGTACCAAGGGTATGCCCTTCGCCAATCGCCTCTGCCCTGACGAAACCTGCTCCGGCAGAATGCTGCAATCTGACCAGGAAAGGCTCTAACCTCTGAATCACTCGGGAATGTGGCGGGTGAATTCACCGCAGCCATTGCACCGGCGCGTCTGCGATGATTTTGTAGCGTCCTGCAATCGCAACGCTTTCCGGTGATTCCCAATGTTCGATATTCTGTGGCGCGGCCTGGTGATCGGCGCCGGCGCAACCATCCTCATGGACCTCTGGGCGATCCTGCTCACCCAGTTCGGTCAGGCGGCGCCCAACTGGGCACCTGTGGGACGCTGGTTCTGGCATCTCGGCCGCGGCAAGGTCTTTCACGACAGCATCGCCGACGCTGAGCCCTATGCCCATGAGTTGGCGCTCGGCTGGATCAGCCACTACGCCGTCGGCCTTCTTTATGGGGTGATCTTTGCCATCATCATGGGCTCAGCCTGGCTGGCGGACCCGACATTTCTTCCCGCCTGGATCTTCGGCATCGTCACCGTCGGGGCAGGGTGGTTCCTGCTGCAGCCAGGCCTCGGCATCGGCTGGGCCGCCTCCAAACACCCGACCCCGAACAAGGTCCGGTGCTTCAACCTTCTCGCCCACACTGTTTTTGCCCTGGGGCTTTATGGCACGGCGTTGATCATTGGCTGATCCTGGGGGCGGTCGGCTTCGCTCATGAGATCGCCGCCTGCCCCTCATCCGGCTGCCGCCACCTTCTTGGATGACAGGAATGTAGGATACTAACGCTTCCGGGCGGGTGGCCGCCCGCCCGGAAGCTGGTTGTCGGATCGTCACCTTCTTAGCCGTTTGGGGCTGTGGGGAGCAGGATCGCAACCGGCTCTTCATCTGGCCCGTGTGGTTGCAGGAACCTTGGGGTTCGTATCCAAGACAGGGACGACGAAGATGACAGATAATAGCATGATCTGTGCCGGAATCGATGTCGGCAAAAGCCATCTCGACATTGCCATCCATCCCGACGACGCAAGGCTGAGGGTGACGTACGACACCGCTGGTCTGAAGGCGCTTGACGCCTTCCTTCAAGAGCATGACGTCAGTCGCATCGGCTTCGAAGCCTCCGGTGGCTATGAATGGCGGCTGATGGTGCATCTGCGGGCCGGCAAGCGACCGGCGGCGCGTCTGCAGCCAGCGCAATTGCGGTTCTTCGCCAAGAGCCGGCTTCGGCGGGCAAAGAACGACCGGCTCGATGCCGCGCTGATTGCGCGCTTCACTGCAAGTCTCGAGCAGTTGCCGGCACTGCCGGACGCACGCTTCGACAGGTTGGCGGCCGAACTGACCTATGTGGAACAGATCGAGCAGCAGATCGCGCTGGTGAAGACCTTTGCCGAGACCGCCTTGTCGGAGGCCGTCAAACGCCGTCACGCGCGCGAGATCGCCCGGCTCGAAACCTGCCGCAAGGCCCGTCTGCTGCGGCTCGAAAAGACGGTTCGCGACGATTGTGACCTGGCCCGGCGGCTCGATCTGCTGATCTCCATCAAGGGGATCGGGCTGCGCAGCGCGCTGTGCCTGATCATTCGGCTGCCCGAACTCGGCCATGCCGGCCGTGCCGAGATCGCCGCCCTTGCCGGCGTCGCACCCTATGACGACGATAGTGGAAAACATCATGGCAGACGCCGCATCCAGGGTGGCCGCGAACGCCTGCGCAAGAGCTTGTTCATGTGCGCCTTCACGGCAACCCGGCACAATCCGGATCTCGCGTCGTTCTATGCGCGCTTGCGAAGCAACGGCAAGGAACACCTGTGCGCCGTCATAGCCGTCGCCCGCAAACTCATCATCCTCGCCAATGCCATCCTCATTCGAAACACCGAATGGACGCCACAATACCAGCAAAATTGAAACATGGTTGCTCCCCGCAGGCGGGGAGAAGGGGACATGTTGCGACCTCTCCGTTCCCCACTGGCCTCTCGCAGGGCACGTCCCCTCGCCCCGTTTACGGGGAGAGGGTTAGGGTGAGGGGCAGCCATCCGCACGAACTGGATTGAGTTAGGGTGAGGGGCCGCGTCCCGGGTCCAAATCGGACAACCTCACCGCGCCGCCCAGTTGGCGCCGCGGCGGAAGATGGTCTTCATTTGGGGAACGTCGAATTCCTTGGCCTGATGGCCGAGCGAGGAATAGAAGACGCGGCCCTTGCCGTATTTCCGCTTCCAGACGACAGGCATGACGACGCCGTCGATCCAGTAGGCGTGCTCGCCGGTGAACTTCGTCGTCGCCAGAACCTCGTTCGAGGGGTCAACATGCATGTAATATTGCTCTGACGTATAGGGGAAATCGGCAATGCCCTCCATGAGGGGATCGTCAGGCCGGGTAATGTTGACGGTATAGTCGATGATGTTGCCGGGGTGAGCCACCCACTGGCCGCCGATGATGAACTGGTAATCGACGGAGTCGCGGAAGGCATCGCCCGCGCCGCCGTGATAGCCGGCGATGCCGACGCCGCTTTCGATCGCCGTGGCGAGGTTCTTGACTTCCTCCTTTTCGATCTTCGACATCGTCATGATCGGCACAACGAGGCTAAGATCATGGACGGAAGGGTCGGCAAGGGCCTCGGTGCCGTGTTCGAGATAGACCTTGAAGCCGTCTTCCTCGAGCATGGTCTTGATGATTTCGGCGCACTCCTGCGGCTCATGCCCGCTCCAGCCGCCCCAGACGATCAGTGCTTCACGCATAGTCTTTCCTCCTGAAACTTATTTCGCCAGCCGTCCGTCGACGATGGAATCGGACAAGGGGGCAGGGCGCTCCGTTTCCGTGGTGATCGTGACCGTTCGGCCGGTCGCGGCAGCGGTGTGGAACGCTTCCATGACTTCGAGCACATGCAGCGCCAG
>Ga0102591_1002980_pt1 | contig 16353 bp, 16 predicted proteins | sample AraplaCol_mCL_r2_2_FD_76860 | JGI IMG/M metagenome (GOLD analysis project Ga0102591, IMG submission 76860) | Arabidopsis root microbial communities from North Carolina, USA - plate scrape MF_Col_mCL_r2 (SPADES assembly) (version 2) | ecosystem: Host-associated > Plants > Roots > Endosphere... | reverse complement strand
GCACTACCTGTTTTTCAGTAGAAGTGGTTTTTCAAGCGATGTCGAGAGTTTGGCGGAAGAAGACGAGCGGCTGCATCTGATAACCCCAGAAACACTGGTAAGACCGCGTCGGTAGAGGCGACAGCGTGGGCGCATTGCCGCTTCCAACGCGCCGCCTGGCGCATGTGGCACTTGCTCCATAACGTCGGTAATTTCTGTAGTAAATCAGATGCCTAAGCTGCTTTTGGTGGTCTTTGCTACCTAACGCCGGAAAATTCTGTGGTTCCGTGTCTCACGATGATGTCCTGAGGTTCTGGATGACGCTAAATTTAGACGCGTTTGGTGGGACCCAAGCTCGCTCCTGTCACCGCATGCCATTGTTTGCATGGGTAGCCGCAGGGCCGGTTCGCGCTTGCGATAGGTGACCGCCCTAGCACCCCCAGCGCAATGCCGCCGTCGCAACGGGCGAATCCCAGAGGAGGAGTTCGTCCTCCCTGAGGATGGCGAGCGTGACGGAAAGGCCCTGCATGTCGAGGGAGGTGGCGTAAGTGCCGACCAGCGAGCGTACGATCCTCAGGTCATGATCCGTCATGAAGCGGTGGGCAGTATTGTAGGCGAGATAGAGTTCGGCCGGTGGCGTGCCGCCAAGTCCATTCACGAAAAGCAATGCCTTATCCGCAACCGGGGCGACTTCGTTGAAGACTGTTTCGCTCAGATGCGTGATGATGGCATCTGCGTTGGAAAAGGGCTCTCTCTCGTGGCCTGGTTCCCCGTGAATGCCAACGCCCATTTCTATCTCACCCGGGCCGAGCGCAAAGGTTGATCGCTGCGTGTGAGGAACCGTTACGCCAGTCAATGCGACACCCATCGATCTGATGCGGGGCGAAAGATCACCGGCAAGGGCTTTCAATTCGGCGAGCACCATTCCCTTTTCGGCTGCAGCGCCGAGAAGTCTCTCAACGATCACGGTACCGGCAACACCGCGTCGGCCGCGCCCGTCCCGCGTCCGCGCCGTTTCGACGTCGTCGCTCACGATCACCATTTCAATCTTGTGGCGGCTCGATGCCATCTCTGCCGCCATTTCGAAATTCATGACATCGCCGTCGTAGTTTTTCACCACGAGCAGGCAGCCAGCCCCGGTATCCGTTTCCTCGATCGCGCCAACGATCTGGTCCGGAGTAGGAGAGGTGAAGATATGCCCGACACATGCCGCATCGAGCATGCCGCGGCCAACGAATCCGATATGCATTGGTTCGTGACCCGCGCCACCGCCGGAGATGATTGCCACCTTGCCCGGAACGAGGTGACGACGTCGGACAAATCTGCGATCAGCGCCGAACACAACGAAGTCCTCATGGGCGCGCACAAATCCGTCGAGGCTTTCGGCGACCATTGTTTCCGCTGTATTCATGAATTTCTTCATCAAGCCCCTCCCAAGGCGATGATCATCTAGCGTCTCGTCGCGCGCAATGGTCCGTTCAATCCGGCGATCCCGAAATTGCAGCGATCTTTTGCACCAAGTCGGTGATGGCCTCTTCAAGCAGCCGGTTGCGTCGTTCGTCACCGAAGTCAGGCACCATGATGGAAAGGTGACGCAACTTCTCCGAGGCGCCAAATTCCGGCAGTTTGCCGGGATGGGCGGTCTGATAAGCGTCGAGAAAGCGTTCCTGTTCGGCGGCGCTGAAATGGCAAACCCGGAAGATCGTCGCAAGATGACGCGCCGGAAGAGGCGTCGCATAAATGGGGCTGGTTATCTGGGTGACGAAGCTGCGATGTTTGCCGAGTTCCGTCGCCAGCCGCTGACGGGTTCCCGAAGGCCGGTTTTCGATGATCTGCGCCAGAATATTCTTATAGGCGATAATGGCGTCTTCGGTGTCTTCGCGCGCCATCCCTATTCTCCGGCTGCCCTTGTCCCGTCGGCATTCAGGCCGACTATTGCCGATCTTATCGTGGGAAGCCGATCTGGCGCCACGGAAAAATGCCGCAGACCGACGGCCAGAAGATCAGGGATACGGGATGGATCGCCGGCTATGTCTCCGCAAATGCTGACTGGTTTGCCGCCGGCAAGCTTGACCGCATGTGCGACCAGGCGCAGCACTGCGGGCACGGCGCGGGCTTGATATCGAGCAAAGTCGGCCTGCTCGCGTGCGGAAGCGACGAGGTATTGCGAAAGGTCATTTGTGCCAAACGAAAAGAAGTCTGCGTTTTCGAATTGATCGAGCATGAGGGCCGCCGCCGGGACCTCCACCATCATGCCGATCGGGGGAATACGGTGCGGCACACCCCGGCTTGCGAGGAGGCTCGATTCTTCGCGATAGATCTGCCTGATGTCGTCGACATCAGACGGAAATGTCACCATCGGCAGCATGATGCGAAGATTGCCGAAGACGGCGGCGCGCAAAAGCGCTCGCGCTTGAACACGCGCAATCTCGGGCCGGGCTAGAAGAAGACGAATGCCGCGCAACGAGGACATTTCCGCGAGGCCGGAGAGCGGCTTGTCGCCACCGATGTCCAGCATACGGATTGTCACGGACCGGCCATCCGCCCAATTCAGGAGGCGGCGATAGATCTCAAATTGCTTTTCTTCGTTTGCGGCATCACCGAGCGACGTCACCGCGAACTCCGAGCGCACCAACCCTATTCCGGCGGTTGTCGCGACCGGGATCGCATCGATTTCGTCGGGAGCATTGACATTGATGGACAAGAGGACCTGCGCTCCGTCCGCGGTATGCAGGATACCGCTGTCGAGTGGCGGTGCGGTGCTTGTTGGCGGACGGCTGATTTGGGTCGACGTCGCATGGTCCCTGGTTGTCTTAAGAATGACAACACCTGAATTACCGTCGACTCCCATGTGTTGCCCTCCTTCCGTCGAAAAGCGGCCGGTACCAATCACCATCGGAACGGACCGGGATTTGGCAAGCAGGGCGACATGGCCGACGGCACTCCCTCCGAAGAGAACGATACCGCCGCCTGCCGACCAGTCATGGGCGAGGAAGCGGCTGGGTTCCATGTCCTTTCCGACATAGATGGATCCGGCTGGAAAGTCGTCGACCAGCGTTCCGGTGAGTACGGAGAGGACGCGGTTCTTGATGTCCAGAATGTCGACGGCACGCGCCCTTAGTTGATCTTCTTCCGAGCATTCCAGTTCCCGGATGTATCCGTCGAGCGTTCCGATCCAGGCGAAGGCTACATTGTCCCCCGCATCGATGCGCGCGCCGGCCATCTCGGTCAGCGTTGGATCGCGGAGCACCTCAATCTGAAACTCGACGATGTCGCCGCCCTCGGGGTCTGCCCCGGTGCCAAGGTCCTGCAGTTCGCGGATGGCGGTGTCGATCGCGCTGGCGAGTTCGGCATGGCCGGAGATGCTCGATGGCGGTGACGGGGCAGGGGCCATTGGTTCGGCGACGAAGGCCGGTCCGTTGGCAACACCTGGCGCCGCGCTCGTGCCTTTCAATCTAAGCGGGGCGGCCATGCTTCTTTTCCTCATCGAAATTGCGCTCGACGAGGCCCTTCAATGCCCGGATCGCTTCTTCGGCGAGGATTCCGTCGGCGCGAATCTTAAGCACCGAGCCCTTGCGGATCTTGGCGCCCATGATCTTGATGATGCTCTTGCCGTTCAGCCAGACGTCGCTGCCATTGACAGCGACCTCGATGGAGCAGGGGAACGACTTTGCCAGGCGCGTGAACGTCACCGAAGGCCGGGCATGCAGCCCGACACCATGCTTGACCTCGACCTCCGTCTGGCAACTGGCATGGACCTGCCCGGCCTCATGGGTTCCTATGCGCAATCCACTGCTCATCAGGGTGAGAGCTCCTCTGCCGTTGCGACCACCTTGGTCAGTGATGCGCCACCGGAGGCCTCGGCAGCGGCGATAACGGCTCCTTCAACGATAGGGGCGTTGCAGATCGATACCCGCTTGGACCGGGGCGAGCCGAGCATTTCGATTGCCATTTCGCTGTTGGTTTCAGCTCCACCCAGATCGACGAAGACGGCTACGCCGGCGTCCGACCAGGCCTCCTCGATGGCTTTGAGAATTCCGCCGGCATCCGTGCCCAACTCGCCGTGACCGTTGCCCCCGGACCAGGCCAGCGGCACGCTGTCGCCCACCATTTGCCGCACCATATCGGCGGTGCCACGCGCAATCAGCGGCGAGTGGGAGACAATTACAATTCCGACGTTTGGCGTCTTCGCATTCATGCGCTGCGGTGCTCCTCGAGATAGCGGCAGATCGCGGTTGTCAGAAGCGCACAGCTTGAAGCGCCCGGATCGACATGGCCGATTGACCGGTCGCCGAGATAGGAAGCCCGTCCGCGCATTGCCCTCATGGCAGACGTCCGCTCGGCAGCAACCTCGGCTTGACGTGCGATGTCCGTCAAAGACGAACTATGCGCAAGGGCGTCCTGAACCGGATAGAGAACATCGAGAAGGGTTTTGTCCCCGGCATGCGAGCGGCCACGACGGGCGACCGCATCAATTGCCTGCCTCAGTACCGCTGGAAAATCTTGGTTCTCGTTCAATGCACGGAGCTCGCGACCCATCTCCATGAGCAGTGTGCCATAGAGAGGGCCGGCCGCTCCACCGATGTTCATAACGAGCGTCAGTCCGATCTTTTCAAGCGCGTCGGGCAAGGGAAGAGTTGCAACAGAGGCTTCCTCGGCGCTGACTGCGTCGCAGCCACGGCGCATATTCGTTCCGTGGTCACCGTCCCCAATCGCCCGATCAAGCGCGCAGAGATGTTCGCTGTTTGCCGCAATCGTTGCCCGGCAAGTCTCGATCAGTCCCGTCAGAAGAACCGGTTCTGACTGCATCCGATATCCTCCAATCGCCAATTCATGCCAGCGCTGCAACGACTTCGAACACGCCCGCCGTAGCGACAGCCCCCGGATCCGGCACTCCCTCCAGATCCTTCTCACCGACATAGGAGGCGCGGCCGGCCTTCGCCTTCAGCATCGCCTTTGTCGATTGAGCACCGGTAGCCGCAGCCTTCGCCGCGGCCGCGACATCACCTGATGCCAGGGCCGCGAGTGCCGGCGCCAGCGCGTCGACCATGGTACGATCGCCGATGCCGGCGCCTCCATAGAACGTCATCCGATCAAGCCCGGCAAGCAGGGCAGCGGCTATATTTGCCTTTTCCGCCATGGCCTTGGAGGCGGCCGTAAAAAAGATCGAGAGCAGTACGCCACTGGAGCCGCCCATGCTCGTGCTCAGGATTTCACCGATCGAGGCCATGGTGGCGCCCGCATCCTTCAGCGGCAGCGTGTCAATGCGGGAAAGAACGCTACGCGCCCCTGTTGCGACGGTGGACCCGGTATCGCCATCACCGACGCGGCCATCGAGGCGGTTCAACTCGCTCTCGAGGGAAATCAGATGCTCGCAGACCGCCGTCAAAAGGCGACGGCTCCGGCTGTCATCGCTGGCCGAGGCCACTTCATCCCGCCCAGACATCTTATCCGGGGCGGGAACGATGGCGATCTCGTGCCGTTCGGCGACGGGTGGCCAGGCATGCGGCCCGACTGCGGACTTCAGCGCGGCTTCGCGAGCAGCGTCCAGCCGAATGAGCGAAAGCGAAAAACCGTTCATGTTGAGCGCGGTCATCATCGGTGCCGGTCCGACGATCAGGCGCACACGGCGCGTGACCGGCGAGGACAACACGGCATTGGCAATGACGCCCATCTCAAGCGGCGGCACGGCGCCAAGGTTGTTGATCAACAGTGCGTGGTCGTGCGCACCATCCAGTCTTGCGGCCAGTCGCTCGGTCATCGTCGCGACAAGGTCGACAACAGGTTGCAAGGCGATCCGCTCGACACCGGGCTCGCCATGGATGCCGAGGCCAAGCTCCCCTTCATTGGCGCCGAGCCGATCCTCATGCGCCTGACCGGGAACGCTGCAGGTCGAAAGCGACATGCCGAGTGAAACGATATCTCGGGCTGCGGCAGCCGCTTGTGCGGCGACCGTCTTCAGGCCGGCTCCTGCTTCGGCGTGGTAGCCGGCGATCTTATGCACAAACAAGGTACCGGCAACGCCGCGGGGCTGGTTGATGCCGGGGATGGCAATATCGTCGGCAACGATCACCATCTCGACATCGAAGCCTTCGGCGCGGGCCTTTTCGGCAGCGAGGCCAAAGTTGAGCCGGTCGCCCGTATAGTTCTTGACGATCAGCAGGGCGCCCTTGGGGCCCGTTACCGCACGGATGGCCGTCAGCACGGCATCGACGCTCGGCGAAGCAAAGATCTCGCCCGATACAGCCGCTGTCAGCATGCCCTTGCCGACGAAGCCGGCATGCGAGGGCTCGTGACCCGCGCCGCCGCCGGAGATGATCGCGACCTTCGATTTATCCCAATCCGCGCGCAGGATCACCTTGATGTCGGGGAAGCTATCGAGACGGGCAAGCCGACCGGCACTGCTTGTCAGGAGCAGACCATCGAGGGCTTCGGTAACAATGGTTTCCCGGCGATTGAAGAAATGTTTCATGGAGAGAGACCCGTCTTTTATGCAGTGTGTTTTGTATCGTTCAATTCTAGCCCAGACGCTGGCCGCTGGCGTCGAAATAGAGCGGATCGCGTAACGTGAGGCTGATTCGATCACCCGGCCGGATTGCGAGATATGGATCGGCAAGTGTGACGAGCTTGTGGTCGCGCACCCGGATGTGAAGGTGGTTCTGGTCGCCAAGATGCTCGATCCAGTCGATTTCGGCATTTGCATTCTTTTCGACCATGATATCGAGATGCTCGGTTCGCGCACCGATCGTCCTGGTACCTGGCGGCGGATTGGCGCCCGGCAGGAGATCGGCAGGCAGCAGGTTGATATGCGGTTGGCCAAGCCGGGCAGCGACGTCGAGGCTGGTGGGATTGCCGTAGATTTCACGCGGCGTTCCGACCTGCAACAGCCTGCCTCCAGCAACAATGCCGATCCGATCCGCCATCGTCATGGCTTCGACCTGGTCGTGGGTCACGTAAAGCAACGTGGAACCGAGTTCCTTCTGGATCCGTTTGAGTTCCAGGCGCAGTTCGGCACGCAGCTTCGCATCGAGCGACGAGAGGGGTTCGTCCATCAGGTAGATGGCGGGCCGACGGACCAACGCCCGGCCGATCGCCACACGCTGCATTTCGCCGCCCGACAGACGCGTCGAACGGTTCTCGAGCTTGTGGTCGATCCGGACCATACGCGCAATTTCGCGCACGCGACGGTCGATCTCTTCAGCCCCTAGCTTGCGCACAGGCGCTCGCAGCGGGAAGGCGAGGTTGTCGTAAACCGTCATGTGCGGATAGAGCGAATATTGCTGGAAGACGAAGGCGACGTCGCGCTCGGCGGGCGCTTCGCCCGAGACGTTGCGACCATTGATCTCGATGCGACCGCTATCCGGTCGTTCCAGGCCGGCAATGAGGCGCAGCGTCGTCGTCTTGCCGGCACCGGTCGGCCCAAGCAGGACGACGAACTCGCCATCGCGGATGGAAAGGTTGAGATCAGACAGAGCCTGCGTATCGCCAAAACGCTTGTCGAGGCCCTTGAGAACGATGTCAGCCATGCTCGGCCTCCGAGTAGAGTGCCGAAGCAATGGCGCGTCCCGACTGGCAGTCAAACAGCGCGAGCTTGGCCGAATTGAAGTCAAGACCGACCGTCTCGCCGATCCGGAAGTTGCGGTTTGCCGGAACTCGCGCCTTGATGACGCCGCTCGACGTCTCGATCGTCACGACCTGATTGGTCCCGAGGTATTCGCTCCCATAGACCGCTCCCCTCAAGGCCGACGTATCGCTCAGGCGAATATGCTCAGGCCGAACCCCGAGTGCCAATTCGGCCTCGGCAAGGTCCTGGTGCACCTCGGGAACGGCGACATCGACCCCATCAAGCGAGACGGATCGCGCCCCTGTCTGCAGCCCCGAGGTGAAGCGCATGAAGTTCATCGACGGCGAGCCGATGAAATCGGCGACATACATGGTGGCGGGCTTGCTGTAGATTTCCTGGGGCGTACCGAATTGCTCGATGACCCCATGGTTCATGACGGCAATCTTGTCGGCCATCGCCATCGCCTCATGCTGGTCATGGGTGACGTACACCGTCGTTGCTTGAATGCGGTTGTGCAGTTCACGAAGTTCGTGAACCATGACCTCGCGAAATTCGGCGTCGAGCGTCCCGAGCGGTTCGTCCATCAGGAAGCATTTGGGACGGCGTACGATGGCGCGACCGAGCGCCACACGCTGCCGGTCGCCGCCGGCAAGTCCGGAGACCGATCGGTCAAGAATATGATCGATCTGCAACAGCCGCGCGGTTTCCTCGACGCGCTGGCGGATCTCGGCCTTCGGCATACCTTGCGACAGCAGCGGAAAGCCGATGTTCTTGCGCACGTTCATATGCGGATAGAGCGCAAAGAGCTGGAAGACGAAGGCGATATCGCGCGCGCTGGCGCGGTTGAAGGTGACGTCTTCGCCGTCAAGATAGATCTTGCCGCTGGTCGGCAGTTCCAGACCGGCGATCATGCGAAGCGTCGTCGTCTTGCCGCAGCCGGATGGTCCGAGCAGTGCCAGGAATTCGCCGTCATGGATGGTGAAGCTTGAATCCTGCACAGCGACGAAGCTGCCGAACTGCTTGCGGAGATTTTCTATTCTGATGTCCGCCATGGCTCACTCCGGAAACTTCGAGACGATGATGAACATGGCCGTGCCTGCGAGCAGCGTCACCAGCGAGTAGGTGTAGAGCACCAACAGGAATGGCTGGAAGAGCATGAGAAAGCCGATGGCAATCAACGCGGTTGCGATATTTTCCATCGGGCCGCGACGCAGAAAGAACGGGCGCTTCGGGCGGGATGGGCGGCGCGGTGTTTCTACGAGGTGGGTCATTTGCGGACCGCTCCGAAGGTGATGCCACGCAAGAGCTGTTTGCGCAGGAGAATGGTGAAGACGAGGATCGGGATCAGGAAGATCGTTGTTCCCGCCGCGACCGCCGGCCAGTCCTGCCCGCCTTCGCCGATAATGGTCGGTATGAAGGGCGGTGCCGTCTGGGCTTCGCCCGATGTCAGCAGTGCCGCAAAGGCATACTCGTTCCAGGCAAAGATCAGACAGAAGATCGCGGTGGCGGCGATGCCGGTCGTTGCTTGCGGGAGAACGACTTTCCAGAAAGCCTGCAGCCGCGTGTAGCCGTCGATCATCGCTGCCTCCTCGTACTCCCGTGGGATCTCGTCGATGAAGCCCTTCAGGAGCCAGACTGCAAGAGAGACGTTGACCGCAGTGTAAAGCAGGATCATGCCCAGCGCCGTGTCGGAAAGACCAAGCTCCCGATACATGAGATAGATTGGGATGGCGACGGCGATCGGCGGCATCATGCGTGTCGACAGGATGAAGAACAACAGGTCGTCGGCAAGGGGTACCCTGAAACGCGAGAAGCCATAGGCGGCCAGCGTTCCCAATGAGACGGCCAGGAATGTCGAGCCGAAGGCAATCACCAGCGAGTTGGCAAAGCGCGGAAGGAAATTCGAGGGACCGGCGATCACCATGTTGCGCTTGCGGGTGACCTCGTCGCAGGTGCCGGTCGGCGCGGGCAGGGAGGCTATATATTCCGGCGTCTGCCGCGTCCTTGTTGTCAGGAGGTTGCAATAGCCTTCCAGCGTCGGTGTAAAGATGATCTTCGGAGGATAGCTGATGGAGTCCGGCGGAGACTTGATGCTGGTCAGGAAGATCCAGACGAGCGGGATCATGGTGATCAGGGCGTAAAGGATCACGATGGTGCCGGCGATCCGCTTGTTGGCCCGGCTCGGTTCGACGACGGAATGGGCTGAGGTGACGGAGCTCATCGTTGCTTCACCTTGTTGAGTGCCTTGACGTAGATGTTGGCGAGGCCGAACACGGCAACGAAGAGGATGATGGCGAAGGCAGACGCCCGCCCTGTCGCCCAGCTCTCGAAGGCCGTGCGCTTCAAGGTGATCGAGGCCACTTCGGTGGTCGAACCCGGGCCGCCCCCCGTCAGCAGTGTAACCATGTCGAACATCTTGAAGTTCTCGATGCCGCGGAACAGTACGGCGAGCATGATGAAAGGCAGGGCCATCGGCACGGTGATCGACCAGAATTGCCGCCATGGGGAGGCGCGGTCGACCTCGGCTGCCTCATAGATGTAGTCCGGGATGGAGCGCAGGCCAGCGAGGCAGATCAGCATGACATAAGGCGTCCACATCCAGGTATCGACAATGATGATGGCCCAAGGCGCCAGCGTCACACTGCCGAGCATCTGGATGTCGGCGGTCGGAATGCCGGTGATGAGCGAAACCGCGTAGGCGAAAAGACCAATCTGCGGCTCGTAGAGAAAGCGCCAGAAATTTCCGACAACAGCCGGAGACAGCATCATCGGTATCAGGATGAGCGTCGTCCAGAAGGCGTGGCCACGAAACTTGCGGTCGATCAGATAGGCGAGCGTAAAGCCGATTACCGTCTGCAGAAGGATCGTCCAAAACACGAAATGCGCCGTCGTCTGCATGGCCTGCCAGATATCGGGGTCGTTCAGGACACGCTGGTAGTTGCTAAATCCGACGTTCAGAACAGGCGCATTCGGGCGGTTGGCACGATAGTTCGTGAACGACAGATAGATCGCCCAGATGAGCGGGAAGATGTTGATGGCGAGAAGCAGGATGATGGCCGGTGCAATGAACAACCAGGCAATCGCTCGGTCGGAAAGTCCCCGGACACGGCGTGCGACCGATGTGGGCGTCGCCCTCGCAGTCGCGTCAGCTGCCTTTTCGACCATGGAGGAAGATGAAATGTTCAAGGTGTCACCTGGTCTTTGGGTATGTGAGACACGTGGCGGCCCGGCAGTCTTGGCGATCCGGGCCGCCATTCTGGCAAGAATGTTTTGCGTCCAGCCGGACACTAGATCTTGCCGTCGTCCTTGAAGACTTCGGTCCAGTCTTTCACGAGGCCATCGAGCGCTTCCTGAGCCGTGCCGTTGCCGGCCACGACATAGTTATGAACGCGCTTCTGCATGTCCTGCAGGAGGGTTGCGTAGCTTGGCTCTGCCCAGAAATCCTTGACGATCGCCATCGAGTCCAGGAATGCCTGGGCATAAGGCTGGCTGGACGCAAAGTCCGGGGCGTTCACAACTGACTTCAGGCACGAGTAGCCGCCGAGCTGCCACCACTTGGCCTGCACTTCAGGCTGGGCGAACCACTTGATGTACTGCAGCGCCGCGTCCTTCTTGTCGGAGTATGAGACGACCGAGATACCCTGTCCGCCAAGCTGGGCGAAATGTTTCTTTTCCGCCGGGTTGGGGAAGAAGCCGATCTTGTCGCCACCGACTTTCTCATCCTTGTAGAGACCCGGCCATGTGAAGGCGAAGTTCATCTGCATGGCCACCTGGCCGGACTTGAAGGCGTCGGCGGATTCAACCATGTAGACGTTGGAGCTGCCGGGCGGTGTGCAGCAGTCATAGAGCGCCTTGTAGAACTCCAGTCCCTTGACCGCATCGGGCGAATTGACGAAGCCTTCCATCTCGTAGGGCTTGTCTGGGTTGTCGTACTGGAAGCCCCAGTCATAGAGGACGTTGGTCACGCCCATCGTGATGCCTTCGGAGCCGCGCTCCGTATAGATCGAGGCGCCGTAGACGGTCTTGCCATCGATCTCGCGCTTCTGGAAGAACTCGGCGATCTGCTTCAGCTCGTCGTAGGTCTTTGGCGCCGCAAGATCGTGACCATACTTTGCCTTGAATTCCTTCTGCAGTTCCGGCCGCTCGAACCAGTCCTTGCGGTAGGTCCAGCCGACCACGTCGCCCATGGCGGGCAGCGCCCAATAGTTCGGCGTATTCTTCGGCCATTCCGAATAGCCGACGACCGTCGCCGGCACGAAGTCATCCATCTTGATGCCTTCCTTGTCGAAGAAGTCGTTGAGCTTGACGTAGTGGCCGTTTTCAGCCGAGCCACCGATCCACTGGCTGTCGCCGATGATCAGGTCGCAGAGCTTGCCATGGGAGTTCAGTTCATTGAGGAAGCGGTCTGCATAGCTCGTCCACGGTACGAACTCGAACTTCATTTCAGTGCCGGTCTTGGCGGTGAAATCCTTGGAGAGTTCGACCAGTGCGTTTGCCGGATCCCATGCGGCCCAGCAGAGCGTCAATTGGTCGGCTTTGGCGAGATTGGGCAGCGCCGACGAGATGATGAACGCCGAGGCCAGCCCGAGAAGGGCTTTCGATTTCTTTTGCATAAGTTCCTCCCAGAACCAAAGGCCGGCTCCCCGCCGACCGCGCAAGTTCACCCATTTGCGAGAATGCCTACATGAACTCCTCAACTCTCATGTTTAGCAATATGTTTAGTGATAGATATTTTTCTAAACATTGCAAGTGGCAATCGTTGTTGCTCCGCAGCAATTGCTGACCTCCATGCTTACCTGCGCCCGTGGCGACAAGATCATGGCTGCCGGTTGAACCGACCGCGGTTACCTCAGAAACGGAGCCAGAGCGCGGCCGCCTTGGCGTCGTGGCAACGCAGCCGGTTATCTCGGCAGCTGGCGCTCCCGTAACAGATGGTGAGAACGCCCCGACTCTGCGATCTACAATTGCCGGGATTGATCAGCCTGCGCTTCGCGCTCTCCGGTCGGTGTCCGCCGCCACATAGTTGCGCCAGCCGCCATAGTTGGTGATGTCGGTTGCCCCTGTTATCGCTGCGGGCTCAACAAGGAAGCCTTTAGCCACAGTTCCGTCAGAAAGACTGATTGAGCCGATTCCAAGCGGCGAGGGTATTGCCGCCACGAATTGCCCGAAGGCAGCGGGCGTCAAGCGCCAGACCTCCACGTCGATGCGGCCGCCTCTGCCGGCCTCGACACGGATCATCCCCGGCTTGGCTGGCACCTGGCCGGCAAGGGCATAGAGCCTGTAGGCATCCGATGTCTGCGCCTGCCGAGAGAAAACGGCGTCGAGGTCGCGCAGTTGGACGTTTAGTTGCATGCCGGAGAGATGCGCACCGACGACAACGAGATCGATCATCCCATCCTCATCAATTCTCGCCGGTTTCGGAAAAGTCGGTGGTAGAGGCCAGCTTGTCGCTCCCAGACTGACACCGGCTGCTTGGTGGATCTCTCGGGCAAGGGACGCCGCCAGGCCATCCCGGCCGGACGGTGCCAACAGGGTCACGCTCGCCGGGAGGCCGTCGCCACGCTTGCCAGTCGGCACGGCGATCCCGCACATATCGAGCAGATTGACGAAATTGGTATAGGTCCCAAGCCGGGAGTTCTCGCGGATCGGTTCGGCGGCGAGGTCGGCCAGCGTGTAGTGGCTCGGGGCCGTCGGCACACAGAAGACGTCGACAGAATCTATGAGCGGCTGCACTGTCTGCTTCAGAGCCTGAAGGGCGTAGAGACCATTGAAGGCATCGGCCGCGCTCAGCGCCTTCGCGCCACCATAGATCTTGCGTGTGACCGGATGGAAACTTGCCTCGTTGGCATCGAAGAAGGGCTTCACCGCGGCATAGCGTTCCGCCACCCAGGCGCCTTCGTAGAGCAGATTGGCAACCTTGTAGAAATCTCCGAACGGCACTTCGACCACGCGATGGCCGAGCATCGTCAGCATCGCGAGCGCGTTCTCGTATGATGCCTCCATGCGGGCGTCGCCAAAGAACTGGCGGTCTGCCTTTGCAGGAACCCCGATGCTCAGGACCGGCGGAAGCGAGCCATAGCCGGATGCGGGTATGTCCTTCGAGTAAGCATCCGCCGCGTCGTAGCGCGCGGTGGTGTCAAAGACACGCCATGCATCATCGACGGTAAGGGCAAATATGGAAACACAATCGAGCGTGCGGCAGGCCGGTATGACCCCCGCTGTCGAAAGGGCGCCGACGCTCGGCTTGAGGCCGACGATGTTGTTAAGTCCTGCGGGGATACGGCCGGACCCGGCCGTATCCGTTCCGAGCGCGAAACTGACGATCCCTTGGGCGGTGGCGACGGCCGAGCCGGAGCTGGAGCCGCCGGGAACGAGGTTGGCGTCGATGGCGTTGCGAGGGATCGGGTAGGGCGAGCGGACGCCCACGAGGCCCGTTGCGAACTGGTCGAGGTTTGTCTTGCCGATGACGAGGGCCCCCGCCTGCTTGAGCAAGCGAACGACGGTCGCATCAACAGCCGGTACATAGGAATAGTCAGGGCAGGCAGCCGTTGTCGGCATGCCGGCGACATCGATGTTGTCCTTCACGGCAAAGGGGATGCCCCAGAGCGGCTTGGCCTCGGCATCAAACGGCCCCAGCGCTTCCACCTCGGCAAGCAGCGCCTCGCGATCTGAGAGATGAAGAAAGATGCCCGGATCGTTGACTTCGGCCAGGCGCGCAAACACCCGGTCAATGATCGTGTCGGGGGTTCCACCCAAAGCGTAGAATGCGTGCAGCGATGCGATGTCGAAAGCCGGTGCGCCGGTCATGCTATTTCCTCTTCCAGTATCCTTACGGGCCGATCCCATTGGATCAGCACCACGCAACCGGTGTCACTCCAGACGGAGTGCTCGGTTCCAGCCGCATTCACGACATAGCTGCCGCGCCCATAGTCGCCGGCCTCATCGGATTGTGTGCCTTCCAGGACCAGGATGGTTTCGAGCCCCTCGTGTCGATGCCGCGGTACGGAGGCTCCGGCCTCGTATTTCAAAAGGGCGACCCCCGGCTGATCGGTTTCGAAAGGGCGGATCCAGTGGATCGTAACGTCCTCACGAAATGGAGAGAAAGTTAGCTCTTTCCAGCCACCTAGCGTCAGAAGCTCGCGTGTAGTCTCAGGCATGACCAATCGCCTCCAATATGTCGTCCACATGTGAAGTCCATCCAACGATCGCGCCCTGGGCACGGATCATGGCGATGGCGGCATCCTTGAACTCGGGAAAATAGCTCTCGGTTGCTTCTTCGGCGAGAAGGCATTCGTATCCGCGATCATTGGCTTCGCGCATGGTCGTCTGAACGCAGACCTCGGTTGTGACGCCGGCAAAGACAAGCTGGCTGATGCCCCTCGCTTTCAAGATGTCGCCGAGTTCGGTCGCGTAGAATGCGCCTTTGCCCGGCTTCTCGATCACGATTTCGCCGTCGACGGGGGCAAGCTCCGCCAGGATCGCCGTGCCAGCCTCTCCGGCAATCAAGATCCGTCCCATCGGCCCGTCATCGCCGATCCGAAGGGTTGGAGCGCCGCGGTTGCGCTTGGCGGGAGGCAGATCGGAAAGATCCGGCTTGTGGCACTCCATGGTGTGAATGACAGGCAGGCCGGCCTCGCGAAATCCCTCAATCAGCCGTTTGACGTCGGGAATGATCCTGGTGATGCGGCTGACATCGTTGCCGAGGCTTGCGCCGAAACCGCCTGGCTCGGCAAAGTCACGCTGCATGTCGATGACGATGAGCGCCAGTTGGTCGGGCCTGGCCGGAAAGGCAAAAGGTTGTGCCTTGATGTCTGGCATCAGTGATGTCCTGCCATATGCGCGCCGATGACCGAGATATCGGCAGCGCGCGCCGGGGTTTCGTAGACCAGCTTGCCGTCCGAGATGACCATGATCCGGTCGGACATCTCCAACAGCTCGTCGAGATCCTCCGACAGCAGCAGCACGGCCGCACCGGAGTTGCGCGCCCTCATGATGCGGGCGCGGATTTCCGCGACAGCTGAGAAATCGAGGCCGAAGCAAGGATTGGCGACGATCAGGAGATCGACTTCGCCGGTCAGTTCACGCGCCAGCACCGCGCGTTGCACATTGCCGCCGGAAAGGGCTGCGATCGGCGAGGCGGAGGAAGCGGTCCTGACCTTGTAATCGGTGATCAGATCCGTCGCGCGTTTCTTCATCCTGCCCTTGTTGAGCCAGATCGCATCTTTTCCGTCGTTTTTCAGATCGAATGTACGGAAGGCAAGATTCTCGCTGACCGTCATGCGGGGCGCGCAGGCATTGTGCAGGGGCTCCTCGGGAATGAAGCGCACATTGTTCCGGCGCGTCTCCGGCCGGGTCGCGCCGTAGGCGTCGCCGTTGACAAGCACGCTGCCCGCCTCGGTCGGCCGCTGGCCGGCCAGGATCTCCGTCAGCTCCTTCTGGCCGTTGCCCGATATGCCGGCAATGCCGACGATTTCGCCGGAGCGAACCGTCAGGGTCTCGATTTCGATGGTTTTCAACCCCGAGCGATCCGGCGCCTTGACCTTTTCCACCTTGAGAACAGGCTTTGCCATCTCAGACACTGGCACGCGTGTATCGAGCTGGGCGAGCTTGACGTCGCCAATCATCATCGATGCCATCTCTGCGGTCGACAGCTGGTCGACCTCTCCGCCGCCGACCAGCTTGCCGCGCCGCAGGATCGAAACTGCGTCGGCGAACTTCGTAACCTCATGGAACTTGTGTGAGATCATCAGCACGGTCAGCTCGCCGCGATCCGTCATGCCGCGCACCAGTCCGAGCATTTCGTCCGCCTC
>Ga0102591_1002977_pt1 | contig 16377 bp, 16 predicted proteins | sample AraplaCol_mCL_r2_2_FD_76860 | JGI IMG/M metagenome (GOLD analysis project Ga0102591, IMG submission 76860) | Arabidopsis root microbial communities from North Carolina, USA - plate scrape MF_Col_mCL_r2 (SPADES assembly) (version 2) | ecosystem: Host-associated > Plants > Roots > Endosphere... | reverse complement strand
CGCATGGCCAAGTACAACCAGCTGCTGCGCATTGAAGAAGACCTGGGCGATATCGCTTCCTACCCAGGCCGCGATGCGTTCTATAATCTGAAGTAATTTAGTACCCACCGGCCGGGTCTTCCCGGCCGGTTCAGTTGTGACCCAATGCGCCTGATTTCTGTTGCCCTTGCCCTGTTGCTGCTCTTGATCCAATACCCGCTTTGGCTGGGGAAGGGGGGCTGGCTGCGCGTGGCGGAGCTGGAGAAAGAGGTCGCGGCTGCGCAGGAAAAGAATGAAGGGCTGCGTCAGCGAAACGCCAAGCTGGCCTCTGAAGTGAACGACCTGAAAGACGGCACCGGCGCCGTCGAAGAGCGGGCGCGCTTCGAGCTCAGTATGATCAAGCAGAACGAAATCTACGTTCAGATCCTCGGCAAGGACCAGGCCAGGCCGGCCCCCGCCGAAGTCAAACCTTAATCCCCGACTGAGAACTTGTAAGAGAACGGGTAGTCCATCTGGCATGGCTTTCCGCCGCAAATCGCCGGTTTGAACTTTGTCATCCCGATCACTGAGGCGGCGAACTTGGTCATTGCCGGGCTGGGTGAGCCAATTGCCTTCACCTGGCTCACATTTCCGTTGCTGTCGACCGTCGCAATCAAATACAAGTCCCCTTCGACCGAAAGCATGTATTGCGCTTTTAGCATGGCCGAATGAATGGGCTTGAGTCCTTGGGCTGGAAAGGGTGGTTCATCTCCATCTGGCACCGACTCCCACCAGGAATGCAGCTTGGCCCGGTCCTCAGCGCTCAGTTCATGGTACCTCTTGTTCACCGCAATTGATTCGGTCTTCAAAAGAGTACGCACGATATGTGGGCCATGGTGCGGCTCCTCCTCCCTGATGGTGTAGTCCGTCGGGGCACTTTGCGCCATGGCATTTGCGGCGATGCTGCTGCTAAGGACAGTGGCAAAAGAGAAGATTATTGTTTTCATAGCGCCGAGGATATCGCCTGTATGTAGTCAATGGATATGCAGATTCTTAGCCCGCCTGCTTGTCTTTGGCGCGTGAGATCCATTTGTTGACGCGCTTTTCAAGCAGGGGAAGCGGCAAGGTGCCATCGCCCAGTACGACTGCGTGGAATGCAGGGTAGCTGAACTTGCTGCCTAACTCGCGCTGCGCCTTGTCGCGGAGTTCGAGGATCTTCAGGGAGCCGATCTTATAGCTCAATGCCTGCGCCGGCCACACCATGTAGCGTTCAATCTGGTTCTTGGCGCGCGCTTCGGATACGCCCTGTTTCTCCACCATGTAGGCGATGGCCTTTTCGCGGCTCCAGCCCAGCGAATGCATGCCGGTGTCGACCACCAAGCGTACGGCGCGCAGCATTTCCGCGTTCAGGTGGCCGTAGTACCAGACCGGGTCTTCGTACAGGCCGAAGTCCTTGCCCAGGGTTTCCGCATACAACGCCCAGCCTTCGGTGTAAGCAGCGTTGTTCTGGTTCTCTGTGCTGAACATGCGGAAGTCCGGCAGCGGCATTTCCTTCAGCAGCGCGGCGTGGAAGTGGTGCCCGGGCACGCCTTCGTGCAGCAGCAGGCTCGCCATGCCGGTGCGGCTGTAGTCTTTCGGATCGTTGACCACGGCCCAGAACACGCCCGGGTGGGAGCCGTCGGCCGCCGGTGGGGTGTAATGGTCGGAGGCAGTGGCGCGGGTCAGTTCAGGTTCCACGTCCACCACCAGTTTCGATTTCGGCACCAGGGCGAAATAGTCGGGGAGCTTGGCCTGCACGATCTCGTAGATGCGGCGGTACTCGGCCAGCACCTCCGCTTCGGTGGTGAAAGGCTTGAACTGCTTCTGATCGCGCACCCACTGCGGGAAGGCTTGCGCCGGACCGTCGTAACCAAGCTTGCCCATCAGGGTTTGCATTTGCGCGCTGATGCGGGCGACTTCTTTCAGGCCGAGGTCGTGCACTTCCTGCGGCGTGAGCGGGAGGGTGGTGCTGTCGTTGATGCGGGCCTTGTACCATGCGGCGCCGTTTGGCAGGGCGCTCCAGCCGGTGCTGTCACGGCTGGCCGGCAGGTATTCGGATTCCAAGAATTTGACCAGGCGCTCCAGCGCAGGATTGAGTTTATCCACTGCGGCCAGGTAGTCGCGCGTCAGGCGCTGCTTGTCGGCGTCGCTGAAGGTCGCCGGCATGCGTTTGACAGGCGAGTAGTAGACGCTGGCCTCAGCGGTGGCACTGCGCAGGGCGGCCATCTGCGGCAGCATCGCTTGTGTGATCGGCTTAGGCTGCACAATGCCTTGCTTGATGCCTTCGCGCATATTGGCGATGGCCTGGTCGATCCATGGCGCCAGTTGGCGTAGGCGGCTCAGGTAGTCCTGGTATTGTTTGACGGTGCCCAGCGGCTGCGAACCGGTACCGCCGGCGTAGTTGGCCAGGGTGCTCGGGATATTGTCGAAGTGATTGAGCGGCAGCAGGTGTTCAGGGAAAGGCACCAGCGCCAGTGCCGCGTCGAGTTCATAGGCCAGCAGGTCGAGCGTCATCTGGTCCTGTGCGGCTAGCTGTGCGCGCGGGATCTTCGCGAGGCGCTTCTGCATCTGGCGGTAGGTGGCGAACTGTTTTGCACGCACCGACGGCGAGATGGCCATGCCGATCTGGTCGTTATAGCGCGGGTCGCCATTTGCGGTCGCAAACAGCAGCGGGTCGAAATGGGCGCGCGCGACGTGGAAGTCATTGGCCAATTGGGCCAGTTGGCGGCTGGCCTGGCTGGCCTGCTGCTTGGCGGCGGGAGCTGCCTGGGCCGAAGTGAATGCGAGCGGGGAGGCCAGCAGGCTGGCGGCAAGGACTGCAGTCGAAAAACGGGTAGGCAGCATGGGAATCCTGGGCAAATTCGGAAGGCGCTCAGGATACTCCAAATTAACTGGGCCGGGCAGGGTCAGGGTACTTGCGAATGAGAATTGTTCGCATTAGAATGGTATTCTCCGTGCCAGCCTTGAGCCAGCATTTGACTGACTCTCGACTGGACCATCATGACTGCATCCGTATTGCGGCCGCAGCGCCTTGCGCTGTTGCTGGCTGCTGCCTTGGGCGCACACGCCGCCCATGCCCAGGAGGCGCCCCGCCTCGGCGAAATCCTCGTCACCGCCAAGCCTGAAGAAACCAAGACCATCAACTCGCGCGAGCTGGATAAGCGCGGCGTCACCGACATGTCGCAAATCGCCCGTTATGAAACGCTGGTGTCCGTGCCGGCTGCCTTGAGCGGCGGCGCGAATATCTGGGATGGCGCGGGCAATACCGGCTTCAATATCCGCGGCGTGGAAGGCAACCGCATTGGCATCGACCTCGACGGCATCTCATTGCCGGATGCTGCCCCTCGGCCGGACAGCTCGACGCTGAACAGCTTTGGCGTTGGCCGCGATTATTTCGATCCAGAGACCTTCCGCGAAGTACGCATTGGCGCGGGCAGCATGGCGGCCGATGGCGGCAGTGCGGGCTTGGGCGGCAAGGTGTCGTTCGTGACCAAGGCGCCTTCGGACTACGTCAGTGCCGAACGGCCGGTGTACGGCGAATACAAGGCGGGCTACCAAGGCGCCAATAGTGCAAAGCTCAACGCCTTGACTGGGGCGGCGCAATTCGGCAGCTTGCAGGCGCTTGCCGTGGCCGTGCATCGCAGCGGGGAACAGACCGAGAGCAAAGGCAGCGTGCCGCCCAATCCGGACGACTGGAGTTCCGACGCGCTGCTGGCCAAGCTGGCGTGGCGCCTGGCGCCGGGGCAGAAGCTGGGCTTCACCTTCGACGGTTTCCGCTCCGAGCACGAGCGCGAATTCGACAACAAGCTGGGCACGTCCTACCCGCAAGGCGCCATGCAATCGTCCCGCACGCGCCGCAACCGCGTCAGCGTGGAGCATGAACTGGCAGCCGGCCAATGGCTGGTGGAGAGCCGCGCATACGTTCAGGACGCCCGCGTGGAAGATCATACCAATGCCGCCTACGTAGTGGGCCCGCAGCGTTACGCCCGCAGCATCGACACCGCATTCCTCAACAAGAGCAATGGCTTGGCATCGAGCGCAACGCGCCAATTCGACACCAGCAGCATCGCGTTCGGCGCAACGGTGGAAGACCAGGAATCGCGCCGTCCATGGCGGGAAGACCGCACCGTGCTGGCTACCGGCGCGCACCAGGTCACCAACAAGAACCGTATGGCAGACATGGACACGTTCAAGCTGTCCGCCTTCGTGCGCGGCGAGCTGGTGTTCCCGCTGGCCGGCCGGCGCGCCACGCTGGCACCGGGCTTGCGCGCCGAATACCGCAAGCTGGAGCCGAAGAACCTGCAGAACTATGTGATCGCCGTGCCGGGCGCCGCTAAGGAGATCAGGAATGACAGCGACAGCTACCTGTCGCCCAGCCTCGGCCTGACGGTGGCGGTATCGCCAGATGTCGACGTGTACGGCAAGTTCACGCGCGGCTACCGCATGCCAACTGCCGCCGAACGCACCGGTACCTATGACTCCTTCAGCTACACCGGCGCCGGCAACGGCTACGCAACGCTGGGCAATCCGAACCTGGGCAAGGAAAGCAGCAATGCCTTCGAGCTGGGCTTGCGCGGCCAGGCCTCACGTTGGCTGATGGTGAGTGCATCGATCTTCTACAACCGCTACAAGGACTTCATCGAATATGTGGCGCAGCCGGCCGATCCGGTTAATTTCCCGACCATCACCTTCGGCTTGTTCCGGCCGGAGAACATCGGCAAAGCCCGCAGTTGGGGCGGCGAATTTTCAGCGGTGGCGGACCTGGGCAAGCTGGCGCAGAGCCTGCAAGGCTTCAGCGCTTCGCTGGCAGCAGGAGCCTCGCGCGGCACGCTGGAGAACCAGCGCACCGGGAAGAAGGCTGGCATGAACTCCATCCAACCTTACAAGACGACTGCGAGCCTGGCCTGGGACGACCCGCAAAAGCGCGGCGGTGCATCGCTGACAGCGTTCCACACGCGCAGCAAACAGGCGGAACCTGAGGTGGCAGCGGCGCAGTCGCAGCCGGCAGCATATTTCGTTGTCCCTGCGGCCACCGTGGTCGACCTGGCCGGCTACTGGAAGTTTGGCAAGCACGCGGAGCTGAACGCCGGCATCTACAACCTGGGCGACAAAAAGTACTGGGATTACGCCGCCGTGCGCACGCTGGCCGCCGGCACCACGGCAGCCACACAGGCCGAGATCGAACGCCAGGCGCGCCCGGGCCGTCATGTGGCTGTCAATTTCAAACTGATGTACTGACAAAGGGGAAGAATATGAAGAAGATTTATGCAGTGCTGGCGCTGGCTGGCCTGATTGCAATCGCTGCCGGCACCGTGAGCGCAGCGTCGCCAGCGCCTTCGCTGGCTGAACGTTGGAACACGCTTCGCGCCGAGCAGCCCAAGCTGCAAATCCGCGACGCGGCGCGCACGCTCGGTACCTCGGAAGCGGAGCTGCTGGCAACCGGCATTGGCAAGACTGTGACGCGACTGTCCGACGCCGATTACGCGGTGAACGACATCATGATCCGCGCATTGGACCTGGGCACGGTGCTGGCCTTGACCCGCAACGAGAACGGCGTGCTGGAACGTACCGGCGTGGCGACCAAGGCCAAGCCGGAATCGTTCAGCGACAAGGAACGCCTCCGCGCCGTTGCCGGCGGATACCTGGGCGGTGAAATCGACATGCGCTTCCATTTCGCGAACTGGAAGCATGCATTCGCGGTGGTACAGCCCGGGCGCGATGGCACGATCAGCCGCAGCCTGCAATTCTTCGATGCGCAGGGCAATGCGGCACACAAGGTCTACGTGAAAAGCGAAGCCGGCGTGGCGGTGTTCGACAAGATTGTGGCGGACTTCAAGCATCCGCAGCAGGCGGGCGAGCTGAAGATCGTTGCCGCTGCGCCGAAAACGGTGGAAATTGCCGATAGCGCGGTGGACGTGAAAGAGTTCCAGCTCGCGTGGAAGGAAATGACTGACGTACACCAGTTCAACCGCATCGTCAGCGAATTCAAGCTGACCCGCGAGCAGGCGATGCGCCTGGCGCCGGAAGGCGTGGTGCACAAAATTGGCCCGCAAGCGCTGCGCAAGCTGCTGGATGAATCGGCCAAGCAGCAGTTGCCGATCATGGCCTTCTTGGGCAATGGCGCGGCGACACAGATTTACAGCGGCAAAATCGCCAAGACGGCAGCCAGCGGGGATTGGTACAACGTGCTCGACCCGGAGTTCAACCTGCACATCCGTGAAACTGCGCTGAAGAGTGGTTACGTCGTGCAGCGCGCCGGTGTGACATCGGTCGAATTTTTCGACAAAGACGGCGAGCTGGTAGTGACGTTCTTCGGCGTCCGCGAACGCGCAAAGCCACAACCGCAAGCCTGGGTCGACCTGACGCGCAACCTCTGAATGCAGTTGAGCCCGTGTCCCACCATGGGGTCACACCCGAAATGAGACACGAGCTCGGCCGCAAAATACATGAGCCCGTGTCCCATTTGGGGTGTGACCCCATGGTGGGACACGGGCTCGGCTGTGGTTAGTGCTTGGCTTCGGAGCCGTGGATCAGGGCTTCGGCGGGGGCGTCGGTGACGAAGAGCTGGGCGCAGTCGACTGCGTCGTATTCGTAGTGCTTGCCGCAGAAGTCGCAGTTGATACCGAGCTTGCCCTGCTCTGACAGGGCGTCTTCCACCTCTTGCTGGCCAAGCATCTTGAGCATATTGCCTACCTTCTCGCGGGTGCAGGAGCAGTGGAATTGCGGGTGCAGCGGTTCGAACACACGCAGGGTCTCTTCCCAGAACAGGCGCTTTTGCAGTTCCTCGATGCCGTGCTCGAGCATCTCGGCTTCTTTCAGCGTATCGCCCAGCATCACTACGCGGTTCCAGGTCTCCAGCGAGTGTTCGAGCGCTTGAGCGGTGGTTTCGGCTTTGCCGCCATGCAGCGGCAGCTTTTGCAACAGCAGGCCGCGCGACACGGTGTCGTCGGCTGCCAGCCACAGCTTGGTGTCGAGCTGTTCGGAGCGCAGCATGTAGTGCTCGATCACGGTTGCCACGTCTTCGCCGTCGAGCGGCACGATGCCCTGGTAGGGCTGCTGGCCCGGCACTTTCTCGGCCGGGTCGAGCGTAATCACGAATCGGCCGTGACCGTGCGCGTTGACCAGCGCCTGCAGGCCGGCGTCTTCGGCAATCGCGAATTCGGCATTCATTTTGGCGGTGGCGCGCATGCGCAGGTCGGAATCGCATTCCACCACCAGCAGGCGCACCGGGCCGTCGCCGTGCAGCTGCATGATCAGCGAGCCGTTGAACTTGAGGTTGGCCGACAGCAGCGCGGCCGCCGACACCATTTGTCCCAGCAGGCGTTTCACGGCCACCGGGTAGTGGTGGCGGGCGACGATTTCGCGCCAGGTGGCGGAAATGTCGACCAGCTCACCGCGCACGGCGGCGTCTTCGAAAACAAACTTCTGCAGGGTATCCGGGGTGTTTGTCATTGTTTTTATCCAATCTTTTTCAGTTGCGACTTGAACAGCTGGCCACGCTTGACATAGCTGTCGGCGCTGCCAACCAGGCGCGCCACGTCTTCTGCTGTCAGCTGGCGCACTACCTTGGCGGGTGCGCCGACAATCAGCGAGTTGTCGGGAAATTCCTTGCCTTCGGTGACCAGGGCGCCGGCGCCGACCAGGCAGCCTTTGCCGATCTTCGCGCCGTTCAGCACCACGGCCTGGATGCCGATCAGCGAACCGTCGCCGATGGTGCAGCCATGCAGCATGGCCTGGTGGCCGATGGTCACGTCCTTGCCCACCGTCAGCGGGTAGCCCATGTCGGTGTGCATCACGGTACCTTCCTGCACATTACTGTTTTCACCGATTGTGATGCGCTCGTTATCGCCGCGGATGGTTGCGCCGAACCAGACGGAGCTGTTCGCGTGCAAGGTCACCTTGCCGATCAAAGTCGCATTCTCCGCCACGAAAGCGGAAGCATCAATCTCTGGCGCGTGTTCGCCAAGCTGGTAAATTGTCATGGATGGTCCGGTAGGAGGGAAAGGAAGTGGCGCTATTGTACGCCAAGCAGGTTTTAGCACGGTCGTGCTATTATGCTGATTCACCTATTTCGAGGCAAGCACCATGATTCCATCCCGTTCCGATTTTATCCAAGTGCGCGGCAAGCGCACCCACGTGCTGCACTGGGGCCGCGAGGGGGCGCCCAAGGTTTTCATGGTGCATGGCTGGATGGACGTGGGCGCCAGTTTCCAGTTCGTGGTCGATTGCCTGAAGGGGGACTGGCACGTGATCGCGCCGGACTGGCGCGGTTTCGGCCTGACCGAGCGCAATGGCACGGATACCTACTGGTTCCCCGACTATGTAGCCGACCTGGATGCCATCCTGCGCCATTACCAGCCAGAGGGAGAGGTCAACCTGCTGGGCCACAGCATGGGCGGGAATGTTGTCAGTTTGTACGCGGGCGTGCGCCCTGAGCGCATCCGCCGCCTGGTCAACCTGGAAGGCTTCGGCCTGAAGGCGACCGTGCCGGAGCAGGCTCCTTCGCGCATGCGCAAGTGGCTGGACGAATTGCTGGTGGAGCCGGAAATGCGTACCTACGAGTCTCAAGCAGCCGTCGCCGCCCGGCTGCAGAAGACCAATCCGCGTCTGTCCGATGAAAAAGCTGCTTTCCTGGCCAGCCACTGGTCGGCCCAGAATGCCGATGGGCTTTGGGAGATCCTGGGCGATCCGGTGCACAAGCGTCCCGGCCCTTCACTGTACCGGGTGGAAGAAGTGCTCGCCTGCTGGAAGAAAATCACGGCCCCGGTGCTGTGGGTGGAGGCGGAAGACACCAATATGTGGCTGTGGATGGGCCCCAAGGACGAGGCGCGCGCCGAAATCGACCGCCGCCTGGCCCACCTGGCCAAGGTGACGCCGAAAATGATGCCGGATGCCGGCCATATGCTGCACCACGACCAGCCGGAACTGCTGGCGGAAATGCTGGAGGAATTCCTGGCCTGAGCTTTCAGCGTACAATGAAACCTTCGCAATATTGCAATCTGTATGCTGAACGTAGACCTCCATTGCCATTCAAACGTGTCCGACGGCGTGCTGCCTCCTGCGGCAGTGGCCGAGCATGCCCATAAGGCGGGTGTGAATGTCTGGGCCCTGACAGACCACGATGAAGTCGGTGGCATTGCCACCGCCCGCGCTGCCGCGCAACTGTACGGCATGCGTTTTGTGACCGGCGTGGAAATTTCCATCACCTGGGCCAACGAGACGGTGCACATCGTCGGCCTGCAAATCGATGAAAACAATCCTGCCCTTGTCCAAGGGCTGGAAGACACCCGTTCGGGGCGCGACAACCGCGGCCGCGAGATTGGGCGCCAGTTGGAGCTGGCAGGCATTCCGGGGGCCTACGAAGGCGCACTGAATTACGTCGATAACCCGGCGCTGATGTCGCGTACCCATTTTGCCCGCTTCCTGGTGGAGGAGGGAGTCTGTTCGTCGGTATCCGAAGTGTTCCGCAAGTACCTGTCACCGGGCAAGCCGGGTTATGTCGAGCATCGCTGGGCATCGTTGCAGGATGCGGTGGGCTGGATCCTGGGCGCCGGGGGCGTTGCCGTGATCGCGCACCCGGGGCGCTACAAGTTCACGCCGATGCAGGAAGGCATCCTGTTCGACGAATTCAAGCAGCTTGGCGGGACGGCGATCGAGGTCGTGACCGGGTCGCATACGCCCGACCAGTATCCGAAGTACGCCAACCTGGCCAACAGCTACGGCTTCCTGGCTTCGCGCGGGACCGATTTCCATGCGCCGGGCGAGGCGCGCGTTGATTTTCGCCTGCTGCCGCCGCTGCCGGGCAATGTGACGCCGGTTTGGCATGACTGGTTCTGACCGGGGACTTGTAAATCCCTACTGCTGACCATAGATTATCGTTCGGTAAAGTTTGTCCGGAGGCCGCTCTATGAAACGCATCATCCTGTTCATTGCCACCAACCTTGCAGTTGTCGTGGTGCTGTCGATTGTCCTGTCCCTGCTGGGCATTGGACGGCCTGGCTCCGGCACCAGCATGGGAGGCTTGCTGGCGTTTTCCGTCGTGGTGGGCTTCACTGGCTCGATCATTTCCCTGCTGATGTCCAAGCCGATGGCCAAGTGGTCGACCGGCGCGCGGGTGATCGAGCAGCCGCAGAATTCGACCGAGCAGTGGCTGGTCGGCACCGTGCACGCGCTCGCTGACAAAGCCGGCATTGGCCGTCCTGAAGTGGCGATTTACGAAGGCGACGCGAATGCTTTCGCTACCGGCGCTTTCAAGAATGACGCCCTGGTGGCGGTGTCCACCGGCTTGCTGCAGTCGATGAACAAGGAAGAAGTCGAGGCTGTGCTGGGCCACGAGGTAGCGCACATCGCCAACGGCGACATGGTGACGCTGACCCTGATCCAGGGCGTGGTGAATACCTTCGTGGTTTTCCTGGCCCGTATCGTCGGCTCGGTGGTGGACGGCATGCTGAACAAGGATGAGGAACGCCGTGGTCCGGGCATTGGCTACATGGTCACTGTCTTCGTCTGTGAACTGCTGTTTGGCCTGGTCGCTTCGATGATCGTTGCCTGGTTCTCGCGCCAGCGTGAATTCCGTGCCGATGCCGGTTCGGCACGTTTGCTGGGTTCCACGGTGCCGATGCAGCACGCCCTGGCGCGCCTGGGCGGCGTGCATCCGGGTGAACTGCCGCAAGGCATGGCGGCTTCCGGCATCACCTCGCCGAGTGGCTGGGCGGCGCTGTTCTCCAGCCATCCTCCAATTGAAGAACGCATCGCGGCCCTGCAACAGCTGCGCTAAAACATGACCCAATTCTTCCAGGTACACCCCGACAATCCGCAGCTGCGGCTGATCAAGCAGGCGGCCCAAATCATCCACGGCGGCGGCATTGTCGCGCTGCCGACCGATTCCTGCTATGCACTGGTGTGCCACCTGGACGATAAGGCAGCGGTGGAGAAGCTGCGGCGCATCCGCGGCATCGACGAGAAGCACCATTTGACGCTGCTTTGCCGCGACCTGAGCGAAATCAGCACCTACGCCAGGGTCGACAACAAGCAGTTCCGCCTGATGAAGGCTGTGACGCCAGGTCCTTACACCTTCATCCTGGAGGCGACGCGGGAAGTGCCGCGCCGCCTGTCGCACCCGTCGCGCAAGACCATCGGCCTGCGCGTGCCGCAAAATGCGATCACCGAAATGCTGATGGCTGAATTGGCCCAGCCTTTGCTGGGCACCACGCTGATCCTGCCTGGCGAAGAGGAGCCGCTGACCGATCCGGAGATGGTGCTGGAGCGCTTGGGCAAGCAGGTCGACCTGGTGATCGACGGCGGCGCCTGCCGCCTGGAGCCAACCACCGTAGTGGACCTGACAGGCGACGAGCCCGAACTGATCCGGCGCGGCTGTGGCGACTGTGCCGCGCTCGGCTTTTGAGCCCTTTTTCCCTCAGTTCGAGCAAGCGGCGAAGCGTCCGGAACCCTCTGATAAAATTCCCTTTATGAACAATATTGACCAGGTCATCCAGACATTCGCCGTTTTTGCCATCCCCGTATTGTTTGCCATTTCCCTGCATGAGGTTGCACATGCCTACGTCGCCCGCTATTTTGGCGATAACACGGCTGAACAACTGGGGCGCCTCACCGCCAACCCGCTCAAGCATATCGACCCAATTGGCACGGTCATGTTGCCTTTGATAATGTATTGGGCGGGACTTCCGCCCTTTGGTTATTCCAAGCCAACGCCAATCGATTATGGCAAGCTGCGAAACCCGAAGAAGCAGATGGGGTATGTGGCCGCCGCCGGCCCGCTCGCGAATTTTGCGATGGGGCTGGGGTGGATGCTGCTTGGCGTAATTTTCACAGCGGCTGGCGTGCACGAAGAATTCCTGCTGCTGATGTGCCAGGCGGGCGTTGCAACCAACGCAATGATGTTCGTGATTAACATGATTCCGGTACCGCCCCTCGATGGCGGCTCAGTGGTTGTCTCCCTCCTGCCGCGCGATCTGGCAGCCAGATACGCGAGGCTCGAGCAATATGGGTTGTTCGTCTTCATCGGCTTGGTGCTGTTGTTGAATACCGGTCCTTTCCGCGGTCTGATTGGCGGCCTGATCATGATGGTCTACCAGCTATTTGCATTCCTGCTGACGCCATTTCGCCTTCTTCTGAGCTGATACCATGTACCCTGACCGCGTAGTCTCCGGCATGCGCCCGACAGGCGGCATGCACCTTGGCCACTACCACGGCGCCCTGAAGAACTGGATCAGGATGCAGTCCGAGCAGCCTTGCCTGTTCTTCGTCGCCGACTGGCACGCGTTGACCACGCATTACGACGACCCGTCCATCATCGAAAAATCGACCTGGGACATGCTGGTCGACTGGCTTGCCGCCGGCATCGACCCCACCCAGGCCACGCTGTTCATCCAGTCCAAAATCCCGGAGCACGCCGAGCTGCATCTGCTGCTGTCGATGGCTACCCCGCTGGGCTGGCTGGAGCGTGTGCCGACCTACAAGGACCAGATCGAAAACCTGGCCAACAAAGACCTGCAAACCTACGGCTTCCTCGGCTACCCGCTGCTGCAGGCGGCCGACGTGCTGATCTACCGCGCCAGCGAAGTGCCGGTCGGCGACGACCAGGTGCCGCACGTTGAAATGATGCGCGAAATCGCGCGCCGTTTTAACCACCTGTACGGCAAGGAGAAGGGTTTCGAAGAAAAGGCGCAGGACGCAGTCAAGAAACTGGGCAGCAAGCGCGCCAAGCTGTATAACGAACTGCGCACCGCATACCAGCAGGAAGGCGACGACGCCGCGCTGGAGCAAGCCAAAGCCATGCTGGACGATGCGCAAAACCTGTCGATGATCGACCGCGAGCGCCTGTTCGGCTACCTGGAAGGCGCGCGCAAGCTGATCCTGGTGGAGCCGCAAGCGAAGCTGACCGAGGCTTCGCGCCTGCCGGGCCTGGACGGCCGCAAGATGTCCAAGAGCTATGGCAACGCGATTGCCCTGCGCGAGGACAAGGAATCGGTTACGAAGAAAATCCGCACCATGCCGACCGACCCGGCGCGCGTGCGCCGCACGGATGCAGGTGAGCCGGAGCGCTGCCCGGTGTGGCAGTTCCATGTGGTGTATTCGGATGGGCCGACCCAGGAGTGGGTGCAGAAGGGCTGCAAGTCGGCCGGCATCGGCTGCATCGAGTGCAAGCAGCCGGTGATCGACGCCATTGTCAAGGAGCAGGAGCCGATGCATGAGCGCGCGCAGCCTTACCTGGACGATCCGTCCCTGGTGCGTGCCATTGTGGCGGACGGCAATGAAGCGGCGCGCAAGCTGGCGCAGGAAACCATGCGCGATGTGCGCGAAGCAATGGGATTGAGTTATGGCTGATGTGAATCACGCGCTACTGAGCCTGCCTTCGCCGTGGGTGGAGCGCTTCGCCGGCCTGGTGCCGAACGGCGAGGTATTGGACCTGGCATGCGGCAGCGGCCGCCATTCGCGCCACCTGGCCGCGCTGGGACACGCCGTGGTGGCGGTTGACCGCGATGCCGAAGCGCTGGCTGCGGCGGCCGGCGACGGCATCGTCACCAGCCAGATCGACCTGGAAGAAGAGGGTGCCTGCTGGCCCTTCGGCCCGGTGCGCTTTGCCGGCATCATCGTCACCAATTACCTGCACCGCCCGCTGCTGGTCGACATGCTGGGCAGCCTGGCGCCCAATGGCTTGCTGATTTACGAGACTTTCGCTGATGGCAATGCCGCCTTCGGCAAACCATCAAATCCGGCCTTTTTGTTACAGCCGGGAGAATTATTGGAATTGGCTAGAATGCATGATTTGCGTGTCATCGCATTCGAAGATGGGGTCGTTAATACACCGAAACCGGCCATGGTGCAGAGGATTTGCGCTGTGAAAAGGGAGTTTCCAAGGGAGGCGGCGCTGTTGCCGTCATTTTGAGCGACCAAAATGCACCACGGGTGCAGGGTATGCTCTACAATCGTCGTTTTAATTCTTATTGCAATTGGTTTCCTATGATTAAGGGTAGCATTGTAGCAATCGTAACCCCGATGCACGCCGACGGCACCCTGGACTATCCAGGTCTGAACGCGCTGATCGACTGGCATATCGCCGAAGGCACGGACGCCATCGTCATCGTCGGCACCACCGGCGAATCCGCCACTGTCAGCGTGGCCGAGCATTGCGAGCTGATCAAGGCTGCCGTGGAGCGCGTCGGCGGCCGCATTCCGGTGATCGCCGGCTCCGGCGGCAATTCCACCGCCGAAGCTATCGAACTGACCCGTTTCGCCAAGAACGCCGGCGCCGACGCCTCGCTGCAAGTGGTTCCTTACTACAACCGCCCAACCCAGGAAGGCATGTACCAGCACTTCAAGTCCATCGCCGAAGCGGTGGACCTGCCGGTCATCCTGTACAACGTGCCAGGCCGTACTGTTGCCGACATGAGCAACGACACCATCCTGCGCCTGGCCCAGATCAAGAACATCATCGGCGTCAAGGACGCGACTGGCAATATCGCCCGCGGCTACGACCTGCTGCGCCGCGCGCCTGTCGATTTCGCCGTGTACTCCGGCGACGATCCGACCGCGATCGCCCTGATGATGGCCGGTGGCAAGGGCAATATCTCGGTGACCGCCAATGTGGCGCCACGCCAGATGCACGAAATGTGCGAAGCCGCGATGGCGGGCGACGTTGCCAAGGCAACTGCCATCAACAACCAGCTGCTCCCGCTGCACCAGAATCTGTTCATCGAACCGAATCCGGTGCCGGTCAAGTGGGCCCTGGCGGAAATGGGCCGGATGCCGAAAGGTATCCGCCTGCCGCTGGTGCCGCTGGCAGAGCAGTATCACGAGACCGTCCGCGCTGCCCTGCGTGAATCCGGTGTGCTGAACTAATCTTCTTTTTCACATGACTATTCGCAAGATCGTTTCCCAGACCCCGCAGCGCGGGCTCGTCGTTGGCGCCCTGATGCTGAGCCTGACCGGTTGCGGCATGGTGCAGTCCGTAGTAGGCGAAACCAAGGTAGATTACAAATCGGCCAAGAAAGCCAGCACGCTGGACGTGCCGCCAGACCTGACCCAGCTGTCCAAGGACAACCGCTACTCGTTGCCAAGCAATGACCGCGGCGTAGCGACTGCTTCCGGCTACCAGGCGACCCGCGGCGCCACCCCAGGCGCTGCTGTCAGCAGCAATGAAGTGGCAAGCACCGGCAATAGCGCCGTGCGCGTCGAGCGATCCGGCAACCAGCGCTGGCTGGTGGTGCAGCAGACGCCGGAAGCCCTGTGGCCGCAGCTGAAAACCTTCTGGGAAGAGTCGGGCTTCACCCTGGCGGTGGACGACGCCACTGCCGGCGTGATGGAAACGGAGTGGAATGAAAACCGCGCGAAGATCCCACAGGACTTCATCCGCAGCACGATCGGCAAAGTGTTTGACGGCCTGTACTCGAGCGGCGAGCGCGACAAGTACCGTACCCGCCTGGAGCGCAATCCAGCCGGCGGCACCGAGATCTACATCAGCCACCGCGGCACCAAGGAAGTGGTTACCGGCGCGCAGAACGAGTCGACCATGTGGACCAACCGCAATAGCGACCCGAACCTGGAAGCGATCTTCCTGGCCAAGCTGATGACCAAGCTGGGCGGCACCGCCGACGAGGCGACTGCACGCACCGCGGTCGACAATGCCGCCGTCCAGGCGCAGCACGCCACCCTGGTGGGCGAGGGCGCCGATGCTTACATCAAGACCGACGAAGGCTTCGAGCGCACCTGGCGCCGTGTGGGCCTGGCGCTGGACCGCGCAGGCTTCACCGTGGAAGACCGCGACCGCGTGCAAGGCGTGTACTTCGTACGCTTCGTCAACGATGCCACCGATACCCGCGGCTGGTTCAGCAAGCTGTTCAGCTTCGGCGCGTCGGACAAGGAGAAAGAAGCGCAGCGCTACCGCATCTCGGTGCGTTCGGATTCGGTGAATACCACCCAGGTTTCGGTGTGGAACAACCAGAATAAGCCGGAGGCATCCCCGGTTGGCCAAAAGATCCTGACCCTGCTGCAAGAGCAGTTGAAATAAGGCGCAAGCCTTTAAATAAAAAGCCGGCGCAAGCCGGCTTTTTTATTGCCTGAAAAATGGGGACGTACCCCATTTAATTGGCAACACTCTTTATTCAGGCGAAAAAAAACCAGCCCGAAGGCTGGTTTCTTTTCCCTGCAAGGAATTACTTAGCAGCGGAAGCAGCGGAAGCAGCAGCCGAAGCAGCCGAAGCAGCAGCGGAAGCAGCGTCAGCAGCTGCGGAAGCAGCGGAAGCGGCAGCAGCAGCAGCGTCAGCGGCTGGAGCAGCAGCAGGAGCAGCTGCGTCAGCTGCTGGAGCTGCAGGAGCGGCTGCTGGAGCAGCTGCTTCTGGGGTTGCTACTGGAGCAGCA
>Ga0102591_1002970_pt1 | contig 16448 bp, 14 predicted proteins | sample AraplaCol_mCL_r2_2_FD_76860 | JGI IMG/M metagenome (GOLD analysis project Ga0102591, IMG submission 76860) | Arabidopsis root microbial communities from North Carolina, USA - plate scrape MF_Col_mCL_r2 (SPADES assembly) (version 2) | ecosystem: Host-associated > Plants > Roots > Endosphere... | reverse complement strand
GCTCGACGAAGCCGGTCGCCTGGACGTTGTCCGAATGCGACATCACGAATTCTTCATCTTGCGCAGGGGCCACGGCCTCTTCGCCGAGCTCGCGGGCGCGCAGCGCGCGGTCCACCAGCGCCATCGACATGGTCTTGCGCTCGCTCTGGCCGAAGGCAAGGCCATAGCCGCGGGTGAAGCACGGCGCTTCCGTCGCCGAGCCCTTGAACTGGTTGACCATCTGGCACTCGGTCAGCTCGATCGAGCCGAGCGGCACGGCGAAGCCGACGTCTTCGGCAGAGAACTCGACCTCGACCTCGCCGAAGCGGATCTCGCCGACGAAGGGGTGATTACGGCCATAGCCGCGCTGGGTGGAGTAGCCCATCGCCAGCAGGAAGCCCTCGTCGCCGCGCGCAAGGTTCTGCAGGCGCAGGTCGCGATCTGCCGGGAAGTTGAGCGGCTCGCGGGTGAGATCGCCGACGGTAGCGCCCTCCTCCGCTTGCGGTGAGCTTTCGATCAGCCCGTCGCGGCCGAGAATGTCGGTCACGCGCGGCGTCGCCGCCGTCGAAGCCTCTGATGTCGCCGGCGCTTCCGGCACGAATCCCTCGGCGAGCGAGGGATCGAGCAGGCGGTGCGTATAGTCGAAGGTCGGCCCGAGGATCTGGCCACCGGGAATGTCCTTGAAGGTCGCGGACACCCGCCGCTGCACGCGCATCGCGCCGGTGTTGACCGGCTCGCTCGTGCCGAAGCGCGGCAGCGTGGCGCGGAAGGCGCGGACCAGGAAGATCGCCTCGATCAGATCGCCACGCGCCTGCTTGATCGCCAGCGCCGCAAGCTCGCGGTCATAGAGCGAGCCTTCGCTCATGACGCGATCGACGGCCAGCCCAAGCTGCTCCGAGATCTGGTCGAGCGTGACCTCGGGAACACTTTGGTCACCGCGCCGCTTGTCCGCGAGCAGGCGATGGGCGTTCTCGATGGCGCGTTCGCCGCCTTTGACTGCGACATACATGCTTCAGCTTCCCTTGCTCACGATTCGCGCGGTGCGGGGGATCGCCACCACGGCGTCATCGGCGACCAGCACCACATCGATGCCGCGCGGAAACAGCGGCTCGTTGAACGCGAGACGCTCGAACAGATCGAACGGCCTGATCGAGGCCTGTAGCCGCGCGGCGCCATCGATGCCGGGGCCACGCAGCTCGAAGCTACGGCCTGCATCGAGGCGCTCGACCTGCAGGATGACCGTGGTCGAGCGATCCGGATATTCGCTGGTGCCGAGCGCGAAGCGATCGAGCGCGGGCAGCAAGGCGCCGTCGCTGATCAGCGCAAAACTCGCGATCGACGTATCCTGCACCACGGGCGCGCCGGTGTGGAACTTGAGCCATTTCAGCACGTCCGAGCTCTCCGCCATCCGCGCATCGAGCCAGAGCGGCGTGTCGTGGTCGAACAGCGTCAGCGCGATCGCGGCGGTGCCGCGCATCATCCTGTCGGGCGTCCCCGCGCCCGGCACGATGCGCTGGACCGAGCCGGGCCGGGCCATCGCGTCCATCACCGAGCGAAAGGTCGATTGCGCCGACAGCACCTTGTCGGCGAAACCCGGCGGCAATTCCGCAATCGTGGTCATGATCTCACCCCTCACCGCGCACCATGGTGTAGAAATCAACCTTCGTGGCTGCGGTCTCGGCCGCGGCCTGCTTGCGCCTGACCATAAGCTGCTCACGCAACGGCGCGATTACGTCCCGCTCCACGGCCCCGCCGAAATCACGGGATTGCACCAGCGCGTCGCACAGCGCGATCAGTCGCGCCTTCTCACCGTCGCGCCCGAGCGTGTAGCCGAAGCCGACCTCCCCGCTCGCAAGCCGGACCGCCGCGCGCGATACCGTGGCTTCGCCGAGGTTGAACGGCGCGCCGTCGCCGCCGGCCCGGCCGCGCAGCATGACGAGGCCGTTTTCCGGCGCGCGGAGGTCCTGATGGGGCGGCAGAGCCACATCCAGAGCCAAGTCGCGGAGGCGGGCGGCGATCTCGCCCGCCTCCGCGTGCGCCAGCACGGCCATAGCGGCCTTGCGCTGGGCTTGCTGGGTATTGTGCTGGGTATTGTGCTGGGTCACAGGATTCACCGAACCTTTGGACAGAACTTGCCGCATCGAAGTTGTCTATGATAATAGACAACTTCATACGGGAGCGCCATGACTGTTTCGTGACAAGTCCGTGATTTCTGGTCTAGGCTGACCGGCGATATGAGCATGCAAGACACTGCATCGTCCGGCGTCGCGCTGTGGCGCCTCGTTGCCGACGGCATCGAGCGCGGCATCGCCGACGGGCGCTTTGCGGCCGGCGACAAATTGCCGGGTGAGATGGAGATCGCCGAAACCTATCGCGTCAACCGCCACACCGTGCGGCGCGCGCTGGCCGCCCTTGCCGAGCGCGGCCTGGTGCGCGCCGAACGCGGCAGCGGAACCTATGTCGAAGCTCAGAAGCTCGCCTATCCCCTGCGCTCGCGCACCCGCTTCTCCGAGATCGTCGGCGCCGGCGGCCGCGAGCCGCGCGGCCAGCTGATCGAGGCCTCTGACGATATCGCCACCCGCGAGCTGGCGCGCGAGCTCGGCCTAAAGGCCGGCGCGCCCCTGGTGCGGATCGAGGCGATCCGCCTCGCCGACCGCACGCCGATCTGTGTCTCGACCACCTGGCTCTCGGCGGAGCTGTTTCCCGGTGCGGGCGCCGTGTTCGCAGCAACGCGCTCGATGACGAAGCTGCTGGAACATTATGGCGTGCGCGACTATCGCCGCGGCGCGACCCGGATCACCGCCGGCATCGTCGACGCCACCGACGCCGCTCGGCTGGATCTGGCGCTAGGACGCCCGATCCTGGTGGTCGATGCGACCGACCATGATCTCCAGGGCAAGCCGCTGATGACCAAGCATTCGCGATTTGCGGCAGAGCGGGTGGAGTTTCTGGTGGAGAACGGGTGACGTGACCGCTTCTCACCCTCTCCCCTTGTGGGAGAGGGTGGCTCGCCGCAATTGCGGCGAGACGGGTGAGGGGTTCTCTCCGCGAGCGAATCTCTCGCGCCGGACTTGCGGAAACCCTCATCCGGCGCTTCGCGCCACCTTCTCCCACAAGGGGAGAAGGAAAAAACTCAGGCCACAGCCCTGCGCCCGATGATCGCAAAGCGCAGCTTGCTTGAGATGAAATCGATCGCGGCGACGGCAACCAGAATCATCAGGATCAGGAACGACACCTTCTGCCATTCCAAGACGCGGATCTGCTCGGCGAGCTGAAGGCCGATGCCGCCGGCGCCGACGATGCCGATGATGGTGGCCGAGCGGGTGTTGGACTCGATGAAATAGAGCACCTGGCCGGCGATGACAGGCAGCACCTGCGGCAACAGCCCGAAACGGATCTCGTGCAGCGCGCTGCCGCCGGAGGCGCGGATGCCTTCGACCTGCTTCTGGTCGGCGCCCTCGATCGCCTCCGAGAACAATTTGCCGAACGCGCCGAAATCCGACACCGCGATGGCGAGCACACCGGCGAACGGGCCGAGCCCGACGACGTTGATCCACACCAGCGCCCAGATCAGCGTGTCGACGCCGCGGATCGAATCGAGAAAGCGGCGCACCGGAAAGCGCAGGATGCTCGACGGCACGATGTTGCGCGCAGCGAGCAGGCTGACCGGGAGCGCGAACACGGCAGCCAGCGTGGTGCCGAGCAGCGCGATCGACAGCGTCTCGCCGAGCGCCTTCAGATAGACCGGCAGCGACGATCCGGGATCCGGCGGGATCATCATCAAGGTGATCCAGCCGAGCTGGTTGAGACCCGCGATGAACCGCGACGGCGAAAAATCGAGATCGACGAGGCCGTAAATCAGGATCGCGAACGCCGCGACGATCATCGCCGGCATGGCGAGCCGCGCCGAGGCGGGCCGGTCGAACACATCGGGGTAGCGCGCGCGAAGCTCGCGCGGATCGACCTCGTGCGGCGTCACGTCCGCGCCTCCTTGCCGAACAGGCGGCCGCGCAGCCAGCCGGTGGTGATGTCGATGACGAACACCGTGACGATGATGGTGAGCAGGATGGCACTGACGTCCGAATAATAGAACTTGCGGATGGCAACCACGAGCTCCTGGCCAATGCCGCCAGCGCCGACGAAGCCCATCACGGAAGCTTCGCGGACGTTGATCTCGAAGCGCAGCAGCGCATAACTGGCGTAGCCCGCGGTCACCTGCGGCACCACGGCGAAGCGCATGCAGGACAGCCAGCTCGCGCCGGTCGAGCGGATGCCCTCGACCGGCTTCATGTCTGCGTTCTCGACGATCTCCGAGAACAGCTTGCCGAGCGCGCCGGTGGAATGGATCGCGATCGACAGCACGCCGGCCATCGGCCCGAGCCCGAAGGCGATCACGAACACCAGTGCGAACACGATGCCGGGGACGGTGCGGGCGAATTCGAGCAGGCGCCGCACCGTGAAGCGCAGCCAGGGCGCGGGCGAGGTGTTCTCGGCGGCGAAGAAATTCAGGCAGAATGCGAGGGTCGCGCCGATCAGCGTGCCGACATAGCTGATGAGCAGGGTCTCGCCCAGCATCTTCAGCCATTTGCGCCAGCCCCATAGCCATTCGCCGACATCGGTCCAGACGCGCTGGCCGCTGTCGAGGGTGAAGATGCGGTCGAAATAGCTCAGGAAGTTGCCGAAATAGGTGAACAGCGTGCGCAGATTCACTTCGGCACCGATCGCGGCGAGCAACAGCGCCGCGGCGAAGACCGCGATGCCCAACAGCAGGCGCCATCGCCTGCGAGCGACCGCCTGGCGATAGGCGGCGTTGAGCACGGCGAGCTGCTGCTCGGGAAGGATCGAAACCGCTGTCGTCATCGGCGTAAGATGAGCCCCGTCAAAGAAAGAGCCGGGTCGATCGACCCGGCTCCAGTGCCATCGTCCCGATACTCAGGACGCCTTCTTCTTACGCAGCGCGTCGACGAACTTGATCAGCTCGATCGTGCCATCCCAGTCCTTGGTGGTGGCGTGATTGAAACCCTTCTTCTGGCCGTCCTGGAGGCGATCAAACGCCGCCTTGTCCTTGACCGGTGCGTCGAAGAAGGCCTTCGCGATGGCCGCCTTGGCGTCATCAGGCAGGTCGGAGTTGTAGGCGTAGGGACCGTTGATGATCGGTGCCGACTTGTGGATGATGCGGAAATCGTCCTTCTTCATCGGCGAGCCGTCGGCGTTCTTCAGCATGCCCTTGGTCAGCATCTGCGCCAACGTCGAATCGTCGTCGGTGGTCCACTGGTTGGCCGCGACGTCGACCGTTCCTTGCGACAACGCCAGCATCGCGTTCTCGTGGCTGCCGGTGAAGACGACCTTGCTGAAATAGCCCTCGGCATCATGGATGCCCATCTTGTCGAGCTCGAAGCGCGGCACGTTGTTGCCGGAGGTCGAGTTGGGATCGACGAGGCCGAGGTTCTTGCCCTTGAGGTCGTCGATCTTCTTGTAGGCGCTGCTCGCCTTGACGAAGAACACGGAGTAATAGCCGGTCGAGCCGTCCGCGTTGATGTCGTTGGCGAAGGCATCGGTCTTGACGCCGGTCAGGCGGGCGCGGGCGAACGAGGCCGAACCGTAGCTGGCGATGTGGATGTTGCCGGCGCGCTGGCCTTCGATGACAGCGGCGTAGTCATTGGCGATGCGCAGCGTGACCTTCACGCCCAATTCCTTGGAGAGATAGCTCATGAACGGCGCCCAGCGCTCGGTGACGCCGGAGGCGTTCTCGGCGGGGACGACCGCGAAGGTCAGCTCGGGATATTTGGCCTTCCAGTCCTCGGCAGAGGCGGAGGCCGTGAACGCGAGCGCGGCGGCGCCGGCAAGGATTAATCTGCGAGTGATCATGTTACCCTCTTCATCGGTTGGGGTCGGTTGACGCAAGGATTTGCAACTAAACGAATGGATCAGGCGGCCGCCGCCGTTCCTAGCGCGGGCACGCCAGCGGGCGTTGGCACGGGCATCGCGCCCATGACATCTGCGGCTTCGAGATCGTAGAGCTCACGGGCGACGTGGTCGGTCAGCGCGGACGGCGCGCCATCGAACACCACGCGCCCCTGCGCCATGCCGATCAGGCGATCGCAATAGCTGCGCGCCAGATCGAGCGAGTGCAAATTGCAGATCACGGTGATGCCGAAATGCTTGTTGATGCGCAGCAGCGCATCCATCACGATCTTGGTGTTGCGCGGATCGAGCGAGGCGATCGGCTCGTCGGCGAGAATGATGTCGGGCTGCTGCACCAAAGCGCGCGCGATCGCCACGCGCTGCTGCTGACCGCCGGAGAGCTGGTCGGCGCGCTGGGCGGCGAGCGAGGCGATATCGAACTGCTCGAGCGCCGACATCGCCAGCGCCTTGTCCTGCTCCGGCCAGGCCTGCGACAGCGAACGCCAGGCCGGCATCGTGGCAAGGCGTCCCATCAGCACGTTGGTGAGAACGTCGAGCCGGCCGACCAGGTTGAACTGCTGGAAGATCATCGCCGAGCGCGCCCGCCACTGCCGCAACTCCTTGCCGCGCAGGGCCGTAACCTCGACGCCCTCGAACAGGATGCGGCCGCCGGTCGGCGTCACCAGGCGGTTGATGCTCCGCAGCAGCGTCGACTTGCCGGCGCCGGAGCGCCCGATCACACCGACGAAGCCGCCGGGGGAGATTTGAAACGAAGCGTCGTCCACCGCGGCTTTCGCGCCGAAGCGACACGTCAGACCTTCCACCACCAGCATGCAGGGCTCCAGATTAGCTGGGGCCCACCGCTAACGCCGGCGCTTAACACTTGTGTGACAGGCGCGTTGCGGTGCGGCGATCCTACGCAGTTCATCCCCTGTCATCGCCGTGTCATGACATCGTCATCAAGCCGCTCGATGAGGAACGCCCGCCCCGCAACTTCGGATCCACCATGGCCGCCAAAGCTCTCTCGGTTCAGCCGACCATCGATCCCTCGGCCAAGCTGCATGAGACCAGGCTCGGCGCCTATACCGAGGTCGGCGCGCGCACGATCCTGCATGAAGTCACGATGGGCGATTACTCCTACGTCGTGAACGATTCGCAGATCACCTACGCCACCATCGGGAAATTCTGCTCGATCGCGGCGATGACGCGGATCAATCCCGGCAACCATCCGTTGCAGCGCGCGACCCAGGCGCATTTCACTTACCGCTCCAGCGCCTATTTCGAGGGCGAGAGCGACGATGCCGAATTTTTCGAATGGCGGCGCCAGCATCACGTCCATATCGGCCACGACGTCTGGATCGGCCATGGCGCGATCGTGCTGCCGGGCCGCAACATCGGCACGGGCGCGGTGATCGCGGCCGGCGCCATCGTCACCAAGGACGTGCCGGCCTACACCATCGTCGCCGGCAATCCGGCCCGCATCGTGCGGCGGCGCTTCTCCGAGGAGATCGCCGGACGGCTCGCCAAGCTGGCCTGGTGGGACTGGGATCACGACAAATTGCGTGAGGCCCTGCCCGATTTTCGCAAGCTCGGGATTGAAGAATTTCTTGCGGCGTACGAAGCACGAGCAATTCTCCCTGCCAGCAAACGAAGCGCGGTCGCGTGACAGACATTTTCCTTGAAGGCGGCCGGGCCCTGGTCGGCACTGAAATCGTCGAAACGTCATTGGCGGTGTCCGGGCAGGACATCGCTGGGATAGACGCCTCGCGCGGCCGGGCGCGGTTGGCGATCGATGCGCGGAGCCTGCTGGTGCTGCCCGGAATCGTCGATCTCCATGGCGATGCCTTCGAGCGGCAGATGATGCCGCGCGCCGGCGTCGACTTTCCGATCGACGTCGCGCTCGCCGACAGCGACCGCCAGGCCATCAGCAACGGCATCACCACGGTGTTTCACGCCACGACCTGTTCGTGGGAGCCGGGCCTGCGCAGTGCGGGCAACGCGCGCGGGCTGATGGAGGCGATCGAGCGCCAGCGTCCGCAATTCGCCGCCGACACCCGCTTCCATCTCAGGCATGAGACCTACAATCTCGACGCGGAGAACGAGATCGCACAATGGCTCAGCGAGGGCCGTGTCGACCTGTTCGCCTTCAACGACCACATGGACGGCACGGTTGCCGACATGGCCAAGCCGCGCAAGCGCAACCGCATGGTCGAGCGCACCGGCCTGTCGGCCGAGGAATTCGACCGGTTGGTCGAGCGCGTGGTCTCGCGCGCCGACGAGGTTTCCGCTTCCGTGTCGCGGCTGGCCGCGACAGCGCGCGCGGCCGAGGTGCGGATGCTTTCGCACGACGATGCGACGCCGGCGATGCGCCAGGAATTTCGCGAGCTCGGCGCCTTGATCGCGGAGTTTCCGATCAACGAGGAGACGGCGCAGGCGGCGGCACATCATGGCGATGCCATCGTCTACGGCGCGCCGAACGTGGTGCGTGGCGGCAGCCACACCGGTTGGACCCGGGCCTCCGACATGATCGCCAAGGGGCTCTGCTCGGTACTGGCGTCGGACTATTACTATCCCGCGCAGCTGCTCGCCGCGTTCCGCCTCGCCGCCGATGGCGTGTTGCCGCTGACGGAAGCCTGGAATCTCGTCTCCGCCGGGCCCGCACGCGCGACCGGCCTCGCCGATCGCGGCGTGCTCGCGGAAGGCCGCCGCGCCGACATTCTGCTGGTCGACGACAGCGCGCCCTTGCGGCCGCGGCTGATCGCGGTGATCTCAGGCGGCAAGCTCGTCCATCTCACCGATGCGACGCGACTGCTCACCGCGGCGGCGACGCCGCGCGAGGCTGTCGTTGCGGCATAAATTGGCTATGCTGAGGCGATGACAGGTTTTCCCCGCTACGCGATCTATTTTGCCGCCGGCAGCGACAGCGCCCTCTCCCGCTTCGGCGCGGAGCTGCTCGGCTATGATGCCTATTCGGGTGACGAGGTTTCGTTTCCGCAGGAAGCGATACAGGTCGCGCCGGACTGGCGTGACGTCACCGCCGATCCCCGCAAATACGGTTTTCACGGCACGCTGAAAGCGCCGATGGCGCTGGTCTCGGGGAAGACCAAGGCTGAGCTGATGGCCGCCTGCGCGGCATTCGCCGGCAAGGCGCGATCGATCCCCACGATCCGGCCGGTGGTCGATGCCATCAGCGGCTTCATTGCCGTCATTCCGGCCGAGCCGGTCGATGCGTTGCAACAGCTCGCCGCGGACTGCGTCCGCGAATTCGATTCGTTCCGCCCAACCTTGACGGCGGAAGATCGCGCGCGGCGCAAGCCGGACAAGCTCAGCGAACGGCAGCGCGATTATCTCGACCGCTGGGGCTACCCCTACGTGATGGAAGAATTCCGCTTCCACATGACGTTGACGGGACGGCTCGATGCGGACCGACGCGGGCCGATTTTGGCGATGCTGCGGGCGCGCTTTGCGGCGCTGGGGATCGAGACGCTGGCGATCGACCGCATCGCGCTGTTCAGGCAGGATGATGCGAAGGCGCGGTTTCGCATCATCGGTGAGTGGGGATTGGCGCGTTAGCCGGGATCGCGCGGCACATTCAGTGTCGTCCCTGCGAACGCAGGGATCCATAACCACAGGGAGGAGTTATGGGCCGAGCTGGTAACTCCGAGTCGTCGCGCAACCACTCCCTGGGGGCATGGATCCCGGATCTGCGCTTCGCTTGTCCGGGACGACAGCGGAGAATGTCTCACGGGCTTTCGTAGGGCGGGCAAACGCGCAAAGCGCCGTGCCCACGATCTTTCTCGATAGCAACAGGTGGTGGGCACGCTTCGCTTTGCCCACCCTACGACAGCGGCGTACGGGGCCCTACTTCCCCCACCTGAGCGCCAGCGCGTCGCGCTCTTTCGCCAGCTCCAGCAATCCCGCCCTTGTCGCCGGATGCAGCGGCTGGAGCGGATGCCTCACCGCGTCCGACTTGATCACGCCGCCGGCCTGCATCATCGCCTTGCAGGCGATCAGGCCGCATTGACGGTTCTCGTAGTTGATCAGCGGCAGCCAGCGCTCGTAAGCGGCCTTCGCCTCTTCGCGCTTGCCGGCAAAATAGGGATCGATGATCTGGCGGATGCCGTCGGGATAGCCGCCGCCGGTCATCGCGCCGGTCGCGCCGGCATCGAGATCGGCGAGCAGCGTGATCGCTTCCTCGCCGTCCCACGGACCCTCGATGTCCTTGCCGCCCGCCTCGATCAGGCTGCGCAGCTTTGAAGCCGCGCCCGGCACCTCGATCTTGAAATAGCGGATGTTGGACAACTCGCGCGCCAGCCGCGCCAGCAGCTCAACCGACAGCGGCGTGCCCGCCACCGGCGCGTCCTGAATCATGACGGGAATGTCGATCGCGCCCGAGAGCACCCTGAAGAATTCGACGATGCCCTTCTCGGGAACGCGGAAGGTGGCGCCGTGATAGGGCGGCATCACCATCACCATGGCAGCGCCTGCGGCTTGCGCCTGCTTGCTGCGCGCAGCGCAGACGGCCGAGCTGAAATGGGTGGTGGTGACGATCACGGGAACCCGGCCAGCGACATGCTCCAGCACGGCATGCATCACGGTCTCGCGCTCGGCATCGGTGAGCACGAACTGCTCGGAGAAATTGGCGAGAATGCAGATGCCGTGCGAGCCGGCATCGATCATGAAATCGATGCAGCGGCGCTGTCCCTCGAGGTCGAGCTCGCCGCGCTCGTCGAAGATGGTGGGCGCGACCGGGAACACGCCGCGATAGGGGCGCTGGGCCTTGTGTGGGGTGACCGGCATCGAACTCTCCATCCCTGATGTCTTACGTCTGTCGCCGCATACGCGATGCGGCGGCACAGATGTAGCCGCCGCGCGGATCGGCGGCAATGCCGAACGCACGATCTCAGAATGGGAGAAAGAGGCGGAACTACGCGGTCTTCACCGCGCCCAGGAAGCCCTCGACCGCGACGCGGAGACGGTCGGCGTCGGCGGACATCTTCTTGACCGACTCCGACAGCACGGTGCCGGCGTTGCCGGTCTCCTGGTTGAGCCTGGCGACGCTGCCGATGGTGTCGGTGACCTCGCGAGTGCCTTGCGCGGCCTGCTGGAAATTGCGCGAGATCTCGGTGGTGGCGGCGCGCTGCTGCTCGACGGCGGCGGCGATCGCCGTCATCTTCTCGTCGATGCCGCTGATGGCGCCGCCGATCGCGCGGATGGCTGTCACCGCCTGGCCTGTCGCGCCCTGGATCTCCTCGACTTGACGCGAGATCTCTTCCGTTGCCGTCGCGGTCTGGGAGGCGAGGCTCTTGACCTCGCCGGCGACCACGGCGAAACCGCGGCCGGCCTCGCCCGCGCGCGCCGCCTCGATGGTGGCGTTCAAGGCCAGAAGGTTGGTCTGGGCGGCGATGGCGTTGATCATCTTGACGACTTCGCCGATGCGGCTTGCGGTCTGGTCGAGGATCTCGACCGTCGCGTTGGTCTGCTCGGCCTGCGCCACCGCCTCGCGGGCCTCACGGGCGCTGGACTGCACCTGCGCGGAGATCTCGCCGACGGATGCGGACAGCTCTTCGGTCGCGGCCGCGATGGTCTCGAGATTGTTGGTGGCCTGTTCGGCGGCGGACGAGACCGCTGCCGTCTGGCTGCTCGATTGCGACACCAGCGAGCGCACGCCGGTCGCGGTGGCATCGAGCTCGCGCGTCGAGGCCGCAACACTCTGGATGACCGCCTGCACGGTGTCGTCGAAGCTGCGGCACGCGGAATCGACGGTGCCGGAGCGGGCGAGCTGCAGCGCCTGTTGCGATTCACGCTCCTTACCCAAGCGCTCGGCAGTCGCCGCGCTTTCACGCAGGCTTTCGAGTGCGGCGGCCATGGTGCCGAACTCGTCGGGATACCGCGATTGCGGCACCGGCGTCGCATAGTCGCGCGCACTGATGCGGGCGATGGCGTCGAGAATGGCGCGAACCGGCCGCATCAGGCGATTGCGCACCACATACACGCCGGCCAGAGTCACGGCCAGCGCGAGCAGGAAGGCGAGCGACTGCACGATGAGATTGGTGAGGGCTTTGGCCTGAACCATCTCGGCGCGCGCGATCGACTGGTCGAGCGCCGTGTTGGCGACCGCGACGATCGGCGCGAAGGGCGACTGGCACAGTGCGTTCCATTCCGCAGGCGGCATCGCCGGCTTGCCGCTGCCGTCGAAATTCCTGGTGAGATCGCCGATCTGCTTGAGGACGCCGTCGGTCTTGGCGCGCGCCTGTTTTGCTGTGTTGACCATCTCCGCCGACACGTCAGGTGCGGCCAGCAGTTCCTCCATGCCGGTCCAGCCGGCGGTGACGATGCCGTTCCAGCCGGCCACGGTCTGCTTCTGGGTCTCGTCGAGCGGCTTGGAGGTGTTGACGTTCGGGCGCAGGGTCGAGCACTGGATGCCGTAGCGGTCGCGCACCTGCCAGGCGAGGCGGCGGGCCTGGATCATGCGGGCGATGAAGGGGTCGTTCATCCAGGCGCGGTTCGACACCGCAGTGGAGGCGAGATTGGCCGTGTCGATCACCTTGGTGACGGCATCGTACCAGGAGGCCGTGCGCTCCATCTTGCGCTCGGCACGCGGATGCTTGGCCTCGTCGTAGAACAGCTGGAATTTCGGAGCAGCCTCGCTCCAACGCTGCTTCAGCGTGCTGGCAAGCTCGTCGCGGCGGGCGAATTCGACGGTGGAGAGCGCCGCGACGATGGCATCATAGCCGGCCTGCTCGGCCTTCTCGGCGGCACCGAGCTTGGCGCGCGGATCGTCCTCGCCGAGCAGCGCGCTCTGGGCATCGCCCCGATTGTTCCGCAACGCGAGCACGCCATGGAAGATCGCCTTGTCGGCATTGGCAAGCCGTTCGGTCTCCAGGCTGTCGCTGTAGCGGCCGAAGGCGCCGAACATCTGGATGGCCGTCGAGGCCAGCGCGCCGGCGGCCAGCAGCGCCATCAGGGTCAGGAGAAGCGAGCTTACCGATTTCTTAAACATCGCCATGGGTCGGGGGCCTACTCTTCACGAGAGGCCACCTTGCATCGCGACATGCCAAGGTTTGGTTAAGACTTTAACCAAATACCTGCGGTTGTGACCGCCGCTCCTCCTGGCAGGCCGCGCCCCCTCACGCGACCTTGGTGAAATCCGGCGGGCGGCGCTCGGCGAAGGCCGTAAAGGCTTCGCGGGCCTCGGCGGTGCGCAGGCGCTGTGCGAACTGCTCGCCTTCGGCCTGCATCTGCGCGAGCAGCACCTCGCCGTTGCGCATCAACTTCTTGGTCGCCGTGAGCGCGCCGGCCGGCTGGCGGGCCAGGCGCTGTGCCAGCGCGAGCGCCTCTGCGTCGAGCTTGTCGAGCGGCACCACACGATTGACCAGTCCCCATTCAAGCGCCGCCTTCGCCGGCACGGTCTCGCCGAGCGCGAACATCTCATAGGCGCGGGCATGGCCGATCCGCGCCGGCATCAACAGGCTGGAGGCGGCTTCCGGCACCAGCGCGAGGCTGACGAAAGGCGTCGACAATTGCGCGTTGTCGGCGAGCACGACGAGGTCGCAATGCAGCAGCATCGTGGTGCCGACGCCGACGGCGCGGCCCTGTACCGCCGCAACCAGCGGCCTCGTGCAGCGCGCCAGCGACTGGATGAAGCGGATGACGTTGCGGCTGCCCTCGGACTTGCCGGCTGCGACCGCGGCGAATTCGCCGACGTCGTTGCCGGCGGTGAACATGTCACCCTCGCCACGGATCAGGATCACGCGGGCCGAGGCGTCGCGCTCGGCGGATTCGATGGCGTCGGCAAGCTTGCCGTACATCGCATCGGTCAGCGCGTTCTTCTTGTCGGGACGCGCCAGCGTGAGGGTGAGAATGCCGCTATTGTTCTCGATCCGGACGTGCTCGGTCATCGGTCTCTCCTTCTATTCGTCTGTGTGTCGTGTCTCTGAAGCTCTTGGAAACTTGTCCTGGATGCTGGTCAGCCAGCGCGCGACGATGTCGATCTCCGCAGCCGTGAATCCGTCCGTCAGCGCTGCGTTGACCCCGGCTGCGCCGGCCTTCGCCTGCGCCAGCGCGGTGCGTCCCTTCGGCGTCAGAAAGATGCGCCATGCGCGTCCGTCCTCGCGATCGGCCCGCCGCTCGATCAGCTTCGCAGCCTCGCTGCGGTCGACGAGGCCGGAAATGCCGGCCGGCCCCAGATCGAGCGCCGCGCCGGCTTCGCCGATCAGGACGCCGTCCTGCCTGCCGAGGATGAACAACAGCCCGGCCTGCGCCGGCGTCACCGCGTTCTCCGGCCGCGCCGCCATCCAGCGCTGCAAGCGGCGCTGCGCGACGCTGAGCAGGTAGATCAGCCGATGATGCCGCGCGTCGACGGATTTATTTCGCATGCGAAGCAAATAGCACCTGCCCTATTCCTTGTCAAAGCGCTTGACGTTATCCCGCGTCCATGTTCCTTATCTGTTCCATACCCGTTCCAGTTGTAGGGGGGCGTCGTGACGCAGGGGCAGGAGCAAGTGGAGGAGCGGGATTCCGAAAATTCGGCGGACGGTGAGCCCGCCTATGCATTCGAAGTCTTGGATGCGTACTTCGAGGACGTTCCGCTCAGCAAGCTCGTGACGACCACCCGGCAATTTCCCCTCCACATGCGAGTGGACGTCCAGGCCGCGCTGGACAGGCTGCTGGGAGCGCATGTCGACTTGTTCGGGCTTGCCGAGGAACACTACGAAACGCTGTCGTTTGCGCGCCTGCTCCGCGACGATCGGAGCGCGGTGGCGATCGCACCGCTGCACTATTCCGATGTCGATGTCGGCGAGAGCAGTCCGTCGCGGTGCCTCGACAACGGGTTGTGGCTCTGCGAGCAAGACGGCTTGCGCCATGCGGTTCTGCTCTGCGTCAGCCGCGAATCCCGTCGCGAGCCCGGCATCCGAATCGAAATCATGGTGTCTGCGGGAAGCGCGGGGGCGGCTGTTGTGCAGCGTTGCTTCGGTGCGCTCGAAGACGCCGTGCAAGCGTCGTGCACCTATCGCGGCAAGATCCTGTCGCTCGAGGCGTCTTCCGACTACCGCGGCCTATCCAGCGGCATCAATGTGCACCGGCTGCCGACCGTCGGACGCGACGAGGTGATCCTGCCGGAGCGAACTTTGCAGCTGCTCGATCGCAACGTGCTGAATTTCGTCGGCACCCGCGAGCAGTTACGGCGGCTCGGACAATCGACGCGCAAGGGCATCCTGCTTTACGGACCGCCCGGCACGGGCAAGACCCATACGATACGCTATCTCGCGACGCACCTGCCTGGACACACGACCCTGATTATCACCGCCGAGCAGATCGGCCTGCTCAGCGCCTATATGAGCCTGGCACGGCTGCTGCAGCCATCGATGGTGGTGATCGAGGACGTCGACCTGATCGCACGCGACCGCCGCAACATGGGGCCGTGCGAGGAAACCATGCTCAACAGATTGCTCAACGAGATGGATGGACTGAAGCAGGATGCCGACATCCTTTTCGTTCTCACCACCAACCGGCCGCAGGACCTGGAAGCCGCCTTGGCCGGTCGCCCCGGCCGCATCGACCAGGCCATCGAAGTGCCGCTCCCGGACGAGAATGGCCGCAGCAAGCTGGTGCGCCTCTATGGCAAGGAATTGCCGCTCGACGACGCGATCGTCATCGAGGCTGCCCGCCGCAGCGAGCGGACGAGTTGCGCCTTCATCAAGGAGCTGATGCGGCGGCTGGCGCAAGCAAGTCTCGCGCGCGACGGCGGCAAGTCCATCGTGTCGGCCGACATCGATGAGGCGCTCGACGATATGCTCTTCTCCGGCGGCCGGCTCAATGCGCGTCTCCTCGGCGGGGCGCAGGCGATGGCAGCGGAGTGACGTTCGCTGTCATCCAACCGCCTGTCGCGTCTTACGGCGCGCAGGTGAAGCTCGCCGCCTCCGTCACTGGACCCGATTTGTAATGCGGCCAGGCCGGCCAGCGGCACAGCGGCAGCGCGCGGAGCGTCGCGAAGGACGGCGCCTCGACCTTCTGCTCGCTGACTTCGAGATCACCGGGCGCCTTGGCCTTCTCGACCCAGTCGACCAGCACGCTGAGCATGTCGACATTGGCCGGCGCGCCGGAGCCGACATGATCGACGCCGGGTGCGGTGTAGAGCCGCGCGAACTCCGCTGTCTCGGCCTTGCCGAGCTTGCGCTCGACGCTTTCGAAATAGCGGATGCCGGCATAGGGGCTCTGCGCGTAATCGGCCATGTGCTCGAGCATGATCAGCCGGCCGCCGCGGGCGCGGAAGCGGCTGAGATCGGGATCGGTCGAATCCATCAGCTTCGACACTTCGAGCAGCCGCGCCTTGTGCTCCTCCAGCTTGTAGGTGGTGACGTCGAGCTTGGGATCGCGCGCGAAGACATATTGAATGCCGCCGGCGCCGTAGATCCAGGCGATGCCGTTGTTCGGCGCGGGCGGCTGCGCCGGCGGCGCGGTGCCGAGCCACCACGCGGTCCAGCCCCCGGTCGGCCCGATCGCCGGTGTGTCCTCGCCCGACACGCCCCAGCCCGGATAGTCGTCGAGGCCGTTGGCGAGCG
>Ga0102591_1002968_pt1 | contig 16450 bp, 12 predicted proteins | sample AraplaCol_mCL_r2_2_FD_76860 | JGI IMG/M metagenome (GOLD analysis project Ga0102591, IMG submission 76860) | Arabidopsis root microbial communities from North Carolina, USA - plate scrape MF_Col_mCL_r2 (SPADES assembly) (version 2) | ecosystem: Host-associated > Plants > Roots > Endosphere... | reverse complement strand
TACGTGTTCGACACCACCTATATGGGCCGCCGCTACTATGTCGGTCTGACCGCCACGTTCTAAGTTGATCAGAGGAGGGCCGGTCTCATCCGGGGCCGGACCCTTGGAGTACGAGCGACCATGCGGGCAATAGGGGCGTCACGCCGTGGAGTTCTGCTCGGCGCCAGCGCGCTGGGCCTGCTGACCGCCTTGCCCGCTAGGGCGGCGGATCGGCCGGGGCTGGCGCGACTGGCCGCCAGCTTCGCGCGGCCGCCCGCCGACGCCCGTCCCATGGCCCGCTGGTGGTGGTTCGGCGGCGCGGTCGAGGCCGACGAGCTCGTCCGCGAGATCCGGGCCATGAAGGCCGGCGGTTTCGGCGGCTTCGAGATCCAGCCCGTCTATCCGCTGTCGCTGGACGATCCCAAGCTGGACATCCGCAACAAGCCGTACCTGTCGAAGGACTTCCTCGACATGGTCTCGATCGCCGCTCGGACGGGGCGCGAGGAGGGGCTGCGGGCCGACCTGACCCTGGGCTCCGGCTGGCCCTTCGGCGGTCCGCACATCGGCCCCGAGGACGCCGCCTCGCGCGTCATCAAGCAGGACCTGCCCGCGCCCGCCGGGGCCGAAGCGGTCGAGCTGCCGGCGCTGCAAGCCGGCCAACGCTACGTCGCCGCCTTCGTGGGTGTCTCGCCCGCTGACGCGAAGCTTGTCGAGATCACCGGATCGCGCGCGGTGTTCGCCAAGGACCCGGCGGATCGCACACTCTACCTGATCCTGCAGGCGCGCACTCGTCAGCAGGTCAAGCGCCCGACGGTCGGGTCGGAGGGCTTCGTGCTGGATCACCTGAGCGCTCGGGCCGTGCGCAAGCACCTCGACACCGTGGGCGAACCGCTGCTGGCGGCGTTCGGCGACGATCGACCCTACGCGATCTTCAGCGACAGCCTTGAGGTCTACGGCGCCAATTGGACCGACGATGTGCTGGATCAGTTCAAGGCCCGTCGCGGCTACGACCTGGCGCCACACCTATTGAGCCTGTTCCACGACACGGAGCGTTCGCCCGGCGTCCGCTACGACTGGGGCCTGACCCTCTCGGAGCTGGTCAACGAGCGCTACCTGGCCCAGGTCAGCGCCTGGGCCAAGACGCGCCAGACCCTGTTCCGGTCGCAGACCTACGGCATCCCGGCCGTGACCCTATCCTCCAACCGCCTGGTCGACCTGGCCGAGGGGGAGGGGGCCGACTGGCGTCTGGCGACCTCGACCCGCTGGGCCAGCTCGGCCAATCACCTCTACGGCCAGACGGTGACCTCGGCCGAGAGCTTCACCTGGCTGCACAAGGGCGCCTTCCGGGCCACGCCGCTGGACATCAAGGCCGAGGCCGACGTGTTGATGCTGCAGGGCGTCAACCAGTTCATCGTCCACGGCTGGCCCTATTCGCCGCCCAAGGTCCCAGAGCCCGGCTGGGCGCTCTACGCCGCCGCCGTGTTCAACGACCACAATCCGTGGTGGCCGGTGATGCGGGACGTGAACCTGTATCTCCAGCGCCTCAGCCATCTGCTGCGCCAGGGCGAGAACGTCGCCGACGTCGCCCTGTACGTGCCGACGGAAGACATCATGTCGGGCTTCAAGCCCGGCAAGGACGTCTCGATCAATGACGAGCTGCGCAAGACCTTCCCGACCGCGATCCTCGATGGCCTGCTCGACGGCGGCTACAACTTCGACCTGATCGACGGCGACGCGGTCCTGCGCCGGGGCATCCGCCACAATGTCCTGCTGCTGCCGCACATCGAGCGGATCGCGCCGGACGTCTACGAGCGCATCCACGCCTTCGCGGCTGGCGGCGGCATCGTCGTCTCGGTCGGTTCGCCGCCGTCCAAGGCCACGGGCCTGAGGGGCGCCGAAGCCCTGAGCCGGCGGGTAGCGGATCTGTCGGCGGCGCTGTTCGGCGGAAAGATCAAAAGCGCGGTCGCCACCGATGAGGTCGGGCTTGTTCGTACGCTCGGCGGCCTTCTGCCGCCAGACCTGGCTGGGGCCCCTAAGGGGATCGGCTATGTCCATCGCCGGCTGGCGGGCGGGGACCTCTATTTTGTCGCCAACACCACCAATGCGCCGGTCGCCGCATCGTTGACCTTCGCCGCTTCCGATCAAGCCGCGCAGGCCTGGGATCCGGTGACCGGCGCGATCGGTGGTTTCCAGGCGGGCGACGAGGTCCGCCTCGCGCCGTTCGAGTCACGGGTCTTTGTCTTCGGTCGCGGCCTCGTCACGCTGGGCTCCTCGCGCCCAGCGTCCCAGGCGGAGCGCGACCTGCCCCTGTCCGGCGGCTGGCGTCTGAAGGTGGGGGACAAGGCGCGCGAGGTTCCGGTGCGGGCCTTTGGCTCGTGGGCGGACGATCCGTCGCTGGGGCGCTATTCCGGCCAAGGGACCTACGGCCGCGACCTGGATCTGACGCTGGTGGATTTGGCTTCGCCCGCGATTGTCCTCGATCTCGGTCGGGGCGCGCCGGGCGTCGCGAACGAGCGCAAGGGACCAGGCTACTACGCCCAGTACGACGCGCCGGTCCGAGACGCGGCCGAGGTGTTCGTCAACGGCCAGCGCGCCGGCGCGATCTGGTGCGCGCCGTTCCGGCTCGATCTGAAACCCTATCTGAAGGCGGGGCGCAACCGGCTGGAGATCCGCGTCTACAACACCGCGATCAACAGCCTGGCCGGGCGTCCGCCGGCCGACTACACGGCCTTGCGCGAAGCCTATGGCGACCGCTTCCAGCCGCAGAACATGAGCGAGCTGACGCCGCTGCCCTCGGGCCTGCTCAGCGCGCCGACGTTGCGGTTCGGCCCAGCCTAGAGACAGGTCTCTCGAAGGCCGGGCGACACGGTGGTTTAGGCGCTTGGCGCCACCGCCGGTTGGCCATTGATCACGACCTTTTCGAAGGTCAGGCCCGTGACGCCCGAGGCCTCCAGGGCGCCTTGGGAAAGCTGGATGTCGAAGCTCTTGAACTGGATGCCGCGGAGCGTGGTCTGCCCGGGGTTCGGCCGGATCGAGCCGAACGACCCGAACCGCCCCTTCAGGCCCGAGAGCGTCACGTTGCGCACGGTCGACTGCGGCGGCGCATGGCCCTTCAGGTCCTTGTACTGCGACCAGGGGGCGATGAAGACGATCCTGCCGGCGGCGTTGTCGAACGTAATGCCGCGCACGTGGATGTCCTCGTAGAGCTGCGGCGTGTCGGGGCGCAGCTTCAGCATCAGGAAGCTCATCTGACCGGTGACCCGGCAGTTCTCGATGATCACGTCGCGTACGATCGTCGCTTCGCTGCCGCAGGAGAAGGCCTGATGGCCCCGGCGGAAGTGGCAGTTGCGGACGCGGATATGCTCGACCGGCGGGCTGTCCTTGTCCTCGAGCGCCAGCGGGCCCTTCGAGCCCTTGGCGGCGATGCAGTCGTCGGTCACCGAGAAATAGCAACCGTCGATGGTCACGCGCTGGCAGCTGTCGAGGTCGACGCCGTCCGTGCTCGGCGCCTGCTTGACGTCGTCGGGCACCTCGAAGCGGGCGTTGCGCACCAGGACGTCCTGGCACTTGTAGAGATGCAGGTTCCAGAACTGGGAGTCCTTGAACGTCACCCCGTCGATGATCACGCGCTTGGAATTCTGGATCAGCGCCAGCCGAGCGCGATCAAGGCCCACATTGGGGAAGTTGGACGGGTCGGGAGCGGCGGCCTGCAACTTCCAGAACAGGTCCCAGATCGGACGGCCGGAGCCGTCGAGGACGCCTTCGCCGGTCAAGGTGAAGCCATCGCAGCCGTCGACGTTGATCAAGGCCGGCGTGAAGCTCTCCTCGAAGTGCCCCTCGATGCGTGTGCGCTGTCGGGGGAAGTTCGACATGTCGGTCGTGCACTTGAGCACGGCGCCCCTGGCGAGATGCAGATTGACCCCGGGCTTGAAGAACAGCGCGCCGCTGACGAAGACGCCGGCGGGCGCCGTCACCGTGCCGCCGCCCCGCGCCGCGAGATGATCGATCGCCGACTGGATCGCCTGGGTGTTCAGGGTGGTCCCGTCGGCCTTCGCGCCAAAAGCGGTGATCGACACTGACCGCGTGCGCGGGGTCGCGGCCTGTGCGCGGGTGACCAGGATCGGCGCGGCGATCAGCGAGGCGGCGAACCAACGACGCGTTTGGCGATGGAGAGACATGGTTTGGCGTCCAATCAGAAAGCTCGAGAGCGACCGACCGGCGCCCCGGAACAGGTCAGATCTTCCAGCCCCAGCCAAGCTGGCGGCTGATGGTGTCGGCGCCTGCGATGACGCATTTGCCCGCTTGTTCCAGCCGTTCCGAAGTCATGTACTGCGGAATGCTTGAAAGGCTCAGGGCGGCGACGATCGCGCCGCTGGCGTCTCGAATGGGCGAGGCGATGCAGCATATGCGATCACCGTCCGCATCGACGTGTCGGGTGAAGCGGTCTTCGATCGCGGGTTTCAGTTCCTCGAGCGGGAAGTACTCGGCCCACACGTCCGCAGGCGCGTCCAACAGCAGCGCCCGGCCCAGGGCGGTATCCGCGACGCGGTTTCGATCGCCGATCCGGTGGCGAACCACGACCCGCCGGCGGCTCGCGGACCGGGCGATATAGACCACGTCGTCACCATCGCGGATGGCCAGATTGGTGGCGTCGTCCGTGCGTTGGCTGATGGCGTCCAGCGTCGGCTGCGCCACGGTCGCCAGATCGGTCGCCTCGTGCGCCAGGAAGCCCAGATCCATGAGCCTTGCCCCAAGCCGGTAGCCCTTCCGATGGTCATGGCTCAGAAGGCGGCGCTCGACCAAGGCGGTGGCCAGGCGATGAACCGTGCTGCGGCTCAGTCCTAGCTGGCGCTCGAGGTCAGGCAGGCTGATCGGACCGCCGCGTACGGCGTCCAGGATATCCAAGGCCCGCGTGAGGGTCTGGCTGGACCGCTCCGGCTTGCCGCCCGCCTCGACGGGCGCGGGAGCCTCTGGGAACGCGTCGACGGTAGGCGGGGCGATCACAACTTGCATGGAAACCGGAAGCTGTCCGCGATCGTGCGCCGAAGCCGTCGATCGTTACTATTGTCTGATGACCTGATGACTTTGGCTTAACCGGTTAACTCGATTGCGTCAATTCTTCGCGGGAACGGGCTGGGAGGCGCTAGGTCGCGGTGCGTGGCTTCACGGCGCAGACGATCTCAAGACCCAGGATCTGCTCCGTCGCGCCTTGAGGGTCCGCAAGCGCCGTGAAGGCCATATTGGCGGCCGCCCGGCCCATTTCGACGGCGGGCTGAACGACGCAGATGTATTGGATGTCCAGCAGATGGACGATGTCGCCCAGACCGAAAAAGATGATGACGATCTTGCTCAGGTGCTCGGGCGCGTGGACCTTCAGGGCATGGATCGCGCCCAACGCCACGGGGAACGAGGCGCAGAACAGGGCGTCAGGTCGTTCCGACTGAGCCCACAGATTCTGAAAGCCGTCGAACCCCGCCTGCTCGTCGAAACGGCTTTCGATGATCCACTCGCCGCGCGGCGCGATGCCGGCTTCCCGTAGGGCCGCCTCGTAGCCCGCGCGCCGGTCGCGGCCGATGTTGGTCACGCTCGAACCCGCCAGGTGGGCGACGCGCCGATAGCCGTGGGCGATGCTGGCGGCGACCGCGGCCTTCGCGCCGCCAAAGTCGTCCATCACCACGCGTTTCACGCCGCCAGAATTTGTCGGCACGCGGTCGAAGAAGACGAGGGGGACGCCATTGTCGGCAGCCGACCGACATAGCTGCTCGTCCAGCGCCCGGGTGTGTTCCGTCACCGAGATCAGAAGCGCGGCGGCGCGCATGGACAGAAAGGTTTCGACGTGCCGGCGCTCGACGATCGGATCTTCTCCGGAGATCCCCAGCACCATCTCGAAATCGCGCGCGGCCACCGCGCTGTTGATGCCCGCCAGCACCGCGGCGAAGAAGGTGTGCTGGACCTTGGGGATGACCACCCCGAAGACCTTGGATCCGGTCGTCAGCGACCGGGCGAGAAAGTTGGGCAGATAGCCCATCTCGTGAGCCGCCAGCTTCACGCGTTCGCGCGTGGATGGCGAAATATCGGGGGAGTCCCGCAACGCCTTCGAGATGGCCGCCTTGCTGAGCCCAAGGCGCGACGCGATGTCGCTCAGCCGAGGCGGTTGGCGTTTGCCTCCCTCCATGTCGTTCCGACTCCACTCCAGCCCACCACAGGATACCAAGGTGGCGTCGACGTCGCACCGTTCTGCGCCAAGTAACGGTGAAGGTCCATAAGTACGATGAATGGCCGAGCCACGAACTTTGACTTGAGTTCGGCAACGTGGGGTTTAGGCGACGCCCGTCGATCGACAGGTGGCGCCGACCTTCGATGCGCCGAGATGTTGCGAACGCCCCGGAATCGTCCAGACGGCGAAGTCCCTAGGGCTGATTGACGCCGAGCGGGCGTTCCTCAGCCGCGGTAATACTGGGTGGGACCTTGAACTCACTTTCCCGCATAGGCTTGCGGGGATCGTAGGGCGGCAGATCATTCACGATGGCGCGGGCGATCGGAGCCTTGGCGTCGCGCAGGCCCTGGACGACGATCTTGGCCAGTTCGTAGGCGCCGTAGGGGCTGTGATGCGAGCCGTCCTTCACCGAGAAGTCGGCGTTGTGCATGAAGAGGGCGTCGACGCCCGTCGGGCCCATGGCCTCGTAGAGCGCCTTGCTCCGGGCGTGGAGATCGATCAGCAGCGCGCCCGATTCTTCGGCGGCCTCGCGCGCCAGTCGCGGAAACGGGCCCGCGGTGTCCACCGCCTGATCGCCGTCGAATCTGTTGCGGAACATCGGGGTCACGATCACCGGCGTGGCGCCCTTGGCCTCTACCCGCCGCGCCCACGAAATCAGGTTGGCCTTGAACTTCTGCTCCGCGTCCGGGTCCTTGGACTTCTGATCGTTGTGACCGAACTGGACGAGGAAATAGTCGCCGGGGCGGATCCGCGCGGCGATTTTCTCGAACCGATTGGCGATGATCGCCGAGAAGGTGGACTCGCCCGACTCGGCGTGGTTGGCGACCGCGACGGACGGCTTGAAGAAGCGCGGCAGCATCTGGCCCCAGGACGCGTAGGGCTCGCCCGGTTGATCCGCCACCGTCGAGTCGCCCAGGACATAGATCGTCGGCGCGTCCGCCGGCTCGATCTTCAGCGCCCGCACCGCCGGCGTCCCGTCGAACTCCAGCGTCAGGCGATTGTCCCAGGCCCGCGCCTCCTGCACGGCCTCGCGCGGCTTCAGTTTCACCGCGCCGCCGGGATAGTTGGGCGTGCGGACATTGACGATGAAGATCCTGGTCGCCGATCCGCCCGCCCGAACCGCGATCCGCTCGAGCATGAGACGTCTCAGCTCGGCCTTGACGGTGGTCTCCGAGGTCGTGTCGCCGCCGAACGTGACCGTCACCTTGTAGTTGCCCTCGGGGACCGCGACCGAGAAGAGGAACGGCGTCTTGCCCGCGCTGTGGGGCTCGACGACGGGCATCGCGCCCTCGACTCCGAAGCCCGTCTGAGCCGAATAGGCCAAGGCCCCCGCGCTGGCGTGAGGGGAGGCCGGGTCGGTTCCAAAGGCGAAATCGAGACGGGGGGCTGCGGTTTGGGGCGCGGCCGCCAAGAGCGCGGCGAGCAGGAGCGGTCCGGCGGCAAGCATCTGTTCGATCGATTCTCACGGGCGATAGAACCCGTCCACCGAATGTCAGGTTCTGGAGACCGCGCCAAGCTTCACGGAGAAAAGCCATGACGCCGTTCCACGCGATGCTCTACACCTGAGGTCAATCTGGATCGCTGTTGGCGTTTAGGGGAGTTCCTCAAGCGCGAGCTCGACGAACGCCAAGCCCCTCATCGTGAGCACTCCGCTGAATAGACCGCCTTCCGGGAAGACGCGCCGTCCTCCCGCCCAGCCGAAACCCAAGGCCTCCGACACCCCCATCGACCTGACGTCCGACGAGATCGAGCAAGCGCGGTCTTGGGTGTTGTACGAGGACGAGGCCATCATCGTGCTGGACAAGCCGGCTGGCCTCTCCAGCCAGGGCGGCCGGATCAAGGCCCACACGCTGGACGACCTGCTGTGGGCGTTCGCGCGGCCGGGTCGGTCCCGGCCTCGGCTGATCCATCGCCTGGACCGCGACACCTCGGGCGTGATCCTGACGGCCAAGACCAAGCCGGGCGCGGCCTTCCTGGGCGAGGCCCTGATGGCCAAGCGGTTCCGCAAGAGCTACCTGGCCATCGTCGCGCCGGGCGCGCCCGAGCCGAAAGGCGGCATGATCGACAGCCCGTTGCGCCGGGAGTCGATCGGCCGCGAGGCCTATATGCGGGTCTGCGCGCCCGACCATCCAGACGCCGAGACCGCCCGCAGCCGCTATCGCACCCTGGCCCACAACGCCACGGCGGCCCTGGTCGAGCTGTCGCCGGACACCGGCCGCATGCACCAACTTCGGGTTCACATGGCTTCGATTGGCCGACCGCTCGCCGGCGACAGCCGCTATGGCGGGGCGTTGATGCTGGGCGGCGCAGCCGTGCCGCGCTTGATGCTGCACGCCGCTCGCCTGACGTTTCCGCACCCGCTGGGCGGCGAACGCAAGGTCATGGCCCCGCTTCCGACCGATTTCGTGATGATGCTCAAGGCCTTGGACCTCCCGGTTCCGGAACAGCCCGGTTCCGAGGCCGTTGAACAGGTCTGAAGAGGCACGCCATGAAGATCGCCAAAACCCTGATCGCCCCCATCGTCGCCATCGGCCTCTCGGGCCTCCTGCTGGCCGGCTGCGCCACCGCCCCGACCGTCTACCGCGCCCAGCAAGGCGCGCCCAACGACGTCGGCTATTCAGAGTATCGTCTCGAGGCTGGTCGCTATCGCGTCACCTTCCAGGGCGGGCCTGGCGCGCCGGAGGCCCAGATCGCCGACTACGCCCTGCTGCGCGCGGCCGAACTGGCCTTGCGGGACGGCTACGACTGGTTCCGGATCGCCGACCGCGCGACCGCGGCCAGCGGCTACGATCGCGGTCCCCGGATGTCCGTCGGCGGCGGCTCGGCCAGTTTCGGCCGCCATACAGGCGTTGGCCTGGGCCTCGGCACCAGCTTCAACCTCGGCCCGGGTCCGGCCTATTCCCGCTCGATCGAGGTGGTGTTCGGCAAGGGAGCGGTCCCCAGGGACCGCGACGCCTATGACGCGCGCGAGGTGGTCAAGAACGTCGGGTACGGGCGGCAGCGGATCTAATCGAGGACCCGCCGCGCTCATTTCACCTTGAGGACGACCTTGCCCCTGGCTCGTCCGGACTCGACATAGGCCATCGCCTCGTTGAGCGCCTGGAACGGGAAGACGCGGTCCACGACGGGCCGGATGATCCCGGCCTCGATCAGGGCGGTGATCTGGCTGAGCTGCTGGCCATCGGCGCGCATGAACAGGAACGCGTAGCTGGCCCGCCGCGCCTTGGCCTTTTTGCGGATGCCGCGGCTCAGGAACCCTGTGACCACTTGCAGGATCCCGTTAAGGCCCGCCGCCTTGGCGTACTCAGGATCGGGCGGGCCGGAGATCGAAATCAGCTGGCCGCCAGGCTTGAGCACGTCCAGCGACTTTTCGAGTGTCTGGGCGTCCAGGCTGTTGAGCACGACGTCGTAGCCGGACAGGACCTTCTCGAAGTCGTCCTTCTTGTAGTCGACGACCACGTCGGCCCCGAGGCTCTCGACCAGTCCGACATTGACCGTGCTGGTGGTCGTGGCGACCGTAGCGCCGAGATGCTTGGCCAGCTGGATGGCGAAGGCGCCGACGCCGCCCGAGCCGGCTTGGATCAGCACCTTCTGGCCCTTCTGCAGCTTGGCGCGCTCGACCAGCACCTGCCAGGCCGTCAGGCCGACCAGAGGAATGGAGGCGGCTTCCTCCATGCTGAGGGTCTTGGGCTTCAGCGCCGCGTCCGCCTGATGGATGGCGATGAACTCGGCGAACGTCCCGATCTGGCCATCTCGCGGCCGGGCATAGATCTCGTCGCCCGGCTTGAAGGCGCGAACCTTGGCGCCGACGCGAACGACCTTGCCGGCCACGTCGTGCCCCAGGATGAAGGGCGGACGGTAGGGCAGGATCGGCTTGAACTCGCCGTTGCGGATTTTCGAGTCCAGCAGATTGAGCGCGGCCGCGTGGACCTCGACCAGGATGTCGTCCTCCCGGAGGTTCGGCTCGGGCGCGTCGCCCAGGCGGAGGGCGGCGCCCTTGCCATATCGATCGAGGATGAAGGCCTTCATGGTAGACAGTGCTCCAATCGCCGCCGTCGCCGGCCAATGACTTTAGTTGAGACGGCTTGTGAGGGCGAGTAACTCGGGCGCCTAGGCGGGCAAACGCATCTGCTTGCGCAGGCTCTTGTCGAAGGCCTTGGCCGGCGCGAACCGGCGGAGGAGCGAGATCTGCTTGGCCAGCTGGCCGGCCGGATAGCGCAGGCGCGGCTGAGGATCGACGGCGGCGGCGCGGACCACCTTGGCCACCACCTCGGGCAGGTCGGCTGTCGGCATGACCTCGTCGAGCAGGGCCCGGAAACCGGCCCGCGCCTGGTCGTAGACGGCGATCGGCGAGTCGGCCGGCAAGGCGTTCTGGTCGAAGGCGCTGCGGATATAGCCCGGCTCGATCAGCGAAACCCGGATATTGAAGGCGCGGACCTCGTGGTCGAGCGACTCCGAATAGCCTTCCAGCGCATGCTTGCTGGCCGCGTAGTGCGCGGAATAGGGGGCAGGGATCAGACCGAGCACGGAGCTGATGTTGAGGATGCGTCCCTGGCGGCGCGCGCGCATCGACGGCAGCACCGCATTGATCACCCGCATGACGCCGAACAGATTGACGTCGAACAGGGCCTGGGCCTGAGGGATCGAGGATTCCTCGGCCCCGCCCATCAGGCCCAGCCCGGCGTTGTTGACCAGCACATCAATCTGGCCAGCCTCGGCCAGGATCTTGCCGATCAGCGCCTGGACGGACCCGTCGTCGGTGACGTCGCAGGTCAACATGCGCACGTTCTTGGGCGGATCGGCGAGGGGCCGCCGGTTGGTCCCATAGACGGTGAATCCGGCCTCGGCCAGGGTCTGGGCGATGGCGCGGCCGATGCCGGCCGAGGCCCCTGTCACCAGGGCGATCTTCTTGTGTTGAGCGGTCATGGGCCTTCCCGTAGGCAAAGGGCGCCGAAGTGGCGTTGCGCTTTGCATTATGATCATAATGTGTAATTATGATCGTAATGCAATAAGATTCTTGGAGGCGGGACATGCGCTATGAAAAAGGCCATCGGGACGCGTCGCGTCAGCGCATCCTGCAGGCGGCTTCGGAACGGTTTCGCGCCGACGGCATCGCCGCCTCGGGACTGTCGCGCGTCATGCAGGACGCCGGCCTGACCAACGGCGCCTTCTATCCGCACTTCCAGTCCAAGACCGAACTGGTGCGCGAAAGCCTGGCCGCCGCCATGGAGACACAAGCCCAGCAGATGGCCGAGGTCCTCGCCGCCGAGGGCCTCGACGGGGTCATCGCGACCTATCTCTCGCCCGAACACCGGGACAATCCGGGGATCGGCTGCGCGGTCTCGGCCCTCGGCGCCGAGCTCGCCCGCGAGCCGCCGGAAACGCGCGCGGTCCACTTCTCGCGCGCCACGGCGCTGGTCGAACAGGTCGCCGCCCATATGCCGCCCGAGGCCGAGGACCCTGAGGGGATGGCGCTGGCGTTCTTCGCGACCATGATCGGCACGTTGCAGCTGGCCCGCGTCGCCGACAGCGCCGAGATGTCCGATCGCATTCTCGCCGTCGGCCGTCAGGCGGCGCGAGCGCTGTCGCGAACGCCGTCCTTGTCCGCGGCTTAGGCGTCGCCGCAGCCCTCTAGAGGCAGCAGTTGGGCCCTCAGGTTTGCGACGGCGCGAGGATCGCGCTCAAGGCCGGGGCCAGGACGGTCCCCAATTCGAACGCGCTCGGATGCTCGTGGCGCAGCTTGGCGCGCTGGAACAGCATCAGCTTCCGGCGGATGGAAGGGCCGGTCAGGGGAACGAGCTTGATCTTGTCGGTCTCGTAGCCTCGCGCGTAGAGGCGAGGGATCACGCCGACGGCGAGGCCGGCGCCGACCAGGCCAAACAGCGATCCGACCTGGTCGACGCGAAAGCGCTGGGACGGCGAGAGGTTGTTCTGCCGCATGGCGGCCGAGCTCAGCTCGCCGATGCTGCCGCCGGTGAAGTGGACGATCTCGCTGCCCTCCAGGGCGCTCCAGGGGAGGGACGGCGTCGCGGCGAGAGGATGGTCGGCCGGCGCGGCCAGCATCATCTCGTCCTCCATGATCAGGCTGGCGTCGATCCCGTCCTCAACCCGCCCCAGCACGCCGATGACGAGATCGAGCGCGCCCGACCGCAGGTCGCTCATCAAGGCGTCGCTCTTGCCATCGCTGAGGTGCAGGCTGAGGTCGGCGCGGTTGCGTCCCAGGAGCGACACGGCGTCGGCGGCGGCCGGGATCGCCGACGGGATCGCGCCGATGCGCACGACCGCCTTGCCGCGTGTGGCGGCGTCGTTCATGTCGACAAAGGCGTTGTCGGCTGTCGTCAGCAGCCGACGGGCGTGCGGCAGGAAGGCCGCGCCGGCCTCGGTGAGGGCGACATGATGGGTGCTGCGGTCGAACAGGCGCAGGCCCATATGCTCCTCGATCTGCCGGATCGCCGCGCTGAGCGCCGGCTGCGAGACGGTCATCCGCTCGGCGGCGCGGCTGAAATTGGCCGACTCCGCCAGGGCCGTGAAAAACCTCAGCTGGCGCAGCGAGATGGCCTGGATGCGGGCGGTCGGGCGGGGGAGGGTGATGGTCGAAGAGGGCTGCACGACGGGGTTCCAGATTGGCTGGATCGCGCCGCTGGGCTGGCTATAAGCGCGATCTATAGCGAGATAAATACAAAGAATTTCCCTTTCTAAGGGGGCTCGTTAGCGTGCCTTCATCGCGCTTCCACCCAGCAGTATAAATAAAGGGCAGGGAGGATCGAAGTCGTGCTCAAAGGAGTGCGAATTTTGATCATCTCTACTTATCGGGGTGAACAACGATAAAGAGAAAAGGCCGGGAGGGCTGTCGGCGAGGCGCGCCAACAACCAAGGGGGTTCTTCGATGTCGTTCGCCGATTCCGCGCCTGATCCTGTGCTTGTCCGTCACCGCTCCAAGGCGTCGTGGCTGGGCATCGCCTCGACCGCCGTGCTGGCCGCCCTGGCCTGCGGTGGCGTGGCCAGCGCCCAGGAGGCCCCGGCGGACCAGATCGAGGCGATCGTGGTCACCGGCTCGCGCCTCAAGAGCCCCGACGCCACCAGCGTCAGCCCGGTCAGCACGGTCGGCGACAAGGAGATCGCCCGGCGCGGCGTCGTGCGGGTCGAGGACCTGATCAACACTCTGCCCCAGGCCTTCGCCGACCAGGGCAGCGGCAATCGCGGCGGCACCGTCGGGGCCAGCGGCACGGCGACCATCAACCTGCGCAACCTCGGCAACCAGCGGACCCTGGTCCTGATCGACGGGCGCCGCCTGATGCAGGGCGACCCGGCCCGCTCGGCGGCCCAGGCGGCCGACATCAACAACATCCCGGCCGCCCTGATCCAGCGCATCGACGTGGTCACCGGCGGCGCCTCGGCGGTCTATGGCTCCGACGCCCTGGCCGGCGTCGTCAACTTCATGCTCAAGCGCGACTTCGAGGGCGTGCAGCTGGACGTGCAGGGCGGCGTCTACATGCACGACAACCACAGCGCGATCGTCTCGGCGGCCAAGGCGGCCGGCCAGACGCCGGCGTTCGGCCGCGAACTGGACGGCGAGCAGCAGAGCTATTCGATCACCGTCGGCAAGAACTTCGCCGAGGGCCGGGGCAACGTCACCGGCTTCTTCAGCTACAAGGACATCGCCGGCGTCGGCACCAAGGACCGCGACTTCTCGACCTGCAACCTGTCGGCCACGGCGGCCGGCTACGCCTGCTCGCTGTCCAGCGCCACCTATCCCGTGCAGTTCCAACTGACCAATCCGACCACGGGCGCGACCCGGGGCAGCTACGCCCTGGAGGGCAATACGCTGCGAACCTATCGCACCTCGGACGGCTTCAACAACGGCAACACCTACGACCTGCAGTCGCCCGACAAGCGCTACAACGCCGACTTGTTCGGCCGCTACCGGATCTCGGACAAGGCCGAGGTCTATGGCGAGCTGATGTACATGCACGACGAGGCCGACATCAAACTGTCGCCCACCGCGGTGTTCACGGTTTCCGAGAAGATCAACTGCAACAACCCGCTGATGTCGGCTCAGGAAAAAAACCTGATCTGCACCTCGGTGGGCCTGACCGACGCCCAGAGCGCCAATGTCATCGTCTCGCAGCGCAACGCCCTGGGCGGCTCGCGCCACGACTACAGCGACCACACCTCGTATCGCGGCGTGGCGGGCCTGCGCGGCGACCTGACCTCGCGCTGGCGCTATGACGTCTACGCGCAGTACGGCCGCACCGACTACACCTCGCGGCTGACCGGCGACTACTCGCTGGCCAAGTTCGCCAAGGCCCTGCGCGCCGTGACCAACGCCAGCGGCCAGGTCGTCTGCGAATCCGTGGCCAACGGGACCGATCCGGCCTGCGTGCCGATCAACCTGTTCCAGGCCGACGGCATCACCTCGGCGGCGCTGAACTACGTACAGAACGTCGTGCGCCGGAAGGGCTATACCGAGGAGAGCATCCTCAGCGGCGCCCTGACCGGCGACCTGGGGGTGACCAGCCCGCTGGCCTCCTATCCGATCGGCCTGGCTCTGGGCGCCGAGTACCGCAAGGAGAAGATCAGCTTCCAGCCCGACGCCGCCTACAGCAGCCGCGACGTGGCGGGCAATTCGGGCGGCGAATTCCCGATCGCCGGGTCGTTCGACGTCAAGGAAGTCTATGGCGAGATCCGCGTCCCGCTGGTCGAGGACAAGCCGTTCTTCAAGAGCCTGTCGGTCGAGGGCGGGGTCCGCTACTCCGACTACAGCACCGCCGGCGACACCTGGGCCTACAAGGGCGGCGGCGAGTGGACGCCGATCCGCGACGTGCGCCTGCGCGGCAGCTATCAGCGCGCGGTCCGCGCGCCCAACCTGGTCGAGCTGTTCGGCCCGCAGCGGGTCGTGACCGCGGCGATCACCGACCCGTGCGAAGGCGCGACGCCCAAGGCGACCGCGGCCCAGTGCGCGCTGTCGGGCGTGACGGCCACCCAGTACGGATCGATAGCCCCGGCGGCCGGCCAGCAGTCGGGGGCCATGGTCGGCGGCAATCCGGACCTGGATCCGGAAACCTCGAACACCAAGTCGTTCGGCGTGCAGCTGCTGCCGCGCTTCGCGCCCGGCCTGAGCGTCTCGGTCGACTATTTCGACATCGACGTGAAGAAGCTGATCACCACGGTGCCGGCCAGCATCGAGCTGAACCAGTGCCTGAACGCCGGCATCGCCTGCGACCTGATCAAGCGCAACGCGGCGACCGGTTCGCTGGTGACCAGCGGCTATGTGATCACCACCAGCGTCAACGCCGGCTATCTGAAGACCCGGGGCCTGGATTTCGCGGCCAGCTATTCGCATGACCTGCCCGAGCTGTTCGGCCGCAGCATGGGCCGGCTGGGCCTAAACTTCGCCGGCACCAAGACCAACCGGTACGAGGTCCAGATCCTGCCGGGCCTGGCCCCGTATCGCTGCGACAGCCACTTCGGCGTCACCTGCGGCCAGCCGATCCCGGAATGGCGTCACCGCCTGGTCGCCGACTGGACCTCGCGCGGCGGCGTCAACCTGTCGGCCACCTGGCGCTACATCGGCAGGACGACGAACGACAAGTCCAGCCCGTCGATCTATCTGGCCGGGGTCTATCAGCCCTATGACCTGAAGATGCCCAGCGTCAGCTATGTCGACTTCGCGGCCTCGGCGAACGTGACGGAGAAGGTCACCCTGCGGCTCGGCGTCAACAACGCCTTCGACAAGGATCCGCCGCTGACCGCCAGCACGGGCGGCCAGACCTCGAACGGGGCCTTCTTCGCGGGGATGTACGACTCGCTGGGTCGTTACATGTTCGTCGGCGCCACCGCCCGCTTCTAACCGAACGGGGGAGGGGCGTATTTCCTCCCGCGTCCAGGCCAAGGATCTCCCATGCTGCCAAGCCGCTTTCCCCCTTGTTTGCGTCCTGCAGCCCTTGGCCTGGCGGCGCTGCTCGCGAGCCTGTCGCTCGCGGGCGGCGCGACCGCCCAGACCGCTTCGCCCGCCGCGAAGGAAAAGGTCGCCATCTTCTTCGACAACGACTTCCTGGGCCCCGGCCAGAGCAACATCCAGTCGCTGATCCCGCTGCTACGGGACGACCGGGTCGAGCTGTTGGGCATCGGCGTCGTCACCGGCGACGCCTGGCTGAAGGAGGAGGCCGCCCACGCACTGCGCTTCCTCGAGATCGCCAAGCGTCCCGAAGCGCCCGTCCACCTGGGCGCCCAGACGCCGCTGATCCGCACCCA
>Ga0102591_1002966_pt1 | contig 16463 bp, 19 predicted proteins | sample AraplaCol_mCL_r2_2_FD_76860 | JGI IMG/M metagenome (GOLD analysis project Ga0102591, IMG submission 76860) | Arabidopsis root microbial communities from North Carolina, USA - plate scrape MF_Col_mCL_r2 (SPADES assembly) (version 2) | ecosystem: Host-associated > Plants > Roots > Endosphere... | reverse complement strand
GCGGATCGCCGGGCCGGCCCGTCATGTAGGCCAGGCCGCCCATCATTTGCACGACTTCATCCAGTGCCGTGCGGTGGTCGTAGGGGCCGGGCAAAAAGCCCTTGTGGCTGACATAAATGACGCGCGGGTTGACGGCGCTGAGCGTCGTGTAGCCGAGTCCGTATTTGGCCATGGTGCCGGGTTTGAAGTTTTCCGCCACCACGTCGGCACCGGCGCACAGCTTGCGCGCCACTTCGGCGCCCACAGGATTGTGCAGGTCGATGCCGATGCTTTTCTTGTTGCGGTTGAACAGTGGAAAGAAGCCCGAGCCCGCGCCCAGCAGCCTGCGGGTACGGTCGCCGTCAATGGGTTCGACCTTGATCACTTCGGCGCCCATATCGGCCAGCACCATGCCGCAGGTGGGGCCCATGACCATGTGGGTGAATTCCACGACGCGAAGGCCTGCCAGCGGCTGGGGTTGGCGCGGGGTGGAGTCAGACGTGTTTTGCATGCAGGGTTCCGGAAAAGTTCAAAGTATCAAGCCAGTGTGGGGGCGGGGCGCATGGTTTTGGGCAGGCCCGCGCGCCACAGCGTGCCGTGCAGGGTTTCGCCCTCCAGCCAGCCCGCCACCTGGCCGCGCAGGGCCATCAGCTTGTCGAAGTCCACACCGGTTTTTATCCCCATGCTCGCGAACATATAGGCCAGGTCTTCGCTGGCCACGTTGCCGCTGGCGCCCGGTGCGTGCGGGCAGCCGCCTATGCCGGCAAGGCAGGCGTCAAAGCGTGTCACGCCGGTCTGCAGCGCGGCATACACATTGGCCATGCCCATACCCCGCGTGTCGTGGAAGTGGCCGCAGGCCAGGCGGTCGCCCACCCGGGCAAAAGCGGCCTCGAACAGATCGCGCACCATGGCCGGGTCGGCATAGCCCACGGTGTCGGCTAGGCCCACGCGGTCGGCGCCCGCGTCCAGCACGGCCTGCAGCAGGCGCAGCACCTCGGCCGGCTCCACCCGGCCCTGCAGCGTGCAGCCGAAAGCCGTGCTCATGCCGACCTCCAGCACGATGGACGACCCTGAGGCGTCGCGTGCCGCGCGTATGCGGCCAATCTCTTGCACCACTTCATCGGGCGTCTTGCGCAAATTGGCCAGGCTGTGCGCGTGGCTGGCCGAGATCGGCAGCAGCATCAGGTCCGCGCCCGACTCGATGGCGCGCTCCGCGCCCTTGAGGTTGGGCACCAGCACCGAGGTGACCAGGCCGGGCAGGGTCTTGGCATAAGCCACCAGTTCAGCCGTGTCGGCCAGCTGCGGCAGCAGGCGCGCCGGCACGAAGGAGCCGACCTCGATCTCGCGCTGGCCGGCCGCATGCGCCTGGCGCAGCCATTCGAGCTTGCGGGCCGTGGGCATCACGGCGGCAATGCTTTGCAGACCGTCGCGCAGCCCGACTTCGCGGATGTTGACGTGGCGGGGCAGGTGGGGGGGAGTGGTCACTGGGCTGTCTCCGTGGAAGCAGGAGTCCGGAAATCGGGTCCGGATCCTGGTTTTGTGATTCCTGGCGATTGGCAATTCCTGTCGCTTGGTCACAGTTTAGAATTTCCTTAAACGTCTGATTGGTCAATTTTGGAAGCTGTAGTGTTCCAATCTGGAATATCTCGAACCCCCATGACACCAGCAAGAAGGGCACGCCATGAGAGACCTGGACCTGACCACGCTGCGCCTGTTCGCCGCGGTGTGCGACGCACGCAGCATTGCCCGCGCGGCCGAGCAGGCCCACATCGTCGGCTCGGCCGTCAGCAAGCGCCTGGCCCAGCTTGAAGATACCGTGGGCACGCAACTGCTGCTGCGCAGGCGGCGCGGCGTCGAGCCGACGCCCGCCGGCCAAAGCCTGCTGGAGCATGCGCGCGCCATGCTGGCCAGCGCCGACCGCATAGAGCGCGAGATGGGCGACTACGCACTGGGCGTGCGCGGCCAGGTGCGCATCCTGGCCACGGCCTCCGTCATGGCCGAATCGCTGGCCGACGACGTTGCCGGGTTTCTGCAGCTGCCCGCGCATCATGACATCCGCATCAGCATGGAAGAGCGCGTCAGCCCCGAGGTGATACGCGGCATCAAGGAGGGCGTGGCCTCCGTCGGCATCTGCTGGGACGCGGCCGACCTCTCGGGCCTGCAGTCCTGCGGCTATCGCCATGACCACCTGGCCATCGTGGCTCATCCTTCGCACCCGCTGGCTGGGCACGAGACCCTGGGTTTTGAGCAGACACTGGATTACGAACACGTGAGCCTGCCGGCGCAAAGCGCGGTGCAGGTGCTGCTGCAGCGCGCCGCCGCGCTCCAGGGCAAGGCCGTGGTGCACCGTGTGATCGTCTCCAACTTCGAAGCCGCGCTGCGCGTGGTGCGTGCCAATCTCGCCATCAGCGTGGTGCCGCGCGAGGTGGCCGACCCTTATGCGCGCACTTTCGGCCTTCGCGTCATGCCCCTGACCGACAGCTGGGCCAGGCGCCGTTTCGCCATCTGTTTCCGGGACGAGGCGAGCCTGCCGGCCGCGGCCAGGCTGCTGGTGAAGCACCTTGCGGGCAGCTCCGCCGCTCCCTAAAACCCCCGCCCTGGCACGGTGAAAGCGGTCCTTGCTCTTTTGCGGTAAAATAAGCCTCCAACCCACGGCAGACAAGCGCTATCAGCTATAGAAAATATAGCGTACAGAGCTGATCCAGGCTGGGCCCAAAGCGGGCGTCCTGGCCAGCCACAGCGCTTGATTTTGGGGAAGGAAGCCCCAGATTCACTGCATGAACGCTACCCAACCCCACCCCCATAAAACCGACCTCACGGTTACCCATGTGCTGGCTGAGTTGCTTGAGCGGCTGGAGCACAGCGCGGTTCCTGTCGGCGCCGAGCAATACCGCTCCGTCGTGCAGCACCTCGCCAGCGAACTGGGCGACGTGGAGCCGGGCGTGGAACTCGGTGCGTTGCTGGACACCCATCCGGCCGCCGCCGAACTGTATGAAAACGTGAATTACCAGTATGCGGGCCTGTGCCGGTCCGCGCTGGACGCCTCGCTTGCCGCCGAGCAGCAGGCCAAAGCGGCCATAGACAAGGCCATGAACCGTTCAAACACCCAACCGAAGGAAGATCCAACCCATGGCAAGAGCTGATGCCAAAACCGCTGTCCTCGCAGACGGCCTGCGCTACAAGTCCAAGGTCTCGGGCTCCCCGTTCGCCGCCACCACCTCCTTCGGTGCGGCCACCATGTCCTGCTTCATGTGCGGCAAGCACCGCGCCCGTTCGCTGATGGGCACGCGCAAGGTGCTGGGCAAATCCCAGGCCGTGTGCTCGCCCTCGTGCAAGGCGCTCGACGAAGCCCTCGAAAAGGCCAAGGGCTGACCTACACAGACTGTTTCACCCATCCTGCTTTTTGGCCCGCGTATCGCCTTGATCACGCAGCAGCCCGGGGCCATACTGTCTTGACCGCAAGTTAAACAGTTGAAGAAAGGTGAAACATGGCTTCCCAGCCCACGCCGGACCCTGTGCTTGAGCCTGACGAGGCCATAGACCACATACGCGGCCGCTCATCGGCCCCGGTCACCGTCGTCGAATACGGCGACTTTGAATGCCCCTCCTGTTTCCAGGCCTACGGGGCCCTGAAGGTGATGCTGCCGCACTTCGGCCAGCAACTGCGCTTTGTCTTCCGGCACTTCCCGCTGCGTGAGGTGCATCCCCATGCCGAGCTTGCCGCCGAAGCGGCCGAAGCCGCCGGCGCCCAGGGCAAGTTCTGGCCCATGTACGAGTTGCTGTTTACCCACCAGCAGCACCTCAAGGACAAGCAGTTGCTTGAATACGCAGCCCAGGCCGGTCTGGACATGGCCCGCTACCAGAACGAGATGAGCGACCATGTCTACCTGCAGCGCGTGCAGGAGCACATGCAAAGCGGCCGCCACCTCGGCGTGCGCTCCACACCCACCTTCTACGTCAACGGCGTGTTCTGCGATGTGTCGTTCGGCCTGCAGCACCTGCACGACGCCATCGACAAGGCCCTGGCGAAGCAAGCTTAGAGCCACCCAAAAACATCCCGGCGATGTTGAGCCGCCTGGCAGCTGCTCTGCTTTTAATCTGCGCAAATCTGCGTAATCTGCGGATAAATCTGTATTCACAGATTAGCCAGATTGCACAGATAGAAATCATCACGATGCACGGCCGCGGTGGCCAGTGCATGGAAGAGAAGGGTGAAGTCTTAAATGCAACCACCCATTTTCAATCTGCGTTCATCCGCGAAATCTGCGGATCAATCCATATATTCGCAGATTACGCAGATTTACGCAGATAAACACCATCAGGTGTGAATTCATGGCTGGCGTATGGGTGACGCCTTTTATGCCCGGTTCTAACCGTCTACGGGCTGCAGAGGTGTCACCAGCGTCTTCTGCAGAAAGGCCACGTCCAGCCAGCGGCCGAACTTGAAGCCCGCCTGCTTGATCGTGCCGCAGTGCTCAAAACCCAGGCGCTTGTGCAGTTCAATACTTGCACCGTTGTCCAGGTCTATCGCACCGACCAGCGTGTGCATGCCATGCGCCTCGGCCTCGTTGACGATGGCCTCCAGCAACTTGCGTCCCAGCCCCTGGCCGCGGCTGCTTTTTTCCACGTAGATGGAATGCTCCACCGTGTACTTGTAGGCCGGAAACGCGCGAAACGTGCCGTAGCTCGCGAACCCCAGCAGCTTGCCGCCGTCATCCTCCAGCCCGATCACCGGAAACCCGTTTGCGCGCTTGGTGGCAAACCAGCTCACCATGCTCTCCGGCGTGCGCGGCTTGTAGTCGTACAGCGCGGTTGAGTTGGCAATCGCCTCATTGAAGATGGCCAGTATCTGGCCGGCGTGGCGTTCTTCGGTGCAGAGCACGGGATGCATGGGAATCCTTTAAAGGGCAGGTGAATGTCTTCATCTGCGTAAATCTGCGAAATCTGTGGATAGAAATTTATCCGCAGATTACGCAGATTTCCACAGATTGAAGAAGAAAGAATGGAGGTCCTCAGTACTTCATTCCTGTCTTCATCTGTGGATAAAGCTCAGGCCGTGGCAGAGCCCGGCACAGGCACCGCCTGCGCCGCATTCCGCGCCCGTATGCGCCGCACCTGCAGCGCCGCGCCAATGACATAGAGCAGAAGCAGAACGCCAGTCACCACCTTGAGCTCAGGCGCATCGGCATTGGGCAGCAGCGGCGCGCCCAGCGGCAGGCGCGTCGATGTCTCGGTGATCGCCGGAATCATGTGGAACACAAAGGTGATCGAATAGCTGAGCGTTTCCACATAGGGCGAAGCGCGGCCCAGCACCTTGGTATTGCCCGCCACCCAGGCAATGCCCAGCACCAGCAGCGTGATGATGCCCAACGCATGCGGCTTGCCGAAACCGCCATGCTGGAAGATGCCAAAGCCCGTGAGGCAGGTCAGCACCGTGGTCCAGATATAAACCCGGCCCAGCATGGAGGCCGCAATGATTTCCTTGTCGCGAAAGAAAGCGATCAGCGCTACCGCAACGGCCACCAGGCTGATGGCGGTGTGCGCCACACCGAGGTAAGTCAAACCATAGAGCATGGAATCTCCTTGAGTTGTTGATGAGGAGCAATGGGTTTGCAGAGCTTTGCATGTGGATCCCAAGCAAACGCCGTGCCGTGCAGTGTGGCCTGCAGCGCCACTTTTGCCTACGGTTTTGCAGGCCCATCCGGCCGCGGCCCGATAATCGGTAGCAAGCGCAGTCACAACAGGCCGCGCACTGACACCAAAGTACTATGAAAAAAACATTCCAACTCAAGGTCGAAGGCAAAAACCGCGACCGCCTGCTCGAAGCCGCCAAGCACGACATCCGCAAATACTTCAAACGCGAACGCGCCAAGGCACTGCCCAAGGGCGTGGACTTTTGGGACTTTGATTGCAAGTCCGGCTATAGCGAAGCCTCTGCGGCCGCGGTGCCCGAAGCCGGCCTTATCAAGTCGATTGACGAGATCGTCAAGGACGGTGGTGAGCAGTTTTATGTGGAAGTGCTGGCCAAGCCTGGGGTGAAGGTGGCGCGAGTGAGGGATGACGCGGCGGAAGATGGGTTTGATGAGGAGTAAGCGCCGGGTGCACTGACCGTGCGCCGGTGTCATCTTTTATCGCAGGTACCTACAAATGCCCATTACAACGGCTTCAGACCCGAGTGAACAAAGACTGCTCGACGACATTCACAAATACGGATGGCACTGCGTTCATGTCCTTGGGGAAGACCAATACGAACCGTTCAGCTACACCGTTGGGCTATTCCAAACATACGGTCATCCCGAACTGCTGATCTACGGCTTGCCAGGAGAAGTTGCGCACGCCGTCTTCACTATCGCGGCCAATGCTGCTGCGAGTGGGAAAGCCATAAATCTGAGCGAACCAACGGACATGCTGCTTGAGGGGTATTCATGCGTCTTTGTGTCGGTACCACTTGCTGAGTATCCGGAGCACGTCGGCTTCGCCCGCTGGTATTACGACGGAGATAGTTTTCCCGTCCAGCAGATTGTGTGGCCTTCTCGCGATGGTCACTTTCCGTGGCATCCGGGAGCCTCGCTTGAATTCCGGGTTAAGCAACCTGTTCTTGGCCAGCATGAAAGAGGATCTTGAGCTTCATGGACAGAGACCTCGAAGCCCCTCAAGGCCCTTTCCCCGACACCTTCAAGCAAGGCGACATATTCTGGATTGAGGCCGACCCTTCACGCGGCTCCATCCCTGGCTCCCCACATCCGCATGTCATCGTGCAGGACGATGTGTTCAACCGCTCGCGCATCAGCACAGTGGTGGTTTGCGCGCTGACTTCCAACCTGAACCGTGCGACCGAGCCGGGCAATGTTCTGCTGGAGCCAGGCGAGGGCAATTTGCAGAAGCAGAGCGTGGTGGTCGTGTCGCAGGTGTCTTCGGTTTACAAGACGCGGCTAGGTGAATACATCGGGACCTTGTCGGCGGAACGGGTTCAGCAGATACTCGCGGGCATGCGATTTCTGCAGGCGTCGTTTCATCAGCGATAGTGGTGTGATCAAGTTCCTGATCGGCTGCTAGATCGCTCCATGCCAACCCTCGGCAACTCATGAAACTATTGTTAAGTGCGCTCTTTTTCTGGGTGCAATTTTCTGGGATGGCTGCCATTGCTGGTGGTTCATCTGATTCCACCGTGCTCTCATATCGCATGGCGCAATATCGCTTTCAGGCTGCGTCCGAAACCAGCTCTGAGCCGATAAATATTGAGTTTGCCTATCCAGTTTTCCAGGGAGGAGAACCTGTCGCTACAAACCGTTTGAACGGCTGGCTTAGGCGTACCGCATTGGCGACGTTCTTTGTGGGTGATGAGGTAGGGCTGTCGCGTGCCGTCCAGTTGACGGATCGCAAGGTGATTGAATCGCTTGCTTCGAAAGGGACGGCAGACATGATTCAGTCCGTGTTGCGCCCTGATTCGGCGTCGGGGAATGTCATGGCGTTTACGCTGCACGTCGAATCGCAGGGTACTGCCCGGTCGCATCAGGGAATCGCTGTTTATGCCTATGACACCAGAACCCGAGATTCTGTGGCGGTGCAGTCGCTTTTCAAGCCCGGGGCGGAGAAAACCCTGGCGGACTACTTCCTGGAGGAGATTCAGAAGGAGGCACCAGGATGCCAGGCCATCGATTTTTCCTGGGAACACGTTACATTGCGCGGGCCTAGTGAAGCGTCGCTTTATTTTCCGTTTGACCCCTCGCAACGGGAGTGCGGCGATCTTGGCTACTTGAAGGGGAAGAAGGTCCAGAATTTGCTCAGGTCGCCGGGCCAGCTTTTGCCCATTCGGAAACTCACAGAAGTGAATTGAGAACCCACACCATGCAAGCACCGAGTTCCTCCACCATCACACTGCTAGTGCTTGTTCCGCTGATCTCTTGGCGTGTCTATGCCCGCTTTCGCCGCATGGTCGGTCGCCAGCGCCTGTCGAGGATTCGCCCCTGGGTCACGTTGGTGATCTTTCCCGTCTTGATCGGCCTGTTGGGCTTTGCCGCGCGCGAGCACCTAGATCGGCTCTGCTGGCTTGCGGGCGGCTTAAGCCTGGGTGCCTGGCTTGGCGTCTTCGGCCTCAGCAAGACGCGCTTCGAGCCGACACCTCAAGGCCTGTTCTACACGCCCAATGCTCACCTGGGTATCGCGCTGTCATTGCTGTTCGTGGCGCGCGTTGTTTATCGCCTGATCGAGGTTTATGTCATCGCACCTGGGATACCGAACGGTGTCGGTGATTTCGCAAGGAGCCCGCTCACCCTGGCTGTCTTTGGCCTGCTGGCGGGTTACTACATCAGTTACGCCGTTGGCTTGGTGCGGTGGCGGCTTGGTGTTCTGCGGGCGAAGAGGGAGCGTGAAGCGTTGGGGCGGGATGCTTAAGACTTCGTCAACTTGCTAGATCGACTCGGACATCACTTGTACGCACTATCGCCTATCAGCGATCCTGGTGCCTTGAGCTTCTTTTCGGGCAACAACGAACTCACCGCAGAGAATGCTATCTTCGAAAAAAAAGGAGTCCTGATGGAGTTGATCGCCGGAGCCTTGAACAAGCGGTGGCTGCAGAACTTGGCAGCGCTCCACACTCCCGAGTGCACCGAGGTCGTAGCGGCGGTCGCTTACGCGAGTGCAGACAACCTTGAACTCTTCGAGGCCTGCAAGCGGCACTCCAAGTCTTTGACGTACTACGGGCGCTACGACGAGTCTGTTCCCGTTGCTCCGGCCGTAGTGAAGTGGTTCCTCGACCAGCGCAGCCCGAATTTTACCTGTCGCATGGTGCCGGACATCCTTCATGCGAAGGTTATTTGGTGGGTCGGTGTGGGTGTATATATCGGCTCTGCCAACCTCACAAACCGCGCATGGGTATCAAACATCGAGGCTGGGACCTTCGTGACCGAAGAGGAGCTAGCAGGAGGTCCGATGTTGGAAGAACTCCGCACGTTCTTCGACGTGACCGATGCAAAGGCCGAAGCGATTGACGACCGGTTCTATCTGCACCTGCTTGAACTGCAACGCCAGCGAGGCGACCTCGACCAGGCGGAATACGATTTTAAATGCCGGGTGAAGCGTTACTTCCCAGAGGGAGCAGGCCTAGTCAGTGTCGACAAGACGAAGGCGCAAGATCGTGCATTCGCTGAGTTCGCGCGGCGTTGGCGGGAGTCTCTTCAGGTGCTTAAGGACATCAGCGAAAGGGTTACCCGGGACCAGAATCGCCCCGACTGGATACCCAAGAGCACGCCTGCAGGTGCTCAGGCCGATCAGTTCGTTCACGCCTACTACTACCAGTTCGTTGGAGGGCACAAGGGCGGATACCTGGTCGATGCCGCCTATGCTGAACATCGGCTAAATCCAGCAGGCGCGCTGGAAGAGGCTCTGGCTTGGTGGAAGCGGGCCGAGTTCGACAACAAGCAAGAGCGTCGGTCGCTACTCGACTGGGCCCCTCAGCTGAAGGACATGTTGTCTCGCGCTCAAATTCGAACCTTGAACAAGGATGAGTTCTGCCGCGCTATGTCAATGGTCCACGCGGTGATCGACTACGGACGAAAGCGCCAGAACTCCGAGTTAGGGCTTCCATCTGTCCAGCAAGACTCTGATAAGAAAGTACGTCTCCATGCTGAGCAACTGTGGGAGGCCCGCAGTCCGCAAGGCAAGACACCCCTTGAGATGCTTGAATACGTCATCTGGGGTCCGGGTGCCGTGGAGGAACGTATCTGGGCGGCTGCCCGGTCTGACCAATGGCGACTGCCGTGGATTCGGTTCAGCACGCTTGGGGAAATTGTCGGCTGGGCCAGGCCAGACGACTTCCCGCCACGGAACGACCGAACGCTCAAAGGACTGCGAGCTTTGGGATACTCGGTTCGCAGCGTTTGAGGACCATCCTGTAAATGGCTGAAGCACATCGCATAGTCGAGAGGAACTGCGTTGGACAAAACTAGGAGCGCACTGAGATGCTCACCATAGCCAAGACCTACGCACCTGTCGGACATTGCATTTATTGCGGGACGACAGAGCGATCACTCGGCAAAGAGCACATTATTCAGGAGTCACTCGGCGGACGCTTGATCCTACCGAAGGCGAGTTGTGAGGGATGTGGCGCAGCAACCAGTGCTGCAGAGGGACACGTTGCAAACATGTATGGCGGTTGGCGATTCCTCGCGAACATCCCTCGAAAGGGTAAGAAGCAGCACCCCGAAGCAATGTCGACTCGCATTCTTGATGCGCTCGGACGAATTAGTGCTGAGTTGAGCTTCCGACGTGAGCAGTACCCAGCGGCAGTAGCGCTGCCCTTACTTCAGGCTCCAGCAATCCTGACGGGGGTGCGTCATGAGCAATGCGATGCAAGAGTAATAATTTGGAACCACGATTTTGTGAAAGGGCCGCCAGGCGATTTTTGGCACTTACCGGCCATTAACATACCAATGTTCTGTCGAACCCTTGGAAAAATTTCTCACGCCTACTGCACCGCAGAGCATGGTGCCGGGGCTTTCAAGTCTTGGCTACCGCCAATGATTCTGGGTACGCATGATCGCCCAGCAGATTTCGTCGGAGTCATGCGTGATGGTTTGCCGGCGGAACCGTATATCCATCGAGTCTCCTGCATGCGCTTGCTCGACCAGTCAGGTCGGCAACTTATTTGCGCACAAGTAAGACTCTTTGCAACGCTGGAGGAGAGTCCCGAGTATCTTGTGGTCGTTGGCCAGTCACTCGAAACCGACCATCAATGGGAAGCCCATAGCGAGCCTGCCCTTCATGAACATCACAAAGTTGCGGTGTTGCGGTGGTAAAACATCGGCTCCAGACCTGGGGCTCAAATCAGGACCTACGGATTAACAGTCCGGCGCTCGAAACGCTAGCCTTCTTTTTTTGCCGCCGCAGCCCGCAACTTATCCTTCTTGCTAGGCCGCTTCCCCTTGATCCCACCCGTCCCCGCAGGGTCCACCGGGTTCACCGCCACCACCTCCACCCGCTCAAACCCCGCGACCTGTTCGCGCGCGACCTTGAGGTCCAGGCGTTTTTCAATCAGCTTGAAGTGCGCCTCGGTGCCCACGCTCACAAAACTCACCGCCACACCCGATTCGCCGGCACGTCCGGTGCGGCCTATGCGGTGGGTGTAGTCGGTGACTGAGCGCGGCAGGTCGTAGTTGACGACGACGGGCAACTGGGCGATGTCCAGGCCGCGGGCGGCGACGTCGGTGGCGACGACGACTTGCACGGCCTTGATCTTGAAGTCTTGCAGCACCTGGGTGCGTTTACCCTGGCTCAGTTCGCCGTGGAAGGGTTCGGCCTGGATGTCGACTTTGCGCAGTTTGTCGGCCACGATTTCGGCTGCGTGTTTGGTGGCGACGAAGACCAGCACGCGCTCCCATTTTTCGGTCTGGACCAGGTGGCGCAGCAACTGGGTGCGGCGGCCGGGGTCGACTTCGATGGCGCGCTGGGCGATGTCAGGCACGGCCTGCACCACGGGTGCAACCTCCACGCGCAAGGGATCGCGCAGCAGGCCGGCGGCCAGCGCCTCGATGGCGGGCGGGAAGGTGGCTGAGAAGAGGAGTGTCTGGCGCTGGGCCGGCAGCAGGGCCAGGATGCGTTTCAGTTCTTCTCCAAAGCCCAGGTCGAGCAGGCGGTCGGCTTCGTCGAGGACCAGGCTGCTTGTGCCCGCCAGGCTCAGGGCGTTGTGGTCCACCAGGTCGAGCAGGCGGCCCGGGGTGGCGACCACGATGTCGGCGCCGCCGCGCAGATTCATCATCTGCGGGTTGATGGAGACGCCGCCGAATACCACGGCTACCTTCACGCGCTGCGGCAAATACTTCGCGAAGCTGACGAAGGCCTCGCCGACTTGCGCTGCAAGCTCGCGCGTGGGCACCAGCACCAGCGCACGCACGGGCCGGTGGCCACCGGGAGCGGGTGAGGTCGCCAGGCGCTGCAGCAAAGGCAGCGCAAAGGCCGCGGTCTTGCCCGAGCCGGTCTGGGCCGAGGCCAGCAGGTCGCGGCCTTGCAGGATGGCGGGGATGGCGGCCTGCTGGATGGGCGTGGGGGCGGTGTAGCCTTTTTCGTCCAGGGCGCGCAGGAGCAGCGGCAGCAGCGCGGGCGAAAAGCCCAGTGAGGAAAATGGCATGGGGTGGGTATGGAGGAGTGAAAGGGGGCGCGCTAAAGGCCGCGCGGGACGGGCCGCTTGCGGCCGCGCCAGGGGGCAAGTTTAAGCCCGGGCGCTTTCAGGCCTTGCCGGCGCCAGAAACAGCAGCGCGCAGGCGGAGGCCCCGAGCGCGCACAGCACACAACCCAGCACCACCCAGCGAAAGGCCGCGACCAGCACTTCGGGCGGGGCCGATTGCACCGGCCCGCGCAGGGCGGCGGCAAACACCACGCCCAGCAGCGCCACGGCGAGCAGGCCGGCGACGCGGGCGACGGCGTTGTTGATGCCCGAGGCGATGCCGGCATGCGTGGCGGGCACGGCGTTCATCACGGTGGTGGTGAGCGGCGCGACGGCAATCGTCATGCCCAGGCCCAGCACCACCATGGCGGGGAAGAAGCCGGCCCAGTAAGGCCAGCCCACGCCGGGCAGCGCCAGCAGCGCAAAGCCGGCGGCCGCCACGGCGGGCCCGGCCATCAGCATGCGGCGCGCGCCGAAGCGCTCGGTGAATTTTGCGGTGGCCGGTGACAGAAAACCCAGCAGCAGCGAAAAGGGCAGCAAGGTGGCGCCCGCGGCGGTGGTGGAGTAGTTGAAGGCGCCTATCAGCACAAAGGGCAGAAAGAACAAGGCGCCGCTGAGCGCGAAATACAGCAGCAGCGTGAGCAGGTTGGTGCCCACAAAATCGCGCGACTTGAAGAGGCCCAGCGGCATCATGGGTGCGCGCGTGCGGGCCTGCACAAACACAAAAGCCAGCAGGAGCACCACGCCCAGCGCGATGGGCCCCAGCACGCCGGCCGCCTGCCAGCCGCGCTCGGGCGCCAGCGTGAGGCCGTAGGTCAGCCCGCCCAGGCCGCCGGCCACCAGCAGCACGCCGGGCCAGTCGAGCCGCCGGGGCGCATCGGGGTCGCGGCTGTCGGGCACGGCATACAAGGCCAGCCACACGGTAGCCACGGCCATGGGCACATTCAAAAAGAAGATGGCGCGCCACGACACCGCATCGACCAGCCAGCCGCCGAGCACCGGGCCGGCCGCGCCCATCAGGGCCGCCCACGCGGCCCAGGTGCCTATGGCCTTGCCGCGCGCCTCGCCTTCAAACACATTGCCGATGATGGCGAGGCTGGCGGGCACCAGCAGCGCCGCGCCTGCGCCTTGCAGCGCGCGCGAGGCGATCAGCGTGAGAGGGCTGGGCGCGAGGCCGCAGGCGACCGAGGCTGCCGTGAAGATCGCGATGCCCAGGATGAAGACCTTGCGCCGGCCGAAGCGGTCGCCCAGCGAGCCGCCCACCAGCACCAGCGAGCCCAGCAGGAGCAGATAGGCATTGATGACCCATTGCATCTCGGCCAGGCCGGAGGCGGGGCCACCGGCCAGCTCGCGCTGGATGGCGGGCAGGGCGATGTTGACGACGGAGCCGTCGATAAACGCCATGGAAGACCCGAGCACCGTGGCGGCCAGCGCCAGGCGCGGGTGCGCCGCCCCGCCGCGCTCACCGCATTCACCGCATTCACCGCCCTGGGCGCGGATGATGCCTTCGTCACAAGGGGCGTGGGGGTTGCCGGGCATGGGGTTTCCTTTGGTGGCGTGGGGGATGAGCTGAGGGATTGGGGGATTGGAGGAGGGTGTTTGACAAATTGTCTAGTAATAGATAATATTTCCAGATGCAACCAACAAAAGAAGCATCCGAAACCAGGCCCCATCCTGCCAGCTTGGCGCGCGACGTGCTACGGGCGATCCCGCCGGCCGAGGCGCGGCTTTTGCTGCTTGACAAACACGTGGTGGAGTCCCTGTTATCGCCGGCTGATGTGCTGGAAGCCACACGCGAAGCCTTTGTGCTGCAAAGCCAGGGGGAGGGCCGCGTGTTTTCGCTGGTGCGTGAAAGGCTGGCCACCGGCGGCGTGTTCGGCATCAAGTCGGGTGACGTGGGCGCGCAGTCGCTGCTGGGTTTCAAGGCAGCAGGTTTTTGGCCTGGCAACCCGGCGCTGGGCGCTGAAGCGCACCAGGCCACCATCATGCTGTTCGACCCCGCAACAGGCCGGCCTTTGTGTCTCATCGACGGCAATGCCGTCACCACCGAGCGCACCGGCGCCGCCGGCGGCCTGGGCCTGCAGCTGGCACGGCCCGAAAGCCGCACGGTGTGCGTCTTCGGCACCGGCGTGCAGGGGCGGGCGCAACTGCGCTATGCGATCCGCCAGTTGCCCCAGCTGCGCCAGGTGTTTTACGCGACGGCGGACGGGCAGCCGAATGCCGCGTTTGAGGCGCCGTTTGCCGGCCAGTGCGCGATCTCACACGCGGCGGATGTGAATGCCGCCGTGGCCCAGAGCGATGTGGTGATCGCGGCCACCACCGGGAAGGGTCCGCTGTTCGACCTGGCCGCCGTGCGGCCCGGCACCCACATCAATGCCGTGGGCAGCGACACCAAGGGCAAGCGTGAGCTGCCCGAAGGCCTGCTCGCCAGGGCACGCGTGTTTGTAGACGATGCGGCGCAGTCGCGCAGCATTGGCGAGCTGCAGTGGGCGCCTGAAACTACCTGCACCGAAATCGGCGATGTGCTCTCGGGCAAGGCCGCATTTGCGCGCGGCGCTGATGACACCACGGTGTTTGACATGACGGGCATCGCCCTGCAAGACCTGACCGTCGCCCGCATGCTGGAGCGCAGTGCGCGCCTGGCCGGCAAGGGGCAGAGCATTGCCTGGCCCTGGTGATACTGGTAACACCGATGATGCCGGTGATAAATTGATTTGACGCTACCGAACCGGAGATTCCCTTGACCGCCACCACCCAGTCCCATCCCCTGGCCGCCCTGGACACGCCCGCCGCCGTGATCGACCTGGCGCGCATGCAGCGCAACATCGAGCGCATGCAGCAGCGCATGAACGCGTTGGGCGTGCGTTTTAGGCCGCATGTCAAAACCAGCAAATGCACGCCGGTCGCGCGCGCCCAGGTTCGGGCCGGGGCCGAGGGCATCACGGTGTCCACGCTCAAGGAGGCCGCGCAGTTTTACGCGGATGGTTTCACCGACATCCTTTACGCAGTTGGCATGGTCCCGGCCAAGCTGCCGCAGGCGCTGGCACTGCGCCGCCAGGGCTGCGACCTCAAGATCATCACCGACAGCGTGGCCTCGGCCGAGGCGATTGCCGCCTTCGGCCGCGAACATGGCGAAAAGTTCGAGGTCTGGATAGAGATCGACAGCGACGGCCATCGCTCCGGCATCAAGCCCGGCGAGGCGGCTTTGCTCGACGTGGCGCGCGCGCTGCAGGGCGGTGGCATGCTGCTGGGCGGCGTGATGACGCATGCGGGCTCCAGCTATGACCTGGATACGCCCGAGGCGCTGGCGGCCATGGCTGAGCAGGAGCGCGCCGCCTGCGTGCAGGCCGCCGAACGCCTGCGCGAGGCAGGCTTTCCGTGCGCGGTGGTCAGCGTGGGCTCCACGCCGACGGCGCTGTCGGCGGCGCAACTGGACGGCGTGACGGAAGTGCGCGCCGGGGTGTATGTGTTCTTTGACCTGGTGATGCACAACATCGGTGTCTGCACCACGGAGGACATCGCCCTCAGCGTGCTGACCACGGTGATAGGCCACCAGACCGAAAAAGGCTGGGCGATCGTGGACGCCGGCTGGATGGCCATGAGCCGCGACCGCGGCACGCAGAAGCAGGCCCACGATTTCGGCTACGGCCAGGTCTGCGATGCCGAGGGCGAGGTGCTAGCGGGCTATGTGCTCAGCGGCGCCAACCAGGAGCACGGCATCCTCTCGCGCGAGGGCGCTCCCGACACCGACATCGCCGCGCGCTTTCCCATCGGCACGCAGCTGCGCATACTGCCCAACCACGCCTGCGCCACCGGGGCGCAGCACCCTGAGTACCATGCGCTCGCCGAGAACGGCGAGGTCGCCACCTGGCGGCGCTTGCACGGCTGGTAACGCTATCCGGTATGCAAGCGGCCCGGTAATCGGTCATCATGGCGGTTGTACACCGGAGTTCCTGATGGCCGACGATCCAACCTCCCTACCACCACCATTACCGCAGCCGTCCCTGGCTGAGAGCCGCCGGCACCAGATGTTTCCCGTGCTGACGCCGGCCGAAATCGCGCGCATACGCCGCTTCGGCACCGTGCTGCATTTCAGGAAAGGTGACAGGCTGTTCGCCGCCGGCGAGCCCGGCCCCGGCATGTTTGTGATGCTCAAGGGCTCGGTCGCCATCACACAGCGCGACGGCCTGGGCAAGGTGGTGCCCATCGTCACGCAGGGGCCGGGGCAGTTCCTGGCCGAGGTGGGGCAGCTCTCGGGCGAGCCGGCGCTGGTGGACGGCCATGCCGAGGACGATGTCGATGCGCTGCTGGTGCCGCCCGGCCA
>Ga0102591_1002956_pt1 | contig 16543 bp, 12 predicted proteins | sample AraplaCol_mCL_r2_2_FD_76860 | JGI IMG/M metagenome (GOLD analysis project Ga0102591, IMG submission 76860) | Arabidopsis root microbial communities from North Carolina, USA - plate scrape MF_Col_mCL_r2 (SPADES assembly) (version 2) | ecosystem: Host-associated > Plants > Roots > Endosphere... | reverse complement strand
GTTTTGCGACTTGGAAGAGAAGAGCGGCGCAGGCCCTAAGCGGCGGCGCGACAAGCCTGCAGAAGCCAGCGGGCCGCCCCGCGCGGACGTGGTGCGCAGGCATATGATGCCGATCTACAACGCCCTAGGCTATCTCACTCGCCGCCTGGAGCAGCGCATCACCCAGGAATACGATGTGCATGGCGACAAGCCCAGGCTCACGCGCGCGCAGTTCGTCGTGCTTTCAACCGCGGTCCTCATACCGGAGATGGAGCAGGCCGAACTGGCCCTGGTCGTGGGCTACGATCGAGCGACAACCGGCGTCGTCGTGGCGAAGCTAGAGAGCCTGGGCCTGATCGGCCGCGCCCGCAGCGATCGATCGCGGCGCGGCTGGCTGGTCAAGGCCACGCCGGCGGGCGAGAAGATCATCGAGGGACAATTGGGAAAGCTCGAGGCGATTCAAAGCGCCATCCTGGCGCCGCTCGAGGAGTCCGAGCGCCTGACGCTGCTGCATCTGCTGAGCAAGCTCCTGGGCGTTCGCAACAGCTACAATATTGGCTGAGGCCAACCGCTGACGCGCCCGGACAGGGTAGGGCGGACGGCGGGAAACACCCCGCCGTCCTGGCCGCTTTACGACTGGGCGGGCCACCAGTTGCCGTGGAAGCCCAGGGGCACCCGCTGACCCAGTTCGATGCGCGCCAGAGGAGGGGCGTCGAAGTTTCTGGCATCCGCGATCAGCAGCTCGCTTTGATCCTTCTTGGGGTTCCACCAGATGCTGAGGATGTAGCCATCGTCCTCTGCAACGCTGCCGGCCCGCGGTACGAACACCGCCTCGCCCGGGCTGGTCAGATCGTCGGCTCCGCTGTTGAACACAGCCTCGCCGGTCGAGGAGTCGATCCTGACGAGGTGGTCAAACAAGAAGTCCTCGCAGAACTCGCCCGTCTTGGTGGCCGCGTAGTAGCCATAACGATGCTTTTTGCCCGTAAGGCGCTCGTCGAACCGCGCGAATTCGGAGTTGATCGGCGCGATCTCAACGCCTTTGACCGCGCCGGCGGCGAGATCGATCGTCCAACGCCACGGGGTCGCCACGCTGAAGGGATTGCGTTCTTCGATCCGCGCGCCGAAATCGGGGGCGCAACTGCAGTCGACCACCACCTTTCCATCCTCCTCGAACGCGTTGAGGAAGTGGGTCAGGGCGAAGGGGCGGGGCGAGTCGAACCAGCGCATTTCACCCGTCGCGATCTCCAGCAAGCCGAACTTCGTGGTGACGCTGGGGTCCCAAATGGTGCTCGGCTTGCCTTCGACGACATACTCGATGTTGGTCAGCGCCGGGCACGAGACAAAGACGGCATAATTCTCCGTCAGGGCGAAGTCGTGGAGGAACGATGGTGCGTCCTGCGTGAAGGTGTGTTTGGCGAACACCTTGCCATCGGCGGTGGCGCGATAGAAATTGACCACCGTGCCCATCGCGCCGAAGAAAACGAACTCGCCGTCGTCGCGGATCTTGAAGTGTGCGGTGACGGGACCCTCGACGCCGCCAAAGTCGAACATGCCCGTGGTTTCCAACGTCTTCGGATCGAGGCGATGAGGGATCTGGCCCTCGCAGAAGACCAGGACGTCATCCCCAAGCCGCAGCACATTGGTGTTGGCCGGGTTCTTCAGGAAAGGCTGCGAGCCGTCCAACACCAACGGCACCCCGCCATGCATGAAGCTGCCATAGAGGCGGTGACCGACCTGTTGTTCGGCCTTCAAGCCCTCCGTGGCGACGTATCGATTGGCGATCGACACGGTGTCATCCTCGATGGTGATGGCATGGACCATGCCGTCGCCGTCGAACCAGTGATAGTTCTCGGGCGCCTCGAAAAACGGGTTCGAGCCCGCGCGAAAAAGCGTGCCGCGAAGGTCGTCCGGAATCGCGCCATGGACGGTCAGATCGCTGAGCCGACTTTCCTGTTGCTGGGGCCTAAACGGTCCAGCCAAAAACATGTTGTTCATCTGTCGACCCTGCGTTGACCGACGGCCGCGGCCGTCAAAATACGTAATCTTATTTATGGCTCCTCCCCGCGCTGTCAAGCGCAGGCATGCGGCGCTGCGGACCGGGACGGGGGCGAACATCGAGGAATCCAGGCGCTCCAAAGAACCACGCTCTAGGGCCTGCGGCCTTTAGGCGCGGGCCGCGACCGGCCGGCCCGTTCCTAGGCGGCAAGCTGAGCCGCCAATTGCCTGACGCGCTCACGAACCAGGCTCAGGTTGCTGGGGGGCTGGACGGCCCAGACCTGCATGCCCTCGATCAGCAGATGCAGCAGTTCCGCACGGCTCTCGAGATCGGCGGGCGTTCGCGCCGCGCCGCCGGCGTCGCTGAGCAGCTTGACGGTTCGAGCGACCTCCGCGGCGCGAGCGTCCCGAACGATCGCCGCGACCCTTGGATTACGGGCCGCCTCGGCCCAGATTTCCAGGCTGAGCGCAGCGGCCTCGGGGGTGAGGCACTCCTCCGGTTGCCCTACCAGGTCCGCCCCGCTGCTGGGCTCGGCGCCGATCGGCGGCCCGCCCAGCCAGGCGGCGATCAGATCGGCGCAAGGCCAGCGCTCGGCGACGACGGCGGCGATGACCGCCTCCTTGCTCTCGAAATATCGATAGATCTGGCCGACGCTCAGGCCGGCGGCCTTGGCGATCTGCGCCACGCTGGTGGCGTGGAATCCGAAACGACTGGCGCACGCCTTGGCCGCGCTCAGGATCTTTTGCCGCCTTATCTCGATCGCATCCGCCCGGCCGGCGCGTTCGCGCTTCCTGATCATGGTTCCCCCTTTGATCTTGCCGTCACGGAAATCCCTCTCGTCGGGAACAAAACCGAATTGACGACAGAATTCTCATAATATAAAAATTTCGTCGCTGATAGTCTCGGCAGCTGGGCAGTGCCTTTGGGGGTCTCCCGGTCGCGGCGCGAGCGCGCATCGCTTTGGAAGGGGGTCTTCCGTGAGCGATCCAGCGCGTTCGCGCCGCCTCAGCGTTCCGTGGCCGGGATCTAGGCCGACGGACAGGCCCCACGGCCTTGGCGCAGGCGCGAGGATTGTCCACTCGCCGGCTCACTATCGAATTCGAGGTCACCCGATGTCCGAAGCTTCAGTCGCTCCCATCCGCGCAACCCTGCATCATCTGGCCCTGACCTCTTCGGATCCGGGCGCATTGGCCGATTTCTATGGTCGCGCGCTGGGCCTGCGGGTGGAGCGCGATGGCGAGGACTATCTCGGGTCCGCGCGGCAAAGGCGGCTGATCTTCAAGCGCGGAGCGGACAAGGGTCTTGCCTTCGCCGCCTATGCGGTCGAATCCGCCAGCGAGTTGGACGCTTTGCAAGACCGCGCTCGTCGCGCGAACGTGGAGATCGAACCCTCGCCCAGTCCGCTCTTCGGCCCCGAGGCGATCAGTCTGCGTGACCCGGATGGCAACCGTTTCGTTTTCGGCCTGGCGGCTCAGAGCGACGCAGAGACGCTCTTCGACGGCGACGCGCGACGAGAAGCGCGGCTGCAGCACGTGGTTCTGGCGAGCCCGCGGGCGGCGGTCCTGTCGCGGTTCTACGAGACGGTTTTCGGGTTCACCCTGTCAGACGTGGTCGTCGACGAGGCTGGCGGCGTTCGCACCTCGTTTCTGCGCTGCAGTTCGGAGCACCACAGCCTGGCGGTCTTCCAGGCCGCCGAGAGCCGCCTGGACCACCATTGTTACGAGGCGGGCGACTGGGGGCTGATCCGCGATTGGGGTGACCATATGGCGAAACAGCAAATCCCGCTCGCATGGGGACCGGGCCGGCATGGTCCGGGCAACAACCTTTTCATGTTCGTCCACGACGCCGACGGAAACTGGGTCGAGATCTCGGCCGAACTGGAGAGCGTTTCCGCCGATCGCCCGGTCGGCTCCTGGCCGCACGAACAGCGCACGCTCAACACTTGGGGGCAGGGGCTGCTGCGCAGCTAGCCCCCTCATCAAGCTTTCCGGAGAACTAAAAAATGAAAATCGCGAGCTACGAAGCCGCGGGCGCCGCCTCATGGGGTCTTGTCCAGGATGGGCAGGTCATCGATGTCGGGGCGGTCCTTGGAGACACCTACCCGGATTTGGATGACGCCCTGGCCGCTGGCGCCCTCGGACAGATCGAGGCGGCGGTCTCCCACGCTCCAGTCCTGGACCTGTCGCAGGTCCGGTTCGCGCCCGTCGTGAAGCGGCCTGGCAAGATTTTCTGCGTCGGCCACAATTATGAAAGCCATCGTCAGGAGACCGGCCGGGACAAGGTTGGCCATCCCTCGATCTTCCTGCGCTTCGCCGACACGCTCACGGGTCACGCCACGCCGATCATCTGTCCGCGTGAGTCCGAAAGCTTCGACTACGAGGGGGAGTTGGCGGTGATCATCGGCCGCGGCGGTCGCCGGATCGCCGAGGCGGTCGCCATGGATCACGTGGCGGGTTTCGCGCCCGCCAACGACGCCTCGGTGCGTGACTGGCAATGGCACACCCAGCAATTCACCCCTGGCAAAAACTTTCCCGGCACCTGCGCGCTCGGCCCCTGGATGGTCACCCCCGACGAGATCGAGGATCTCGGTGCGGTGACCGTCACCACGCGCCTCAACGGCGAGGTGATGCAGAGCCAACCGGTGTCGGACATGCTGTTCCCGATCCCGCGGATCATCGCCTACCTGTCGACCTTCACGACCCTTTCAGCCGGCGACGTGATCCTGACCGGCACGCCCGGCGGCGTTGGCGCCAAGCGCCAGCCGCCAGTTTGGATGAAGGCGGGAGACACCGTCGAGGTCGACATTTCGGGTGTCGGCCGTCTCGTCAACACCGTGGCGAAGGAAGCCTAAGATGGCCCAGGCGAGCCGCTCGGGCGCCAAGGGCCGCCCGAGCCGACCCGAGCACTATCCGGTCGTCATTGTCGGGGCCGGCCCGACGGGCCTGACCATCGCCAATCTGCTGGGCGTCTATGGCGTGCGCACCCTCGTGGTTGAGCGCAACGCCAGCACCGTGTCCGAACCGCGGGCGGTGTCCATTGACGATGAGTCCCTGCGGACCATGCAGGCGGCGGGACTCATCGACACCATCCTGCCCACGGTGGTTCCCGGCTACGGGTCGGAGTACCGCACGCCGGGCGGCCGTTGCTTCTTGAAAGTCAATCCCACGGGCAGTCCCTATGGGTACCCACGGCGCAACGCTTTCCGTCAGCCGACCTTGGAGGCGCAGTTGCGAGTGGGCCTGGCGCGCTTCGCGCACGTCGAGACCCGGTTCAACACGGCGTTGGAAGACTTCTCCCAAGACAACACAGGCGTGGCTCTAAGTTTGCGCACCGCGGACGGCGAACGCTGCGAGGTGACAACCGACTTTCTCGTCGGGGCCGACGGGGCCAGCAGCCTGGTGCGTGGAAAGCTTGGGCTGCAGTTGGAGGGGGAAACGTTCGCCGAGAAATGGCTGATCGTCGATCTCGAACAGTCGCCCTGCTTAAGCCGCGAGACGCAGGTCTACTGCGATGTCCGTCGCCCTTGCATCGCCCTGCCAGGACCAGACCTGACCCGGCGCTATGAGTTCAAATTGCTTCCGGGCGAGACGAGCGAGCAGGTCTTGGATCCCGCCAGGATACAAAAGCTTCTGCATGACTACGGCGCCCATCCTAAGAGCGTGATCAAGCGCAAGACCGTCTACACCTTCCACGCCCGGTTGGCGCCGCAATGGTCGCGCGGACGCGTCTTCCTGGCCGGAGACGCCTGCCATCTGACGCCGCCATTCGCGGGTCAGGGCATGAACAGCGGTATTCGCGATGCGCACAATCTGGCTTGGAAGCTGGCCTGGGTCGTGCTGGGCCGCGCCCAGCCGGGACTGTTGGACAGCTATGAGCGTGAACGACGAGATCATGTCGGCGCGATGATCCAGCTGGCCTTGCGCATGGGTCGGATCATGGGGCCCAAGACCCAATGGCACGGACGGGCGACACAGGCGGCCTTTACCGCCTTAAGTCTGTGGCCCGCCGCCCGCGACTACTTTGCTCAGATGAAGTACAAACCCAAGCCGCGCTTCAGCGCCGGCTTTGTCGTGCCTGATGATCAAGCGACCAAGGAAACGCCGGTCGGGCGCCTTCTGCCACAGCCGCTGGTCGTCGACGAGGCCGGGCGCCGAATGCTTCTAGACACCTGGTTGGGCGATGGCTTCGCCCTCGTCGGGGTGAACGTGGAGCCTCGCGTCCTGGCGGCCATAGCCGCCATCCCGGCGATCGAACAGTTGTCCCCCAAATTGATCCACCTGGGGCCAAGGTCCGACACGGCCGGCTTGCAAGGCGTCAAGGAGCTGGAGGCCAAGCCCGATAGCCTGGGCCGCCTGTGCGAGGGGCGGGTGCTGCTGATCCGACCGGACCGCTACGTCGCCGGTGCATTCCGCCCTGACGAAGCTTTGGGCTTTGCCGAACGTCTTCAGGCGTTGACCGCTACGCCATCACCGAGTCCGCCGGCGAAGCCTGCTCGCTCGCGGGGTTTGAGACCGACGGCGGCGAGGCATGCTGTTTGAGGGTCTGGGTCACGGTCCGGCCAGCGCGCCGGACCTTCTCGACCCAATCGCCTTGCGCTGCGCTGTCAATCTCGGCGCGCACCAGCACCACGCCGATGCTGGCCAGAATGTCGCCGTCAGGCCCGAACACCGGGGCGGAAATCCCCAGCAGGCCCTCGTCCAACTCACCCTCCGTCACACAGACCTCAGCCTTGCGAAGCGCCCGCGTCTTGACCTTGAACGCCTCCCAATCGGCTCCCATTCCGGCGGAGCTGGCCGCCTCGACCTCGTCCTCGAAATAGGGCCGGACGGTGCGCGCGCTCAAGTGGGCGGCTATCACCTTTGAGGCTGCGCCACGGAAAAGGGGCATGGGTCGCCCGCGCTCATAACTGATCGCCAACCCTTTGCCTGGGCGGTCGGCCTGATCGACGCAGATCACGGTCCGGCGATAAATGCGGCACAGCAGACTGACGCCCGAAATAGTCGGGTCATCGATCAGCGCGCGCATGCTGGGCTGAGCCGCGCGGATCAGGGGATCGAAATGGCGCGCCTGGCGGTCAAGCTCGATGATCGCTGGCCCGATGACATAGCGGCCAGCCGTGAAATTCACGATCAGACCCGCCTCGGTCAGGCTGCGAAAGTAGCGATAGGCCGTACTTGTCGGGATTTGCAGACGCAAAGCGGCGGCTTCGACCGTCCAGTCAGGCTCGGTCATGGTGAAAAGCTGCAGCACGGAAAGCACGCGATCGGCGGTCGTCAATTGGCCTGTCTCCTCCCTTCAGCCCTTAGCATAGTTGGCCGACCCTGGGAGGAGTCGCAAAGGCGTTGGGCCATCACCGGTTCGACCAGTAGGCCTGCGCCGCGCGCCTGGGCGTTGATCCTGGACCACCACGCTCAGGAGCGCCTCGGTGACCAGGGGGCTGCCGGCCGAGCCTGCAAAGCCCTCGATGGCATCGACGGTCCCGGGCAGCCGACGCCGGACGGGTCCGTCGGCGAGAAGACGCTGGCCATGGGCGGGTTGAGCGGCTAGATCGCGGCGGCGGCCGATGACCAAGCTGTACGGATTTCCACGTGTTCAAGACCACCCACGCCGAGGCCCTGACAACGGCCCGTCGCCTGTTGCGAGGCTATGCCGGCGCCCCAGAACCACGTCGCCAGATCCAGCAGTTCTACAGCGCCTTGGTTCATGCCGAAGGCTGGACGAAGGCGCAGGAGCAACTGATCCTGACCTTCGGCGCCTGGTTGCAGGACCATCCGGCGCTCGGCGAGCTCAAGCCTAAGGCCGAAGCCTTGCTACAAAAGCTGGCCTGAGCTGGGGCGGGCATTCGTATCCTGCCTTTGCGTCGGCTCGGGCAGGCTCAATTCTGCATCAGGATGTCTGCGATCGCTTCGGGAAGCGTCGCCAGGATACGCGGGTCGGACCACGTGACTTCGACCACCTTCACCGTGATCAACGTCTGCGCGGTGATTGCGCCGGGCAAGTTGGTGGCGCTGACCTCGACCCGCAGATCCCCGGTCGCGCTGTCGTCCGCGATGCCCATCCACACGTACTGCTGGAACGTCCTCAGCGCTCGAAATTCCTCGCAGAGGCGTGAGGCGGTCGCCTGCTTCCCGTCAGGCCGATCCTGCCAATAGAACGCCACCGGATCGCGTGGGCCGTGATGGATTTGCGGGATGACAGCGCGTCGGTCGGCCGCCATGCCGGCGCCCAGACCAAACAGGGATCCCGGTTCCGGCGGGCGTGGCGCCTTGGGCGGCTCGAAACGGCCCATCTTCAAATCGAGCGGGGTGTCGCCATAGAACACGATCCCTTCGGGCGCACGAAGCGAAACCAACACCCGGGCCGCTGTCACGGTCGAGGTGTTGTGTAGATCAAGTTCGATTTGCCGTAGGCGCGAGCGCGCCGCGACCCAGCTGTGTAGGCGCTCGAAGTAGGTGAGGGCCGCGCGCTCATACGCCGCGTAGCTGGCGTCGTACTCATTGCGTTGGCCCTGGGTGTAGCGCTGGCGGGCCAAGGGCAGGGCGTAGACTGACGAGGGCAGTTCCGCCAAGGCGTCCTTGGGATGGCGCGCGGTCAGGACCTCTGCCAACCAGGCGCACTGTTGCGCATCCAGGGGCGGAGGCGAAAGCACGTCCCAATCGATCGTCGTCGCAGCGCCAGCGACGCCCAGGACCAAGGTTGGCCACTGGGCTTTGGCCTCGACCAGGGCGCGCTCGAGCCGGGCGATCTCCTTGTCGCGCTCATCGGCCTGACGCGGCAGCAGCCAGTCCTCGGGCGGCTTGCGGCAGGGAAGGCCCAACATCCGCCCCCGGATAAGTGGGGCGTGATCATAGGTCAGCAGCAGCTTGTCGCCAGCCACGTCCTCGGTCTTGGCGCTCAAGACGATCTGGTCGTCGGCGCTGGATGGGTCGAGTTCCGGATGATCCTCCCAGGCCAGTCGTCCGCCGACCCCGGCCCGAAGGGTCACCCGCGGCGCGGCATCCCGCAAGACGGTGACGAAGTTATCGTCGTGGCCGGCCGCCGCGATGACCTTCAGTGCCTTTCGGGCACGGTCGCTGCGACGTCGATTGGGGCTGTCCTTGAAGGTGTCGAGCTCGCGGATCACCGGGAACGATACAGCGACTTGCACATGCTGGACGCCGGGCGCGACCGTCCGCCAGTCGACGTCGGAAAGCTCCCGCAGCTGCAAAAAGCAGTTGGTGTCGACATAGACGGTGAGGTCGATCGGCGCGGCTTCGTCGGAATGCGCCATGGCTAGTAAGCGCAATCCGGGCCTGGACGGCGCACGCCCTCGACCGCTAGGCGGCCCAACGCGACATCCCCGCCACGCGCCGTTAAGGACACCACGCGCAGCGCCTTCTCGTAGCGAATGGTGATCAGGCCCAGTCGCTCCAGATCATCGAGACGGTCGCGCAGGGTTTGCCGATCAGCCGTCAGACCCACCGCCTCCAGGTACAGACCTGCCAGTTCCTCGTTGCCGATATGGGCGCTCGACCCTTCAAGCCAGCGAACCAGCGCGAGGTTTTGTTCGGCCGCGCGAAGGGCCTCGATCGAAATGACGCTGTTGGGCAGGGCGGACATGACGGGACTCCGAGAACCGCAGCATGCGCCGAGTCGAGCCGCAGCCCAGCCGCTACTGGGTCCAACAGGCCAGCCCTTAGGAAGCGAAAAACTAGGATGGGAGTCGGGCTATCGTTTTGGACGTTTCTTGCCCTTGTCGCGCCTTGGCGTACGAACGGGGGGAATATCGTAGGAATAGTTCTCACGCATCTCCAACAGGGGGCGCCAACTCTACGCAATGCGCGCCGCGGTTTCGCGAACCCGCCTCCCTTCCCGAAAAGAAAACCCGCGCCGCCCTGGAAGGAGAGCGACGCGGGCTGCCTAGGCGCCGGGGGGAGGTAGGTCGCGCCTAGAAGTTGTACCGCAGGCCCACCAGGAACTGGCGACCGCTGTGGGTGTAGACGTTCAGGCGGTTGCTATCGCCGACGTACTGGTCGTTGAACTCGTCGGTCAGGTTCACGCCTTCGAGCGAGAGCTTGAGGTTGTCGCGGATGTTCCAGCTGGCCTGGAGATCGACGTTCAGGGTCTCGTTGGTGCCCTGGACGGTGTTGCCGTCGCTGCCGGGCACCTGGGTCAGGTAGCCGTCGCGATAGGCCAGCGAGCCGCGCACGCTCCACTTCTCGGTCTCGTAGTAGAGGGTCAGGTTGGCGGCGTTCTTCGACAGGCCCACCAGGGTGGCGTTGACGGTCGGGGCGCCGGGCGTGGTCGAGGTCAGGTACTCGATCTGGGAGTCGACATAGGTGTAGTTGGCCACCACGCCGAAGTGACGCCAGAAGCCGGGCAGGAAGGTGAAGGGCTGCTGGAGATTGATCTCGAAGCCCTTCAGGTCGCCGCCGTCGCTGTTCACCGGCTGGGTGACCTGGAACACTTCCGAGGAGGTCGCGCCGGTGCCGGTCAGCAGCGAGTCCGGCAGGCCCAGGGTGTTGTAGACGGCCTCGCGGCGCAGGGTGGCCACGAAGGTGTCGATGCGCTTGTAGAACAGGCCCACGGCCAGCATCGCCCCCTGCGAGGGGTACCATTCCAGCGAGAAGTCCAGATTGTCCGACTTGGTCGGGGTCAGGTAAGGGTTGCCCGAGCTGTAGGTGCGGTTGGCGCCCTGCACGGCCACGTCGCCGCCGGGCGACAGCGAGCCGATCCCCGGGCGGGCGATGGTCTGGGCGGCGCTGACGCGGGCCACGATGGTGTCGCTGACGTCGGCGGCCAGGTTGAACGAGGGCAGGGTCAGGTCGTAGTCGCGCTTGACCTCGACGCGCTGGATCGCGCCGCTGACCGCGGCATAGCCGGCCGACTCCTGCTGGGTGTGCACCCGCCGCACGCCGGCGTCGCCGCGGAACGGCAGGCCGAAGGCGTTGAACTTGAACTCGGCCTGGACGTAGGCGCCGGTGTCCTGCTCCTCGACCGCGCCGTACTGGCCGCGGGCCGAGCTGTTGTTGGTGTCGGTCAGGGCGTAGATGCCGCTGTTGCTGTAGATGTTCAGCAGGGCGGCGTACTTGTCGATGTCGGGCACGAGCCAACTGGTGAAGTTGCCGGTCGGCAGGTCCATGTTGCGGCCAAAGCCGCTGAACACCTTCGACACCGAGGCCAGCTGGGCCGGGGTCAGGGTCTGGACCACGGTCTCGCTGGTCCGGTACTGGCCGTAGCTGTCGTATTCGAACTTGCGCCAGTCGACGCCGGCCTTGAGGCGCAGATTGTCGTTGAGGTCCCACTCGCCATAGACCTTGGCGGTCGAGAACTGGTTCTCGACGAACTGCGGGCGGATGCGCACCTCCGAGGTGCCGTTGGTCGAGGCCCAGCTGGTCGGGTCGGTTGGGTCGAAGCCCAGCAGGATCTGCGGAGCGCGGCCCTTGCGGAAGTCGTAGACGTAGTTCTGGCTGTTGGCCCGGTCGAAGGTGACGATGGTCGAGACCGGCTGGGTGAAGGTCGAGTCCGAATAGCCGGCCAGGCCGCCGATCCGCAGGCGCTCGTTGAAGTCGTGGGTGGCCGACAGGGTGAACTGCTTGAACTCGGTGTTCAGCTCGTCATAGGCCGACTGGGTGCGCAGATCGACATTGTCCATCCGGGCGTAGACCAGGTTGCCGTTCTCGACGACGCCGTCGCGGATGATGGTCTGCGGCTTGCCGGTGTTGGCCCGCGACAGGCCGATGGCCTGCAGCTGGGCCTCCTTCCGCGTACCGGCCAGGTAGGCGTAGAGGGCGTCGAGCGTGACCTGGGTGTCGGAGGTCGGCTTGTACTGCAGCGAGCCGGCCACGCCGAGGCGCTTGGACTCGATGTCGTAGCTGACATAGGCCGGGATGCGCGGGGCGAAGAGGTTGGCGCTGTTGATCTGGGCGATGGTGTAGCCCGGCACGGTCGAGGCGCTGTTGAAGCCGCCGTTGCTGGCGCCGGTGGCCCAGCGGGTGATGTTGGCGCCTTCCTCCTTCAGATGGCGCTCTTCGTAGGCGACCGAGATCAGGGCGCCGACCTTGCCGTCGAAGAAGGTGTTGCTGGCCAGGAGCGAGACGCGGGGCGTCGTCTTCTCCGACAGGTCGTTGTAGCTGGCGCCGGCCGACAGCACGAGCTGGGGCTTGCGGCTGTCGAAGGCGCGGGCCGTGGTCAGGTCGACCGTGGCGCCCAGCGAGCCTTCCTCGACGTCGGCCGAGGCGGTCTTGCGCACGGCGATGCTGTTGAAGAGATCCGAGGCGAAGACGTTGAAGTCGAAGCCGCGGCCGCGGTTGGTGCCGCCGCTGTTGGCCGTGCCGCCGGTGGTGGAGATGGCCTCCATGCCGTTGATGCGCACGCGGGTGTATTCCGAGCCCAGGCCCCGCACGGTGATCTGGCGGCCTTCGCCGTTGATGCGCGAGATCGACACGCCCGGGATGCGCTGCAGCGACTCGGCCAGGTTCAGGTCGGGGAACTGGGCGATGTCCTCGGCCTTGATGGCGTCGACCACGCCGCTTTCGTTGCGCTTGAGGTTGATGGCGCTCTGCAGGCTGGCGCGGAAGCCGGTGACGACGATGGCCTCGACCTCGTCGGAGGCCGGCTGGGCCGGAGTCGAGGCGGGGGCTTCCTGGGCGGCGGCGTGAGCGGCGGCCAGCAGCGTGAAGGCCGAAGCGCTGGCGCCGAGCACGGCGCGAAAGCGCGGATTCCTGTTGGACGTCATGGTCCCTCCCGATGCCCGTCTTCGCGGGTCGCTTTGGGGAGCGGCGGACCGCTCCTTCGTTGGCTGAACCATACGGACGGGTTCGAGCAGAGGGCCAATCCCAATCGGGTATGAACCTATGCGCGTTCGGCACAGATCGGCGGGGTTCCCCAAGGGCGCTCGGCGAGAGGCGTGCGACCGGCCCGTTGATTCCCTTGGGTTTCGATGCGTACCAAGGTTCGATCCATGTCGCCCGTGGATCGGTCCATAGGCGAATTGACTTAGACCTGCGCCGCGACGCCCTCTAGCCTTCCCTGAACGATGCCGACGACAGATCGGCGACCCAGGGAGAGCGTCCATGACCGAATCCACCAGGCGCACGCGCGTGCGCTGGCTGATCATCGCGACGCTCTTCATCATCACGACGATCAACTACGCCGACCGCGCCACCTTCTCGATCGCCGGCCAGTCGGCGTCGAAGGAACTGGGCCTCGACGCCGTGGCCATGGGCTACATCATGTCGGCCTTCGCCTGGGCCTACGTCCTGGGCCAGATCCCCGGCGGGGCGCTGCTGGACCGGTTCGGCTCGAAGAAGATCTACACCGCCGCCCTCGTGCTCTGGTCTTTCTTCACCCTGCTGCAGGGCTTCGCCGGGATCTTCACCGGCTTCGCGGCCGCGGCGGCCCTGTTCGCCATGCGCTTCCTGGTCGGGCTGGCGGAGTCGCCGTCCTTCCCGGCCAACGCCCGCATCGTCGCCGCCTGGTTCCCGGGCTCCGAGCGCGGCACGGCCTCGGCGATCTTCAACTCGGCCCAGTACTTCTCGCTGGTCGCCTTCGCCCCGCTGATGGGCTGGCTGGCCCACAGCTTCGGCTGGCGCTCGGTGTTCCTGGTCATGGGCGCGGTCGGCATCGTCGCGGCCTTCTTCTTCGTCAAGCTGATCCACAGCCCGGTCGAGCATCCGACGATCAACAAGGCCGAGTTCGACTACATCGAAGCCGGCGGCGGCCTGGTGCGGATGGAGGACAGGACCGCAGGCGCCGGCGCGGCCTTCACCTGGGCCAACGTCAAGCAGGTGCTGACCAGCCGCATGCTGCTGGGCGTCTATGTGGGCCAGTACTGCATCAACGTGCTGACCTACTTCTTCGTCACCTGGTTTCCGATCTACCTCGTCAAGGCGCGGGGGCTGTCGATCCTGCAGGCCGGGTTCACCGCGGCCCTGCCGGCCCTGTGCGGTTTCGCCGGCGGCCTGCTGGGAGGGATGATCTCGGACCACCTGCTCAAGCGCACCGGCAATCTCGACATCGCCCGCAAGACGCCGCTGCTGCTGGGGATGATCCTCGCCACCTGCATCGTCATCTGTAACTACGTCGAGCAGGAGTGGCTGGTCATCGTGATCATGGCCGCGGCCTTCTTCGGCAAGGGCGTAGCGTCGCTGGGCTGGGCGGTCGTGTCGGACACCTCGCCCAAGGAGATGGCCGGCGTCACCGGCGGGGTGTTCAACACCTTCGGCAATGCGGCCGGCATCGTGACCCCGATCGTCATCGGCTACATCGTCCAGGCCACCGGCTCGTTCGACGGCGCCCTGATCTTCGTCGGCGCCCACTGCCTGATCGCCGTGCTGGCCTACTTCCTGATCGTCGGCAAGATCCAGCGCCTGCAACTGAAGGCGGCCTGATCGATGCTTTCACGACGCCATGTCCTGGCCGGCGCCTCGGCCCTTGCTTTCGCCGGCCCGGCTCGCGCCGCCGCCGCTCCGACCGCGCTCGAGATCGCGACGCCGATGGTCGCGCCCGAATGGGCTCTGCTGCAACGCGAGTTGCTGAAGGCCAACGAAGCGGCCTGCGAGGCCTTCTTCGCCCGCTATTTCGACGATCGCGGCTACCTGCTGGCCTATGAGCGCTGGGGCGCCAACGACGGTCCCGACGACGCCATCGAGAACGTCAACGACTGGCCGACCCTGCACGCCCTGGGCGCTGGCGACCGTGTGCTGGAGCTGGCCCAGAAGGCCTTCGAGGGCAATGTCCGCCAGTACACGGCGGCCAGGACCAGGGACGTGCCGTTCGCCCGGGAGGGCATGTACTACAAGGAGTTCCCGGTCATGAGCGACTGGCAGCACCTTTCCGAGGGGCTGTCGGTGTTCAACCTGCTGGGGCTGTCGGCGCCCAACGATCCGCGCTTTCGCGCGCGGGCCAGGCGGTTCTCGGGCTTCTATACCGGCGAGGATCCGACCACGCCGAACTACGATCCCAAGCTCAACATCATCCGCAGCATGATCACCGGCAGCCGGGGGCCGATGCTGCGCCAGGCCACGCCGCTCGACTGGGCCGGCGATCCCTTCGACGTGACGCACTTCTACATGGAGCACGGTGAGCGCTCCTACGAGGAGACCCTGCGCCACTACGACGAATACGGCGATGTGGTCGGCGACAGCCCGCTGAACCTGCAGGCCACCAGCCTGGTGATGAACGCCTACATGCTCGACCACGAGCCCCGGTATCGCGACTGGATCCTGACCTATGTCGACGGCTGGATCGCGCGGGCGCGGGCCAATGGCGACGTCATCCCCAGCAAGGTCGGCCTCGACGGCAGGATCGGCGGTCCCAAGGGCCAGTGGTGGAGCGGGGTCTATGGCTGGGACTTCAGCCCCGTCGTGCCCCAGACCGGCAAGCGCGAGGACCGCAACCGCACGCCCCGCGCCGTCGTCGGCTTCATGAACGCCTACCTGCTGACCGGCGACGACAAGTATCTCGACGTCTGGCGGCGGCAGACCGACGTCATCAACGCCCAGAAGAAGGTGGTCGACGGCAAGGTCTCGACCCCGCGCATGCACGGCCCCAAGGGCTGGTACGCCTATGCGCCGGGCGAGCACCAGCTGAACGGGCTGGAGATCTGGTACCTGTCGATGAAGGGCTCGGATCGCGCCCGCGCTGCCAGCCATCCCTGGCTCGACTGGCTGGACGGCAAGGACCCTTCGTTTCCCGCAAGGACCCTGCGCGCCGACCTCGAACGGGTGCGGGCCCGCGCCCAGGCCCGGCGGGACGATACGTCCACCCCCGACACCCGCCTGGCCGATGCGACGCTCGACATAAATCCGGCCAGCGTCACGGCCTTGATCCACCTGATGGAGGGCGGAATCCACATCGCCCGGCCGCCGTGGTCGAAGACTTCGCCGGCTCAGGGCGGGGCGCTGCACTACGTCCGCCTGCGCTACTTCGACCCCGACCGCCGCCGGGCCGGCGTTCCCGAGGACGTCGCGGCTCTGGTGGAAAGGCTGACCGACGACGAGACGGTGGTCACACTGGTGAACCTGAACCAGGTCGCAAGCCGCCGCGTCACCGTGCAAGGCGGCGCCTATGGCGAGCACCAGATCGTCAGCGCCTCGGTCGGCGATGCCGCCGCCGCGCCGGTCGAGGCCTCGGCCTTCACGCTGCGCCTGGCGCCGGGCGCCGGGGCGCGCCTGACCCTGAAGATGCGCCGGCACGTGAACCCGCCGACGCTGAGCTTTCCGTGGGACCGCAAGGCCTGAACCCGAAGAGGGACCTTACGTCCCTTCCTTCATGAACGGCGCGACCGCGAAGATCTCCCGCTCCTCGCGGCGGGGATCGTCGACCATCGCCGAGGTCTCATTGACCACCAGGGTCGCCCGCTTGGGCAGGGTGTAGGGCTCCCAAGCCGGGATCGCCGCGCAGTTGGGGTCTCCCGTCCGCGCGAAGGCGGCGAAGGCGGCGCTCATCTGGTCGCGGACCTTGATCGCCGCCGGCCCGGTGCCCGTCATCGAGCCCCGGGCGTCCAGCGTGCCGAAGACCAGCGCGATGTCGTAGCTGTGATAGGCGCCCATCTTCGGGTCGGTCTGGGCGCCGAAGTCCAGCTGG
>Ga0102591_1002955_pt1 | contig 16549 bp, 17 predicted proteins | sample AraplaCol_mCL_r2_2_FD_76860 | JGI IMG/M metagenome (GOLD analysis project Ga0102591, IMG submission 76860) | Arabidopsis root microbial communities from North Carolina, USA - plate scrape MF_Col_mCL_r2 (SPADES assembly) (version 2) | ecosystem: Host-associated > Plants > Roots > Endosphere... | reverse complement strand
TTTGCCCGCCTCGCGCGGAACCTGGTCGCTTTCCTCGGCCTGATCGCCACCCTTCCGGCGTTCGCGCAGGACGACGACCTGCTGCCGGTCACGCAGGCCTTCCACCTGACCAGCGACGCCAGCCAGCCCGGCACGGTGAAGCTGCACTGGACGATCGCGCCCGACTATTACCTCTACCGCGGCCGCATCCGGATCAAGGCGGCGGACCCGGCGGTGAAACTCGGCGAGCCGACGCTGCCGGACGGCCTCAAGAAGCACGACGAGTACCTTGGCGATGTCGAGATCTACCACGGCGACATCCTGGCGACGGTGCCCTACACCCTGACCGACCCCGCGACGAAGACGCTCGCGCTGGACGTCCAGTATCAGGGCTGCCACGAGGTCGAGCCGAAGATCTGCTATCCGCCGAACACCGAGCATCTGAAGCTCGCCATCGGCGGCCCCTCGACGATCCCGGCCGGCACGCCCGCCGCGCCGGCGGCCAGTGCTGCGTCGCTGCTCGGCGCTCCCGCGGCCGTGCCCGGCACGGACGCCGAGCCCCTGCCGGCGGAGCAGGCGTTCCGCTTCGAGGCGCTGGTGAAGGACCACACGAGCCTGCTGCTGCGCTGGTCGATGCCGAAGAATTACTATCTGTATCGCGACAAGACGCAGATCGCGGTGACGTCGCCGTCCGGTGTTTCCGTCGGCGAGCCGGACTGGCCGAGCGGTACCGCCCATCACGACGACAACTTCGGCGACAGCATCGTCTACTACGACCAGGTCGAGGTGCCGGTCGCCCTGGCGGGCGCGGGCAAGACGGGCACGGTCGTCCTCGCCGTCGCCTATCAGGGCTGCCTCGAAAACGGCGTCTGCTACCCCGTCATGAAGCGTCAGGTCACCGTCGACCTCGGCGCGGGCACCGCGTCGATCGGCGGCAACGCGGCGACACCCGCCGCGCCGGCCGAGGTGGCGCCGACGCCGCCACCGCCGGGCCTGAGCCCGGGCGGCGACGCACCGGTCGGTATCTTCGCCGCCATCGGCCTCGCGCTGCTCGGCGGTCTCGTCCTCAACCTCATGCCCTGCGTGCTTCCCGTGCTGTCGCTCAAGGCGATCACCGTGCTGGAAAGCGGCGAGAGCCATGCCGCGGCACGCCGCCACGCGCTCTGGTACACCGCGGGCGTGCTCGTCGCGTTCGCCGCGCTCGGCCTCGTCATCGTCGGCGTGCGCGCCGCGGGGCATGGCCTGCAGTGGGGCGCGCAGTTCCAGCAGCCGCTGGCGATCGGCCTGCTCGTCTACGTGATGCTGGCCGTGGGCCTGTCCTTGTCGGGCGTGTTCGAGATCGGCGGATCGCTCGGCAACATCGGCAGCGGACTCGCCTCGCGCTCCGGCCCGTCGGGCGATTTCTTCACGGGCGTGCTCGCGGTCGTCGTCGCCAGCCCGTGCACCGCGCCGTTCATGGGCTCGGCCATCGCGTTCGCCTTCGCCGCCTCGCTGCCCGTGGCGTTCCTCGTCTTCCTCGCACTGGGCCTCGGTCTCGCGCTGCCGTTCCTGCTGATCGGCTTCGTGCCCGCGATCGCGCGGCTGTTGCCGCGACCGGGTCGCTGGATGGAGACGCTGAAGCAGGCGCTCGCCTTCCCGATGTACCTCACGGCCGTGTGGCTACTATGGGTGCTGACGAAGCAGCGCGGCGCCGATGCGGCGGCGCTGGTGCTGGGCGGCGGCGTGCTGCTCGCGATGGCGCTGTGGTGGTACGGCCGCCACCGCGGCGGGCGTTCGCTCGCCTGGGTGCTGACGGGTGTGCTCGCCATCGGCGCCGCGGCGGCGCTGTGGACCGTTCATGGCCTTCCGCCCGCCTCGCCGACGGCGACCGCCGCCCGGGACGGCTCGGTGCCCTACTCGCCCGAGAAGCTCGCGGAACTGCGTGCCGCGGGCACGCCGGTGCTGGTCGACATGACCGCCGACTGGTGCATCACCTGCAAGGCCAACGAAAAGGCCGTGCTCGACACCGACGCGTTCAAGGCGCTGCTCGAGCGCACGGGCACCGTCTACATGAAGGGCGACTGGACCGACGTCAACGCGACGATCGCCGCGTTCCTCGAGCAGTACCACTCCGTCGGCGTGCCGCTGTACGTCGTCTATCCGAAGAACGGCGGCGACGGCCGCAAGCTGTCGACGGTGCTGACGTACGACACCGTCGCGCAGGCGCTCGAGGCCGCCGCGCGCCCATGATGCGCGGACCGACGTCCTGGATCGTCGCCCTCGCCCTCGTGGCGGCGGCGACGGGCCTTTACCTGGAACATCGGCGGATGAACCCGCCGCCGCCCGCCGGCGTCACGGTGGCCGATGTCGGCGACCTTCCGCCGGAGGCCACGTTCGTCAGCGTCGAAGGCAAGCCGCATCAGCTCTCCGACTGGCGCGGCAAGCGCCTGCTCATCAACTTCTGGGCCACCTGGTGCGCGCCCTGCCAGCGCGAGATGCCGCTGCTCAGCGACAACGCGGCCCGCTATCGCGACCGCAACGTCGCCATCCTCGGCGTCGCCGAGGACACGGCGAACGCGGTGCGCACGTATCTCGCCAACCGGCCGGTAAATTATCCCGTGGTGCTGGCCGACAACGACGCGCCCGGTGGCTCGCTGTCGTTCGGCAACATGCGGCGCGTGCTGCCGTACAGCGTCCTGCTCGGGGAAGACGGGCGTATCCTGCGCCGCAAGCTCGGCAGTTTCAGCCAGGCCGAACTCGACGAATGGCTGGCCCCCGCACGATGACCGACATGGATTCCATCCCACCCTCGCCCGACGACGCGATCGACGCCACGCGTGAGTGGCTGGAGCGCGCCGTGATCGGCCTGAACCTCTGCCCGTTCGCCAAGGCCGTGCAGCGCAAGGGGCAGGTGCGCTACGTGGTGAGCCAGGCCACCCAGCCGCTGCAGCTGCACGAGGACCTCGTGCGCGAGCTGGAGCACCTGCGCGACACGGATCCGGAAACGACCGATACCACGCTGCTGATCCACCCCTACGTGCTCGGCGACTTCCTGGACTTCAACGAGTTCCTCGAAGTGGCCGACGACACGGTCGCCGATCTGGCGCTGGACGGAGAGATCCAGGTCGCCAGCTTCCACCCGGCCTTTCAGTTCGAAGGCACGGCGAGCGACGACATCACCAACTACACCAACCGCTCGCCCTTCCCCACCCTGCACCTGCTCCGCGAGGCGAGCATCGACCGGGCGGTGGCCGCCTTTCCCGACGCGGCGGCGATCTTCGAGTCGAACATGGAAACGCTGGACAGGCTGGGGCACGCGGGGTGGAAGGCGTTGTTCGACGGTCCTGCGAACCCCTGAGGCGGGAGCCAGCCCGAAGGAGGTGCGACCATACGGTGGCGTGTGGAAAGTCGCGATCTCCAGCGAACTGCGTCGAACTTCACCGAACTGGACAAGCCTTGGGGTTAGGCGCACACTTCGCGGCGTTCCGGAGCTCCGGACCCCACGGTACAGGTGAACAGTGGCCAGGATCCTTGTCCTGCACGGACCCAACCTCAATCTTCTCGGTGTTCGCGAGCCCTCGGTCTACGGCCATGAGACCCTCGCCGACATCAACACCTCGCTCCAGTCCCGGGCGGTGGCCGCGGGCCACGACCTCGGCTGGTTCCAGTCGAACGCCGAGCACGAGCTGATTGGCCGGATTCATCAGGCCCGCGACGAAGGCACCGCCTGGATCCTGATCAACCCCGCCGCGTTCACGCATACGTCGATCGCACTCCGCGACGCGCTGGCCGGTGTGGCGATTCCGTTCATCGAGATCCACCTGTCGAACCCGCACGCACGCGAGCCGTTCCGCCATCACTCGTACGTGTCCGACATCGCAAGCGGCGTGATCTGCGGCTTTGGCGGCGACAGCTACCGTCTGGCGCTGGAAGCCGCCCTGCTTCGCCTGGCCGTGCCGGCCGCCTGATTCCCCTTCGCGGGTGCGCGATGCGCGCCTGCTCCACCACCAAGAAGGTTTGTCCCATGGACCTGCGCAAGATCAAGAAGCTCATCGACCTGCTCGAGGAATCGAACCTCGCCGAGCTGGAAATCAAGGAAGGCGAAGAGGTGGTCCGTCTGTCGCGCGTGCCGAAGGGCACCGTGGCGCCGCAGATGATCGCCGCTCCCGCACCTGCCGCCGTGGCCCCCGCCGCTGCCGCACCCGCCGCCGCGCCGGCCGCGCCGGTCGTGGAGACCGGCCTTCCGGCGGGTCACGTGGTCAAGGCGCCGATGGTCGGCACCTTCTACGCGGCATCGACCCCGGGCGCTCCGGCGTTCGCCGCGGTCGGCCAGCAGGTGAAGGCCGGCGAGACGCTGGGCATCATCGAAGCGATGAAGATGTTCAACCAGATCGAGGCCGACGTGGCCGGTACCGTCGTCGCCGTGCTCGTCGAAAACGGCCAGCCGGTGGAATTCGACGAACCGATGTTCGTCATCGCCTGAGGCCAGCCGCATGCTCGAGAAGGTCGTCATTGCCAACCGCGGCGAAATCGCGCTGCGGGTGCTGCGCGCGTGCCACGCGCTCGGCATCAAGACGGTCGCGGTGCACTCCACCGTCGATCGCAACCTGAAGCACGTCGGCCTCGCCGACGAATCGGTATGCATCGGCCCGGGTCCCTCGGCTGAAAGCTACCTCAACATTCCGGCCATCATCGCCGCGGCGGAAATCACCGACGCCGGCGCGATCCATCCGGGATACGGCTTCCTCTCGGAGAACGCCAACTTCGCCGAGCAGGTCGAGAAGTCCGGCTTCGTCTTCATCGGCCCCACGGCCGACGTCATCCGGCTGATGGGTGACAAGGTCGAAGCGATCCGCGCGATGAAGGCGGCCGGCGTGCCCTGCGTGCCGGGCTCCGGCGGTCCGCTCGGCGACGACGTCGACGAGAACATCCGCATCGCCCGCGAGATCGGCTACCCCGTGATCATCAAGGCGGCGGGCGGCGGCGGCGGTCGCGGCATGCGCGTCGTGCGCACCGAGGCCCACCTCGCCAACTCCATCGTCATGACGAAGCAGGAAGCCAAGGCGGCTTTCAGCAACGATCAGGTCTACATGGAGAAGTTCCTGGAAAATCCGCGTCACGTGGAGATCCAGGTGCTCGCCGACGGCCAGGGCAACGCCATCCACCTCGGCGAACGCGACTGCTCCATGCAGCGTCGCCACCAGAAGGTGGTGGAAGAAGCGCCGGCACCGGGCATCACGCCCGAACTGCGCGCCGAGATCGGCAAGGTGTGCGTCGACGCCTGCATCCGCATCGGCTACCGCGGCGCGGGCACGTTCGAGTTCCTTTTCGAGAACGGCCGCTTCTACTTCATCGAGATGAACACCCGCATCCAGGTGGAGCATCCGGTGACGGAGCTGGTGACGGGCGTCGATCTCGTGCGCGAACAGCTGCTGATCGCCTGCGGGCAGAAGCTGTCGATCCGTCAGGAAGACATCGTGCTGACGGGCCATGCCATCGAGTGCCGCGTGAACGCCGAAGACCCCGACACCTTCATGCCGAGCCCCGGCACGGTGAAGCGTTTCGAGGCACCGGGTGGCCCGGGCGTGCGCGTGGACACGCACCTGTACGACGGCTACCGCATTCCGCCGAACTACGACTCGATGATCGGCAAGATCATCGTGCACGGCCCCGACCGTGCCACGGCCATCGCGCGCATGCGCATGGCGCTCGCCGAGACGGTGATCGAAGGCGTGAAGTGCAACATTCCGCTACAGCAGCGGATCATGGCCGACGTGGGCTTCCAGCAGGGGGGACAGAACATCCACTACCTGGAAAAACGCATGGCTGAGCAGAAAGAAACACCGCCGTCGGTGTAAAAAAAATCCCGCCGAAAGGCGGGATTTTTTTATGCCGCATCCTGGTCGCTCTGATGGGAGCCAGCCTGCTGGCGATGGGAGCTCGCGGCAAGCATCCTTCGCCAGCAGGCTGGCTCCCGCCAAATGAAGTCAGAGAAACGAATCGACACCCGACACGCGCGCGAGCGCGTGCATGCCGGCGGGCAGGTTCGTCACCGACAGCGACCGGCCCTGCGTGCGGCTATGCGCCAGCAGCGCGATCACCGTGGCGAGCCCAGCGCTGTCCGCCTGCGTCAGGCCGGCAAGATCCAGGCGTGCCTGACGGCCGCGATCGAGTTCGGCACGGGCTGCCGACAGGACGTCGGCAGCCGTGGCGAACGTCAGCGCGCCGGACACCGCGAGGGTGTCCGGGCCGGCGCTGGCGAGCTGGAACGGCGAGGTCACTGCTTCGCGCCGCCGCCGGCCTGCTTCAGCTCGTCGATCGCCGCGGAGCCCTTCTGCTCGAGGTCGGCCGTGAACTTGTCGAGACCTTCCTTCTTGATCTCGGCGTCGACCTGGTTGCGGTAATTGGTGATGTACGAGATGCCTTCGATGATCACGTCGTACGCCTTCCAGTCGCCACTCGCCGACTGACGGAACGCGTAATCGACCGACACCGACTTGCCGTCGTCGAGCATGACCTGCGTGCGCACGACCGTGCGCTTCTTGTTGAGATCGCCGGTGAACGGCAGCACCTTGACGCGGCCGCGGGTGTAGTTGAGAAGCCCTTCGGCGTAACGATGGGTAATCGAGTTGTAGAAGGCTTTCGCGAACCGCTCGCGCTGCTGCGGCGTCGCCTTCCCGGCGTTCTGACCGAGCACGAGGATCGACGCGTAGTCGATGTCGAAGTGCGGCAGGAACGTGTCGTCGATGACGGCGATCAGTTTTTCCTTGTCGCTCTTCAGTTCGGCCTGATGACCTTCGATGGCCCTGGCGAGGTCGTCCGAGATCTGCTGCACGACCTGCTGGGGCTGCTGCCCCTGCGTGGCGGCCGGAGCCGAGGCCTGTGCGAAAACGGGAGCGGCCGCGACCGTGGTCATGGCGAGGGCGATAGCGAGTGAAAGCTGGCGCAACATGCGGGTGTCTCCTGACCGGGCTTACTTCTTGCCGGCGTTGTCGGGTTGGGCAGCGCCCTGGGCGCCGGACTTGTTATCGCTCGGCGATCCATTCACCAGGAATTTGCCGATCAGGTCTTCCAGCTGGAGCGCGGACTGCGTGAGCACGAAGCTGTCGCCTTCCGCCAGGAACTCCGGGGACCCGCCGGGCTGGATCGCAACATACTGACTGCCGATCAAACCGCTTGTGAACACGGCCGCCGACGAGTCATCCGGAATCTGGGAGTAGCGCTTGTCGATCGCAAGGGTCACCGTGGCCTGAACCGCGCCGGGCTTGACCACGACGGACTCGACGCTGCCGATCGGAACGCCCGCCATCTTCACCGCCGCACCCGGCTGCAGGCCGCCGATGTTCGTGAAGTCGCCGCTGACGTGATAAGTGCCGCCCAGGCGGTCGGGGGCACTGCCGCCGCCGAAGAACTTGCCGATCATTTCCTCGAGCTGCTGCGCCGGACGGGTCAGGCCGATCTCGCCGCCTTCCTTCACCGGCGTCTTCGACTGGCCGAACTGGATGCCCACGTACTGGTCGCCCAGCAGCCCGCTGGTGTAGATCGTGGCCACCGAGTCCTCGGGGATGTCCTTGTGGCCGTCGTCGATGGCGAGGGTGACCTTCGCCTCCTCCTTGCCCGGGACGAGGTCGATGGCCTGCACCGAACCGACGCGGACGCCGGCGATCTTCACCGGCGCCCGGACCTTCAGCTGGCCGACGTTGGCGAAGCGGGTGTCCACGTTGTACGTGGAGCCGCTGTGCGAGTTGGCCACGGAGGTGGTCTGCGTGGCGAGGTAGGCCAGCGCGGCGAAACCGAGCACGATGAACAGGCCGGTGCCGACGGCATAGGAACGTCTCTGGGTCACGGCACGATCCTCGGAAGCGTGATGGGGAAAAGGATGGTCATGGCGGGTCTCCGGCGCCTCAGATCAGGAACGAGGTGAGGACGAAGTCCAGCGCCAGGATGGCGATGGACGAGGCAACCACCGTGCGCGTCGTCGCGTACGCGACGCCTTCGCTGGTGGGCGGGGTGGTATAGCCCTGGAACACGGCGATCAGCGACACCACGATGCCGAAGGCGATGGACTTGAGCAGAACGCCATCGATGATGTCCTTGTGGACGTCGACCGACGCGGTCATGTTGGACCAGAACGTGCCGTTGTCGATGCCGAGCCACGTCACGCCGACGAGGTGTCCGCCGAACACGCCCATGGCACAGAACACGATGCCGAGCAGCGGCAGCGCGATCACGCCCGCGAGGAAGCGCGGCGCGACGACGTAGGCGATGGGATCGACCGCCATCATCTCCATGGCGTCGAGCTGGTCGGTGGCGCGCATCAGGCCGATCTCGGCCGTGATCGACGTGCCCGCGCGGCCCGCGAAGAGCAGCGCGGTGACGACCGGGCCGAGCTCGCGGTAGATGGCGATGGCCACGACCGTACCCGTGGCGGACGTGCCGCCGAAGATCGAGAGCACGTCGTAAAGCTGCAGGCCGAGCACCATGCCCACGAACAGGCCGCAGGTCATCACGATGGTCAGGCTCATCGCGCCGACGAACCAGATCTGGCGGACGGTCTCGCGGCCGTGCCGGAAACTGCGCGGAATGGCCGCGAGGATCGTCAGCAGGAACAGCCCGCTCGCGCCGATCTGCGCGAGGCTGCGAACGACGACGTTGTCATCCCTGGTGGTCATGCCTTGCCTCCCGGAAAACCGAGCTCGCTGGCGTAGTCGCCGGCGGGATACTGGAACGGCACCGGGCCATCGGCCTCGCCGCCGAAGAACTGCGCCGTCCACGCCGAGCCGTCGGTCGCCAGCGTGGCGGGCGCGCCCTGCGCCACGACCTTGCCGTTGGCGATGAGGTACACGTGGTCGGCCACCTTCTGCACCGCGGCCAGTTCGTGCGCCACCAGCACGCTGGTGATCCCGAGCGTCTCGTTGAGCGTGCGGATGAGCAGCAGCACCTGGTTGAGCGCGATCGGATCGAGGCCGACGAAGGGTTCGTCGTAGAGGATCAGCGCAGGATCGAACACGATCGCTCGCGCCAGCGCCACGCGACGCGCCATGCCACCGGAAAGCTCGGTGGGCATCAGGCGAGCCGCGCCGCGCAGGCCCACGGCCTGCAGCTTGGTGAGCACGATGTTGCGGATCAGTTCTTCCGTCAGCAGCGCCGAATTCTGGAACAGGTAACCGATACGCTCGCGCAGTTCGAACAGCCGCTCGCGCGACAGCGTCGGCACGTTCTCGCCGTCGAGCTCGACCGTGCCCGCATCCCCGCGCATCTGCCCGGTGATGTGCTTCAGCAGCGTCGTCTTGCCCGTGCCGCTGGGGCCCATGATGGCCGTGACCTTGCCACGCGGGATATCGAGGTCGAGGTTGTCGAAAATGGTCTTGCCGTTGAGGACCGTGGTCAGTCCGCGCACGCGGACGATGGCGTCGTCGGTCATGGTGCGAGAAGCTCCTCGATCAGCAATTCGTGGCGGTGGACCGACCACGGCGTGCGCAGGCGCACGGCCCGGACGATCGCCTGGAGGTCGCCCAGGGCGTCCTCGAAGCGGTCGTTGACGATGATGTAGTCGAACTCGTGCGCGTGGGCGATCTCTTCGCGCGAGTTGAACAGGCGGCGCTCGATGACGTCGGGGGCGTCCGAGCCGCGGCCACGAAGGCGGCGCTCCAGCTCGACACGGGACGGCGGCAGGATGAACACGCTGACGCAGTCCGGCTTGCCCTTGCGCACCTGACGGGCGCCCTGCCAGTCGATCTCGAGGAGGACGTCGTGACCCTGGGCCAGTTTTTCTTCGACGACCGTGCGCGACGTGCCGTAGAAGTTGCCGTGGACCTCGGCGTGCTCGAGGAAGATGCCGTCGGCGATCTCGCGCTCGAAATCGGGGCGCTCGACGAAGAAATAGTGGCGCCCGTACTGCTCGCCCACCCGCGGCGGACGCGTGGTGTGGGAGATCGACAGGGAAATGGCCGGTTCGCATTCGAGCAGCGCGTTGACCAACGTGGATTTGCCCGCACCGGAGGGCGCGGCCACCACGAACAGGGTGCCTTCGGTCATCCGCGGGGTTCTCGTTGGGGGTTCATGGCTCGCTCCCGGTGGCACCGGCGCACCGAACGGGTCGGTATCGGCACGCATCCTGTTTGTGCAAATCGGGATTGTACCGGGTTTCGGTTATCGGCCACCTTTCGTTCCTACGAGGCGAGGTCCGCGTCGAGCGGTGCGGCTTCCCCGGGATGCTCGTAGCGGCGGGGCGAGACCCCGACGATGCGCTTGAACGCGTGGCTGAACGCGCTCTCCGACGCATAGCCCAGTTCGTCGGCGAGGGTCGCCACCGCGACGTCGCCCCGGCGCAGCGCGTGCATCGCCAGGCGCATCCGCCACTGGCCGAGATAGGTCAGCGGAGCGACTCCCGCGGCCTCGCGGAAGCGCGATGCGAACACGGTTCGCGACATGGCCGCCGCATGGGCGAGCTGCTCCAGCCGCCACGGCGTGCCGGGCGCGTCGTGCATCAGGCGAAGCGCCGGCGCCAGTCGCGGATCGGCCGCGAGCCGCAGCCAGCCGGACCGGATCGGCGCGCCCGAGGCGAGGTGGGCGCGCAGGACATGGATGAAGAGCAGGTGCGCCAGCTGCGACGAGGCCAGCCCGGCACCGGGCAGGCCATCGGTGCTCTCCTCGACCATGCGGTCGATGATCCAGCCCATTCGCCGTGCCTCGGCCGTCCCACCGCGAACATGGATCAGCGGCGGCAGGGCATCCGCGAGCATCGGCGCATGGGCGCGGTCGAAGCGCACGTGACCGCCGATCGAGAGCACGTCGTCGCCCTGCCCGGCCGCGACGATGGGCGTGGTGCGACCCGCGAAGATCGCGTGGGCGTCGACCGGCGTCAGCGCGAGGTCGCTGGCCATGGTGAAGGCTTCGGGCACGGTCAACAGCAGGACATCGCCGGGCCCGACCCGGATCGCGTCGCCGGCGTCGCCCAGACGGAGCCAGAAGGCGCCGCGCACGCACGCGAAGAACTTCAGCTTGTCCGGCGCCGGAAACCGGATCGCCCAGTCGCCGCCCGCGGTGAATCCGCCGGAGACGACCGATTCGATGCTGGCGAGCCGGAGAATCCCGGAGATGGGGTCGTTGGTCATATCCGGACGATTGGGCATGCAAGACGAACTTTCAAGCATTCATCGTTCGGAGAACCGCGACTACGCTGATCTGCCCCGCCCCTCGAGGATGTTCCCCATGCGCACCCCGCAGACACCGATCCATTCCGGCTTCACCGAAGCATCGACCGCCGCCGACGTGCTGGCCGGCATCGACCTTTCAGGCAAGACCGCCATCGTCACCGGCGGCTATTCCGGCATCGGCGTCGAGACCACCCGGGCGCTCCGCGCCGCGGGCGCGCGCGTCGTGGTCCCGGCGCGCGATCTCGCGAAGGCCGCCCGCACGCTTGCGGGCATCGATGCGGACATCCGCCCGATGGATCTCGCCGATCCCGGCACCATCGACGCGTTCGCGGAAGGCTTCCTGGCCGACGACACCGCGCTGCACATCCTGATCGACAGTGCCGGCATCATGGCCTGCCCCCTGACGCGCGACGCCCGCGGCTACGAGATGCAGTTCGCCACGAATCATCTCGGTCATTTCCAGCTCGCCGCCCGGCTGTGGCCCGCCCTGCGTCGCGCGAACGGAGCGCGCGTGGTTTCCGTGTCGTCCCGCGGACACCGTTTCGCGGGCGTCGATTTCGACGACCCGCATTTCGACCGACGCGACTACGATCCCTGGGTCGCCTACGGCCAGTCGAAGACCGCCAATGTCCTGTTCGCCATCGGCCTCGACCGGCGCGGCAGCGAGCACGGCGTCCGCGCATTCGCCGTGCACCCGGGCGCGATCGTGACCGATCTCGCTCGCCACATGAGTCAGGACGACCTGCGCGCCCGCGGCGCCATCGACGACGAGGGACGCCCGGTGGTGGATCTGTCGAAGGGCCTGAAGAGCGTGGCGCAGGGCGCATCGACGAGCGTGTGGACGGCGACCAGTCCGCGACTCGATGGCATGGGCGGCGTCTACTGCGAAGACAACGACATCTCTCCGCTGCTTGTCGACGCCGACGCGACGATCGGAAGCCTCAGCGAGGACGTCGGCGTGCGCCCGTGGGCCGTCGACACGGACGCCGCCGAGCGGCTGTGGACGCTCAGCGAAGCACAGACCGGCGCGACGTTCGCATAGATTCAGGTGAAAGCATCATCACCCGGAAACGACGGCTTAATATCGATGGGAGCAACGTTGTCATCGCTTCGTTACGCAGGATGCGGCGAAGCGAGGCCCGGCCCATCGATATACGCTCGCGCCGGTTTTCCCCGGTCGACGCGAGGACGCGAGCACCGGCTCGCCCCACCAGCTCCTGCGCACACCTTCGTGCGATCGAGGCATGGTCATGTACGTCGCCAACACTCTCAAATCGCTGAGCTACTACCCACACCAGGTGCACTTCGAAACGGTGCGCGATGTGGACAACATCCGGCGCCATAACTGGTCGCCGGGCTACTACGAAGACGACGACGGTTCGCTGGATCATCATCTCGCGAGCCCCGACGACGGCACGTCGGTCGACGATCCGATGTCGCCGGCCACCATCGAGGGCAATCGCGACGCCGTTTCCGCGTAGGCTGGCGTCACCGTCATCCGCGAGGCTCACGGCGAGGTCTGACGCCCCAGATCCGTGTTGTAGACAACCCCACCCTTCATGACGAACGCGACCCGTGCCAGCGACCCGATATCCTTCGTCGGGTCGCCGGACACGGCGACACGGCCTCGTCAGCGAGCGATCGTGTAGTCAGGCAGCAAACCTATGTTCACCGCACGCGCTTCGACGGCTTCATGGCAGCCAGAAGATCGGATGCGGAGTCGTCACCCCATCCCGAAAACGAATGAGCCAGCGTACCGCTCTTGAAGACATGAATCGTCGGCATCCGTGTGAAGTCGACGCCCGACCATGTCCGGTTGTCGTACGCGATCGTCGCCGGGAACATCGGAAACTGCCTGTTCCAGTCCAGAAGTACTTCCTTGTCCAACTCCGCCCCACTCATCAGCCATACCGTGCGCATGCCCGATAGAGCTTTGAGCACCGCGCCGTTACCAGCAATGCTGCGTGCGGCGTCCTCCGCGAAATGGCACCCAATCACTATCACGACGTAATCGCCGCTCGCGGGCAGCGCCACGTTGGAAAGGCGCAGTTCGCCCGACTCGGACAACGAGTATCCTGCGGGAGACGATGTATCGATGTCCGGCGTCGCGTCGAACCCCGTGAGATCGGCGAAGTCGTGACCCTTGTATCGCTTCCTCAAGATATCCGCGGCCGCGAACCGCCGCATGACAACAAGTCCTTCGTGATAGGCATCGATCTCGCTGTCGGCGATCGACCCACGCCGGCTCATCTCGTCCAGCGCACGCCCCATCGCCCCGAGATAGAGGGGGCGACCCTCGTAATCTCCGGTCTGCGCGAAGAAATTCATGATGCCTAGCACCTTGAACGTTTTTCGCAATTCGTCGTCGCCGACCTCGATGAGGTTCTCTAAACGTGGCGCGAAGGATTCCGCAAAAACACGACGAAAGGCCGCGCTTTTGTCCGCCACAGGCGTATGCGCCATCCTTATGCTCGACACCGTCGACCACAGGTCCGGAGAGCTCTCGCCCGCCATCGCCGTGAATGGCAAGAGAATCGCGATGCAGAAGATTCGTGCAAGCGCGGCCTTTCCCATCCCGATCAGCGCCTGAGCTTGCAGAGGTACGAGCAACGAGAGCCTTCGAGCGGCTCACAGTAACCACTTCCGTGGCCAGGTCCAACGAGGCGGGCCTGGCTTAGTCGAGTCACTGGCTGCGCCCTGCCAAGACGGCTTCGACATAGCGGTCGGCTTCCGACGCGACCGAACGGTGGGCGATCGACGACGCGTCGGATTGCAGACCGAAGAGTGCAAGAATGGCGTAGATGTCCGAGGAGGCCATTCCCTCGAGCTCTACGACCGAGTAAGAACCAAGGCCCGCCGGCGAAAAAACCAGCGAATCAAGAAAGGATTTCATCTTCGATTCGCCCATCGTGTGAATCGGCGAGTCCGGGGTTACGGCGAGATACGCGTCGAGCTGAGACTTCGAATGGATGGGTGCCAGCCTGGCATCCATCGCCGCTTCGACCGACGGATAGCCATCGAGCGAGACTTCTTTCGCCGCCACGCTAAAGCTGCAGATGGATAGGAGCGCCGCGAGCGCAATGTTGTATTTCATACGTCCTCACAAAGGCAGATTGCCGTATCACGATCGGAACGCCGACCGCCTCTGATAAGGATGTATGGCCCGTTGTCGAGGTCCTATAGGCAACGGCGGATGCTGAAGCGGACTCGGCCATGTCGTCGCGTGCGCAATTCCCTACTCAAAGCGCGCCGTGCGACGTCGTGGGCCGCTTGCCGACTCCCGATAGATCACCCCCCCTTGCCTGCTGCCGCCCTCGACGCGACGGGTGGAACCGGATACATCGACCGGATCAGGCCACGACGCGGGGCCAGCATGGACAACCGGCCGCTCGCGTCGAGGCAGGCAGCCGGGTCAAGGTGGCCGCGCAGCGGCCTTCGTCTTCAGCCGTTCGGATGCGCCAGCGCGAAATCGATCGCCGCGCGGATCGCCGCCACCTGCGCATCGTTGCACTGCTGCGGCGTGGCGCGCGGACTGTCGGGATAGACCTCGGTCGTGGTCACGTATCGCGCGTTCGTGATGCCTGCACAGAGACCCAGCGACTTCAGCGGATATTCGATCACCCCCGGTGCGACGACCGGCGAGCCGATGATCTCGCCATGGGCGTCGGCCGGCGCGATATGCGTCACCTTCGCCACGGCCTCGATGATCGCCTGCTGGAACGCCGGCTGCGGATTCTCGCTGTCGTCGACGAGGTAGAAACCATCCGGGATTTCGCCCGGCTCGTAGGCCTTGCCATCGCGCGCGGCAAGCGCCGGACGAAACTCCGACTCGTCGGAATCCGTGGTCTCGTGCAGGTCGATGTGCATGACCGTGCTGTCGCGCAGCGGCGCCAGCAGCGCGACCAGCGCGGCGGATTCGCCGGACGGGCTACCCTCGCGGAAGTTCCGGTTCGGATCGATCGCATCCGGATTCCAGCGATGGATGCGCTCGTAGGCCCAGGGGCTCACGCACGGCACCACCAGCACATTGGCACGGCCGGCGTAGTCGTCGCCGTGATCCCGCAGGAACTGCAACGCACCGTGCACGCCGCTCGTCTCGTAACCGTGCACGCCTCCCGTCACCACCATCGTGGGCAACGCGTCGTTCCAGCCGCGGCTACGCACGGCGAGAAACGGATAACGGGTGCCCTCGTAAGTCACCGATCCGTACTCGACGACGTCGAAAGCGTTCCGCATCGCGTCGATCGCGACGACGACATCGTCGGCGTGGCTGCGCTGCTTATGCTGCCGCGAGCGCCAGGCTGCGATTTCCGCGGAGCCCCAGGGCTTTCCGGGCGTGCCGATGGGGTACGAGGCGTGCTGGCTCATGGCGACTCACTGGGATGGGCAACGGCAGGCACTCTAGCATCCGCGCCGCTCCCGCCCCAGCGGGTCAGAACGTGTAACTGATCATCAACCGGTTGTTCGTCCAGGAGCGGCCGCCCGGGTTGAGATTGTTGGTACCGCCCACCGTGTGTTCCCAGCGGTCGCGCAGCTGGAGCCCCTTCAGCACCTTGTCGAGTTTCCAGATGACGTCCATGTACAGGTTGTGGCTCACGCCGCGCAGCACGGTGTCGTAACGCGCGTAGGCCGCGGCGACGACGAGGTCGTCGTGAAACAGCGCGTATTGGGCGCGCGCCTTCCATGCGGTGCCGGGGCCCAGTTCCACGAGGCCGCGCAGCATCGACGTGGTGTAGAGGGGGTCCGTCGCGTAGCTGTTCGTATAGGGCGAGATGATCGCCCCCACACCCGTCGCGTTCCGGTCGCTGTCGAGCTTGTTGTACGCGACGTCGAATTTCGCCTTGCCGATGCCGACGCCGGCATCGACGCCCCACGCCGATGCGTCGACGCGTTGGCCCGCCACCCCGGTGATGGGCGTGTGCGTGCCGACGAGGACGTTGCCCGAGCCGCTGGTCTCGCGCACGACCTGGGCACCGAGGAACGGTTTGAACGCGCCCACGTCCGCGAACGTGTACATCCCGTCCACGTAACCCATCCGGCCGAAGTGCTCGAAGTCGTAGTACCAGGCCTGGGCCTTGAACGACTTCGAGGCGTACGTGCCGCCTATGGCCGTGGTGCCGTCCTGCGAGCGTGCCGACGGCGGAAGCGCGCCGTTGTTCCCGTACATGTTGTCGCCGTGGTACGTCGAGGGGTAATAGACGTTATCGTCGTTGTAGCCGTCCGACGTGCGGCTCTTCCAGCGCAGGGTGCGAATCGCATAAATGTCCCAGCCTTTCGCCGGCCGGAAATCCACCATCGCACCCTGGTAGGACGCCGGGACGACGCGCGAATCGGACTGTCCCATCCAGGGCGTGTTGAGGTACTGGTCGCCCGCGCGCACCGTCACCCAGGGATTCGCGTATTCGACGAACGCCTGCGTGAACCCGTCGATG
>Ga0102591_1002951_pt1 | contig 16566 bp, 14 predicted proteins | sample AraplaCol_mCL_r2_2_FD_76860 | JGI IMG/M metagenome (GOLD analysis project Ga0102591, IMG submission 76860) | Arabidopsis root microbial communities from North Carolina, USA - plate scrape MF_Col_mCL_r2 (SPADES assembly) (version 2) | ecosystem: Host-associated > Plants > Roots > Endosphere... | reverse complement strand
AGCGGGTCGCCGCGAAAGGCTTGCCGGTGTTAGGGTCCTGGACGGCCTTGAGCGCCTCCATGAGCCCTTCTGGGGTGAGTGCCATTGATCAAACTCCTGAATGGCCGGTAGTCTAAGGCGCTCGCCAAGCCGGCACCCCGAGCCCTTCCAATAGCCCGACAACGAACAAAAATGCCCGACACAAGCCCCGTCACCGGCCTTCTGCTCACCGGGGGCGGCGCGCGGGCCGCCTACCAGGTCGGCGTGCTCGAAGCCATCGCCGAGATCCGCCGGGCGACCGGCACGGCAATCACCGGCGCGGCCAACCCCTTCCAGGTCATCACCGGCACCTCGGCCGGCGCCATCAACGCGGCGGCGCTGGCCTGCGGCTGCGACGACTTCGACTATGTGGTGGGCCATATCGCCGACGTCTGGGGCAAGTTCCGCGCCGAGCAGGTGTACCGCGCCGATTCGCTCTCGGTGATCGGCAGCGGCACGCGCTGGCGCATGCTGCTGGGCTTCGGGCGCTTCGCGGCCAACTGGATGCGCATCAAGCCGAAGTCGCTGCTGGACAACACGCCGCTGTCGCAGCTGCTGCGGCGCATGGTGCCGCTCGACCGCCTGCCGCAGCTGATGAAGGACGGCCACCTGCAGGCGCTGGCTGTGACCGCGTCGAGCTACAGCTCGGGCGAGCACGTCACCTTCTTCGAGGCGGCCGTGCCGATGGAGCCGTGGGTACGCTCGCAGCGCCTGTCGGTGCGCGACAGCATCACGCACGAGCACCTGCTGGCCTCGTCGGCCATTCCCTTCGTGTTCCCGGCCACGGCATTGCCGATGCAGGGCCACACCGAGTACTTCGGCGACGGCTCGATGCGGCAGTCGGCCCCCATCGCAGCGGCCATCCACCTTGGCGCGCAGCGCATCGTGGTGATAGGCGCGGGCCGCATGCACGAGCCGCGCGACGCCACCGCGCCCAACACCCACAGCGGCTATCCGACCATGGCGCAGATCGCGGGCCACGCGCTGTCCAGCATCTTCCTCGACGCGCTGGCAGTGGACATCGAGCGCCTGCGCCGCATCAACCACACGCTGGGACTGATCCCGGAAGAGGCGCGCGCGGCGAGCACGCTGCGCCCGCTCGACCTGCTGGTGATCTCGCCCTCGGAGCGCCTGGACGTGATCGCGGCGCGCCACGTCGATGCCCTGCCCGGCGCGGTGCGGCACCTGCTGGGCGGCTCGAAGGTCGCGGCCGACGTGAAGGGTGGCGCACTGGCCAGTTACCTGCTCTTCGAGTCGGCCTACACGCGCGAGCTGATGGCGCTGGGGCGCGCCGACACGATGAAGCAGCGCGACGAGGTGCTGCGCTTTTTTGGCTGGACGCCGGCGGCGGCCTGAGGCTCCCGCCGTTCAGGCTGTTTCAGGCGGTTGGCGGCTCGTCCGCCAGCGCCAGCATCACATCCAGCAGCACGCTCGCGCCGTTGGCCAGCTCGGCCGGTGCCGTGTGCTCCCTCGGGTTGTGGCTGATGCCGCGCTCGCTGGGCACGAAGATCATGGCGGCGGGGCAGATGCGGGCCATCATCTGCGCGTCGTGCCCGGCGCCCGAGGTCATGCGGCGGCTCGGCAGGCCACGCGCGCGGGCCGAGGCCTCGATGCGGCGGACCAGCCCCGCATCGAACACCACGGGCTCGAAGCGGGCCAGCCGGCGCGCCTCTATGGTGACGCCCTCCTCCTTCTCCAGCTCGCGCAGATGGGCTTCCAGTTCGGCTTCGGCGCGCCGCAGCATCGCCTCGTCGGTGTTGCGCAGGTCGACCGTCAGCGTCGCGCGCGCGGCGATGACGTTGATGAGGTTCGGATGCAGATCGAGCACGCCCACCGTGCCGACCTGGCTGCCGCCGTAGCGGCGCGCCAGGTCGCGCACGAAGACCGCGATGGCCGCCGCGCAGTAGCCCGCGTCGTGGCGCAGCCTCATGGGCGTGGTGCCGGCGTGGTTCGACTGGCCGACGATGGAAATCTCCTGCCACGAGATGCCCTGCAGGTCCTGCACCGCGCCGATGGCCAGGCCCTCGGCTTCGAGCACCGGCCCCTGCTCGATGTGCAACTCGACGAAGGCATGCGGCACGATGGCGCCGCATGCCATGTCGCCCGCGTAGCCGATGCGCGCGAGCTCGTCGCCCAGCCGCGCGCCGTCGGTGCCGAGCGTGTCGAGGGCGGCGTCGGGCGAGAGGCCGCCCGCGTGCACCAGCGAGCCCATCATGTCGGGCATGAAGCGCACGCCCTCCTCGTTGGTGAAGGCCGCCACCACGATGGGCCGCAGCGTGCGCCGCCCTCGCGCGTCGAGCCAGCGCACCACCTCCAGCCCGGCCATCACGCCGTAGTTGCCGTCGTAGCGGCCGCCGGTGGCGACGGTGTCGATGTGCGAGCCCGTCATCACCGGCGCAGCATCGGTGATGCCCGCGCGAATGCCGAAGATGTTGCCGACGCGGTCGATGCGCACCTCCAGGTCCAGCTCCTTCATCCAGCGCACCAGCTGGTCGCGGCCCTGGCGGTCGGCGTCGGTCAGCGCGATGCGGCAGACACCGCCGCCGTCGATCGCGCCGATGGCGGCATGCGCCTCGATGCGCGCCATGAGCGCGTCTTCCGCAATGCCCTCGCGCCGCAGCCACTGCGCCTGCGCGGCGACGACCTCCTCGCCGCAGCGGCCGGTTATGCCCCGGTAGACGCCGGGCGCCGTCGCGCCCTCGGTGCTGATGAGCAGCACGCGCGCATCGGGGTCCAGCCCTGCGGCATCGCGCGCGGCGGGGTCGGCCGCCAGCGCTTGCAATGCGGCGAGGCCGGCAGCCCCCGATTCGCCGCTGAGCACGGGCACATCGCCAGCATCGCCGCTCGCGAGCGTGCGCATCGACTGCTCGGCCTGCGCGTCGGTCACCGTCATGAAGACGTCAACGGCGGGCTGAAGAAAGCGCCATGCGAGCGGCGAAGTCTCTCCGCACGCCAACCCGGCCATCACCGAATCGACCGAACCCGTCGCCCGGCTCGCGTGCCCGTTGCGCGCGCTCTGCAGCAGGCAATCAGCCTGCTCGGGCTCGACCACGATGAAGCTGGGGCGGGCCGCCCCGTAGCGCTCCCAGAAATGGCTGACGACGCCCGCGGCCAGCCCGCCCACGCCGCCCTGCAAGATGACGTGGGTGAAGGGGCATGGCGCATCCGCGGCGCTGTTCTCCAGCACTTCGTCAGCCAGGATGCCGTAGCCCTGCATCACGTCGCGCGGCACTTCCTCGTAGCCTTCGTAGGAGGTGTCGGAAACCACCTCCCAGCCGTTGACGCGGGCCAGCCGCGCGGCCTCCTCGACCGACTCGTCGTAGTTGCCCGCGATGCGCACGATCTCCGCCCCCAGCGCCGCGACGGGCGCCTCGCGCTCCTCGCTGACCTGCGCGTGCAGCACGATCACACAGCGGCAGCCGATGCTCTGCGCGGCTGCAGCCAGCGCGCGGCCATGGTTGCCATCTGTGGCGCTGACGACCACGAAGTCGCGCAGCGCATCGGCATGCGTGCCGGCGAGAAGATCGGCGGGCGCCCAGCCGGCGTCGGGCCAGCGGCGCAGCACCAGCCTCAGCAGGGCCACGGGCGCACCGAGCACCTTGAAGCTGCCGAGCGCCGAGCGCGCCGACTCGTCCTTCACCGTCAACGCGCCGATGCCGAGCTGCCGCGCGAGCCCCGGCAGCGACCATGCCGGCGTCGGCGCGGGCTGCAGCCGCCTCCATGTCGACAGCCACTGCCGGCTCTCCTTGCCGCGCGCGATGCTCATCACCTCGCGCAGCGATTCGTCGTATGCGCGGCGCCGCGCCTGGGGGTTCCTGAAAAGCATGTCGTTCGTTCGGTAGATCAGTTGGTGGTGCCCGGACGTGCAGGCAGGCGCATGCGGACGATCTCCGCGAAATAGCGGGCGCCCGTCGCGAGCACCTCGTCGTTGAAGTCGTAGCTGCCGTTGTGCAGCGGCGTGCCGCCGGGTTCGCCCTCGGCGCCGTTGCCGAGGAACACGAAGGCGCCCGGCACGGCCTGCAGGAAGGCGCCGAAGTCTTCCGAGATCATCATCGGCGCCACGTCGGCGTTCACGTTCTCCGCGCCCACCACGGCCGTTGCAGCAGCCACCGCCGTGGGCACGCACTCGGCCCAGTTCACCGTGGGTGCGAACTCGTGCGTGTAGCTGAACTCGCAGCCGGCACCATGCATGCGGCAGATGCCCTCGCTGATCTCGCGCATGCGCGCGGCCAGCATGCGCTGCACCTCGGGGTCGTAGCTGCGCGTGTCGCCCTTGATGACGACGTTCGACGGAATCGCGTTGCGGATGCCGTCGGTGATGAACTCGGTGCACGAGACCACCGCCTGCGCGCCCGGGTCGAGCGTGCGCGAGACGATGGTCTGAAGCGCCAGCACGATCTGCGCACCGATCACGATGGGGTCGATGCCCATGTGCGGCCGCGCGGCGTGCGTGCCCCGGCCCTTCACGTGGATCACGAAGTTGTCTTCGCTGGCCATCAGGCCGCCCGCGCGCGTGGCGAAGGTGCCGGCGCGCATGCCGGGCATGTTGTGCAGGCCGTAGATCTCGTCGACCGGGAAGCGCTGGAACAGACCGTCTTCCATCATGGCCTTCGCGCCGCGGCCGTGCTCCTCGGCTGGCTGGAAGATGAAGCGCACGGTACCGTCGAAGTCGCGCCGCTCGCTCAGCAGCTGCGCCGCGCCGAGGATGATCGACATGTGGCCGTCGTGGCCGCAGGCGTGCATCTTGCCGGGCGTGGTGGAGGCGTAGGCGCGGTCGGCGGGCAGCTCGGCGATGTTGAGCGCGTCCATCTCGGCGCGCAGGCCGATCGTGCCCTTGCCGCTGCCCACCTTCAGGTTGGCCACGAGGCCGGTGCCGCCGATGCCGGTGTGCACCTCCAGGCCCAGCGCCTTCAGCACGCGGATGACGAAGGCGGATGTCTTCGCCTCCTCGAAGCCGGTCTCGGGAATCGCGTGCAGCGCGCGGCGCCAGCCGGTGAGCGTGTCGCGCAGGGGTGCGTCGTGGAGGTTCATGGCGGGATGCTATTGACAATGGTGCGAGACAGGTACGCAAAATCGAGGCTTCCGACGCAACGTTTTTGCGCGCACCCAGCATCCGACCAGGCACCCATGACCCCGCTAGACGCCCTCGACCTTCGCCTGCTGGAGCTGATCCAGGCCGACAGCCACATGCCCCAGAGCGAACTGGGCGAGCGCGTGCACCTGTCGACGGCGGCGGTGAACCGAAGGCTCAAGCGCATGCGCGACGAGGGGGTCATCCAGCGCTACGGCGCGGTGCTGTCGCCCGCCGCGCTGGGCCATCCGCTGACCATCGTGGCCGAGGTCGAAGCCGAAAGCGAGCAGATCGAGCGGCTGGACGCGATGAAGAAGAGCTTCAAAGACTGCCCGCAGGTGCAGCAGTGCTACTACGTCACCGGAGAGTGGGACTTCATCCTGGTCTTCGTGGTGCGCGACATGGTGCAGTACACGGCGCTCACGCGGCAGCTTTTCTTCCAGAGCAACAACGTCAAGCGCTTCCGGACGCTGGTCACGATGGACCCGGTGAAGCTCAGCCTGGACGTGCCGGTGTCCGGGAGCTGAATTCCACGCGGCGCGCGTCGGCGGACGGCATCAGCATCGAGCGCAGCAGCAGGGTCACCGCGCAGACGATGGGCAGCAGCGCCAGCAGTCGTCCCGGCTCGAAGGCCAGTCCGGCGGCCACGCCGACGGCGCAGCCGGTTTTGATCCACGGCGCCACCGCATCCCACCCACGTCGATGCGTCGCGGCAAAGCCGACGAGCGCGATCCAGCCATAGAAGCCGCCGAAGACGGAAAAGACCCAGCTCAGCAGGTAGTAGACCGTGTCCATGTCGCGGAACACGATCGCCGTGCCCAGGCTCCGCCAGGTGTGGCGATAGCCGTCGAAAAGAAAGAAACCGGTGGCCGAGGCGGCCCACCAGAAGAAGGCATACAGGCTCGCGATGCCGGCCAGTGCCGCGAGCCACGCGAGCGCGCGGCGCGTGATGTCGTCGAAGGGCATGTGGTCGCGCCACGCGACGGTGTGTCCGTTGTCCATGCAAGGCTCCAGGTGTGTTCGCAATGGAGGCCGAAGTTAGACACCGGGTGTGCGGGCTGCGTGAAGCCCGTGTGAAATGCGGTGAGCAGAGGATGCTGGCGCGGGAACGCCTCAGCCGTCGCTAGTGGAAGATCGCGATGAAGGCGTAGAAGCCGGCAACGAACCAGCCAGCCTTTGCCGCATTGCCCGCGCTTTCCCTGGAGATCGGATACATCTTCGCGCGCCTCCAGGCCAGCATGTTGAAGGCGACCGCGAGCACCATCCCGCTCACGAAGAGAAGCCCCGAATGCAGCGCCAGCCCACCGATCAGTGAGACCATGAAGATCACGATGCCGGCTACCGAGATGCCGCTGCTGGTGCTGGCAAGCACGTGCGAAAGACCGCCGCAGGCCGAACACTCGGCCGGGTTGGCGCGGCTGGACCAGCGCTTGGCGAGGCTGCCGATGCCGGGTGCCTTGCAATGTGGGCAGGTGTGCGTCATGCGTGAAGCAGAGTGATGGCTACGCCGACGACGATGACGACCATGGCCAGGAGTATCTCGAAGCGGCCGATGCAAAACATCACCGCTATAGGCACGTAGCTGGCAAACAACCGAAGGCGGTCCGCCATGCGGTTACCGCGCGGAAGCACTGCGGCGATGACCAGAGGCGCCACCGTGAGCACGAAACCCAGCGCGACCAGCGCCGCCACGGCCTTGAGCAGAAAGGACAGCGGGATGGTCATCGGCGCAAGATGTCAGTCGTCTGGCGAGTCCGCTCGGCGGTCACCCCGCCTCCGAAATCCCCAGCTCCGAACACACCCGCCCCAGCAGCGCCTTCAGCGACGCCACCTCGGCTTCCAGCCGCGCCACGTTGGCCTTGAGTGCCGCGACTTCGCCCAGCGACACGTCGTGCGACGCCTGCCCCGAATCGGAAGACACACCGGCGGGCCGCATGCTTTCCTCGGGCGGCGGGCCGCTCAGCAGATGCGCCCAGCGGCTCTCGCGCGCGCCGGGCAGGCGCGGCAGCTTCACCACCAGCGCGCCGGCCGGGCGCTCGGCGAGTTCGTCGAGGAAGCCCTCCACCGACGAGATGTCCGCGAAGTTGTGCATGCGGTCGCAGGCGATGCGCAGCTCGCCCGCCGTCTGCGGGCCGCGCAGCATCAGCACGGTCAGCAGGATCACCGACTGCGACGGGATGCGCAGCACGCGGTCGACGTTGTGCTCGTAGCGGAAGGCCCGCCCGCCGCTGGTCTCGGCCACGAGGCTGTAGCCCCGGAGGCTGTCGACGGCGGCCTGCACCTGCGACTCGGTGAGTTCGAGCACCGGGTTGCGGCTGTTCTTCTGGTTGCAGCCCGACACCAGCGAGTTGAGCGTGAGCGGGTAGCTGTCGGGCACGGTGCGCTGCTTTTCGGCGAGCACGCCGAGCACGCGGGTTTCGACCAGGGAGAGGACTGGAAGGGTTGTCGATGACATGGGGGCTCGGAAAAGAAAACGCGGCCGCAGCGGGGCTCAAGCGCCGTTGATGCGGCTGACCAGCGCCTTCGTGAACGCCTCGGTGCCGGCCGTGCCGCCCAGGTCGCCGGTGCGCACCTTGTCGATGTTCAGCGTCTCGTCGATGGCGGTGCGCAGGCGCGCGGCCAGTTCCGGCAGCTTCACGTGGTCGAGCATCAGCGCTGCGGCGAGCAGCAAGGCGGTCGGGTTGGCGATGCCCTTGCCGGCGATGTCGGGGGCGGAGCCGTGCACGGCCTCGAAGATGGCCGCGTCGGTGCCGATGTTGGCGCCCGGCGCCATGCCCAGGCCGCCGACCAGGCCAGCCACGAGGTCGGAGAGGATGTCGCCGAACAGGTTGGTCGTGACCAGCATGTCGAACTGCCAGGGGTTGAGCACCAGCTTCATCGCGCAGGCGTCGATGATGACCGTGTCGAGCTCGAACTTGCCCTTGTACTTCTTCTCGTAGAGGTCAAGGCCGGTCTCCAGGAAGATGCCCGTGAGCGCCTTCATGATGTTGGCCTTGTGCACGAGCGTGACCTTTTTGCGGCCGGTGGCGATGGCGGTCTCGAAGGCGTATTCGAGCAGGCGGCGGCTGCCCTGGCGGGTGTTGATGCCGGTGGCCATGGCCACGGCATGCGGGTCGCCGTCGATGGGCACGTAGTGCTCGTGGCCGATGTAGAGGCCCTCGAGGTTCTCGCGCACCACCGTCAGGTCGATCTTGTCGAAGCGGCCGCCGGGAATGATGGTGCGCGCGGGGCGCAGGTTGGCGTACAGCTGGAATTCCTCGCGCAGCCGCACGTTCGACGAGCGGTAGCCGCCGCCCGAGGGCGTCTCCAGCGGCCCCTTCAGGGCCAGCCGGGTCTTGCGGATGCTGTCGAGCGTGGCCTGCGGCAGCGGGTCGCCCGAAGCCTTGACGCCGCCCAGGCCGGCGATCTGCGTGTCCCAAGCGAAGGGCGCCTTCAGCGCGTCGAGCGCGGCCAGCGTGGCGTCGACGATCTCGGGGCCGATGCCGTCGCCGGGGATGAGGGTTGCGGGAATGGAGGTGGTGGTCATCGGCTTCGTCTCGCTTTCTGTCTGCGCTTTCTGGGTCGGGGGCTGGAGCATACGTCGCCCGCGCGACAGCGGCTCGTCGAGTGCCCCCACGTTGAGGCCACCTTTGAGGCCCTTCGCCGTTGCAGCCTCGCCGGCAGGCGCCCACGGCCACGAAGCGTCCGGCCCGACGCTCGGCGCTCCTTCGCTGGAAGGCAACTGCCAAGGCGCCAGGGGCGAGCTCGCGGAACCTGTCAAGAGAGCGGCGATACAGGCGGTGAAGTCGATGGCGTGCGGCGTGGGGTCGATGGCGCCATCGGACGCCCCCGACAGCCATGCAACCTAAAATGCCCGGTTCCCCCGTCAGCCACTCCCGAAAGCGCCCTCCCCGATGTCCGCCCCGCGCAAGCTCTTCGTCACCACCGCCCTGCCATACGCCAACGGCAAGTTCCACATCGGCCACATGATGGAGTACATCCAGGCCGACATCTGGGTGCGGAACCAGCGAATGAACGGCGCCGACGTCAACTTCGTGTGCGCCGACGACGCCCATGGCGCGGCCATCACCATCGCGGCCGACAAGGCCGGCGTGACGCCGCAGGCCTTCGTGGCCGAGATCGCCGCGGGCCGCAAGCCGTACCTCGACGGCTACTACATCTCCTTCGACAACTGGCACTCGACCGACGCGCCCGAGAACCACCAGCTCGCGCAGGACATCTACCGCGACCTGCGCGCCAACGGCCTGATCAGTACCAAAAGCGTCGAGCAGTTCTACGACCCCGAAAAGGGCATGTTCCTGGCCGACCGCTTCATCAAGGGCGAGTGCCCCAACTGCCATTCGAAGGACCAGTACGGCGACAACTGCGAGGTGTGCGGCGCGGTGTACGCGCCCACCGAGCTGATCAACCCCTACTCGGCCCTCTCGGGCGCCAAGCCGGAGTTGCGCAGCTCCGAGCATTTCTTCTTCAAGCTGTCGGACCCGCGCTGCGAGGCCTACCTGAAGGAATGGACCGCCGCCGCCGGCCACGTGCAGCCCGAGGTGCAGAACAAGATCCGCGAGTGGCTCTACAAGGACGACGAGGGCAAGGGCGGCCTCGGCGACTGGGACATCAGCCGCGACGCGCCCTACTTCGGCATCGAGATTCCCGACGCTCCCGGCAAGTACTTCTACGTGTGGCTCGACGCCCCCGTGGGCTACCTGGCCTCGCTGAAGAACCTGCTGGACAAGCGCTGCATCGAGCTGGGCGGCGACGGCATCTCGTACACCGAGTACATGGCCGACCCCGAGCTGGAGCAGGTGCACTTCATCGGCAAGGACATCATCACCTTCCATACGCTCTTCTGGCCCGCGATGCTGCACTTCAGCGGCCGCAAGGCGCCCGACGCGGTGTACGTGCACGGCCACCTCACGGTGAGCGGCGAGAAGATGAGCAAGAGCCGCGGCACCGGCATCGACCCGATGAAGTACCTGGCCATCGGCCTGGACCCCGAATGGCTGCGCTACTACATCGCCGCCAAGCTCAACGGCCGCAACGAGGACATCGACTTCAACCCCGAGGACTTCGTCGCGCGCGTCAACAGCGACCTCGTGGGCAAGTACATCAACATCGCCAGCCGCGCAGCCGGCTTCATCGGCAAGCGCTTCGGCGGCAAGCTGGGCGAAGTGTCGGCCGACGGCGACGCGCTGCTGTTCACGCTGCGCGACGCGGCGGCGCAGCTGCATTCGCTCTACGACGGCCGCGACTACGCCCGGGCGCTGCGCGAGGTGATGGCGCTGGCCGACAAGGTCAACGAGTACGTCGACCAGAACAAGCCCTGGGAGCTGGCCAAGAAGGAAGGCGCCGAGGCGCGCCTGCACGACGTGTGCACCGTGTGCATCGAGGCCTTCCGCCTGCTCACGCTGTACCTGAAGCCGGTGCTGCCGGCGCTGGCGCTGAACGTCGAGGCCTTCCTGAAGATCTCGCCGCTGACCTGGGCCGACGCCGCGCAGCCGCTGCCCGCGGGCCACGCCATCGGCGAGTACAAGCACCTGATGCAGCGCGCCGACGCCAAGCTGGTCGACAAGCTCTTCGACGCGCCCGAACCGGCCGCCTCGGCAACTCCGGCCGCAGCCGAGGCGACGGAGCTGCCGGGCGGCGAAGCCATCGCGCCCACCATCGCCATCGACGACTTCGCGAAGATCGACCTGCGCATCGCGAAGATCGTGGCCTGCGAGAAGGTCGAAGGCTCGACCAAGCTGCTGCGCCTGACGCTGGACGCCGGCGAGGGCACCGACCCGCAGGGGAGTCCAATTCTTCGCAACGTGTTCAGCGGCATCGCCTCGTCCTACCAGCCCGAGCAGCTGGTGGGCAAGCTCACCGTGCTGGTCGCCAACCTCGCGCCGCGCAAGATGAAGTTCGGCGTGAGCGAGGGCATGGTGCTGGCCGCCAGCCATGGCGACGAAAAGGCCCACCCCGGCATCCACGTGCTCGAACCCTGGACGGGCGCGACGCCGGGCATGCGGGTTCGCTGACCGGCTTCATTCAGGAAAAGGAACCGCCATGACAGCACTGCTGCGCCGAGCCCTTCTGCTTGCATCGCTTTCGTCCCTGCTGGGCGGCTGCGCGGTGGTGACGGTGGCCAGCACGGCGGTGAGCGTGGGCGCCGGCGCTGTCGGGCTGGCCGCCGACGCGGCCATCGGCACGGCGCGCATCACGGGCAAGGCCGTGGGCGCGGCAGCCGATGCGGTGATTCCCGACAGCCAGTGAACAGGCCCGGCAGGCTCAGTCCGCCAGGCCCAGCCGCGCCACGTGCGGCGGCGTGTGCAACGCCTTTTCCTTGCGCACGAATGCCGACCTGAGACCCGCATGCGGCTCTCGCGCGTCGAAGAAGTTGCGGCGCATGTGGGTCAACTCCTCGTCGCGGTAGCGCTGCAGCGGCTTGATCGACTCGTCCTGCTCGCGCATCGCTTTCTTCCGCGCGATGCGATCGGCCAGCTCCTGCGAAGCGGCCAGTTCCGCAGCCAGCCGGGCCACTTCGGCGCCCAGCTCCTCGGGCGCGGCCTGCAGCACGCGCTGCGCCATGCCGAGTTCGACCGCGCGCTTCGCGCTCACCGGCAGGGCCGACTGCGTGAGCCGCAGCGCCTCGCTCTCACCCACGCGGCGCGGGAGGATGTAGGTCCAGTATTCCGAGCCGTGCAGGCCCATCAGCCTGTAGTGCGGGTTGAGCACGGCGCCGTCGCGGCACCAGACCTCGTCGGCCGCCAGCGCGAGCATCACGCCACCGGCCGCCGCGTTGCCGCCGAGCGCCGACACGGTGAGCCGGTCGGTGGTGGTCAGCACCGCCTCGACGAGGTCGTTCATCGCGTGGATGTTGGCCCAAGACTCCTCGGCCGGGTCCTCTGCAGCCTCGATCACGTTGAGGTGGATACCGTTCGAAAAGAAGTCGCGCACGCCGCCCAGCACCAGCACGGAGGTCGGCCGGGTGCAGGCGAAGCGGTAGGCCTCCAGCAGCCGGCGGCATTGCGCGGTGCTCATCGCGCCGCCCGGAAAGCTGAAATTCAGAACGCCGACCGCGCCCTGCTCGCTGTAGCGAATGTCTGAGAAGGTACGACGGCCCGCCGGCAACTGCAGCGGCGCCGGCACCTCGGGCACTTCGGAGGACAGCAGGTCGCCCAGCGCCTCGACGGCCGGCAGCTTGTAGCTGGGCAGGCGCGAGCCGGGTTCGCGCCAGGGACGCAGCTGCTGGATCCACACCGCGCCGTCGACGGTGGCGCGACAGATGGCGCCGGCGCGGGTGGCGATCAGCTCGCCTGGGCGGCTGCCGCGCAGCTCGTCCTCGGGATGGCCGCCGTGCAGGTACCAACGCGCGCCCAGCAGTTCGTCGAGCACGCCGGGCTGCGAATCGGCCGCGCGCAGCTTGCGCAGCACCGCTTCGGTCGGGTCGGAGGTCCAGTCGATGCGCCGCTCTTCCTGTTTCATGAAGGGCCGCCAGCCGGCGGCCAGCGCGGCGGCTTCCTGCTTCTGCGGCTTGTGCCTGCCCGAAGCAAGGCGCTCGACGGCGAGCAGCACGGCGTCGAGCGCCGCGTCGGCCACCTCGCCGCGGTACAGGTCGCTCTTGCCGGCCAGCGGCGGCAGCTTCAGCGGCGACCAGGCCCAGACGTCGCCCCCGTCCATCTCGGCCACGGCCTCGAGCACGGTGACGCCCCAGCTTTCAGCGCCGCCCTGCAGCGTCCAGTCGAGTGACGAGGGGCCCCGGTCGCCGGGCGGGCCGGGGTGCACGATCAGGCAGGTGTGGGCGGTCCAGATGTCTTGCGGGATCGCCGTGGTCAGCATCGGCGCCACGACGAGCTGCGGCGCATGCACCCGCACCGCCTCGCGCAGTGCGTCGTCATTGCCGAGGGCCAGCGCCACGCCGACGGTGTGGCCCTGGTCCTGGAGTTCGGCGAGAACCCGTTGCGTCAGGCTGTTGAACGCGCTCGCGACAAGCAGGATGTGCATCGGATGGCCCCGGTAATGTCAGCAACCAAATGTCAATGAATGTCAAAAATGTATCTGTAAGCCTCGCTCCGGATAAGTTGACTGAAAGTTCGCATGGCGGCCTCGCCGCTGTTTTCATTCGACGTAGGAAAGCGGCAGCGCGGTGGTGAACTTGATTTCCTCCATCGCGAAGCTGGAGCTCACGTCCGACAGGTCGGTGTCGGCGGTCAGGCGCTTGTAGACCTTGTCGTAGGCCGCGATGTCGGGCACGACCACCCGCAGCAGGTAGTCGATGTCGCCGCTCATCCGGTAGAACTCGACGACCTCCGGAATCACGTCGACCACCGCCTTGAAGTGCTCGAACCAGGTCTGCGAGTGCGTGCGGGTGCGCACCGCGACGAACACGGTGACGCCCACGTTCACCTTCTGCGGATCGACCAGCGTCACGCTGCGGGTGATGACGCCGGCCTCCTTCAGGCGCTGGATGCGCCGCCAGCAGGGCGTTTGCGACAGGCCGACCTGCGCGGCCAGCTCGGCGACCTGCCATTCGGCGTTTTGCTGCAGCAATTCGAGGATCTTGCGATCCATGGAATCAATTTTTATCTTCTTCATATTTTTGAGAACAGGATTCTCAAATACTGAAGAAATGGAGCCTGGAACGCAAGCCTTTTCCCGGTGCGTCTTTGCAGAATCCTGTCCATGGAAATCTATCTGGACGCCAACGCCACCACCCCCGTTATTGCCCAGGCCCGCGCCGCGGCACTCGCCGCCATGGCCGGCGATTTCGGGAACCCCAGCAGCATCCACACCACCGGCCTGAAGGCCCGGGCGCTGATGGACGCCGTGCGCGCCCGCGCCCGCCGGGTGATCGGCGCGCCATCGGGGCAGCTGCTGTTCCTCAGCGGCGCGACCGAAGGCATCCAGACCGCCGTGCTCTCGGCTCTGAGCGCGCTGCGTGCCCGGCGCCAGGCCGGTGACACCGCCGCCGATCTGCTGCTCTACGGCGCGACCGAGCACAAGGCCGTGCCAGAGGCGCTCAGGCACTGGAACGCGCTGCTGGGCCTGAACCTGGAGGTGCTCGCCATTCCCGTGGGCCGCGACGGCCGCCACGATCTCGGCTGGCTGCGCGCCCATGCGCCGCGCGCCGGCATGGTTTGCACGATGGCGGCCAACAACGAGACCGGCGTGGTGAGCGATCTCGACGGCATTGCCGCCGCGCTCGCAAGCAGCCCGGCGCTGTGGATGGTCGACAGTGTGCAGGCCCTGGGCAAGCTGCCGCTGTGGCTGGGCGAGCGGCCCATCGACTACGCGCCCTTCTCCGGCCACAAGCTCTATGCGCCCAAGGGCATCGGCATGCTGTACGTGCGCCAGGGCGCGCCCTTCACACCGCTGATGGCCGGCGGCGGCCAGGAAGACTCGCTTCGCTCCGGCACCGAGAACATGTCGGGCATCGCGGCGCTGGGCGCCGTGCTGGAGGCGCTGGAGGAAGGCGGGACCTTCCAGGACCACGGCACGCTCGCCGCCTGCCGCGATCGCCTCGCCGCCGCGCTGCGCGATGCCTTCCCCGGCCTGGTGTTCAACGCGCCGCCCGAGCTGTCCCTGCCGACCACGCTGAACTTCTCGGTGCCCGGCCTGAGCTCGAAGCTGCTGCTGGACCTGTTCGACGCCGCCGACATGCGCGTCAGCGGCGGCTCCGCCTGCGGCGCATCGAAGGCCCGGCCGAGCTACGTGCTGGAGGCGATGGGGCTGCCCGCGTGGCGCACCGCATCGGCGGTACGGCTGTCCTTCGGCCCGGCCGCCGACGATGCCTTCATCGACGAGGCATGCGCCCGCATCCGCGCATGCGGCGAATCGTTGCGCGACAGCTGCCTGAGCACCACGCCGCAGAGCCACGCGCTGCCGCCCGAGCGGCTGACCCGCTTCGTGGTCGATGGCGCCTGCTGCTACCTGCTGGCCGATGCCGCCAGCCGCCGCTGCGTGGTCATCGACCCGCTGCCCGAGCTGACCGGCCAGCTCACGCAATGGCTGGGCTGCCACGGGTACACGCTGGCCGCCGTGCTCGACACGCACAGCCATGGCGACCACGCCTCCTCCGGCCCCGAGCTGCTCGCCGCCGTGCCCGAATCGCAACGCGAGGCCGGCCCCGTGGACGCGCTCGGATGGCCGCAGGGCGCGCAGCAGATCGGGCTCGGCGCGCAGCGGCTCACCAGACTGGCGCTGCCCGGCCACACCGCAGACTCCACCGCCTACCTGCTGCACGATGCCGGCGGCCTGCGCCTGGCCTTCGTCGGCGACACCCTGATGCCCGGCGCGCTGGGGCGCAGCGACTTCGCTCAGAGCGAGCCGCTGGCCTACGGCCCCTCGCTGCTCAAGCTGCAGCAGGCGCTGCAGCCGGGCACGCTGATGCTTCCGGGCCACGACTACGACGACCGCTTCGCCGCCACGCTGGACACCGAATGCGCGGCCCAGCCGCTGCTGAGGCAGGTGCTCTCCGGCGCCCTGGACGCGGCCGGCTTCGCGAGCGCCAAGGAGGCGCTGGAACGCGGCCTCGCGCTCACCGAATACCAGACCATGGCCTGCGGCGCCCGTGTCGACACCTGCACCGCCGGCCCGGCCTTCGACCTGAGCCCCGAGGCCCTGTCCACCCTGCAGCAGGCGCACCCCGGCCTCGTGCTGGTCGACGTGCGCGAGCCCTACGAGCAGCGTGTCGGCCACGCGCCCGTGCTGGACGCGGCGACCCGGCTGCAGGCCGTGCCGCTGTCGAGGCTGCCCAACGCCCTGCCCGACTGGCTGGCGCTGCCCGAAGAGACGCCGGTGGTGTTCTTCTGCCGCAGCGGCAACCGCAGCGCGCAGGCCGCCAAGGCTCTGCGCCGGCTGGGCCATGCGCAGGCCTGGAGCCTGGCCGGAGGGCTCGCGCTGTGGCCGCGAGAATCATCCGCCGAAGCGCTGCATGCGCAGGCCGCCTGACCTCTTGAAAGCCCCAGTGAATCTACGCCGCGAACTTCTCCTCACCGCTTGCGCACTCGGCATGCTGCCGTCCGCCTTCGCCCAGCGCCGCTCCGACTCCGTCGAAGGGCGCTTCGGCAAGCTCGACGGCATGCGCTTCGAGCAGTTGCCCTTCCAGGACGCGATCAAGGTCGTGCACGGCGACGGCAAGCGGCAGATCGCGGTGTTCTCCGACCCGAATTGCGGCCATTGCAAGCGCGTCGACAAGGACCTGAAGGCGCTCGGCAACGTCACGGTGCACGTGTTTCTCTATCCGGTGCTGGGCGAGGATTCGTCGGCCAAGGCGCGCAATCTGTGGTGCGGCGGCAGGAACAGGGCCGCAGCGTGGGAAGCCTGGATCGAGAAAGGCGCCGAGCCCACGTCATCCGCCGGCGGCTGCGACACGTCGGCGCTGCAGCGCAATGCCGCGCTCGGGCGCAGGCTGGGCATCCGGGGCACGCCCGCGCTGGTCTTCGGCGACGGCACCTTCGTGCCTGGTGCGATTCCCGTGCGCTGGATCGAGCAATTGCTCG
>Ga0102591_1002944_pt1 | contig 16612 bp, 14 predicted proteins | sample AraplaCol_mCL_r2_2_FD_76860 | JGI IMG/M metagenome (GOLD analysis project Ga0102591, IMG submission 76860) | Arabidopsis root microbial communities from North Carolina, USA - plate scrape MF_Col_mCL_r2 (SPADES assembly) (version 2) | ecosystem: Host-associated > Plants > Roots > Endosphere... | reverse complement strand
GTTCGACCAGCTGATCGCCTGGAAGCGCGAGCAGATCGAGCGCACCGGCGTGCACGACTTCCTGCGCCCGCAATGGACGCGCGACCTGTTCCAGACCCTGTTCGAGACCCGCGAGGGCGACTTCCAGGGCCTGATGATCAACCTCTACGCTGGCGGCCAACTGGTGGCCGGCCACTTCGGGGTGCGCCAGGGCGCGACCTACCACCCGTGGATCGCCTCGACTAATCCGGCCTTCGCCGCCTGGTCGCCGGGCCAGATCTTCTTCCCCCGGGCCATCGCGGCCATGCCGGAACTGGGCCTGTCGCGCTACGACCTTGGTCCCGGCTCGGACCACTACAAGCACTCCTACGGCCTGACCCAGACCCTGATCGCCGACGGCGCCGTCACTGCCGCCAGCATGGCCGGCCGCGTCGCCCATTCGGTGGAAGGCGTCTGGGCCCTGGCCGGCGCCCATGGCCAGGGACCGGTTGCGCGCCTGCGCCGGCGCATGGACATCATCGCCAGCACCGAGCTTACGATGGGCGGGCGGGTGAAGGGGCTGGTCGACGCCGTCGCCTCCCAGGGCCGCCGCCGCAACGCGACGATGGAGGTCTGATGGCGCGCGTGACGATCATGATCCCGACCCAGCGTCGGCCCGACGGTCTCACCGTCGCGGCCCGCTCGGTCCTGGCCCAGGCCGGGGTGGATCACGCCGAGCTCGAGCTCGTGATCGTCGACAACGACCAGACGCCCTCAGCGCAACCGGCCGCCGAGGCTCTGGCCGCGCAAGCGCCGTTCCCCGTCCACTACGTGCACGAGCCCCGCGCCGGCGTCGCCAACGCCCGCAACGCCGGCATGGCCAAGGCTTCGGGTGACTTCATCGCCTTCCTCGACGACGACGAGGAGGCCCCGGCCGGCTGGCTGGCGGCCCTGCTGGCGGCTCAGGACCGCTACGCCGCCGACGTCGTCTTCGGCCCGGTCCGCGGCCGCGCCCCGGAAGGCGCCGCCCATCGCGACTATCTGGAGCGGTTCTTCTCGCGCCTTGGCCCTGACCAGGCCGGCGTCATCGACCACTACTACGGCTGCGGCGACAGCCTGCTCAAGCGCGCCAGCCTGCCCGATCCCGTCGCGCCCTTCGCCGTCGAGCGCAACCATATCGGCGGCGAGGACGACATGCTGTTTGGCCACATGCAGGCGGCCGGCGCGGTCTTCGCCTGGGAGCCGGCGGCCTGGGTCTGGGAAGACCCTCTGCCCGAGCGCCTGACCCTCGACTACACGATCCGCCGCGCCTTCGCTTATGGGCAAGGCCCGTCGGCCCACTGCGCCGCCGCCGTGCCGCCGGATCGGGCAGGGGTGGCCCGCTGGATGGCGGTCGGCGTCGTCCAGGCCGCCCTGTTCGGGGCCGTGGCCGGCTTCAAGTGGCTGACCCGCGCCGGCGACCGGGCCGAATGGCTCGACCGCGCCGCCCGCGGCCTCGGCAAGACCCTGTGGTGGGGCCCCTTCAAGATCCACTTCTACGGACACTCGGCGTGAGGTTGGCGTCATGACCATCATCCATGACTGGACCCCGGAAAAGGCCAAGGCCTTCGGCAAGGAAAACCTCGTCTTCAAGCACGGCCTGCACGAGCGGCCGATGTTCGACGACGAAGGCCTGGCGCGCCTGCTCGACCGCTATCCGCGCGAGCTGCTGGGCGTCTTCACCATGGGCGAGGACCCCAAGGCCTGGACCACCTGGCGCAAGGGCTCGGCGGGCAACCTCTCGGGCGACCAGTTGCTGGACGCCGCCAAGGCCGGCCGCATCTGGCTGAACCTGCGCCACACCAACGACCACGTCCCCGAATACGCCGCCCTCTGCGACGAGATCTTCGCCGAGAAGGAGAGGGAGGTCCCGGGCCTCAAGACCTTCAAGCGGGATCTCGGCATGCTGATCAGCAGCGCCAACGCCCAGGTCTTCTACCACCTCGACGTGCCGCTGGTGTCGCTGTGGCAGATCCGGGGCGTCAAGAAGGTCTGGGTCTATCCGGTCGCCGACCCCTATGTCGGCGAACTGGCCCTGGAGAAGATCGTGCTGCGCGAGACCGCCGAGCAGTTCGCCTTCGAGCCCGCGTGGGACGCCGGCGCCCAGGCCGTCGAGCTGACGCCCGGCGCCATGGTCACCTGGAAGCAGAACGCCCCGCACCGGATCGAGAACGGTCCGATGCTGAACGTCTCGATCTCGATCGAATTCATGACCCCGCCGGCCCTGATGCGGGCCAATGTCATCTACGCCAACGGCGTGCTGCGCCGTCGGCTGGGCGCCAGTCCCAAGGTCCAGGCGGGCTTTGGCCCCACCGCGCTGGGCAAGCTGGCCATCGCCCGCGGCGCCAAGGCCCTGAACCTGCAGACCCCGCACGTGCGCCACCTGCCGGTGACCTTCGGTCTAGACGCCGCCCGGCCCGGCGTTCTGGTCGAGCACGCCTAAGCGCGGCCCAGGCCCTACGCACCGACAGATCCCGGCGCGCGATCGGATCGCGCTCCCGTTCGGCTGACCGTTCGGCTGACCGTCGTGTGATGCACCCGACCGACTCCTCCTGGAGTTGAAGCCGGCGTAGGCTACTCGTTGGCGCCGCAATCATGATCATCGCGCTGCAAAAAATCATGGCGGGCGCCATGCAAAGGGGCGCCGACGCGCCTGAAGCCCCCGTTACGATCCGATGACGGCGGGAGCTATTGCGGAAGTTGCAAGCCTGACGAACTGTTTCAGTGGCGACATTCTTCGAATGTATCGCCCGACCTTTATTATCAAATAAGAACAATCGAACCGGGAAGCACCACGGAGAAAGCAAACGCGCGCGCATAGCGCCACGAGGGGGTATGCATGACTAAGTGCTCACGGAATATTTTGCTTTCGGGTATTTCAGCGTTTTCTCTGACCTTGGCGTACGCCAGCTTGGCCAATGCGGCCGATCTACCGGCCGAACCGGCTGAGCCGGCCGTGACCGAGGTCGACACCGTCATCGTTCTCGGCACGCGCAGAACCGACCGATCGGTCGTGGACTCGCCGTCTCCGATCGATGTCTTCGGCGGCGAGGAGCTCGCCCGGCAGCCGGCCGCCGACATGCTGGACGTCGTCAAGAACCTCGTCCCGTCGTTCTATGTCCCGCAGAACACCATCTCCGACGCCTCGACCTTCGTGCGCGCGCCGTCCCTGCGCGGCCTCGGCGCCGACCAGGTGCTCGTGATGATCAACGGCAAGCGCTACAACCGCTCCGCCCTGGTCCAGGTCGTCACCGGCGGCGACACCGCCCTGTCGCTCGGCGCCCAGGCCGTCGACCTGTCGATGATCCCGTCGATCGCCGTCAAGAGCCTGCAGATCCTGCGCGACGGCGCGACCGCCCAATACGGTTCCGACGCCATCGGCGGCGTCATCAACTACGGCCTGCGCGACGCCGACAGCGGCTTCGAGGCCCAGGCGCGCTACGGCCAGACCTATGCCGGCGACGGCGAGAGCTATCAATTCGCGGTCAATGGCGGCTTCAAGCTGTTCGACGCCGGCTTCGTCAACGTGTCGGCCGAGTATTTCGACGACGGCGAGACCAGCCGCGGCGCCACCCGGCCCATCGCGGCCGTCTTCGCGGCCAACAATCCCACCCTGGCCAACCAGCTGCCCAACTATCCCGGCCCGGCGCAGATCTGGGGCTCGTCGCCCACCAACGGCTACAAGGTGTTCGTCAACTCCGCCTACGACGTCAACGACAACACCAGCATCTATCTGACGGCCAATGTCGGACATCGCGAGGCCGATCAGAGCTTCAACTATCGCTCGCCGATCTCGGCCCCGACGCCGCTGGCGGTCGACAACGGCACCGGCACGCCGGCCACCGGCTCGCCCGGGCGCAACGGCTCCTTCGCCCCGATCTATCTGACGCCTTGCCCGACCGGCAACGCCACCTGCCCGACGGGCGGCTTCGTCAAGGACGGCAACACCTTCAGCTTCACGTCCATCTATCCGGCCGGCTTCACCCCGCGCTTCCAGGGCGAGGTCGAACAGTTCTACGGCACGATGGGCGTCAAGGGTAAGGCCGACAGCGGCCTGACCTACGATCTGTCGGCGACCGTGGCGAAGAACTCGCTCGACCTGGCGATGACCAAGTCGCTCAACGCCTCCTTCGGTCCGGCCAGCCAGACCTCGTTCAAGTTCGGCAAGCTGATCCAGCGCGAAACCAACCTGAACCTCGACCTGACCTATCCGCTCGAAGTCGGGTTCGCCAGCCCGATCACCCTGTCGGGCGGCGCCGAGTATCGGCACGAGGAGTATGAAGCCACCGCCGGCGACCTGCAGTCCTACGCCGCGGGTCCCTACGCCGTGCAGCCGCTGTACGTGCAGGTTTCGCCCGGCGTCTACACGCGCTCCATCGTGAACGGTAATCCCGAGACGGCCTCGCAGTCGCCCGGCGCCAGCGGCTATGGCGGCACCAGCCCGGCCTCGGCCAAGACCTCGACCCAGAGCAACTACGGCGTCTATCTCGGCGCCGAGACCGACGTCACCGAGGCCTTCACGGTCGGCGTCGCTGGGCGTTATGAGGACTACGACACCTTCGGCGACACCGTGGTGGGCAAGGTCAACGCCCTCTATCGGTTCTCCGGGATGTTCTCGGTGCGCGGCACCGTCGGCACCGGCTTCCACGCCCCGTCGCCCGGGCAGAGCAACACCGAGATCCTGACGACGGCCTTCGCTCCCGGCGGCGAGCAGGTCCAGACCGGCACCTATCCGGTGACCAGCGCCATCGCGCAGTATTTCGGCGCCAAGACCCTGACGCCTGAAGAGTCCACCAACTACGGCGTCGGGTTCATCTTCAACCCGATCAGCAACTTCACCCTCACCGTCGACGGCTACTTCATCAAGGTGAAGGACCGCATCAGCATCACCAGCACCTTCGATGTCACCGCGGCCGACATCGTCGCCCAGCCCGCGCTCGCCGCGGTCGGCGTCGGCGGCGCCGTGGCCTACTTCACCAACGGTTTCGACACCGAGACCAAGGGCATCGACGCCGTCGCCAGCTATCGCACCGAACTGCTGGACAACCCGCTGAGCCTCACCCTGGCCTACAGCTACAACAAGAGCGAGGTCACCAAGTCCGATCCCGTAGCCATCGGCGCCGATCGGATCTACGACATCGAGAACATCACGCCCAAGCACCGCGCCAATGTCTCGGCCAGCTACGAGATCGCCGGCTTCCTGATCAACGCCCGCGGCAACTACTATAGCAAATGGAGCACCAACCAGGACTATCCTGGCCAGACGTTCGGCGCGAAGGTCACCGCCGACCTCGACATCAGCTATACGGTCGCGGAGAAGTACACCCTCACCGTCGGCGCCAATAACCTGTTCGACGAATATCCCGACAAGCTGGCCCCGACCACGGCCAACCCGATCTACGCCATCACCGGCAGCACGGCCGACGGCCAGATCTACCCGCGCTCGGGCGGTCCGTTCGGCATGAACGGCGGCTTCTGGTACGCGCGTCTGAAAGTGAAATACTAGGCGCTTCGAATACTTGCCGTCTCCACGGGGTGGCGGCGGCGAGACGGGGAGGCGGCCAGGAAGTTCCTGGCCGTCTTCTCTCATCCTCTAAGGTCGCCAGCGTGCGAACGCGGGTGATCAGCAAGTAAGCAAAAACTTCATTAGAACGCCGTGACGTCCTCCGGGCGGGATCACGCCCTTGCCCGTGGCTCGCCTTTGCCTCACAGCTTGGTCACGATGAGTCAGGCAGTCACGATCGAACTTGGCGAAGGCGGCGAACACGACGCCCGCGCCCTGCGCAACGCTTTCGGGTGTTTCACCACTGGAGTCACGGTCATCACGACCTTGGCGCAGGACGGCCGCCGCGTCGGCCTGACCGCCAATTCCTTTACGTCCGTCTCGCTGGATCCGCCCCTGGCCCTGGTCTGCGTCGACCTGAAGTCGTCAAGCCTGCCGGCGCTCGACGCGGCCGGCCGTTTCGCCGTCAACGTGCTGCACGCCGACCACCAGGCCCTGGCCCGCCAGTTCGTGCAGAAGGGCGTCGACCGCTTCGCCGGCATCGACACCGAGACCTGGCGCACGGGCGTGCCGATCCTGCCCGGCTGCATGGCCAATTTCGAGTGCGAGACCCACCACGTCTTCGACGCCGGCGACCACCGGGTCTATGTCGGCCGCGTGGTCAAGCTGCGCTACGACCCGGACCACGAGCCGCTGGTCTATCTCCAGGGCCGGTTCCGCCGGGTCCACGTAGACGCCGAATAGGCAAAGCGCGCCAGGGTTAGGTGTAGGCGGCTAACCCGCCCGGGCGCGCGCTAAATGTCTGCCCCTGGAGCCCGATGGGATCCAGGGGCAGATTTTCCAGGATACGCGCCGTTTCTCGGATGCTATTGACGCCGAAAAACAGCGTTAGGGAGCGCATCATGCGAGACATCGCCCATTTCGTGAACGGCCAAGCCCTTGTCGGCGCCTCGGGGCGCTACGGCGACGTCTTCAATCCCAACACCGGCGAGGTCCAGGCTCGCGTCCAGTTCGCCAGCGACGCCGAGATCGACGCCGCCGTCCAGGCCGCTGCGAAAGCGCAGATCGGCTGGGCCGCCACCAACCCGCAGCGTCGCGCCCGGGTGATGTTCGAGTTCAAGCGCCTGATCGAGCGCGACATGAACGCCCTGGCCGAGATCCTGTCGTCCGAGCACGGCAAGGTCATCGCCGACAGCAAGGGCGACATCCAGCGCGGCCTCGAGGTCATCGAGTTCGCCTGCGGCATTCCCCACATCCTCAAGGGCGAATACACCGAGGGCGCGGGTCCCGGCATCGACGTCTATTCGATGCGCCAGCCGCTTGGCGTGGTCGCGGGCATCACCCCGTTCAACTTCCCCGCCATGATCCCGATGTGGATGTTCGGCGTCGCCATCGCCGTCGGCAACACCTTCATCCTCAAGCCGTCGGAGAAGGATCCCACGGTTCCGTTGAAGCTCGCCGAACTGATGATGGAGGCCGGCGCCCCCGAGGGCGTGCTGAACGTGATCCATGGCGACAAGAGCGCCGTCGACGCCATCCTGACCCATCCGGAGATCAAGGCCGTCAGCTTCGTCGGCAGCTCCGACATCGCCCACTACGTCTACCAGACCGGCACGGCGCACGGAAAACGCGTCCAGGCCATGGGCGGCGCCAAGAACCACGGCATCGTCCTGCCCGACGCCGACCTCGACCAAGTGGTCAAGGACCTGTCGGGCGCGGCTTTCGGTTCCGCTGGCGAGCGCTGCATGGCCCTGCCGGTCGTCGTCCCGGTCGGCCAGAAGACCGCCGACGAACTGCGCGAGCGTCTCGTGGCCGAGATCGAGACCCTGCAGGTCGGCGTCTCCACCGACCTAGCCGCCCACTATGGCCCCGTGGTCAGCGCCCAGCACCGCGCCAAGATCGCCGACTACATCCAGATCGGCGTCGACGAGGGCGCGGAACTGGTGGTCGACGGCCGCGACTTCTCGCTTCAAGGCTTCGAGAAGGGCTTCTTCATCGGCCCGTCGCTGTTCGACGGCGTCAAGAAAGGCATGAAGACCTACCAGGAAGAGATCTTCGGTCCCGTCCTCCAGATGGTCCGCGCCGAAAGCTTCGAGGAAGCCATCGCCCTGCCGTCCGAGCACCAGTACGGCAACGGCGTCGCCATCTTCACCCGCAATGGCCGCGCCGCCCGCGAGTTCGCCCAGCGTGTGAACGTCGGCATGGTCGGCATCAACGTGCCGATCCCGGTGCCGGTGGCCTATCACACCTTCGGCGGCTGGAAGCGCAGCGCGTTTGGCGACACCAATCAGCACGGCGTCGAGGGCGTGAAGTTCTACACCAAGGTCAAGACGGTCACGGCCCGCTGGCCGGAAGGCGACGTCGAGGACAGCGCCTTCGTCATCCCGACCATGAAGTAGCGGGCAGGGGGCGGCGATGGGCCAGACGCGCAGGACGGTGGCGACGGGCGCGCTCGCGCTCGGCTTGTCGCCCGGCGTTGCCCTCGCCGCCGCCGACCTCGCGCTGGTGGCCCAGTACGGCGCGCCCGAGGCGCCTGTGACGGTGTTCGAGACCGACGCCGGCGGTCTGGGCGTCTTCGCCCATGGCCAGCCGGCCAGGCGACTCTCGCCGCTGGCGCCCGGCCGCTACGCCGTCGAGGGCGGCGGCGAACTGCTGGTCACGGCCCGTGGGGTTCGTTGGGACGGCGCCGTCCTGCCGCGCCGCGACTTCGGGGCCGAAGTCCAGGCCGGTATCCGTCGCGCCGTCCGCGCCGATCCCAAGACGCTTCGCGAGCGCGCCCTGGCCGCGACGCCGCCGAAGGAGAGCGGCCAGTTCCTGCAGGCCGATCTCGTCGATCTGGCCACGATCGACCCGACGATCGCCTTCGACATACGCTACGCCGGCCGCGACAATTTCATGGGGCTGAAGCTCTACGAACGCCCGGCGGCCTGGCTCCAGCGTCCGGCCGCCCAGGCGCTGGGCCGCGCCGCCAAGGCGCTGGCGGCGCAAGGCTACGGCCTGACGATCCACGACGCCTATCGCCCCTGGTTCGTCACCTGGATGTTCTGGGAAGCCACGCCGCCGGCCAGCCGCGTCTTCGTCGCCGATCCGGCCAAGGGTTCGCGCCACAACCGCGGCTGCGCCGTCGATCTGACGCTCCACGACCTTGCGACCGGCGCCGTCGTCCAGATGCCCAGCCGCTACGACGAGATGTCGACCCGCTCCTACGCCGACTTCGCCGGCGGAACGGCCCGCCAACGCGCCCTGCGCCAGATCCTGCGTGACGCCATGGTCGCCCAGGGCTTCGAGATCTATCCGGAAGAGTGGTGGCACTTCGACTATGGCGACTGGCGCCGCTATCCGATCGGCACGAAGACCTTCACGGAACTAGCGGGGTAGGGGGCTGCCCTAATCCACCCACACGAAGCTCGTCACCGCCCAACCGTACGACCGGATCCGCCAGGCGCCGACCTCGCGCGCCTGCACGAACGTCCAGCCGCCATGCTCGACGAACCGCCGCCCGTCGCGCAGGCCGGCCCACTGCGTCGGCAGGGTGAAGTGAACCGTCTCCTCGGTCAGCACGAAGTCCTGCGGCGCGCCGAATTCGTGCTTCAGCGCGCCGATGCTTCCCGCATGCCCGGTCATGATGTCCCGCCATTGCGCCAGGCCCGTCTGGCCCAGGAACACGTGCGGCGGGAAGTTCTCCAGGATCGTCACCTCGCTCGCGCTGAAAACGCCGTCGAGCAGGCGTTCGTCCACCGTCTCGAGGAACCGCGCCAGCGCTTGCGGAGCGGCCATCATGGCGGCGTCCGGCCCTTCGGCCGTGGGATGCTCGCTCATCGACCTCGTCTCCTCGTCCGCCCCGCCGTGATTCCGCGCCAGCCTAGCGCGCCGCCTACAGCGAGGCTTGCGCCGCTCGCGGATTTATCACATCAATCAATGTAAGGTTGCGAGCGTTTAGGGGGCGTGAGTGCGTATCGACAGGCGGGCCGTGATCACGGCCGGGACGGCGTCGGCTTGGCTGTTGGCCGCCGGAGCGCGGGCCCAGGAACCCACCGGCCGTTGGGTGCGCGCCGAAAGTCCCCACTTCGTCGTCTATTCCGCCGACGGCGAGCGCGAGGCGCGCGAATACGCCCTGATGCTGGAAGACTTCGACGGCGTCCTGCGCCGCTTCCACGGCAAACAGGACGCACCGGCCGGGCGCAAGCTGCCGGTCTATCTGGTTCGCGACAACGAGCAGCTGCAAAGGGTGTTTCCCGGCTCCGACCGCGCCGCCGGCATCTATACCCCGGCTCTGCAGGAGATCTTCATCGTCGCCGTCAAGGGCATCGGCGACTACAGCGCCCTCGACCTGACCGTCGGCGACAACATCGTGCTGCATGAATATGTGCACCACTTCATCATGCAGTACTTCCCCGACGGCTATCCGGCCTGGCTCTCGGAAGGCCTGCCCGAGTACTATTCGACCATTGACCTGAAGCCCAAGCGGGTGTTCGTCGGCGGCCCCAACAACCTGCGGGCCTTTTCGCTGCGCCAGCGCTCCTGGCTGTCGGCGGACAAGCTGCTGAGCAGCAATCGCCGCCAGATCGACGAGCAGAGCGTCGGGGTGTTCTACGGCCAGGCCTGGCTGCTGACCCACTACGTCTGGAGCAACGCCGAGCGGCGCCAGAAGCTGGGCGCCTATCTCGACCGCTACCGCGACGGTCAGGATCCGATGAAGGCCTGGACCGAGGTCTATGGCGACGACGCCAGGGGCCTGGAGAGCAAGCTCAAGAGCTACATGAACACCCGCCTGATGGGCGTCGAGATGACCCGCGACGGCCCGCCGACGCCGCCGATCACGGTGACGGCCATGCCGGCCGGGGCCGACGACCTGCTGCTCGACGTCCAGCTGCTCAAGCGCTTTGTCCCCACCGACAAGGACAAGGTGCTGGCCAGGGTGCGCACCCACGCCGCCAAGCGCCCCACCGAACGTTTCAGCCGCACGGCGCTGGCGCGGGCCGAGGTGCATCTGGGCGATCGCGACGCGGGCGAGGCGATCCTGGAGCGTCTGCTGGCCGAGAAGCCCGACGACCTGGAAGCCCTGCAACTGGCCGCCTTCAGCCGCATCTATCGCTCCGAAAAGGCCCCGGCCCAGGCGCGCGCCCTGTTGAACGAGGCGGCGGTCTATCTCGGCCGGGCAAACAAGCTCGATCCCAACAACTACCTGACGCTCTACGGCTATGGCCGCACCCAGCGCGGCGTCGGCAAGCCGACCGAGAACACGCTGAACGTCGTGGCCCGCGCCGTCGAACTGGCGCCCCAGCAGCCGACCCTGCGCATGACCGCCGGCCAGACCTTCATGGAGGCCGGCGCCTACGAGGAAGCCCGCTATTTCCTCGAACCGGCGGCCAACAACCCGCACGGCGGCGGTTTCGCCACCGCCGCCCAGAAGTTGCTCGACCAGATCAACGCCAAGGAGGCCGCCGCCGGGGCCAAGCCGGCCGCCAAGACGAGCTGAGGGGCCGGTCCGTCGGGCTCAGCCCCGCGGCCGCCAGGCCAGCACCTGCGCGCCCTCGACGCCGATCCGCCGGCACTGCGCCTTCAGCGGACAGGCCCCGCACTTGGGCGCGTCGTGCGGGCACAGCATCTGGCCCAGGCCGTGCTTCATCAGGCAGTGCAGTTCGAAGAGGTCGTCGGCCGTCCAGCTGTCGGGAACCAGCGCCATCAGGCCATGATAGCTGTGCGTCGGGTCCCCGGGACCGACCAGGCCCAGGCGCTGGGCCGTACGATGCACGTGGCTGTCGACCACCAGGTCGCGCATGGCCAGGGTGCTGAAGTTGAGCACGCTGGCGGCCACCTTCTGGCCGACGCCGGGCAGGGCGCGCAGCTCGTGCCGGGCCTGTTCCACGGTCTGGTTGCGCAGGTGGCTGAGCGACAGCCAGCCGACCCGCGCCTCGATCATCCGCAGGGCTAGCGGCAATCGCCGGGCCTTGTCCTGAGCGAACTGCACGTCCGCGATCAGGTCGAGCACCGCGTCGGGCTGCGCCCGCGCCAGGTCCTCCCAGCTCTGGAACGCGCCCTGCAGCCGCAGGAAGGCCGCCCACGACACCGCATCCAGCGTGCGATGGCTGATCGACGACTTCACCAACTGCGAGACCGGATCCATCCGCGCCTTGGGACGCTGCGGGCCAAAGGCCTCGAGCAGGCCGTCGCGCACGCCTTCGAGCGGCGAGCGGGCGAGGTTCAGGGATAGCTGCATGGTGGGGCCAGTTGGAACATAATGGGAACATTATGCACCAATCACCAGATTGTCCACAGCTCAGAGCACGGCTGTGCGCGCTCGGTGTTTGAATCCAGAGCCTGCCGATCGGCAGGCTCTAGCGCTGTCGGCGCGCGCGTCCCCACAGGGCGGTGACCCGCCGGCGCAGACGGCCGAACGCCACCTGGACAGGCGTCGGGGCCTGGTCGGGCTCGGGGCGCTCTTCGGCGGGCAGCTCGACGCCGGCGAAGCGGGCGATCAGGTCGCGCAGCTGCGGCTCCTGCACGGCCAGGGCGGCTTCGACCGGGCTCATCCACTTGAGGGTCCGCTGGCCCTTTTCCGGCCAGGTCGCGTGCTCGCCGGTGACCTGCATCGGATAGACGTCGACCTTGACCAGCCGCGCCGCGCCGCTCTTCAGCCGCTTGAGATATTCGTAGTCGCCGAAGGCCGCCGGCGCGATCCGGCCGTCCAGCCCGGCTTCCTCGTAGGCTTCCTGGGCCGCGGCCTGGGGATCGGCCTTGTCCTTCATCGGCCAGCCCTTGGGGATCACCCAGCGGCGGGTCTCGCGCGACGAGACGAGCAGAATCTCCAGCCCGGCGCCGTCGCCGCGCCAGGGCAGGGCCGCGACCTGGCGACGCTTGCCGCCGCCCTTGCCGTTCCCTTGGCTTCCGCCGGTCTGCTTGACCGTCCCGTCCGTCACTTCATCCAGAACCCGAGATAATAGAACAGCGCCGCCGTCAGGGCCGCCGCCGGAAGCGTGATGACCCAGGCCACGACGATGTTCTTGGCCACACCCCAGCGCACCGCCGAGACCCGGCGCGAAGCGCCGACGCCCACAATAGCGCCCGTGATGGTGTGAGTCGTCGATACAGGAACGCCGATATGCGTGGCGAGAAACAAAGTGATCGCGCCGCCGGTCTCCGCGCAGAAACCCTGCATCGGCGTCAGGCGGGTGATCTTGCTGCCCATGGTGTGCACGATCCGCCAGCCGCCGAACAGCGTGCCCAGCCCCATCGCCGTCTGGCAGGCCAGCACCACCCAGAACGGGATGTGCCCCGGCTGGTGCGTGGCGCCGTGGGCGAACAGCAGGGCGGCGATGATGCCCATGGTCTTCTGCGCGTCGTTGCCGCCATGGCCCAGGCTGTAGAGCGCGGCCGAAACGAATTGCAGCTTGCGGAACACCCGGTCGGCGAAGAACGGCGAGGTCTTCACGAAGGTCCAGGAGACGATCAGCACCAGGATCAGCGCCAGCACGAAGCCGAAGGTAGGCGACACCACGATGCCGGCCGCGGTCTTGCCCAGGCCCGCCCACTGGATGGCGCCCAGACCTCCGACCTTGGCGACCGACGCGCCGACCAGCCCGCCGATCAGGGCGTGCGAACTGGAGGAGGGGATGCCCGCCCACCAGGTCAGCAGGTTCCAGCTGATCGCCCCGCCCAGGGCGCCGAAGATCAGGCGGTCGCTGATGATGTGCGGGTCGACGATGCCCGAGCCGACCATCTTGGCCACGCTGGTGCCGAAGAACATGAAGGCGATGAAGTTGAAGAACGCCGCCCAGATCACCGCCCACTTGGCCGACAGCACGCGGGTGGAGACGATGGTGGCGATCGAGTTCGCCGCGTCGTGCAGGCCGTTCAGGAAGTCGAACGCCAGGGCGACGGCGACCAGGAACACCAGGATGAGAAGGGTCGGGTCCACGGGCGGGCCTCTTAGACCTGCTCGACCACGATGCCGCTGATGCGGTTGGCCACGTCCTCGAAGCGGTCGACCACCTTTTCCAGGTGGCTGTAGATGTCGATGCCGACGATGAAGGCCATCGGGTCGGCCTCGCGGTGGGCCAGGAACAGCTCCTTGCGGCCCAGGTCGTACATCTGGTCGGCCTGTTCCTCGATCTGGGTGATCTTCACGGCCAGGTCGCTGAGGCGCTGGGCGTTGTTGCGCATCTTGGGCAGCAGCGACACGGCCTCGGCCGTCAGGTCGGCGGCCTGGACGATGATCTGCGCCATCGCCTTCATCTGCGGCTCGAAGGTCTTGACCTCGAACAGGCTGACCACCTTGGCGGTCTTGCGCATCTGGTCGATGGCGTCGTCCAGCGACGTCGTCAGGTCCTGGATGTCGCTACGATCGAAAGGCGTGATGAAGCTGCGGCGCACGGCCTGCATCACCTGGCGGGTGATCTCGTCGGCCTCTTCCTCGTGCAGGTTCACCCGGGTGGTGGCCGCCTCGATGCTGTCGGCGCCGCTCATCAGGTCGCTCAGCGCCTTTGAGCCCGCCACCAGCGTCTGGGCGTGCTGCGAGAAAAGGTCGAAGAACCGGTCTTCCTTCGGCATGATCGCCCGGAACAAACCCAGCATGGTCGCTTCATCCTTTTGTTCGAAGCGCGGCAACGAAAAACGCGGACGTCCGTATCGGGAGCATCCGCGTCATTGGCCGGAGCGGAACCACGGAAGAGCCGACCGTTCAAGCCCCTCTGTGAAACTTTTGTGACAGTCTCGACGTCAGGGCCGGCCTGGCCGGACGCTTGCGTCGATGCGCCAGCGCGACCTAAACCCCATGGCGAACAGGACGCGGGGGCGAACATGTGGCGTATCTTGGCCTTGCTGGCGTTGGCGGCGCTTGCTTCGTTTCAGGCCTTCGACGCCTTGCGGGGCGGACGTCTCGAGTCGACCATCCTGCTGCCGCTTATGCTGCTGATCGCGGTCGGTCTCTGGCGGCGCAAGCGCTGGACCGTGGCCAGCCTGGCGACCCTGGCCTACGCCAACACGGCGACCCTCCTGGCGACCGTGATCATCACCAGCCGCGGCCAGCTGTTTTCGGGCTCCGTGATGCAGCTGATCCTGAACTGGATCCCCGCCGTCGCGTGGCTGTCGGCCTGGAGCTTCGCCGCCTACGCCGCCCACCGGGCGGCGCGGGAAGTCGGCGCCGCGACATAGCGTCCCAAGCGGCCGCAAAACCCTTTGCCGGCCCAAATCTAAACAACGTTCTTAACCTTGCCGTCCGATCCTCGAAGCCTGAATTCGGGGAGGCCAAGATGGGCGAACACGTCGAGACGCTGGTGATCGGGGCCGGGCCCGCCGGGCTTTCGGCCGCTCACGCCCTGGCCTGCGCCGGCCGCACGGTGACCGTGATCGAGGCCGACGCGATCGGCGGCGCCGCCCGCACCCTTTCCTTCGACGGTTTCTCCCTCGACGTCTCCGGCCGCCGGCTGAGCTCGGCCGATCCGGCCATCCGCGCCTTCTGGACGGCCCTGCTGCCGAACGACCTGATCGAGGCCCCCAGCGCCATGCGTCTCGAAGGCGAGCGGGCGGCCCGCGGCCGTCCCGGCGCCGCCATCGGCGCGTTGCTGACCGCCAGGCTGCGCCCGATCGCCAATTCCAAGACGCTGAGCGAGTGGCTGACCCGCCGCTTTGGCCGCCGCGTCGCCCGCCGCCTGGGTGACTACGCCCACAAGCTCTGGGCCCTGCGTCCGGAAGAGACTCCGGCCCAGCCGGCCTGTCCCAGCTTCCAGTCCGAAACCGGCTCGCTGCCGCGCCTGGGCGCGGGTCAGCTGTGGGACGCCTGCGCCCAGGTCATCCGCGCCGCCGGCGGCGAGATCCAGCTGGGCCTCAAGGCCACCGGCCTGCGCCGCGACCGCGCCACCGGCGTCTGGACCGTAACCGCCGAGACGGGGCAGGGGACGACCGAGACCTTCACCGCCGACCAGGTGATCTCGACCATGCCGCTGCGCGAGCTGATGGGCGCGCTGTCGCCCACGCCGATCAGCCTCTTCCACGCCTGCGAGCTGATGTATCGCGACCAGGTCACCGTCGCCTTCGCCGCCAAGCCCGGCCGCCGCCGCGCCCCGGCCCTGGCCGAGATCCACGATCCGCAGATCAAGGCCGCCCGCGCCCGCGCCCTCGACGCCGGCGCGCCCGACGGGGGCGCTCTGGCGCTCGACTACTATTGCTTCGAAGGCGACGCCACCTGGGTCTCCGACGATGCGGCTCTCACCGCCCAGGCCGTCGGCGAGGCCGCGCGCCTTGGCCTGATCGCGCCGGGCTCGGCCCGCGACGTCCAGGTCGTGCGCCAGCGCAAGGTCCACCCGATCCACGACGAGTGCTGCGACGAGCACCTGAAGATGATCGGCCTGGACCTGCGCCTGCACTTCGCCGGCCTGCATCTGGCCGGTCGCGCCGGAACCCACGGCGACAGCGCCGACGACCAGTCCATCCGCACCGGCCTCTCCGCCGCCGCCAACGTCCTGGCCCGCGTCCTGGCTCCGGTGAGGGTGGCGGCGTAGCCCCAAGGTTTCTTCTGTCTGGGGGTGAGCCTGAGCTCGCCTCATTCCCCCTCCCGTAAAATCCCCGCGAAAGCGGGTTTCGCACCGGATCCCTCTCCCCTTGCGGGAGAGGGTGGCCTCCCGGAGGGAGGTCGGGTGAGGGGTCTCTCAGAACTGAAAGCCGCGTGCAGCGGCTAGGCCGGGCGGAAGCGTCTCCCATCTGAGAGACCCCTCATCCGTCGGCCTTCGGCCGCCACCTTCTCCCGCAAGGGGAGAAGGGTCGCTGATGGGGATAGAGCGCCCTCAATCCCCGGCGACCGCGCCAAAGACCCCAACCAATCCAGCCGCTTACAACTTTCTCAGCGCTCTGGATCAGACGCGCTGAAACCCGCTGCATAATGGACCCCGTCCCGTCGCAGGGAGAGGGCGCAAGGATCCGGCCCGAAGCGTGCGACGTGGATGCGATCGAGCGGGGCCGCCGGAGCTGCGTGAGCAGGGCCGAACGGCTTAAATGAGGATGGGGGACGTAAACCCATCCATCGGGAGCTTGCCTAAATAGGCTCCCGCCCGTCCGAGGGTCCGCGCCGCATGCACGCCTGGCAGCCAAGAAACGGGGCGCACTGCATGGGGAAGG
>Ga0102591_1002943_pt1 | contig 16620 bp, 11 predicted proteins | sample AraplaCol_mCL_r2_2_FD_76860 | JGI IMG/M metagenome (GOLD analysis project Ga0102591, IMG submission 76860) | Arabidopsis root microbial communities from North Carolina, USA - plate scrape MF_Col_mCL_r2 (SPADES assembly) (version 2) | ecosystem: Host-associated > Plants > Roots > Endosphere... | reverse complement strand
GCGCTCAGTCCGGTCTCGAGCGCCTCTTTTGTCGATGCCAGCTCAGCGAGTCTTCCCTTGAGCTTGCCGAACATGTCGAACTGTTGGGTATCCTCGGCCGCAAGCGTCTCGATCTCCAAATCGGCGGCGACTCGATCGAAATCGTAAAGTTTTATCCGGATGTCGTCTTCGCTGATGCCCCTGGAATGCAGCGACAGCCTCCGCCGACTGTCGTCAAGCTTCTCGACCACGGCACGACGCCTTCCGAGACGCTCGAGAAGTGTCCTGCCGTCTATCCGGACATTCAGACGAGCCAACTGAGCAGCCACATCCTGACTGATCGACTGGCTTTCTTCGGCTATCTGCTGAAGATCAGCGGACACTCGTTCTCGGCTTGTAGCGAGATGTCGATTACGATCCTCGGCGGATTGTGCGTCGGTCATTCGTTTGTGCAAGGTATCGACAGCGAGTAACGGAGCGAGTTTGGAAAGATCATCGCCGATCGTTTTGCAGACGCCCGACAGCTTCTCCTCGAATTGATCTATGTTACGTGCCATGCCGTCGACACGGCGCTGTCTGTTCTGTCGTTCAGCGTAACAGCGCGGGATTTCTTTCCAGACCTGGATTGCAGCTTCAGCCATCTCCAAGGTTGGAGCATCATCAAGCCCGAAAGCAACGCATGTCTCAGCAAATTGCGACCGCCACTCATCAACTTCCGTAGCCAAGATAGCGATCTTGCGCTCACCGTCAGCGATGTCGCTCTCCAGCGCCTCCTGTCGGGCGCGGACGATACGCCGCTCATCCCAGGCCTTTGCCAGTTCGGCCAGCTTTGTCTCCACGAGCCTGACGTTCGAGGAAAGCGGACCGGCAAGCTTTGCTTCGAGCCCGATGGCTGCTGCAATGCTCGCAAGTTCAGATGTAACTTGGACATTCCGGCTTTGAACAATGCGAAGCTGATCTTCCAGGTCCCGGACGTTCTCGCGCCTCTTGGCGATGGCGTTTATGCCGCGGAGCCATTTGCCCATTTGGTCTATATCGAGAACCGGAATTCCTGCATGATCGAAAAGTCCCGAGAATGCGGCCAATGCACCTTCCTGGTGATCCCGTGCGGCTTCGAGTTCGATATCACAGGTACCAATGTCACCATCAAGTCGAGCCAACCTCAGCGTCAGCGCCGAGTGGCGCGCGGTTCTTTCAGCTTGCGAAAGTGCACCGTCCGACAGTTTGTCCGCCTCGCGAACGAGTACTGGCAACGCGCCGTCCCAGAGATTACCGGACTGAAGTCCTTGAATGGCCGCATCGCGGACAGCCCTCGCTTCTTCGATCATCGAACGGGTAATGAGTTGCCGATCATCTTCGAGGTCCGAGATGAGCTGTACTACGTCCTCGCGCTCCAAGCGGCGCTCTGTCCGCTTTTCCTGGGCACGTTTCACACGGTCGGAAGCTGCTACAAGATTCGGGCGGTGTTTCTCCAATTCAACTTCGTCCGGAAGCGGGAGCTTCAGAAGCGCTTCTAGATCCTGGACTGGAGGAGCCAGGCGACCCTTCGCTTCGCCGATATCCTGGCGCGCCCTTGCCAGCGCGGTATCAATTTCGTCAATCCGTTCGAGCGATCGGATATCTGGCTGGAGGGCACCAAGACGTTCCTGTAGAGGCCCGACATCTTGAAGCGTACCACCGCTTTCGGTTCGTTTGATACGGCTGAATTCCGAGGTCTGGTCTTCCAGGCGCTGCCGTAGGCTCGTCTCGGTGCGTTTCAGCTCGTTTCCATCGCGGATAAGACCATTGAGACGATTAATTTGAGCATCAGCCGGCTGAGTCTGGATGAGCGTCTCGACCGAACCCCGGTGCCCTGCCCTTCGACCAAGGCCAGCAAGCTCAAGATCGAAATCCGCTACCTCTGCCCGGACTCTCGAGAAATCGGCCTTCGCTTGAGAGTACGCCACCTTCTCCGTGAGAAGCTCGTGGATCAGGTCTCGCTGGTTCAAAACAGCAGGGTCGAGCTGCAGTGCCTCAAACTCGTCCCGAATGCGCTCGCTCGTCGCAAGGGAAGCAGCTTCTCGCGCGGCGAGTTCATGGAGACGCTGCAGTTGGTTTTCGAGCTGATGCTCGATCTCCGTCGGCACTGCGGCGATCTCGTCAAATTCCGCCAGTCCGGCCAACTCTACATCGACATCGGTCAGAAGCGGTTCGAGCGTGCGCAGGTTCTGTAGAAGATCAAGACGCGTTTTCGTTCGCAGGCGCGCGTGCCCTAGCTCTTCCAACTGGCGCTCGAGCTCACGGATTTCATCAGAGAGGCGCTTCCAGTCGGGTGAACGGAGCTCATGAACTTTCTCGGACTGCCGCGCAGCCTCGTGACGATCGAGCGCCTGATAGAAGGCCCGGTCCTTCGACTTTCGCTGAGAGAAGATCGCGTCAGCCTCACCGTCCAAGCTCTTGCGCAGCTGGGTGAGCCCCGTCAGTCCGGAAGCGGCCGAGAACAGGAGGCGGCCGATCTCGCCATCTCCCGTCGCCATCTCCTCTCCCCCGTGGCGGAGCCTGGCAGAATCCATTCCGAAAGCCTTTTCAAAGACTGAACGGTTCACCCCGCCAATAAAGGGAGAAAGGATATCGTCCGCGAGAGGCACCTCTTGTTCCGAATTGGAGACCAATGTTGCCTTGCGACCTTTACGGCGCCGGAAATCGATCGATTCGCCGTCACGTCGCGTTAGGCTCGCGCCGACTCTGAGGATGGATGGCTCGAACTTGTGCAATCCGGCAACTTCGTTCTGAAAGCCGAACAGGAGATCAGACAGGGCACGGAGCAAGGTGGACTTGCCCGCCTCATTCGGTCCATAAACGATGTGCAACTTTGCATCCGGCCGAAATGGGATGGAACGGTCCGAAAGTGAGCCGTATCGGAGAAGATCAAGCCGATCGAAGCGCATGTTTCAGCCTGCCGTCGCCATTCGTGCCAGAAGCAGCTCACGTGCCTCTTTCACCAGTTCGACATTTGTCAGGCCAAGCGGGCTGTCGTTGGTAGCGAGACCTCCGGGCATCTTCGGCAAGATCTCCATCAGGATCTCATCGACATGGATAGCATCGTCCCCATGATCCTCTAACGCCCTGAAAAGCTCAATTCCTGCAAAGGCGGTCGCCGCGACGGGCACCGAGGAGGAGAGCCGCAGCTCAAGTTTCTCGATCCAGATGTCACTGTACGCCCGCTGGCAGGCCGCGAGCACCTCATCCTGCCACTGCGCCCGATCACGCGCCAGGTCGTCGTAGAAGGCACAGGCCCCAGAAATCCGGATGCGTGCCGCGACTGGCTTGCCGTCGAATTCCGCCGACAACCGAATCGCTTCTTCCTCGATCCGCTTCAATACATCGACATCGAGATCGCCTTCGCTAACGTCGATACCGATTGAGATGAACCGGGCGCTGTCTACGATAAGGCGATCAACGGTCGCGATGCCATCATCGACAGTAACAAGTACTGCACCCTTTGCGCCTTGCTCACGGATGCTTCGACCCTGGAGATTGCCTGGGAAGACAACCAGAGGATCGGATGCGACTATTTCAAATTCATGAACATGGCCAAGCGCCCAATAATCGTAAGCACGCGATCGCAGATCGTCGACCGAGCACGGCGCATAGGCCTCATGCCCCTCGCGTCCAGTCATTGAGGTGTGCAGAACTCCTATGTTGTACCAGCCTGCAATTGCCGAAGGATACCCGATTGCTAGATTTTCGTATGCCGCCCGGTCCGTAAAACCCTGTCCATGGAGGGCGACCTTCTTCTCGTCGATGAGGAAGGTGGAAGGCTTGCTCGTTGCAAATTCGTGCACGTTGTCGGGTAGTGTGATCGTCTTGGTGATCACGCTCGCAGCATCGTGGTTTCCACGTATCAGGTAGACTGGAATGCCCGCCCGCTGCAGCCGACCCATTTCACGATTGAAGAACAGACCGACCTTGTTGTCCTTCCAGTCCCCGTCATAGATGTCTCCCGCAATGACGACGAAGTCGACAGCGAGTTCGACCGCACGGCTGACGAGCAGCGTTACCGCCTGTCTGGTCGCACTCGAAAAGAGCGCGGCGAGCTGCTCATCCTTTACCGACAGCCCCTTGAAGGGACTGCCCAAATGCAGGTCGGCGGCATGAATGAATCTGAACGATGTCATGGCACGTCTTCGGTCTGTTGCTTAGAGGTTCACTTTAACGCCCCCACTTTCAGCGGGTAGCCAGCTGCGGTCTTTGTCCACCGGTTTCGATTAACCGTGTTGCGATGCAGGTGGCTCTGAACTCAGAAGACGCGTAGAGAATGCCTGCGCCTAATAAGAAATGGAGCAACGTGTGCTCGTCGCGTAGTAGATCACTTCCATAGCGTAGCTTGGCGTTAAACCACTCATCCAGTTTGCGCCCTCCCCTGTCGCGCCGATCGAACGGCTCGCCGCCAAATTCCTGCATGAAACGCTCCGCGCGCGGCTTTGCAGTGAAGCAAAAGACGTTGTAATTCCGATCCTCGCCTTCGACCTGATGTCCGCGCCGGCAGATGGTTTGCGTGGCAGACCGCCGCCTGCTCGAGTTTACCGAGGAACAGCTCGGCAAACAGCGCTATCTGGTGTGGATACGTCCGGTCGATTTCTGCAGGAGTGAGCTCGCCTTTGCGCCTGGGCATGAAGGCGCATGTTCATGATATGTTCTGAATAGTCAATAGGTTTCTGGCCGGGAACGAGCAGGGCTAAGCGAGTGCTCGTCCATCGCGCCCCGTGCTCGAGGTGTCATCATGGCCGTAAAACGCAAATGACAGTTTTGATTTACGGTCAAGTTCGGTGTCAGCCGAGAGCTTGAGGATTTCATGTGGCGCGCGGAACGCTGCGAAGCTGGATGGTCGATGCCGGGCTTTCGCTGCCGGTCGCGGAGACGGCGCGCCCTCTTCTTGCCCGCAAATATACAGATTGCGGTTGGTTGAGAAAGACATCTTTCGCCGGCCGACACCTCCGCCAGCGCCATTCAACTGGCAAACCTGCCTGCTCTCGCTGCAACCACATCATCAATTACAAAGTCCACGCCGGCGGCATTACCGCGCTCGGCGAGTACGGCTACCGTCACTACTTACCTCTCGGGGGCACTGTGCAAGTCGCACTACTCGTAAGGCTCTTGTCCGTTATCCCGGCGGAGAAGGTCCTTGCGCTCAAAGGTGGGACCGCGATCAACTATCCGGCACAAGGCGATTGGTCGGCTATGGGAGGTCGCGGGTGAGGTCTGCGCGTATAGCTGTTTTGCAAACCTCACTTTGCGTAGAGGCACTCGAGTGTTCGAGGTGCTTGAGGATCGCTGTTTCCGAACCGTCGATATCATTGGGCTCCAGGCGATTCGCGATCGTGTTCAGCCAAGGTGAACTTCTCCTTGCCCGTCCAGATCAGCTTGTTGGAAACTACTGCACATCGCTCGAAATGGCCGGGGCATCGATCGTCAGCAATGTTATTGGAATGGCGGCCGCGCTGGATGACAAAATAGAGTTTCTCCCGAACTGAACTATGTGCGAATGCCGCATCGCCGTGATGGCGGCGCGGCCGGCATTTGCCGAGGGAAGAGACCGCGCCTACGATCAGTTACCCCAGTCCGGGAACGGATCGGAGAGCTCCTTATAGGTTTTCGGGTGGAACTTGTCCGTCGGCTCGACAAGGCAGCGTTCCAGCATCGACTCGATCCTGTCGCGCTTCATTTCCGACCGCATGCCAATGAAGACGATTTCCTGGCGGCGGTCGCCCCATGCCTCATGCCAGTAGGGGTTGCCGGTGAGATCAGTGATACCGCGCTGTTCGAGCACATGTTTGGGGACCGCCACCCACCAGTAGCCCAGTCCGCGGGTGACGGCGGCGGCTCCCGCGAGAGAGAATTCACCCACCCATTTCGGCCGGGTTGCCAGCCAGAAATGCCCCTTGGCGCGGATGACGCCAGGCAATGGCGTCTGAAGGAATGCGTTGAAGCGCTCGGGATTGAGGGGTCGCCGCGCTTTCCAGACAAAACTGGTGATGCCGTATTCGAGATCCTCGGGCACATGGTCGGCGAAGCCGTGAAGCTCCTTGTACCACATGGGATGGCTATGCGCCGATTCGAAGTCGAACAGGCCGGTATCGAAGATGTCAGCCGGTGCGACCCGCCCGTAGTCGGTCTCGATGATCCGCGCGTCGGCGTTCAGTGCATGAATGATGGCGCGGGCCGTATCCCGTTGCTCCGGGGTCGCGTCGGAGACTTTGTTCATGATGACGATGTCGGCGAATTCGATCTGCTCGACCAACAGGTCGACCAGCGTGCGTTCGTCGCCGTCCCCCGCTGTCTCACCCCGGTCAGCGAGAAAATCCCTCGAGGAATAGTCTTTCAGTAGATGGACGCTATCGACCACCGTCACCATCGTGTCCAGCCGGGCAATGTCAGAGAGGCTTTCGCCCGCCTCGTCGCGGAATTCGAAGGTGGAGGCCACCGGCAGGGGTTCGGAAACGCCGGTGCTTTCGATCAGCAGGTAGTCGAAGCGGCCCTCCTGCGCCAGGCGCCGAACCTCCTGAAGCAGGTCGTCGCGCAGCGTGCAGCAAATGCAGCCATTGGTCATCTCGACCAGCTTTTCCTCGGAGCGGCTTAACGAGGTTTCCTCGCGCACGAGGTCGGCGTCGATATTGACCTCGCTCATGTCGTTGACGATGACGGCGACGCGGCGGCCCGCGCGATTGTTCAGCACATGATTGAGTAGTGTCGTCTTTCCAGAGCCAAGGAAGCCAGAGAGGACGGTGACGGGAAGACGGTTGTCGCTTTCGGATTGGGACATGGCGCTCACATGATTTGCAATGTTATAACATTTCATCTCGTAATCTCGCGCTCCCTTCTTTGTCAAGGCTACACTGGGGGAATCTGCTCCTGGACGGAAAGCCGGTGCTCATTGAAGATTTAACGATCACGTCGTTCGACACGAATACAAAACGAGGCAAGCAAGCAGCGGGCTGCGCCGCATCGGCGCGGCGCGCATCAGTTTCGTTTTATGGGCGAGGCGGGCGCCAGCTCTCATCGAGGGAATGCAGCCACGATCCTGGCGCCGGCTAGATGTGAGGACGGGAGACTCGTGGGGAGAACACTCATGCGCCCCCACCGTTTCGACGGGTTTTTCCGGTCGGCGTGACCACCGCCCCTGCCGTGATCTTCCTGGTGTTTCGCAGCCGATCCGAGGAAACCAAACAAGCGCGTCGTCGACTGTCGGCGGGGATAAGCTTGGCTTCCAAAATGCCGGATCAGATCATAGCATGGCTTGTCAGCCTCCAATAGCGATTGCAGTGCCACCGTCTGACTGGTGCGCGGTGCCTTCCAGGTCGTGGTGCGACCGATCGCGCACGATGCTGTTGTCGTGAGAGCCTCGTCCTAGAAAGAACCTTCCGTGATGACTTGAATGTACGCAGCACCAACCCGACCGTCCCGCCCCCAACCTCAACGAAGGCGACGGCCGGAACGGGCCACGGTTGAGGCGGCACGCCTGCTGATCGAATTCACAGGTGACGATCCCGACCGGGAAGGTTTGGTCGACACGCCAGCACGGGTCGTCGTGCGGGGCCCATGAGGAGTAGTACGAGGGCTACGATGTCGATCCCGTCGAGATACTGGCCCGACGGCGGCTATACTAGATTTACGGAAACAGTATAGACCGCCAGCTGGGCGATGCAGCTTGCCCAAACGCGTTGGCTATACTAGATTTGTGGAACTGGTATAGTCGATCTCATGAAGCAAATTGACCTCATGTTTCGCACGATGGTAGCAGAACTCCAACAGCGGACGTTCGATACTCAAAGGTCGGCCGACTTTCCTCCGACGGGTCGCTTCGTCCCGGTGACAGTCGATAACCGCAAATACTGGTATTTCGATGAACCAGACGGCGCGGGCGGCCAAAAGCGGCGTTATGTCGGACCTGCTGACGATACCGAAATCTCCGCTCGGGTCGCAACGTTCAGGGCTGAAAAGGACGATTACCAGAACCGGCGAAAAATGGTCTCAGCCCTGACGCGCGAAGCCGGTATGATCGCGCCGGATCGTTTCACGGGCGCGGTCGTCGAGGCGCTGGCTGCAGCCGGTCTTTTCCGGCTTCGTGGCGTCTTGCTGGGAACGGTCGCCTTTCAATGCTATGCGGCATACCTTGGCGTGCGCCTACCAATGGCCGCGATCCTGACGGGTGATGCCGACATTGCCCAAGATTACGCGATCTCGGGAGAAGTGGCAGATTCCATGCCGCCAGTTGTGGAATTGCTGCAAGAGATCGATCCGTCATTCCGGGCGCTCCCGCACATATCCGGATCGCCCCGCTCTAATGCTTTCCGCAATGATAGCGGCTACCGCGTCGAGTTCCTGACGACCAACCGGGGATCGGAGGAATACGCTGATCAACCCGCGAACATGCCCGCCCTCGGCGGTGCTGCGGCGGAACCGCTCCGATACATGGATTTCCTGATCCGTGATCCGGTCCGAACCATCCTGCTGCATGGTGCCGGTGTCTCAGTCGTTGTGCCCGATCCGTCGCGGTTCGCGGTCCATAAGCTGATTGTCGCTGGTCGTCGCCTCGATGATGCCGGTGGGCGGGCAAAGAAGGACAAAGACTTGCGCCAGGCCGGAATGCTTTTCGAGGCACTGCAAGAAACTGCCTATGGTCGGGAACTGGCTGCCGCTTTGCGTGAGGCGTGGGGTCGAGGTCCGTCATGGAGGAGTGCGATCACGGCGGGCGTTGATGCAGTTCACAACCAATATGAACCGGCCGTCCATCGCACGTTTGGCATTCTGCCGCTAGAGGAAGTGGAAAAGGCCCGTCTATATAATGAGCATAATGTCTGACGGGTTGCTCATCGCGCATTGATTTGCAACGGAAAATTCAACTTGAAGCTAATGCCCTTTATACTTTTATTAGCAATCCGCAATACACTCAACTGCATCGCGAGTTGCGAAGAAACGATGTTTTGATTTCGGCACCGCCGAGATGGTCGAAGCACCCATCGATGCCTTGTGCTCAAATCGTGCGATGCGAGCTCATCAAACTCAAGCAGCCAAGCCAGGAGCCAACCGCTTCGACTCGGCTATAGGCAGTCGGAAACTGGACGCGACACGCAAGAGTGCTGCCCATCCCCTACCAGCAAACCGAAAAACACCGCTGGTAAGCTAACGTGCCCCAACTATGATCGTGAGTGACGTGCACGCCTTCGAGCAGGGCGAGCCATCTGCCGATCGAAGAGAAAGGGCTCTCCGATGGCGGACTCGGGATTGCGACCATTTCCATCACGCCCTACCTACTGGCGATGATCGTCTTTCTCGACTTCGAAGCCTCCTCCCTCAGCAAGCACAGCTATCCCGTCGAGATCGCCTGGGTCTTCGAGGATGGGCGCTCGCGGTCATTCCTGATCAAGCCGAAGTCCGGATGGACGGACTGGTCCGCAGATGCAGAAAAGATTCACGGTATTTCGCGCGACCGCCTGCAGGAAGAAGGAAGCGACGTCGAACTCGTCGTGGGGGAATTGATGGTAGAGCTTTCGGGGCACGAGCTTTATGCAAGTTCGCCCTCCTGGGACGGGAAGTGGCTCAGCGCACTGCTTCGGGGCGGAGGAAAGCCACGCCATGCATTGCGGCTTCGCAAATCAGACGATCTCTTTATCGAGGTGGCGTCTGCCATCCTTGGTGCCGATAGCGCAAATGTCGATATTCCGGGTTTCGTCGCCGATGTCATCTTCCAGTCGGAACCTGTCAATCCGGCTCATCGCGCCCTTCCCGACGCGCGCCTCGAGCTGAAACGGCTCGGGCTTGTCCAGGGTGCCGCCAGGAAAATTGCGGCCTCCTGCCACGATTGACGCGTCCGTTGCTGCAAGCTTTGCCGTTGCTCCAAAGCAGACATCGTCGGCGAACAGGTTGTAGGTCGCAGATGCACCACCAGAGAACCTGATCTCAGAAGAGATTGCTCCAAGCCGAAGTTCACCTGTCTCTGTCTTCCTGCTATCGTGGAGATGGGGGATGACCCTATGAGCGAGAATCGCAAGCTGGCTGCAATTCTGGCCGCTGATGTAGTCGGATATAGCCGGCTCGCCAGCGAAGACGAAGATCGCACCCTTGCAAGGTTGCGGGCACTGCGCAGCGACCTGATCGATCCAACCATCGCCGTGCACAATGGCCGCGTTATCAAGCGCACCGGAGATGGAGCGCTGGTCGAATTCCGCAGCGTCGTCGATGCAGTGCGCTGCGCCATCGAGGTACAGAATGGCATGGCCGAGCGCAATGCCGGCGTTCAGCAGGATCGGCGCATCGAGTTCCGGATCGGCATCCATCTGGGGGACGTAGTGGAGGAAAGCGATGGTGACCTGATGGGTGATGGCGTCAACATCGCCTCCCGTCTCGAGGGTATCGCGACCCCCAGCGCCATTTGCCTGTCCGAGGATGCCTATCGCCAGGTCAAGGCGAGGCTTGATCTCTCCGTCAGCGATCTTGGTGTGATGCAGCTCAAGAACATCGCCGAGCCGATCCGGGTCTATTCGCTTCAGATTAGTGCCGCTGCGGAGGCAAAGCCAGCAGTAACCGCAGGCGCCGTGGCTCATGCTCCGGCCAAATCGCCGCCTGAGCTTTCGATTGCCGTGCTGCCCTTCGTCAACATGAGCGGCGATGCCGAGCAGGAGTACTTCGCCGACGGCATCTCCGAAGATATCATTACTGCGCTATCGAAGCTGTCGCAGCTGTTTGTCATTGCTCGCAACTCATCGTTTACTTTCAAGGGCCGAAGCGTGAACGTGCAGGAGGTTGGGCGCAATCTCAACGTGCGTTACGTGCTGGAGGGAAGCGTTCGCAAATCAGGCAACAAGGTAAGGATCACCGCGCAGCTCATCGATGCGACCACTGGCGGGCATCAGTGGGCTGAGCGTTTCGACCGGGACCTGAGCGATATCTTCGCGGTGCAGGATGACGTCACGCAGCAGATCGTCGGTGCTTTGGAACTCAAGCTGACGGCCGGAGACCAGCAGCGCCTCGCGGCCGAGCAGACACAAAATCTGGAAGCCTACGACTGCTTCCTGCGGGGTCGCGAACACATGTGGCGGCTCACGAGAGAGCAGAACGTCGAGGGCCAGCAATTGTTGCAGCGCGCTATCGATCTGGACCCCAACTTTGCCCCGGCCCACGCGTTCCTCGCCGTGGCGCAAGCATTGGCCTACGTCAACCAGTGGAGCCAATCGCCCTCGAGGTCACTGGAACAGGCGATCGAGTCCGCGACGCACGCGGTCGCGCTCGACGATCGATATCCCTACGCGCATTGGGCGCTGGGCGTCACCAACTTGTACCTGCGACGACTTGACGTGGCCATCCGCGAGGCTGAGCGCGTAATCGCGCTTGCTCCCAATCTTGCCGAGGGCCACGAGAGCCTCGGTAACGCTCTGCATTATGCGGGCCGGTCCGACGAGGCCCTCGTCTGTTTCGAGCGGGCAGTTGCGCTGAATCCATATTATCCCGACATCTTCCTGCACTTCCACGCGCAGGCGATGTTTCAGTTGGGCAGGTACGAGGAAGCCGTTGCCTTCCTGAAGCGTCGACTTGTGCGCAATCCCGGCACCGACATCTCACGCGTGTTGCTAGCGGCGAGCTATGGCCACTTGGGCCGCTTCGCGGAGGCGCGCGAGGAATGGGACGGAGTGTTCCGCATCAACCCTGATTATTCTTTGGAGCACCGGCGCAAGGTGCTGCCCTACACGAACCCTGCCGATTTCGAGCGCGTTGTGGACGGCCTGCGCAAAGCCGGTCTCACTGAGTAATTGACGCGGTAGTCTACAGCCTGATCCGCGGCGGCGCTAATGCTTCCAGCGCTGTGGGCGCAAATTGCGCCGACAACCGGAATTGTCATCAGTCGAGAAGCGAGGGCACCTTGCGTGGCGGGTATGCAAATCTTCTCAAGCACGGCGAGCTGTTCGGAGATCAAGCCCCCTTATTCCAACAAACCCTGCACAGCATTCCGGAGCGCTCAGACTGCATAGCGCTATCGACCGGAACCTCTTGGCGAGTCCACCCCACCGGGGCTGCCAATAAAACAAGACGCCAGCAGCTCCAAACGCCCCGCTGAGCGCTGGGACAGCAGCAGAGGTTCGCGCTAAGCCGCGCCGATCCATGTAGGTAAAGCTACGAACATACAAGTGGAAATTCGGGATGTAAAAATGCGGTGCCATATTCACTTCTTAAGCCCGAAGCCAACAGACACAGCCTGCAACGACATAATTACGGCGATGCGTGAGGTTGTCACCCTCGTTGAAGCTCTGTTCGCACAGGTGGTTTCGAAATTGCACTCGATTTCTTCGAGGAACCGCTGCTTTGCAAATCGGCAAAGTTGAATTCGAACAGGTTGTTTACAATCTCGTTCGCAATGCGTTGGAGGTGGGCGAGCATCTTGACGCCAAAGACCGGATTGTCGCGATCAGCGCTCGGCGCATTGACGATCGTATTTCTATCCGAGTACGGGATCGGGGACTTGGTATCGAGGAAATTATGCTGCAGAGCCTCTTTGTCCCATTTTCGACGGCTAAAGTTTCGGGTATGAGTTTGGGCCTTTCTCTTTCTCGCCGTATCGTAGAGCGCGCTGGAGGGGAGCTTTCTGGCCAGAACCATCAAGGCCGGGGAGCTTCTTCGAGATGGTGTTGGCAAAAGGCGACGAGGCGGCAGAACGTCGTAAAACCGTCGGTAGCCGGTTAGAACCCACGATGTCACGGCGAGACAAAACAGTCCTAATGGGAGGGCTCTGAGGTCATAGCGATCCCAAAGAGCGTCGTCTCCGCACGCCGTCCACGATTATACGCTTTCGTAAGATTGTGCTTTTCTACGAAGGCCCCGCGCTAGCCGAACCACTGAAAGCTAGTTGAAAGCTTCGAGCGGCTACCAACGAGCTGCATCGTGGAGGAAGCACTTGTATCGTGATGACAGGCGATGCGCAACTCATACTGGAGGAGACCTTAATGCGTTCGTCACGCAGTCTTTTTAATAGCATCGCTGTTTCCGCAATGATCGCCGCCGCGTCGTTTGGTGCATCCACGGCCCGCGCCGCTGACAAGATCACCATCATGGTTGGCGGTTACGAGAAGCAAATCTACCTGCCTGCAAAGCTCGCCGAATCCCTCGGATACTTCAAGGATGAAGGCCTGGACGTCGAGCTTCTGAATGAAGCCGCAGGCGTCGACGCCGAGAACCAATTGCTTGCAGGTGCCGTCCAGGGCGTTGTTGGTTTCTATGACCACTGCGTCGACCTGCAGGCCAAGGGCAAGTTCGTCGAGTCCATCGTCCAGTTCAGCCAGGCACCAGGTGAAGTTGAACTCGTCTCCACGAAGCAACCCGACATCAGGTCGCCGGCAGACTTCAAAGGTAAGAGCCTTGGCGTAACGGGCCTTGGCTCGTCTACCAATTTCTTGACCCTCTACATGGCCTCGAAGGCTGGGTTGCAGCCCGGCGACGTCGTCACCATACCCGTAGGCGCAGGCGCGACGTTCATCGCCGCCATGCAGCAGGATCAGATCCAGGGTGGCATGACGACCGAGCCGACGATCTCGCGCATGTTGAAGACAGGAGAAGCAACTATTCTCGTCGACATGCGAACCGTCGAGGCGACGCGACAGGCGCTTGGCGGCACCTATCCGGCGGCATCGTTCTACGTCGAAACCTCCTGGGCGGACGTTCACAAGGACGAGGCACAGAAGCTGGCCAATGCGTTTGTGAAGACGCTCCGCTACATCAACACGCACTCGGCGGCCGAGATCGCTGACAAGATGCCTAAGGACTTTTACGTCGGCGACAAGGACGGGTACGTCAAGGCACTCGACCAGGGCAAGGGAATGTTCACGCCGGACGGCGTGATGCCGGAAGACGGTCCCAAGACAGTCCTGGCGGTCCTTTCGGAATTCTCGAAGAACGTCAAAGGCAAGCAGATCGACTTGTCAAAGACTTACACGACTGAGTTCGTAAAGAACGTAAAGTAAGTCACGTTGCGCCACTTCCGTCCAGTCGGAAGTGGCTCCCCCCTGGGCATCGCGTGTGCGCCCCCAAAACCACGCACAGGTATCATCATGAATCAGGACAACAAGCAGATCCCCGCGATCGAGCTGATCAATGTTAGCCGTCGCTTTGTTTCCCCGACCGGAAAGTCCTTGACGGCACTGCGCGATTTCAACATGACGGTTAACCGCGGAGAGTTCGTTGCGGTCGTCGGCCCAACGGGTTGCGGCAAGTCGACCACTCTCAATCTTGTCACAGGTCTTGCGAAGCCTAGTGCAGGTGAAGTTCGCTTGATGGGCGGCCCAATCAACGGCATAGACCCTCGAGTTGGCTTCGTGTTCCAGACCGATGCTCTCTTCCCTTGGAAGAATGTCCTCGACAACGTCATGTCCGGCCCACTGTTCCGTGGTAAGTCGCGGGCTGAAGCCGAGAAGGGCGCAAAGGATTGGCTCGCACGCGTCGGGCTGTCCAAGTTTATCCATCACTATCCCCATCAGTTGTCCGGTGGAATGCGCAAGCGCGTTTCGCTCGCGCAGACGTTCATCAACGAACCTGAAATCCTGCTGATGGACGAGCCGTTCTCGGCCTTGGACGTCCAGACCCGCACTGTAATGCACGAAGAACTCCTGAAGCTTTGGGCGGACCGCAAGGCGTCGGTCATTTTCGTCACCCACGACCTCGAAGAGGCCGTCGCGCTCGCCGACAAGGTCTACGTGCTGACCGCAGGTCCGGCGACCGTGAAGTCGGTTTACACGATCGACCTGCCCCGCCCGCGCGTTGTGTCTGAGATCCGTTACGACCAGAACTTCATCGACTATTGCAAGACGATCTGGGACGACCTGCGGCAAGAGGTCGAGACCAGCTATAGGCGCGCAAGCGAAGCAGCGTAAGGGAGGAAATCAGACATGGCACACACGACTTTCGGGGCCGGAACCGCGCCAATCTTCTCCGCCGGCACCTCTGATGCCGAAATTGAAGCTACTGCGCTGAAAGCGATAAAGCGCCGGAAGAACCTCGTTCTCTTCTGGCAGGTATTCATCCTGGTAGCTGTCGTCGGCATGTGGGAGCTCTCCTCCAACCTGCACTGGATAGATCCGTTCTTCTATTCCAGCCCCAGCGAGGTGATGCAGCGGCTTTACGAATGGGCGACGCAGGGAACCACTGAAGGCTCGCTCTGGTACAATCTCTGGGTCACAATGGAAGAGGCCCTGATCGGGTTCTTCGCGGGATCGATCACCGGCGTTTTCGTCGGCATCGGCCTTGGCCGCAACAAGTTCCTGTCGGACATCTTCTCGGTCTATATCAAGGCAATCAACTCGATCCCGCGTGTTGTTCTCGCGCCGATCTTCATTATGATCATGGGCCTTGGGTTGCCGTCCAAGGTCGCTCTCGCCTTCATCATGGTATTCTTCGTGGTGTTCGCCAACGCCTTCCAGGGCGTCCGCGAGGCGGACCGCAACATGATTGCCAATGCTCGCATCCTGGGAGCGTCTGACTGGCAAGTAACGCGCACGGTTGTGATTCCTTCTGCCATGAGCTGGATCTTCGCCAGCCTGCACGTATCCTTCGGCTTTGCGATCATTGGTGCGATTGTTGGCGAGTTCGTCGGAGCACGGTTCGGCATCGGCCAGTTGATTTCAATCGCAAAAGGAACATTCGATGCTGCTGGAATGTATGCCGCGATCCTGCTTGTGATGGTCGTTACGCTTTTCGCGGAATTCATCATGACGTTGATCGAAAACAGACTCGCCAAATGGCGTCCGCAACAGCACATCGACACGCAATAATAAGCAGCTAGTCCTCCCAAGTACCATGGGGCTGGGTTCGTACGGACCCAGCCTCATCTATTTCTTGCGTGAACCGCGGTAACATATTGATTTAAGCATAGATGGCCATCAATCGACACTTGTAAACGACAGCAACTTCTCTCGCAGAGAGCCGTCGTTCAAATTCGGTGCCCGGCGACGGCATGTCTGAAGAATCAAAGCTACGAGGTCTCCGACCCGTCCACTTATCCAGCGCTGCAACTGGGGCAACATCTTACCTCGTGGGCAGCCAGCCCCCTGTAAAACCCTTTCTGATGCAACCCCGCGCAATAGCCAGCTGCTGACGTAGACAACCGCAGTGTGTCGTCGCTTATCGTCAACGCAACGCCAGCATTGAAACCAAGATAGACCGAACTAACCGATGCGTGTCATTCAGCTGCGCAGAGTCCGGTCCATTGCTTTGTCGACAGAATGCTCGTATATGTTGTGCAGTCGGTGGTTAACGTGGGTAACACCTCCCATCCCATGCACCGACCGTTCCCCTCTGGAGGTTTCAAACCTCCACACCTTGGGCCTCGACTATCGATGGCCCTTTTTTTTGGTGCTAACCAACCATCTGTTGCGACAGTCCGGCCTCCGGGTGGCTGAAGGGCTTTCAACTCGACGACCTTGCCCTATCAGCCTGGTCTCCTGCGAGGCTGAGCATCTTGGGGCCTGGGCTTGCTAACACGCTCAATGTTTTGATCTTGCAGGCAGCCGAACGGTTACCACCAGTCCGCCACCTTTGGCGTCATCCAGCCAAACGGTTCCACCGGCACCCGTCGCAACCTCAAGAACGATGGCTAGCCCCAAGCCGCTTCCCTCCCCTTCG
>Ga0102591_1002941_pt1 | contig 16625 bp, 15 predicted proteins | sample AraplaCol_mCL_r2_2_FD_76860 | JGI IMG/M metagenome (GOLD analysis project Ga0102591, IMG submission 76860) | Arabidopsis root microbial communities from North Carolina, USA - plate scrape MF_Col_mCL_r2 (SPADES assembly) (version 2) | ecosystem: Host-associated > Plants > Roots > Endosphere... | reverse complement strand
CGGCCGAGGACTGGGTCCCCAACCCCGTCCTGACCCGCGCCATGGACCGCATCTTCATCCTGCACGCCGACCACGAGCAGAACGCCTCGACCTCGACCGTCCGCCTGGCCGGCTCGTCGGGCGCTCACCCGTTCGCCTGCATCGCCGCCGGCATCGCCTGCCTCTGGGGCCCGTCGCACGGCGGCGCCAACCAGGAAGCGCTGGAGATGCTGGAAGAGATCGGCTCGGTCGAGAACATCCCCGCCTACGTGCAGGGCGTGAAGGACCGCAAGTACAAGCTGATGGGCTTCGGTCACCGCGTGTACAAGAACTTCGATCCGCGCGCCAAGGTCATGCAGAAGACCTGCTACGAGGTGCTGGAGCAGCTGGGCATCAACGACCCGCTGTTGCAAGTGGCCATGGAGCTGGAGAAGGTCGCCCTCAGCGACCAGTACTTCATCGACCGCAAGCTATACCCGAACATCGACTTCTATTCGGGCATCACCCTGCGTGCGATGGGCTTCCCGACCAACATGTTCACCGTGCTGTTCGCCCTGGCCCGCACCGTCGGCTGGATCAGCCAGTGGAAGGAAATGTTCGAGGACCCCTCGCGCAAGATCGGCCGCCCGCGTCAGCTGTACACGGGCGCCACCCAGCGCGACTACGTGCCGGTCGACAAGCGCGGCTAAGCGCTTCGGCACCGCTGAGATTGGAAAAGGCCTCGCGAAAGCGGGGCCTTTTTCTTTAGCGCTGCTCCGCCGAGCGCAGGATGAAGCCCAGGATCTCGGCCACGGCGACGTAGAGAGCCTCGGGGATTTCCTCGTCGAGTTCGATGGTCGACAGGGCCTGGGCCAGGGCCGGATTCTCCTCGATCGGCACGCCGTGCTCTCGGGCGGTCTCGATGATCTTGTCGCCCACCCAGCCGCGCCCGGAGGCGACCACGCGCGGGGCGTTCGGCTCTTCGTAGTGCAGGGCCACGGCGATGCGCGCCCCCGCGGAGCGGATCGGGCCGGTCATGTGGCCTGGTCCAGGAACTGGCCCGGCGCTGCGGCGGGGGCCCGCGGCTGGCCAGTGTGGAAGGCGATCTCGGGCTCCAAGGCAGCTTCCCGCAGGGCGCTGCCCAGCCGCTCCTCCCTGGTTCGCAGGCGGGCCATGGCGGCCGGACGCTCGGCCCACAGAGACACGCGGGCGCGGTCTCCGGTGAGGGCCACCTGCGCGTGGACGGGGCCCATGGGTTCGACGTCCAGCGAAAAGCGGGCGCGCCAGGTGCGGCCCAGGGCCCCGCCCTCGCCGCCGGCGCCGCTTCCATCACGATCAACGTCGCGGCTGATCTCGAACTGGGCGGCGGCGGGCCCCTGCGGGGTCATGAACGGCACGTCGAAGACCCAGCGCGCGCCCTGCGGCTCGGCCGGCCTCCCGGCGGCGGGCGGCTCGGGCAGCGAAGCGATCTGCAGCAGTTCGGCCCGGGCCAGGGCCGCGCCGCTCTCGGCCAGCAGGCGTTGGGCGACGGCGTGCGGACCCGCGCCGGGCGGCAAGCCCGGCTGGGCGGCGGCCTGGGCGTGGGTCGGCGCCCCGGCATAGGGCGGCGGGGTCTGGGACGGCGGGGCCGGCGCGGTTTCGGGACCGCCGTAGGCCAGGGCCGCCGCCGAGGCGACCCGTTGCGCGGCTGGAGGCGCGGGCGGGAAGTCCTCCGCCACGATGGCCCCGAATTCTGGTAAGGGCGGCGGCGCAGTTGGGGCTGGTCGCACGGCTTGCCAGGCGGAATTGACGTTCGGCCAACCGCTCGCGGGCCTGGCGAGCGAGCGCGCCGACGTGGCGTCATCGCCTGAGGGCGGCGCGTGAACCGGCGCGTCCGGATCGGAGGCCGTCAGCGCGGCGGCCAATCCCGGCGCCGAAGCCGTGGCGGCCAGGGCCGGGGGCGAGCCCCGATGCGCCAGTTGCGCGGAAGACGCGGCCGCGGTGGCGGCCTGGTTCGGCAGGGGCGCAGGCGCGGCGTGAGGCGACGCTCCCGCCTGAGCAGACATCGGCGGCAAGCCGTCAGCCCAGGTCTTGACCACCTCGCGGAAGACCAGCAGGGCCGCCTTCATATCGCTGCTGGGCGTTGGCGTCGGGACGGTCTTGAGCGGCGCCGTCAGGGTCGGGGCTTGCCGACGCCGGGCCTGGTCGGCGGTCGCCAGGCCGGCCTCCAGGAACAGGCCGGACCGCTGCAGGGCCTGGCGGATTTCCGGGCCGCTGATCTGGCCGTCCATGCGGGCGCTCAGCGCCATGACCTGGGCGATAGCCGCCTTGACCTGGCGGGGCGTATCGGGCTGGGCGGCCGCCTGGACCATATCGGCCATCAGCGGGGCCAGGCCGGCCTGGCGCGCGGCGGCGCGGCCGGCGGCGGCGGCCACGGCCCTGGCGGGCGTTTCGGCTTCGATCTCGGGATTGGCGGCGACGGCCTTGGCCTCGGCCGCCTTGGCGCGGCTGACCTCGCCCTCGCCCGCCGTGCTCTTGGCCAGATGGGCCAGGTCGCTCTGGGGCTGGGAGTCCGACTGGTCGATCATCGCGCCAACGGTCTCGACCGTCTGGATCACGGCGAGCTTGGCGATCGCGTCGACCGCCGGCTCTACCCGGTTGGCCGGGTTGGAGGGCGTCAGAAGCGACAAGGGGGCGACCGAGAATATCGTCACGCCGGGGCTCCAACCGGCGACGAGAGAGCCGCCGAGGCCGCCAACCTAACCGAGAGCCGTGAAGCGGACCTTAAAGGCTTGCTTAACTCCGGCCACCGACATTGCGCGTTGATCTTGGAGCTCAGGCCTGATGCGCGCCGCCCTATCCCCGGCCTGGACGAACATCACGGCCCATCGGCGCCGCGATCTAAAGACCATCCTGCCCATGACGCTGCTGGCCGCCGCCGGATCCACCGCGTGGCTAGATCCTCGCTGGGTCGGAGCCTGGCTGGCGGCCGTCTGCCTGTTCATGACCGGCAACCAGCTGCTGGGCCTGCGGATCGACCGCATGGCGGCGCCGGGTGCCCGGCAGGAGTGGGTCTATGCCGGGCTCACCTTCGCCTACACCATGGTCTACGGCCTGCTGCCCCTGGCCATGGCGGTCGATGGCGGCCGGGCGGCCGCCGTGGCCGGCGCGGCCATGCTGGGCGCCGTGGCGCTGAGCAGCACCGCCGAGTTCCCGATCTCGCGCCGCATCGGCGCGGCGTCGCTGCTGGCCGTCCTGTTGACCGCCAGCCTGGCCCTGGCGCGCCCCGCCATCGGCGAAACGGTCGGACAGTCGGTGGTCGCCTTCGTCGCCGCCGTCGCCTTCCTGGCCTACGTGCTGCTGGCCGCCCTGCACCGCGCCGCCGTCCAACGCGACCTGATCCAGGCCCTCAACGCCGCGCGCGAGAAGGAAGCCGAGGCCGCCGCCGCCAACGCCGCCAAGACCACTTTCTTGGCCACCATGAGCCACGAGATCCGCACGCCCCTGAACGGCGTCCTGGGCATGATCCAGGTCATGCAGGCCGAAGAGATGAACGACGCCCAGCGCCAACGGCTCGACATCGTCCGAAAGTCGGGCGAAGGCCTGACGGCGATCCTCAATGACGTGCTGGACCTGTCCAAGATCGAGGCCGGGCGGCTCGAGATCGAGGCCGTGGACTTCGATCTGGCCGAGCTGCTGGCGGGTTGTCACCGCGCGTTCTCGGTGCTGGCTGTGCAGAAGGGCCTGGCCTACACCCTGAGCATCAACCCCGAGGCCCAGGGCCTCTATCACGGCGACCCGCTGCGTCTGCGCCAGGTGATCGGCAACCTGTTGTCCAACGCCGCCAAGTTCACCAACGCCGGGGCGATCGACCTGTCGGCGCGCGTCTCGGGCGACTGGCTGGAGATCGCGGTGTCCGACACCGGCGTCGGCGTCGCGCCCCGCGACATTGACCGGCTGTTCGGCAAGTTCAGCCAGCTGGACGCCTCCAGCACCCGTCGTCACGGCGGCACCGGGCTAGGCCTGGCGATCTGCCGCGATCTTTGCGAGCTGATGGGCGGCCAGATCACCGTTTCCAGCGCCATCGACTTCGGATCGACCTTCACCATCCGCCTGCCCGCCGCCGGCCTCAGCCCGCTGGCCGACGCCGAGGCCCGGATCGTGCTCGCCCCCGAGGAAGCGAAGCGCCCGCCGCTGCGGTTGCTGGCCGCTGAGGACAACACGATCAACCAGCTGGTGCTGAAGGCGATCCTAGGCCAGGCCGGGATCGTCCCGCGGCTCGTGGCCAATGGCGCTCAAGCCGTCGAAGCCTGGCGCGAAGGCGGCTGGGACCTGGTGCTGATGGACGTCCACATGCCGGTGATGGACGGCGTCGCCGCCGTTCACGAGATCCGCCGCCTGGAACTCGCCGAAGGACGCCGGCGCACCCCGATCATCGCCCTTACCGCCAACGCCATGAGCCATCAGGTCAAGACGCTGCTGGCCGAGGGCTTCGACGACCATGTGGCTAAGCCGATCGACGTGGTGACCCTCTTCGCGGCGCTGGACAAGGCGACAACGCCGAGGATCGACGCGCCGCTGGCGGCCGGCTAGGCGAGCTTCCCGCGCTCTTTCAGGAAGTCCACGAGAGCCGAAGCCGCCGCTTCGGAGGGATCGGGCATGCCGCGCCCCATCTTGTCCAGGGCGGCGCTCTGGGCCGCGACCTGCGCCGCGCGCAGCGAGGGGTCATCCAGCCGCCGGGCGACCTCGCCGGCCAAGGCCTCGCCGGTGCAGGCGTCCTGCAGCAGCTCCGGCGCGATGGTCTCCTGAGCGGCGATGTTGAAAAGCGTCACCCAGCGCGGCTTGAACATCGTCTTCAGTACGGCGTAGGTGACCTTGCTGGTGACATAGCCAACCACCATCGGACAGCCCGCCAGAGCCAGTTCGGTGGTCACCGTACCGCTGCAGGCCAAGGCGACCGTCCCGGCCACCATGGCGTCGTCCTTCAGCGCCTCGTCCTCGATCACATGAGCCCTGAACGGCCAGGCCGCGACGCGCGCCTTGACGCTTTCGGCCACCGTCGACGCGGCGGGGACCACCACGTGCAGGTCGGGCCGCTTAGCCTTCAGGCGCTGCACGGCGTCCTCGAAGGGCGGCATCACCCGCTGGATCTCGGACGGACGGCTGCCCGGCAGCACCAGCAGGATCGGCTCGCCGGGACCGGCCCCGATCGCGGCGCGCAGCCGGGCCGGGTCGGCGTGGCTGAAGTCGTGGGCCAGGGCCGAATTGCCGACGAAGACATTGGGAAGGCCGGCGGCGTCGAAATACGGCTTGTCCATGGGCTGAATCGACAGCAGCAGGTCCACCGCCGTCGCCAGGTCCTTGGCGCGCCCGGCGTGGTAAGCCCAGACTTGGGGAGCCACGTACTTGACCAGCGGCAGCTTGGGATCCTGCTTTCGCAGCGCCTTGGCCAGTCGGATGTTGAAGCCCCAGCTGTCGATCAGGACGGCCACGTCGGGCTTTTCTCGAGCCGCCAGGGCCAGGGTGTCCTTCAGGCGCGCCATGGCCCGGGGGTAGGCTTTCAGGCTCTCCACGATGCCCAGGATCGACAGCTGGGCGATGTCGAATGGGCTCTGGATTCCTTCGGCCGCCATCTTGGCTCCACCGACGCCGACGAAGCGCACCCTGTCGGCGCCCAGGCGGTCGCGCAGCACGCGGGCCAGTTTGGCGCCCAGAGCGTCGCCGGAAGCCTCGGCGGCCACCAGCATCACCGTCAGCGGCCGACCTTGGACGCTCATGCGTCGGCTCGAGGTTCGACCCCGTAGACGAACAGGCCCAGGTCGTCGGCGCAGGCGATGACCTGCTCGCGATCGACGACCAGCACGCGCCCGGCCTCGCCGACCACGCCGGCCAGACCCGCCCGGGCCGCGCGCTGCACCGTGGCGACGCCGATGGTGGGCAGGTCGACCTTGGTCTCCTGAATGGGTTTGGGAGCCTTGGCGAGCACGCCGCGCGGGGCCTCGGCTTTACCCCGGATGGCCTGGGGCAGATCGGCGACCCGCCGGAGCATGGCGTCGGTGCCTTCCTGGGCCTCGACCGCCAAGACCAGGCCGTCGCAAACGACGGCGCCCTGCCCCACATCCAGCGCTCCAATGGCGCGGGCCACGTCGAGCGCGCGAGCCATGTCGGCGCGGTGGCCGTCATTGGGGGCGTGCTTGCCCAGGGCGCCGCGCGGCAGGGTCATTTCCCCCCGCACCTCGTGGGCGCCCTCGATGGCGAAGCCTTCCTTCTCGAACTCGGACAGCACCCGGCGCAGCAAGGCGTCGTCGCCCTTGCGCGCGGCGCTGACCAGGCCCGGGATCACCGTCAGGCCGCGCAGGTCGGGCTTGAGAGTCGCGAAGTCGGGGCGGTCGACGATTCCGGCGAAGCACACCACCTCGCAGCCCTCGTCCCGCAGCGCCTTGAACACCTTGCCGAACTCGCCCAGCCCGACCTCGACGCCCGGATACTGGGCCAGCACCGGCCGGGCGAACGACTTCAGGCGCATCACGGCGAACGGCCGGCCGGCCGCCTCGCAGTGCGCCGCCAATTCCACCGGCAGAGAGCCTCCGCCCGCGATCAGACCAAGCTTGCGCATGGCCCCTCCCCTAGACCTCGCGTTCCGGTAGGCACAGCGGCCGGTTGCCGTCGGCGCGGATGAAGTCGACGATCTCCATGACCTCGGGCGTCCCGGCGTGGGTCTCGGCCACGTCGTCCAGGCGTTCCTGGAAGGTGCCCTCGTCGGCGAACATCAGGCGGTAAGCGGCCCGCAGGGCGTTGATCGCCTCGCGGCTGAAGCCCCGGCGCTTGAGGCCCACCAGATTCAGGCCTTCGAGGTGGGCGTGGTTGCCCCACACCGAGCCATAGGGGATGACGTCCTTGGTCACCGCCGCCAGGCCGCCGATGAAGCTGTAGCGGCCCACCCGCGAGAACTGGTGGATGGCCGCCAGACCGCCCACGAAGACGAAGTTGCCGACGTCGACATGCCCGCCCAGGGTCGCGCCCTTGGCCAGCACCACGTTGTCGCCGACGATGCAGTCATGGGCGACGTGGGCCTCGGCCATGAAGAAGCCGTCGGCGCCGATGATCGTCGCGCCACGGCCCGAGGCCGTGCCGGTGTTCATCGTCACCTGCTCGCGGATGACATTGCGAGGACCGATGACCAGCTCGGTGCGCTCTCCCTTGTAGCCCAGGTGCTGGGGCGGACCGCCCAAGGACGAGAAGGCGTGGACCTCGGTGTCCTCGCCGATGGTGGTGACCCCGTCGACCACCACATGCGACAGCAGGCGCACCCGCGCGCCCAGGGTCACGTCCGGGCCGACGATGCAGAACGGACCGATGACGACGTCGTCCGCCAGCTTGGCGGCCGGATCGACGATGGCGCTGGGATGGATCTGGATCATGCCTTGGGAGTCTCCACCACCATGGCCGCGAACTCGACCTCGGCGGCGACCTTGTCGCCCACCTTGGCCACACCCTTGAACTTGAAGATGCTGGAGCGGGCGCGAAGCACCTCGACTTCCATGCGGATCACGTCGCCGGGGCGTACGGGATTGCGGAAGCGGGCGTTGTCGACCGACATGAAGAAGATGGTCTTGCCCTCGGTGTCGACCTCGAGCGACTTGCTCATCAGCACCGCGCCCGTCTGGGCCAGGGCTTCGATGATCAGCACGCCGGGCATCACCGGATTGCCCGGGAAATGGCCCTGGAAGAACGGCTCGTTGACCGTTACGCACTTGATGCCGACGATCGACTGGTGCGCGCGATAGTCCTCGGCGCGGTCCACCAGGAGGAACGGATAACGGTGCGGGATCCGGTTTAGGATCTCCGCGATATCGATGGAAGAAACCTCAGCGGGCTCAGTGGTCTTCGATTGGCTCATTCTAGCCCCTTGGTTCCCGGCCGCCCGCCTTGCGCGACAGCCATGCGGTTTCCCGGAGCCACCGCTTGAGCGGTCGCGCGGGAAACCCAGTCCATGTTTCGCCGGCGGGCACGTCCTTGAAGACGGACGCCGCCGCGCCGATCTGGGCGCCCGCGCCGACCGTCAGATGATCGGCCACGCCGGCCTTGCCGCCGAACGCGACTCCGTCGCCCACCGTCGTGCTGCCGGAGATGCCCGTGAAGGCGGCGGCGACGCAGTTGCGACCGAGCCGGACGTTGTGGGCGACATGCACGAGATTGTCGATCTTGGTGTTTTCGCCGATCGTCGTGTCGCCGAAAGCGCCCCGATCCACGGTGCTGTTGGCGCCGATCGTCACGCCATCCTGAAGGATCACGCGGCCCAGTTGCGGCAGGTCTACGACGCCCTTGGGACCGCCGGCCGCGCCGAATCCCGCCTCGCCGATCACCGCCCCGGCGTGGATCGACACCCGGTCGCCGACCAGGGCGAAGCCGATCACCGCATTGGCGCCGATCCGGCAGTCACGGCCGATGGTCACGCCGGGGCCGACCACGACGCCGGGCGCCAGATAGGTCCCGCGGCCGATCCTCGCCCCCTGCCCGACGATCACGCCTGGCGACACGACGACGCCGTCTTCAAGTTCGCAGTCGGGATGGACGTGTTGCGAGCCCTCGTGCCGGCGCGGCGCGTACAGGCGCTGGGCGGCGGCCGCCCAGGCGGCTTGGGGATGGCTTGTCAGCAGCAGAAGGCGGCTCGCGGGAGCCTGCGCCGCATGTTCGGGCTTCAGGAAGCAAGCCGCGCCGTTCAGACCGGCCAGGTCGGCCAGGCGCTTGGGATCGGACAGGAAGGTGACGGCGCCCGCATCGGCGCTCTCGAGCGGCGCGACGTGCGAGATCAGATGATGGCCGTCGGCCGGATCGGCCAGCCGAGCGCCGCTCAGGCTGGCCAGTTCCGTGAGGGTCGCCGGACCCAGGTCTTCGAAAAAGCGTGGGTCCGGCATCGGTCCTCTCGGGAGCGGCCCGGGCGCCACGCCCGGGCCGACTCGACTACTTCTTAGGAGTCGTCGGCTGGAGAGCTTGAGCCCCCGGAGCCGCTTGGTCCAGACGTTCGCGATCGAAGGTCAGGGTCTTGATGCGGGCGTCGACCGCCGCCACGACGGCGTCGGTGATGTCCATGGCCGGGTTGCCCAGCAGGACCGACTCGCGCTCGATCAGGATCGCGCAGGACTTGGCCTGATAGGCCTGGCGGATGGCCGGATCCAGTTCCTGATAGACGCGGGCCAGTTGCTTCTGCTCGGTGGCCTCGACTTCGCGCTGGCGCAGTTGGCCTTTACGCTGCCAGGCGTTGGCGCGCACCTGCAGGGCGGCGGCCTGTTGCTCCAGGGCGCTCTGGTCCAGGGTGGCCTTCTTGGCTTCAAGAGCCTTGGCGTCGTTGTCCAGGCTGGTGCGCTCGGCGGTCAGTTCGGCGTTCACCTGCGAGATGATGGTCTTCAGGCGGGCGTCGACCGCCTTGCCGACCTGCGAGGTGGCGACGGCGCGTTGGCTCGAGAAGATGCAGACGCCGGCGATCGGCGCGCCGTGGGTGACCGCCGGAGCGGCGGCGGGCGGCGCGGCTTGAGCGAAAGCGCCCGAGGCCGTGGCGAGAGCGGCCAGACCCGAAACGGTCGCGGCGAGGAACTTGGAGGTCATGTTGGTTAGAACCTTGTGGAGGTGGAGAACCGGAAGGTTTCAGTTCTGTCGTAGTCTTCTTTAGCGAGAATGTGGCTGAAATCGAACCGGATGGGGCCCATGGGCGAGCGCCAGTCGATGCTCAGGCCGGCCGACGCCCGAAGGCCCAGGCCGTCCTTGATGTTCGGATTGATCGTGCCGTCCGAGTTCAGGCGATCGACATCGTCCAATTGGCCCGCCGTACCGAAGTCGGAGAACAGGGCGGCCTTGATGCCGTACTGTTCGGGCAGGAAGGTCGGGACCGTCAGCTCGAACGTGCCGATGGCGTAGAGCTTGGCGCCGAGGGCGCTGCTCTGCGTCGTCGTGTCGCGCGGGCCGATACCGGCGATCTCGAAGCCGCGGAAGGTCGAACCACCCTTGTAGAAGCGGTCGTTGATGCGGATGTTGTCGCCGCCCCAACCCTCGATATAGCCCGCCGAACCGGTCGCGCTGAAGATGAAGTCCTTGTTGAAGCCCCAATACCAACCGGCGTCGGTCTCGGTCTTCAGGTATTTCACGTCGCCGCCGAAGCCGGCCAGGTCCTGGCTCAGATCGGCGAACCAGCCGCGGGTCGGCTGGATCGGATCGTTCCGCTTGTCCAGGCGCATGCTGTAGCCGAACAGCGACGTGATGTACGAGCCGCGCTGCAGGCAGAGGATGTCGGACACCGAGCCGCTGGCGCAGAGGCTGTCCTCGACGCTGACCTTGTCCTGACGGAGCTGGTAGCGGAGGCTCATCGAAGCGTTCGACGTCAGCGGGAAGCCCACCCGGAGCGTACCGCCGGTCGACTGGGTGTCGTAGGCGGCGTAGTCGCTCAGGTCATAGCGGTAGGAGTACAGGTCGGCGCCCGCGCGCAGGTCGCGGCCCAGGAAACGAGGCTCGGTGAAGCCGAAGTCGATCTGCTGGCGCAGCGAACCGACCGAGACGCGCGCCCGGACGTTCTGGCCGCGGCCACGGAAGTTGCGCTCGGTGATGCCGACGTCAAGCACCAGCTTGTCGACCGAGCTGTAGCCGGCGCTGAACGACAGTTCACCCGTCGGCTGCTCTTCGGTCCTGACGCGCAGGGTCGTGCGGTCGGGCTGGGCGCTGGGCACTTCCGAGATATCGACGTCCTTGAAGAAGCCCAGGGCCCGGACGTTGTTCTTGGAGCGGTCGACCAGGACGCGATTGTAGGCGTCGCCTTCGGCCACTTCCAGTTCGCGACGCACGACGTAGTCGAGCGTGCGGGTGTTGCCCACGATATCGATCCGGTCGACGTAGACGCGCGGACCTTCACGCACCGAGAACACGACGTCCACGGTGTTGTTCTCGTGGTTGGGCACATAGCGCGGACGCACGTCCACGAAGGCGAAGCCGGCGGCGCCCGCCGCGAAGGTCAGGGCGTCGGTGGCTTGCTCGATCTTTTCGTCTTCGTACAGCTGGCCGGTCCGGACCGGCAGGATCTGGGCCAGCAGGTCGCCGTTCAGCTTCTTCAGCTCGGTTTCGACGGTGATCTTGCCGAACTTGTACTTGGGACCTTCATCCAGCGTGTAGGTGACCGCGAAGCCATTCTTGTCGGTGGCCAGCTCGGCGACCGACGCCACCACGCGGAAGTCGAAGAAACCACGGTTGCGATAGTGCTTGCGCAGCTGCTCGCGGTCGTACTCGATCCGATCAGGGTCGTAGTTGTCGTTGCTGGTCAGGAATTTGTACCAGTGCGACTCCTTGGTGACGATGACGTCCTTCAGATCGTTGTCGGAGAACTCGCTGTTGCCCAGGAAGTTGACGCCCAGCACGCCACTCTTGGGGCCTTCGTTGATCTCGAACACCAGGTCGACGCGCTTTTGCGGCAGTTCGACCACCTTGGGCGTGACCGTCGCCGAGATGCGGCCGGAGCGGCGATAGAGCTCGATGATGCGCTGGACGTCGGCCTGGACCTTGGCGCGGGTGAAGATGCCGCGCGGACGGATCTGCACCTCGTCCTTCAGCTTGTCTTCCTTGAGCGCCGAATTCCCCTCGAAGACCACCTGGTTGATGATCGGGTTCTCGACGACCCTGACGATCAGGTCGCCGCCCTGAAGCTCGATCTTCACGTCGGCGAAGAGGTCGGTGCGCGCCAAGGTCTTCAGCGCCAGGTCGAGGCGCTGGGGATCGACGGTCTCGCCCGGCTGGATGGGCAGGTAGGACAGCACGGTCCCCTGCTCGATCCGCTCGTTGCCCTGCACCACGATGCGCTGGACCACGCCCGTCTGGGCCTGGGCGAAGGCGGCCTGCGGCGCGGTCAGCGCCGTGGAACCGAGGAGGAGCGCGAAGCCGGTGGCGAACGCGGCGCTATGGGCGCGAATTTTGTTCATGGGACCAATCATGGACGGACGGCGCGGCTCACGAGAACAGGTCACGAGAACAGGCCGCCAATGAATTTGAACACGTCGTAGCGGTGAAGGTCGTTCCACGCCGCGAACAGCATGAAACCGAGGATCAAGGCAAGCCCCGCTCTGAAGCCAGCCGCCTGGAACTTGGCCTCGAGAGGTCGCCGCGCGATCGCCTCGTAGGCGTACATCACGAGGTGGCCTCCATCGAGGACCGGGATGGGAAGCAGGTTCATGAAGCCGATGCTGACCGAAAGGGTCGCCACCAGCAGCATCATGCTGACGAAGAAGCGCAGCACCATGGTCGGCGCGTTGGGCGCGTCGGCGGTGCTGGCCTTGGCAACGGCTCCGACCGTGTGGCCGATGCCGATCACGCCGCTGATCTGGTCGGCGGAGATCTGACCCGTCACCAGACGGCCCAGATAGAAGCCGATGGTGGCGATCTGGTCGCCGACTTCAACGGTCGCGTCGGGAATTGCGCTCCAGACCGACGAACGGTGGCGGGTCGGGGCGCTGAGTCCCTCGATCCCCATGCGGCCGATCTTCATACGGCCGTTGATCTGGTCCTGGACCTCCACCTCGCGAGGGGCGCCGGTCAGGTGGATCGTCTCCGAACCGCGCTGCACGGTGAAGTCGATCGGCAGCTTGGCGCGCAGGGCGACGTAACCGTTCAGGTCCTGGAAGGTCTCGATCTTGCGACCGTCGGCCTTGAGGATCACGTCGCCGGCCTTGAAGCCCGCCGCCTCGGCGGCGCTGCCGGGGCTGACGCCGTGCACGCGGGCCGGGTTCCGGATCTCGCCGATCGTCGCCAGGAAGACCGCCAGGACGGCGATCGCCAGCAGGAAATTGGCGACCGGCCCCGCCACGGCGATGAAGGCGCGCTGCCAGACAGGCTTGAAGTGGTAGTAGCGGGAAACGGCCGCCTCGCCCTCGCGGGTGGCGATTTCGCGCTTGAGGACCGCCAGGTCCTCGCCGTCCGGCACGCTGGCGGCGTTGTCGTCGCCCGAGAATCGCACGTAGCCGCCCAGGGGAATCGAGGCGATCCGCCACTCCACCCCGGTCTTGTCGCGCCAGGCCACGATCTTGGGGCCGAAACCGATCGAGAAGCAGTCGATGGCGACGCCACAGGCTCGCGCGGCCCAGAAATGGCCGAGTTCGTGCACTGTCACCACGATGGACAGCACGAACACGAACGCGAAAAGCTGCAGCAGAATGCCGATCATAAGGTGGCGCCCAACTCCCCGGGTTCGTCTCTAGATACGCTTCTGGCCGACAACCTCGGCCGCAATGCGGCGGGCCGAGGCATCGGTCATCATCGCGCTGTCGAGGGCGTCGCCGTCGCTGTCGGCAAGCTCGCCTAGGCCGTTCATGCGCTCAAGTGTCCCCGCCACCGCGCCGGCAATATCCAGAAAGCCTATCCGGCGGTCAAGGAAGGCCGCGACAGCCACCTCGTTGGCGGCGTTCATCGCCGCCGGCGCCCCGCCGCCCAGGCGCAAGGCTTCCCGGGCGATCCCGATGGAGGGGAAGCGATCCAGGTCCGGCGCCTCGAAGGTCAACTGGCCGTAGGCGGCCAGGTCGAGGCGCTTGGCCGGCCAGGACAGGCGCTGGGGCCAGGAAAAGGCGCACGAGATCGGGCTGCGCATGTCCGGCGGGCCCAGCTGGGCCAGAGTGGAACCGTCGGTGTACTCGACCAGGCTGTGGATCACCGACTGCGGGTGGATCACGACGTCGATGCGTTCTTGCGGGGTCTCGAACAGGTAGGACGCCTCGATCATCTCGAGGCCCTTGTTCATCATCGTCGCGGAATCGACCGAAATCTTCGCGCCCATCGACCAGTTGGGATGGGCCACGGCCTGCTCCGGCGTCGCCTTGGCCATGGCGGCCTTGTCCCAGGTCCGGAAAGGGCCGCCGGAGGCGGTCAGGATCAGGCGCGAGACCTGCTCGATACAATCGCGCTGCAGCACCTGGAAGATCGCCGAGTGTTCGGAATCGACGGGAATCACCGAGCCGCCGGCGGCTCGGGCTATGGCCAGCAATGCCGGCCCCGCGCAGACCAGGCTTTCCTTGTTGGCCAGGGCGATCACCGCGCCCGTGCGAGCGGCAGCCAAGGTCGGAGCCAGGCCGGCCGCGCCGACGATGGCCGACATCACCCAGTCCGCGCCCATGGCGGCGGCCTCGGAGACGGCGGCGGCGCCGGCGGCGGCCCGCACGCCCGAGCCGGCCAGGCGCTCGCGCAGCTCCGGCAGGCAGGTCTCGTCGTCGATGACCGCGACCTGGGGATTCCAGCGCAGGGCCTGCTCGGCCAGCTTCTGGACGTTTCGACCGGCCGTCAGGGCCAGGATGTCGACGGCGATGTCGGCCTGTTCGAACAGGTCCAGGGTGGAAACACCAATAGACCCCGTCGAACCCAGCACCACGACCTTGCGGGTGGATGTCAAGGCAACCATCCCCACTGGTCGAGCAGCCGGGCGGCGGCGACGACGATCGCCGCGAACATCAGACCATCCACACGGTCCAGCATGCCGCCATGGCCGGGAATCAGGTCGCCCGAATCCTTCACGCCGAACCGGCGCTTGAGCATCGATTCCCACAGGTCGCCGGCCATGGTGGCCAGGCCGCCCAGTAGGCCGATCGCGGCCGCGACGGGCCAGACCAGGTGCAGGTCGGGCAGGGCGGGCAAGGCTTGCGACAGGGCCACGATGCCGATCGCCCCCAGCGAGGCGGCGACCAGTCCGCCTAAGAAGCCCGACCAGGTCTTGTTGGGCGAGAAGCGCGGCCACAGCTTGGGGCCCTTCAGGAGGCTCCCGGTGGCGTAGGCGAAGATGTCGGCGAACCAGGTGACCGTGAACAGCAGCAGGGTCCAGCTGAGACCCGCCTCCATGCGGCGCAGCCAGATCATCGCGATCACGGCCGGCGCGATGTAGATCACGCCATAGGCGGCGTCGGCCCGACGCTCGACCGCCCCGCGCGCCATCAAGGCGGCGACCAGGGCCCCGACGATGACGACGGGCCAGGTCGTGTAGTAATGGCCCAGATAGGCGACGATCACCGAGATGGCCACGGCCGCGCCGATCGCCACCGCCACGCCCAGCGCAGCGCGACGGGCGCTCATCTCGGCCCATTCGCGGGCGAGCAGCGCCACGCCCACCAGGATCAGAGCCAGGAACCACACGTTCCCGAACCACACGGCGGCCACGACCGTGGGCACCAGCACCGTGGCCGAAGCGACACGGATCCGCAGGTTGCTCCAGTTGAAACGTTTAGCCGGCGACGGCGACGTCATCGACGGCGATACCTCCATAGCGACGGTCGCGGCTGCGATATTCCGTCAACGCGGCGGCCAGGTGTTCGGGCCCATAGTCGGGCCACAAAACGTCCTGATACACGAGTTCGGCGTAGGCGCATTCCCAAAGCAGGAAATTCGAGATCCGCTGCTCGCCGCTGGTGCGCACGATAAGATCCGGAGCCGGGGCGCCGGCGGTGGACAGGTGGCGTTCGAACAGCGCCTCGTCCAGGTCCTCGGCCCGCGCCTCGCCCCGCTGGACGGCCAGGGCGAAGGCCCTGGCGGCGTCGGCGATATCGGCGCGGCCGCCATAGTTGAAGGCCACTTGCAGCAGGAAGTCGCTGTTATGGGCGGTGCGGCGCTCGGCGCGGTCGATGACGTCCAGCACGTCGGGCGCCAGGCCCGTGCGGCGGCCAATGATCCGCACCTTCACGCCCTCGCGGGCCAAGCGCTCGAGATCGGATTCCAGATAGGCCTTCAAGAGACCCATCAATTCCGAAACCTCCTGCGGAGGGCGGCTCCAATTCTCAGTCGAAAAGCCGAACACCGTCAGCACGCCCACGCCCAGGTCGGCGGCGCCTTCGACGGTCCGCTTGAGCGCGTTGACGCCGGCGCGATGGCCCAGGACGCGCGGCAGGTTGCGCCGCTTCGCCCAACGGCCATTGCCGTCCATGATGATGGCCACATGCAAGGATGGGTCCGACTTGGCGCCGCCGGCGCGCGTCGACACATTCTGCAGGCCGCTCGTCGGCGCCATGCGCTTCAGCCTTCCCTCATCGCCCCCCACAACGCAGGTCGATGCTAGACCTGCATGATCTCTTGTTCTTTGGTTTTCAAGGCCTCGTCGACAAGCTTGATGGCCGCGTCGGTCAGCTTCTGGACCTCGGTCTCCATCTTCTTCAGCTCGTCTTCGCTGATGACGGACGCCTTCTCGGCCTTCTTGAGGTCGTCATTGGCGTCGCGACGGATGTTGCGGACGGCCACCTTCTGCTGCTCGGCGTACTTGCCGGCGATCTTCACCAGGTCCTTGCGGCGCTCCTCGGTGAGCGGCGGGATCGGGATGCGCAGGTTCTGGCCTTCGACCACCGGATTCAAGCCGAGGCCCGAATTGCGGATGGCCTTCTCGACCGAGACGACGACGCCGCGGTCCCAGACGTTGACGTTGATCTGGCGCGGCTCGGGCACGCTGATCGAGGCCACCGCGTTCAGCGGGGTGGTCGAGCCATAGGCGTCGACCATCACCTGGTCCAGCAGGCTGGCGGAAGCGCGACCGGTGCGCAGGGAGGCGAACTCCTCCTTCAGCGCCGCGACGGACTTGTCCATGCGGTCCTTGTAGCGGGACAGGACGGGTTTTTCGGCGGTGGCCATGGCTTGGGCTCTCTTCGCTGGGAAATTAAGCGGCGCGGTCGCCGGAAACGACGGTGTGCGTTCCC